>Ga0197143_1000702_pt1 | contig 33184 bp, 33 predicted proteins | sample GBS70_MetaG_FD_148603 | JGI IMG/M metagenome (GOLD analysis project Ga0197143, IMG submission 148603) | Sediment microbial communities from Great Boiling Springs, Gerlach, Nevada, United States - GBS 70_MetaG | ecosystem: Environmental > Aquatic > Thermal springs > Hot (42-90C) > Sediment... | reverse complement strand
CCCAGGCGCCTTCGGGCCGATGCGATGTCCGCTAAGGTGATCCGCACGTCGCCCGGACGGGGTGGGGTGTGCCGGACCTCCAGGTGTCGGCCGAGGATGGCCTCAAGCGTCCGCACGAGATCGAGGATGGAGTGGGTGCTTCCTGCCCCCACGTTCAGCACAGCACCCCCTACGTCCGGTGCCGTGGCCGCGAGCAACGTGGCCTGTACTGCGTCCTGTACGTATGTGAAGTCGCGGGACTGCTGTCCGTCCCCGTGGACCTCCAAAAGCTTGCCTTCCAGGGCCAGGGCGATGAACTTGGGGATCACCGCGGCGTACTCCGAGGCCGGATCCTGCCGGGGCCCGTAGACGTTGAAGTACCGCAGGCTCACCGTCTCGAGTCCGTAGAGCTCGTAGAACACCCGGCAGTAGTGCTCGCCCGTGAGCTTGCTGACGGCATACGGCGAGACCGGAGCCGGCGTCATGGTCTCCACCTTCGGGACCTCCAACGAGGCCCCGTACACTGAGGAGCTGGAGGCGAACACGACCCGCCGCACCCCTGCCTCGCGGGCCGCCACGAGCAGCCTCAGGGTGCCGGTGACGTTCACCTCGTTGGTGGAGAGGGGATCTGCCACCGACCTCGGGACGGCCCGCAACGCCGCTTCGTGGACCACACAGTCAACTCCCTCGCAGGCCCGCCGCAGGACCTCGAGGTCGCGGATGTCGCCCAGCACGAGCTCGCACCTGTCGGCCACGGCCACGGTCCTGTCCGGAGGCGGAAGCCCGAGCGAGCCTCTTCCAAGCCCGAGGGCGTCCTCCAGGTTCCGCAGGCTCCCGGTGGAAAGGTTATCCAGCACCCGTACCCGCTCTCCCCGTCGGTACAGGGCCTCCACCACGTGGGACCCGATGAAGCCCGCCCCGCCCGTGACTAGATAGACCATTCCGCCTCCTCCGTCCATTTCCCGTGACGGCCGCGCCAGGGACTCCCCGGTTCGAACACCCGGAATCCCGCGGCGGCCAGGTGCTGCGTAAGACCCATGCCCCGTCCGTCCACCACGAGCGGCCGCCGGACCCGCCTTCGGACCTCGTGCCAGTCGAGGTCGCGGTACTCGGGCCATTCCGTGAGCAGGAGCACCGCGTCCGAACCGCTCGTGGCCTCGTACGGATCCGGGAAGCAGACCAGGGCCGGGAGCCTACGCCGGGCGGCTTCTGCAGCCACCGGATCGTGGGCCCGGACGGAGGCCCCGCGGGCCAGGAGGCGCTCCGCGATGGCGAGGGCCGGAGACTCCCGCACGTCGTCCGTTCCGGCCTTAAAGGCGAGCCCCAGGACCGCCACGGTCTTCCCCGCGAGCCCTCCGAGCAAGGCCTCCACCCGGTCCACGAACCGCCGGCGCTGGGATTCATTCACCCGCAGGACGGCCTCCAGCAGCACCGGGTCCACCAAGTACTCCCGGGCCAGCTCCGCCAGGGCCCGCACGTCCTTAGGGAGACAAGACCCCCCAAACCCGATCCCGGCGCGCAGGTAGTGGGGACCGATGCGGGGGTCCAGTCCGAGCCCGTCCGCCACCGTGCGCAGGTCCGCCCCCACGTGCTCGCACAGGTTTGCGATCTCGTTGATGAAGGAGATCTTGGTCGCCAAAAACGCGTTCGCGGCGTACTTGATCATCTCGGCGGTGGGAGGATCTGTGAGGAGCACGGGCGCTCCGAGGGGTGCAAAGAGCGCTTTCAAGCGCTCCGCCGCGAAGGGGCTTCGGGTCCCGATCACCGTGCGATGGGGATGGAAGAAGTCCAGCACCGCGCTCCCTTCCCGCAGGAACTCCGGGGTGCAAGCCACGGGCGCGCCGCCGTCCGGGCGGAGCCGGCGGGCCACCCGGTCCGTGGTACCCACGGGGACCGTGCTCTTGATGGCCACGATGCGTTCCCCATTCCGCAGCCGCGCAAGTCCCTCCACCACCTCCTCCAGCGCCGAGAGGTCCGCCTCCCCGTTGCGGCCCGAGGGTGTTCCCACCGCGCAGAACACCACCTCCGCTTCTTCGGCGGCTTCCTCGAATTCCCCCGTGAACGCCAGGCGCCCGTGCTGCATCCCCTCCCGCAGGAGTTCTGCCAGCCCCGGCTCGTGGAACGGGCAAGTGCCGCTTCGCACGGCCTCCAGCCGCTCCGGATCCTTCTCTACGCCCACCACCCGGTGCCCCAGCTTTGCGAGACAGGTCGCGAGGGTGAGGCCCACGTACCCGGCTCCGACTACGCAGATCTCCATCCGCCCTCCAGCCTCCTGGGGTCGAAGGCCGGACGGCCCAGCACCCTTTGGACCGGTTCGGGATCGGGGACGTTCTCGGCCACGCACCGGTGCACCACCGCCACAAGTCCCACGACGAGGAAGAAAAAGGCCCCGGCCCGCGCCGCGGAGATGGAGGGGCTGAACAGACTGTAGAGTCCGTAGCCCACGAGACAGTTCTGCAGTCCCGCGACGAGGGGAAGGGCCGGGGCGCTTGAAGCCCGCGCGGCCCGGTACGCGCTCCGGGTGGTGCGCACCAGGGTCACCGCGATCCAGAGAAAGACCAAAAACCCCAGAAGTCCCGTGGTCACCAGCTGCAAAGCGTACTCGTTGTCCACGCTCCCGAGCGACACGCTCGCAAGTCCCCAACCGAACACCGGAGATTGCGGGAGGGCCCGGGAGGTGTAGTACAGGCCGGGCTGGAACCGCTGCGGGAGGTTGATGCCCGAGCCGTACGCCTCGCTGTACGGGACGTCCGCAAGCGCCTCCCGCAGGCTCAGGATGCGGGCCGCCACGTGCTCGGGGAAGAGCACGGGCACCAGAACCCACCCCAGGGGCAACAGCAGCAGGAGGCTGCGCTTCCGGGAGAGACCCACCAGGAGCAGCATGGCCAGGGTGGAGACCAGGAAGTTTCTGCCGAGGCTGAAGGGGAGCACGTACAGGGACCCCAACAACAGCGCTCCGAAGAGGGCGGAGGTCCGGAAGGTCTGGGAGGCCACGAGGAACCCCAAAGCGAGCCCCACGTTCAGCATGGCCGCAAGCCCCGGCTCGTGAACCGGGGTTCCCGCCGGACCGAGGGCCATGTGCCCGGTTTCGTGGAACCGCAAGAGGGCGTAGAGGTTGAGGGCCGCGAGGGAGGCCATGAAGACGTAGGTCAGCGTGCGGGCGTCGTCCACGGTGTGGAGGGTGTCCGTAATCACGAAGAACAGGAGCACCAGTTCGATCCGCTTCAGGGCGTGGAACCCGGAGGCGGTCCAGGGATGCGTGCTCCACAGGTTCGCGGTCCCGATGGCTGCCCCCCACAGGGTGGCCGCGAGGCCCGCCACTCCGTACAGCACGAGCGGGACATCCATGGGGGTCCCGACCCGCGGCTGACCGACCCGCCGCAGTGCCCACCCCACCACCAGGGCCACCATCATCAGGTCTTCCGGCCGTACGGAGATCTGGCCTACGGGCATCTCGGGCCCCAGGGCCACGGCGGGCGGGATGAGGAACAAAGCCCCCCGGGGGTTGAGCACCGCGAGGACCGCGTACATCCCTGCGAAGACGATCCCGATCAGTTGGGGGCTCAATTCCAGCATCGTCCCCCCTCTGCCCACCGCCAGGCGTTTCGCGCGGCAAATCCCGCGAAGAGCCCGAGGCTGGGAACCATGGGGAGCGCGTACCGGGAGGCGCCGCTGAACGTGAGGGCCATGAGGTTGGTGAAGACCACGAGCCCCCCCAACAGCGCCACCGGCTTGTGCTGCGCCCAGGCAAGGATCCATCCCACGGCCGCGGCCGCGTACACCAGCACCTGGAAGACCGCCACCGCGAGGGGCACGCGCAGCGCCCCTTCATCCGCGGCCCGGGAAAACCCGTACAGCCGCCCGAGCTTCCGGACCAACAGCCACAGGTAGTCCCCGGGGTGCTCCCGGATCCACCGAAGCGCCTCGTGGAGGTATCGCGCGTTCTCCTCCGGGATGCTCAGGTCCCGCCATCCGTAGTGCCCGTCGTCCGGGGGCTTGGGTCCGGTCCACGTCCTCGAGCTGGGCCACACCAGCCCCCCGTCCGCGTGTGGGTTGTTGCCCGCCCAGAAGACCACGGCGCCGTTGCTCTGTACGGGCACGAAGGCCCGCAGCACCACGGCGTTTCGCACCGCCCAGGGAAGGAGCGCGAGGGTACACCCTCCCAGCACGAAGCCCGCGAGCCCGTAGGACAGCCGGTTCCGGATTCCCCAGCGGACCCCGAACCAGAAGAGGAGGAAGGGCAGGAACCCCAAAAAGACCGCCCGGGCAAGGGCCCCAAGCCCCACCAGGACGCCGAGGCCGAAGGCCCTCCATCCAGAGGGGTGGTCCGCGAGCCGGTGGGCCTCGAGGAGGACGAGCAGCAGCAGGGGCAAGAACAGGTTCTCCGTGAGGTGCAGCCCCGCGAGGTAGGCGACAGCCGGGTGCAGGGCGAGCAAGCCCGCGCCGAAGCAGGCCGAGGGGGGATCGAAGATCCGCCGTCCGATCGCGTAGAGCACCACGCACCCGGCCGCCCCCAGCAGGACCTGGACGGCCCGTACCCAGGCCGGCGAGCCGAAAACCGCGTACAGGGCCGCGAGGAAAAAGATATAGAGGGGTGGGGTGCTGGCCACGGGCTCCCCGTCGAGGGTATACCCGCGGCCCGCGAGCAGGTTCTGCACCAGGGTCATGTGGATGCGGCTGTCGGAGGAGGGTTCCGCAAAGGCGGGTCCAGACCACCCGACGGTCAGGCTCACCGCGAGGACCCGGACGAGCACCGCAAGGAGGAAGATCCCCACGGGGGCCGCCAGGAATCCCGGGCGGGTTCCAGGAACGGACAGGGATCGGGTGCCGGTCACAGCCGCACCACGTGCGGGGCCCGGAGGTCCCGCAGGACGTTCCGGGTGTCAATCACCAACCGTGCCCGCTCCGCCACCCTCCGGTAGTCCACCCCGGTGTGGTCCGTGGCGATGATGACGCAGTCCGCCCACGCCAGCACCTCATCCGTGAGGGGGACGGAGGTGAGGTCCTCGCCGGGGTTCGGAAGCCGGACCTGCGGGACGTGGGGGTCGTGGTAGCGGACCACCGCACCCCGCTTCTCCAGCAGCTCCATGATCTTGAGGGCCGGGCTCTCCCGCGCGTCCGCGACGTCTCGCTTGTACGCGACGCCCAGAACCAGGGTCCTGGCTCCCTGGAGCGTTTTCCCCTGCGTCCCGAGGGCGGTGGTGGTCTTGGAGAGGACGTAGTACGGCATGCTGTCGTTGATGGCGGCCGCGAGCTCGATAAAGCGCACGTGGAAGTCGTACTCCCTCGCCTTCGCCGCGAGGTAGTAGGGGTCGATGGGGATGCAGTGCCCGCCTACCCCGGGACCCGGGGAGAAGGGCATGAACCCGTAGGGCTTGGTGGCCGCGGCCTCGATGATCTCCCAGACATCCAGGCCCATCCGGTCGCACAGCAAGGTGAGCTCGTTCACGAGCGCGATGTTCACGTTGCGGAAGACGTTCTCGTACACCTTGACCATCTCCGCCACGGTGGGGCTGCTCACGGGCACCACCCGCTCGATCAGCTGACCGTAGAAGGTGCAGGCCACCTCCGTGCAGGCCGCGGTACACCCGCCCACCACCTTTGGAACCTGGCTCAGGCGGTACCGGCGGTTTCCGGGGTCAATCCGCTCCGGGCTGTAGGCCAGGAAGAAGTCCACCCCGACCCGCAGGCCCGATCGTTCCAGGAGCGGCCGCAACACCTCCTCCGTGGTTCCGGGATACGTGGTGCTCTCGAGGACCACCAGGCGGCCGGGCCGGAGGACCCGGCGGATCCCCTCCGCGGCCCGGTACACGTAGGTGAGGTCCGGCTCCTTGCTGCGGGTGAGGGGCGTGGGGACGCAGATCAGGAGGACCTCCGCCTCTGCGAGCTCCTCGTACCGGGCGGTGGCGGTGAGCTGGCCGGACCGCACGAGGGTCGCAAGCCGGTGGGCGTCCACGTCGTCAATGTAGGAACGGCCGGATCGGATGCTGTTCACGCGGTCCTCATCCACGTCCACGCCCAGCACGGAGAACCCCGTCTCCGCCACCGCCAGCGCCAGCGGCAGCCCCACGTATCCCAGGCCGACCACGGCCACCCGGGCGCTGCGGCTTCGGATGCGTCTCGTGATCTCCTCTTGCGAGATCACCACCGTCATCTCCGCTCACCTCACCCCCTCGGCTTTGCGCAAAACCCCTCCGTTTCTGCGTACCTGGAAGAACTGGTGATGGTAGAAGTACGTGTCTACGTGCTCGGGATTCGCCTTGTTGACCACCACGCCCACCACCCGGGCCCCGGACCGGTGGAGCTGCACCCGCACCAGCTCTTCGATCCCCCGCGGCGGCCGTCCGGCCTCCACCACCAGAAGCACCCCGTCGCACAGGGGGCCGAGGATGTAGGCATCCGCAAAGGCGCCGGCGGAGGCGACGTCCACCAGCACCACGTCGGCCTGCTCCTGCAGCTGCCGCAGGAGCGGCTCTAGCTGCCGCGGGTTCAGGAGCTTGCCGGGATCCGGGGCACTGCTGCCCGCGGGCAATAACCACAAGTTGGGCTCCAGCTGAATCAGGACCTCTTCCACGCACGCGGATCCTGAGAGCACCTCCACCAGCCCCCGACCGTTTTGCGCCCCCCACAACCGGTGCTGGGCGGGCCGGCGCATTTGAGCATCCACCACCACGGTGCGATCCCCCATGTCCGCGCAGGCCCGGGCGAGGTTCATCACCACCGTGGAGGTGCCCTCCCGGGGCTTGGTGCTGGTCAGGGCGAGCACCCGGGGCGGTCCCGCCCCGTTTGGGCTCAAAAGACTCGCCCGCAGCATGCGGTAGCCCTCGTCGAAGGGCGGGTTGTGCCTGGGGATGGCACCCAGGGCCGGGACCCCGAGCAGCCGCTCCGCCTGCTCCGGGGTTTTCAGCCGGTTGTCGGTGTACTCCGCGAAGAGCACGAGCCCCACCCCGCCCACCAGACCCAACAGGGCCCCCGCAAGCCCCCGCATGGGCCGGTTGCCGAGGGGGGAGGTGCGGCGGGCCATGCGGGCGAGATCCACCACCGTGAGGGTCCCGATGGTCTGGAACTCCTGCTCCCGCACCCGGATGTCCATGAGCCGCTGCTGGAGGTTGATGTACTGCTGCTGGAGGATCTGGACGTTCCGCTCGAGCCGCGCCTCTTCCAGCTCGTGACGGGAGAGGGTGGGCAGCTCCTGCCGGATGGCGCGGCTCAGCTGCCGTAGGGCCTCCTTCCGCGCCAGCAACACGAGCCGCCGGGCCTCCAGGCTCATGTGGCTCTGGAGCAGCCGCACGTACTCCGGGTCTGTGGGAGATTCCTGGGGCTGCGGGGCTTGGGCCTGAGGGACGGGTGAGACCTGGGGAGTCGGGGCCGACGGGTCGATGGCGAACCGGTGCTGGAAATTGCCCTGCCGGACCTCTACCGCGTCCTCCTCCACCGCGGTCACCCGGAACCCCTCGATGACGTCGCCCACCCGGGCGAAGTAGGTGCGCTCCGCGGACTGCAGGATGGCCAGACGGCTCCCGTCCAGCATCACGGTCCCCGTGATCCGGAAGGGAACCCTGGGCGCCTGCGGGAGGGAGAGAGGCCGCCTCCCGAGGTGCTGCTGGATCCTTTCCCGCACCATCGCGAGCTCCGTCTCGAGCTCCCTTAGACCCAGGTCAATCCGGGTGATCTCCCCCTCGAGAGCCCCCATGGCGTTCACCCGGGAGGGGACCCGGGTGTAGAGCTGGCGGAGGTTGCGGAACCGCCACAGCTCCTCCTCCGCCTGCCGCAGGCTGGTGCCCATGTCCGCCGCCAGTTTCTCCACGAACTCCCGCGCGAGGGTCACGCCCCGCCGGTTGATCTCCCGGTGGAAGACGCTCGCCGCCTCGGCCACCGCGTTTACGAGCCGCACCGCCTCCTGCTCCGTGCTGGCCGTCGCGGTGACCCGGATGAGGTCGCTCCCGGGATCCCGCTGCACCCGGATCCGGGCCACGAGCTGAACGGGCGTGAGCGGAAGGCCGAGGCCCCGGATCACCCGTTCCGCCACCGTGAGGCTCCGCAGGAGGTCCATCGCCAGGGCCCGCTGCTGCTCTGCGCTGCGATCCCTGCGCGTGCCCGCCACGAAGTCCGAAACCCGCTGGTCTTCGGGCGGTGCCGTGGTGAGGGTGGCGGTGGCCTCGAACTCCGCAGACCTCGGCCGCTCCAGGAGCACCGCGACCAGGGCCACGCTGAGGGCAAGACCGACGAGCAGCCACCGCCGCCGGCGCAGGATCCGGTAGTAGGTCCAGAACTCCATCGTCCCTCTCCTTCCGCGCGGAGCTCAGTCCGGCTCGCGTTCTTCCGCGAGAATGAGCCAGGTCTCCCGGCGTCCCGCGAGCGTCCGGGCCAGGTAGATCCCCTGGACGGTCCAGATGGAGGCCTGCCACAACACCCGCCAACCCACCGGACAGCAGCGATGGTTGAGGAGCTCCGGGTCCGGGAAGAAGAGGGCCCGGCTAGCCTCCATGGGAATCCCCGTTGCCCGGAGAGGAGCTCTGGCCGTACTCGGCCCGGAGGTGCCAGCCGTTCCGTAGGGCGTAGGCCACCGCCTGTGTGCGGTTGCGGGCCCCGATCTTCCGGAAGATGGACCGGATGTGGCTTTTCACCGTAGTGGCGCTGAGGTACATGCGGCTCGCGATCTCCCGGTCCGTGGCCCCCTTGGCCATCTGGAGGAGGATCTCCAGCTCCCGGCTCGTCAGCCCCCCGAGGGTGGATCCGTTCTGGTCCTGCCGCTCCCGCATGAGGAGCCGGAACCGCTCCACCAGCTGCCGGGTGATGCGGGGATGCATGAGGGTCCGGCCACTGGTCACTCCCTCGATGGCCCGGACCAGGTTCTCGATGTGGATGTCCTTCAGCACGTACCCCGTGGCCCCCGCCTCGAGGGCGCGGAACGCCCGCTCCTCGTCCGCCCACTCCGCGAGCACGATCACCTCGACCTCGGGAAGGCGGCTCTTGAAGAGGCGGATGGCTTCCACCAGATCCAGCCCCGGCATCTCCTGGTCCACTAAGACCACGTCCGGCCGGAGAGCCTCCAGCAGCTCATAGGCTTCCTGGGCGCTTGCCGCCTCTCCCACGAGGTCAATGCGCTCCCGCTGCTCCAGCAGGCTCCGCAGCCCCTGCCGGACTAGGGTCGTGTCGTCCACCACCAGGACCCGCAGCTTCTCCACGGCCCTCTCACCCGATCGTGATCGTTTGGATGAGGCATTCCGGGGGCCCCTCCCGGGCTCCTCCGTTCGATTGGACGGTTCCCGGGCTCTTCCGGGGGAGGGGGATCATCCATTTGAACGAGTTTTTAGGCAATCCCCGGGAATCGGGGCAGGAAAAGCCCCTATGTGCCGCGTAGCCTCAGAAGCAAGAGAGGCTCACCGATCGCAGTCTAGACACCTTCCTCTGAACCCTATCCGTGGAGACGTCGTCCTTTTAAGCCCCGGTTAAGAGAGCCGTGGTTCCTTGGGACTCGGGTTGGACCTGGAAGGAGGGCGCCTTGAGGGATCAGGAGCTGGTGAAGTGGCGGCTGGAGATCTGGCGGTGCCTTGGGACCTTCCCGGACGGGCAAAGCGTCCGGCACCGGATCGCGGAGGTACTCGCGGGGGCGGTGGCCGCGGACCGGGTGACGGTGCGACGGTGGGGGCACGTCCGGGGCCCGGCGCGGGGCCACCGGGTCAGGGTAGGTTCCCCGGAGGGCGCTCGGGAGGAGTTGTGGGTGGAGAGGGACCGACCCCTTTCCCGGGAGGAGCGGAGGGTGCTCCGGACCCTGTGGCGGGACGCGGAGGAAGTGCTGGCGGTATCCGCGCGGGCGGAAGAAACCGTGGAATCGGAGCGCCACCGCCAAGCGGTCCGCCTGCACCAGGGCCCGGCCCAGGCCATCGTCCGTGCCCTCCTGGCCCTGCGGCTGTACCGACAGGAAGCCCGGCAGGATCCGACTGCGGCACGGAAGTTGCTCAATCAGGCCGTGGATCTCGTGCAGCAGGCTCTGCGCGCGGTGCGGGAGGCGATCCGAGTGCTCAAGTGCCGAGAACGGGCGTTTGCTGGAGTGGAGCAGGCCATCTGGGGTGTGTGGACCCGGCTACAAGGCTTTACGAAGGCGCGCCTGTTCGTGGATGTGGAGGGCCTGGAGGATCTGCCGCGGCACGTGGAGGAGGGCCTTGCCGCGGTGGCCTGCGAGGCCGTGACGAATGCGGCCCGACACGCAGGGGCCAGCCGGATCGAGGTCCGGCTGCGGCGGGCGCGGGACGCCGTGACCCTGGAAGTTTCCGATGACGGAAGGGGGTTCAGAGCCGGCTCCGCCCCGCGGCGCGGTCGGCGTTCCTTCGGGCTCATGCTCATGCAGGAGCAGGTGGCGCGGTTGGGAGGCCGGCTCCGGATCCGCAGCGGCCTTGAGGGGACCGAGGTCCGGGTGGTCGTGCCCTTGGGCGTGCGGGAGGTGTGGAATCCGCGCGGAGCCCAAAGCCCTGAAGCGATTCGCGCGAGGAGGGGGCATGCCCATTCGCGTCCTGCTCGCTGACGACCAGGTCCTGACCCGACAGGGGATCCGGGCCCTCCTGAGCCAGGAGCCGGACATCGAGGTGGTGGCGGAGGCGAGGAGCGGGCAGGAGGCGGTGCAGCTCGCGCTCCGCCACCGGCCGGACGTGGTGCTCATGGACGTGGTCATGGAGGAAGGAGACGGCATCGAGGCCACCCGGGCCATCAAGCAGAGCGTGCCCACCACCCAGGTCCTGATCCTCACCGTGTACGCGGATCAGGACCGCTTCCGCCAAGCGGTCCGGGCCGGGGCCGTCGGCTATGTGCTGAAAGACATCTCGCCCCAGAACCTGGTGAAGGCGATCCGGGCGGTCCATAGCGGCAAGACCATGGTGAACCCCGGGATCGTACGCCAGCTGGTGGAGGATCTCTACCGCCGGGCGGAGGAGGGGCCCTGGAACGCCCGGCGGATGCACGGCCTCACGGACCGGGAGGTGGACGTGCTCCTGGGGGTCGCGGCCGGGCTGTCGGACAAGGAGATCGCTGCGAAGCTGTTTCTCGCGGAGTCCACGGTGAAGACCCATCTTCGGTCCATCTACCAGAAGCTGGGGGTGCGCAATCGGGTCCAGGCGGCCGCCTGGGCCGTGGAGAAGGGCCTGGTGCAGCCCGGCCCGCTCTCCGAGGTCCGGGCTGCCGCGGGTCCGGGCCGGGCCGGGACCCGACGGACCCAGTAGGGGTCGGTCCGCCTGCCCTGGTATACTCTTAGGGGTGGGCGCTTAGCTCAGCGGGAGAGCGCCGCTCTGACGCAGCGGAGGTCGGAGGTTCGAACCCTCCAGCGCCCACCAGCGGGATTCCCCCTGCGCTCCAGGGTACGTTCGCCGCTCCCCCCTTGACGAGGGCGCTTCCTCTCGTCTGTCATTAAGTTAGGACTCCTTATTTAACGAGGTGAAGGATGGGCATTCCTGGATACACGTACGGAACCGCGGAGGTCGCGCGGAGTCCCGTCTCCCTGGAGGAGCTCCGGTGGCTCGAGCAGGCGGTGGGCTGGACGGAGGAAGACGCGCGGTATCTCCGCATGGCGGGGGACGTCCTGGAGGGGCAGATCGAGGAGGTTTTGGATCTGTGGTACGGCTTCGTGGGATCCACCCCCCATCTCGTGCACTACTTCTCCGATCCGCAAGGCCGGCCCATCGCTTCCTACTTGGAGGCGGTCCGCCGGCGATTCGGCCAGTGGATCTTGGATACCTGCCGCCGTCCCCGGGACCGGGACTGGCTCGACTACCAGCACGAGATCGCCTTGCGGCACCACCGCACGAAGAAGAACCGCACGGACGGGGTGGCCTCCGTAGACCACATCCCCTTGCGGTACGTGATCGCCCTCGTGGCTCCCATCGCCCTGACCATCAAGCCCTTCCTCGCAAGAAAAGGGCACCCGCCGGAGGAAGTGGAGAAGATGCACGGGGCGTGGGTGAAGGCCGTAGTGCTCCAGGCAGCCCTGTGGAGCGAGCCCTACGCCCGGGAGGGAGACTGGTAGAGGACCGCGTAATGGAGCCCCGATGGGCTCCACGGCCGAGGACAAGGGAGGCGCGCAGACCGTCTGGGTGCTCCTTGCCGCCTACAACGAGGCGGAAAACCTCCCGGGACTGTTAGCAGAGTTGGATGCGGTGGCCCGCCACCTTCCCCTCCGGGTCTTCGTGGTGGACGACGGAAGCGAAGACGGCACCGGGGAGGTGGCGCGGTCCTGGCGGGGTCCTTGTGCTCCCGTGGTGCTGGCCCATGACCGCAACCGGGGCCTAGGGGCCGCCCTCCGAACAGGACTTTCCGCCGTCCTCGAGGGGTGCCGGGACGGAGACGTGGTCGTCACCATGGATGCGGACGGCTCCCACCGCCCGGCCCAGATCCCGCAGCTCGTGGGAGCCCTCCGCCAAGGCGCGGACGTGGCCATCGCGAGCCGCTACCGCCGGGGGAGCCGCGTCCTCGGAGTCCCCTTCCTGCGCCGTCTGTTGAGTTTCGGGGCCCGGGCGGTGCTCTCCCTGCGTTTCCCCTTCCCGGACGTGCGGGACTATACCTCCGGCTACCGGGCGTATCGGGCCGTGCTCCTCCGCCGGGCGCGAGAGCGGTACGGGGAGGGATGGATCCGGTCCTCGGGGTTCGTGGCCACCGCGGAAATCCTGCTGACGCTGCGGCCCTTCCGGCCTGTGGTCCAGGAGGTTCCCGTGGAGCTTCGCTATGACCTCAAGCGGGGCGTGAGCAAGCTCCCCCCGTTCCGCACCGTCCGGCACTACCTGCGGTTCCTGATGGGATTTCGGTCGTAGGGAGATCTCCGGGAGCGCAAAACCGGAAGACGGGCGCGTTCGTTCCCGCGGAGAGAACCGTGGGGGGTGATGGTGGTGCGTCAGTCCGGACTCACGCTCCTGGAGGTCATCGTCTCCCTGCAGCTGCTGACCGTGGCCCTCCTCGCCACGCTTCCCCTCCTTCGCCTCGCTGCCTCGGCCCTGGCCTCAGGCCCGGATTCGGGCATCCCGGGCCCGGCCCGCCTTCGGACCCTAGCGGCCCGCTACCTGGAGGCGGAGGTGGAGTACCTGCGGTCTTGGGGGTACGCCCACTTCCGGTCCGCGGACTGCGGCATCCCGGGTCCTGCTCCGCTTCCGGAGCGCAGACGAGTACCGGAGTCGTACCTCCCTGGAGAGCCGCTCCTCCCGCGGGAGTTTGCGGCGGCGGAGGTCGAGATCGAAGCCGAGTCCGTGCTCGGTCCGGCTCCGGAAGGCTGCGGGCCCAGACGCGTCACGGTGCGGGTGTATCGGACGGAGGGAGATGCGGCGCGCGGCCGGGCCTTTGCCCGGGCGGTGCTCCTGCGCGCCAGGAGGTGAGCCATGCGCGTGCGGGAATCCGGCCTCACCTTGGTGGAGCTGCTGGTGGCCTCCGCCCTCCTGGGGGTCGCCGCGGTTTGCTGCGCGACGGCCCTGGAGATCCTCCTCCGCGCCTGGCAAGCGGGTACGGCGCTCGTAGAGGAGCAGCAGACCGCCCGGTTCGCCCTGGACTGGATGGTGCGGCGGCTGCGCATGGCGGACCGGTTTACGGAGGCCACGGGCGACGCGGTGACCTTCGAGGCGGACCTCACCTCCCTTCCGGAGTCGGAGCCCCACAGGTTCTGCCTGGACGAGGACGCCGGGGTCCTGAGAGAACAAATCGGCTCGGATGTCTCCCGCACCTGTAGCCGGGGAGGACCACTCAACGCGCGGGAGGGGACCCGGGGCGTGCGGGTCCTCGGGCTCGCGTTCGCGTACTTTGACGCGGAGAACCAGCCGCTTCTCCCCCTTCCGCTCGGCACTCCGGAGCTCGGACGCATCACCCGGATCCGGGTGGAGGTGACCCTCGACCGGAACCGATCGGGCCGCTATGAGCCGGATCGGGATCTGGTGCTGCGGGGGGAGGCCGCGGTGCGGGGAGGGCGGTGATGCGGGTCCGGGCTTGGGTGCACGGCGAATCGGGGGTTGCCATGGCCCTCACCTTGATGACCCTGATGGTCCTCTGGACGATCTCCGCCTCGCTCGTGGCGGTGGTCCGGAACGAGTACCGGGACGCACTCCTGGCCTTGCAGGCCCAGCAGGCCCTATGGCTCGCGGAGGCGGGGGTGGAGCGGGCGGCCTTCGAACTGGAGCGGGATCCGGACTGGACGGACGGGCAGGGAGCGACTGCCCTCCAGGACCCCGCGGGCGGCTGGATGCCGCTGTGTCTGGACCCTGGGGCCCGGGGAGGGTGCGGGGCGGTGGCCGAGGCATTGCGGTTTCCCGCGGACGAGCCCCTGGGCCAGATCACGGTCCGGTGGCGGCCCGGAGGCTGCGACGCGTGCGTGGAGGTGCGGGCTGTGGGGAGGGTGCGGGCAGCGACCCGGAGCGTGGTGGCCCTCCTCCAGCGAGAGGGAGGCCGGATCCGGGTTTCGCGCTGGCGGGAGGAGCTGTGAGCGCCCGGGGCTCGGAAGGCAACACCCTGCTTGAGATCGCCGCCGTCCTGGGGATCCTGGGCGTGCTCGTGACCCTGACCCTTTCCGGTTTCACCCAGGTGCGCCAGGACCGGCTCGCAGAGGGGGTGGCTTGGGAGGTGGCTCAGACCCTCCGGCACGCCCAGCAGCTCGCGGTGGCCCGCAGCGGGGAGTGGCGGGCCGTGCGGGTGCGCTTCTCGGATCGGGTGGAGGTCCGGGGCGTCTGGCCGGACGGAGCGGAGACAGAGGTGGTGGCGGCCACGGACCGGTTCCCGAGAGGAGTACGGGTCATCCCGCTCAGCCGGCCCCTCATCCAGTTCTCCCGGTCCGGCTCTCCCACCCCGGGCTCCAACCAGACCATCGAGGTCGGTGCCGGTTCCGCGGTCCGGTACGTGGTGCTGAGCGGTCAGACGGGTCGGATGCGGATCACCCGGACCCGTCCCTGAGCGGATCCGGACGGTATACTTCAGGGTGGGAAGACTCCGGATTCGGAAAGCGGGGTGGGATGGAGGATGGTGGCGGCGTCCGAGCTGCGCTCCGGCATGGTGATCCGGATGGAAGGGGAACTGTTCCGGGTCATCACGGCCTCTTACCACGCGGGCGGAGGACAGATGGGCGGGGTGACCCATGCGAAGCTGCGCAACACCCGGACGGGAGCGATCCGGGAGGTGCGGTTCCGTGCGGACGAGCTCGTCGAGGACGTGCAGACCACCCGCCGGAACATGCAGGTGCTCTACCAGGACGGAGAGGCCACGTACTTCATGGATACGGAGACCTTCGATCAAGTGGGGATCCAAAATGCCCGCCTCGGTCCCACGTCCGCCTACCTGCGGGAGGGGATGACGGTCCCCGTGGAGTTCTCCGACGGGGAGCCCGTAGGTGTGGTGTTCCCGGACGTGGTGGAGGTACAGGTGGTGGAGACGGCACCGCCCAGCCGCGCCATCGGCACGGAGAACGTGTGGAAGGAGGCCAAGCTCGAGAACGGCCTCGTGATCCTGGTTCCGCCGTTCATCGCGCCCGGGGAGTGGATCCGGGTGGATGTGGAGACCGCCAGCTACGTGGAACGGGCGAAGCGGAAGGCCCGCGGCGAACGGTAGGCCCTAGCGGGGCAAGGACCACGGGCTCGGCCTGCGCGGCCGCACGGAACCTTCCCTCCGGTTGGCCCGGCGCTCCATGATCCGCAGCAACGCCGCGGGCAGCAGCCACGCCCCGCCGAGGGCCAGAACGGCTCCTCCCACGAACCCGAGCACCTGGTGCCCGGGCGCCACGGTGCCGGACGCAGCGGTGAGGGCCGAGATCGCCACCAAGGGGAGTGCGAAGAGCAGGAGCGTCAGGGCCACAAGCGCGGAGAGGAGGAGCGCCGTGCGCGGGCGGCTCGGAGCCCGGATCCGATAGGGACGCCCCCAACCGAGGTCCACCAGCAGGGTCTGGGATTCGAGCAGGGTCCGTTGCGAAGGCGGGAGGCACTCACAGAACTGCACCGGGTGGTCGCACCGGGGGCAGCGCATCCCCATCCCTCCTCAGGGCAAGCGTACCACGAATCGCCTTGCCTTGACAGGGCCCAGATCCCTCACCATAATGGCGCCGAATTCCGCTCGCCAGGATCCGGATGGGAGGGAAAAGGATGGCGCAACCGCGTCCGCGCACGCTCGCAGAACTCGCGGAGGAACTGGGTCTGCTCGAGGAGGAGCTCCTGCCGTACGGTCGGGACAAGGCGAAGATCCGGGTGGAAGCCCTGGAGCGGCTCCGGGACCATCCGGACGGAGCTCTGGTCCTCGTGACGGGAATCAACCCGACCCCTGCGGGGGAAGGGAAGACCACGACCGCCATCGGCCTTGGAGACGCCCTGCGGCGTTTAGGCCTCCGGTCCGTGGTCACCCTGCGGGAGCCCTCCCTGGGACCGTGCTTCGGGGTGAAGGGCGGGGCCACGGGCGGGGGACGTGCGCAGCTCGTCCCCGCGGACGACATCAACCTGCACTTCACGGGCGATTTCCACGCGGTCACTGCGGCGCACAACCTCATCGCGGCGGTGGTGGACAACGCCCTGTACTTCCAGACCATCCCGGGACTCGCGCCGCACCGGGTCCACTGGCGGCGGGTGGTGGATATGAACGATCGGGCCCTGCGGCAGGTCGTGGTCGGACTGGGCGGCGGCGCCCACGGGGTCGCGCGGGAGACCGGATTCGACATCACGAGCGCTTCGGAGATCATGGCCATCCTGTGCCTGGCCCAGAGCCGGGCGGATCTTCGGGATCGGGTGGCGCGCACCGTGGTGGGGGAGCGGGAGGACGAGACGGTGGTGACCGTGGAGGATCTGGGGGTGGCGGGCTCCGTGGCCGCTCTCCTCAAGGACGCCATCCATCCGAATCTGGTGCAGACCCTGGAGGGAACCCCCGCCATGGTCCACGGGGGGCCCTTCGCGAACATCGCGCACGGGTGCAACAGCCTGCTCGCGACGCGGCTCGCCTTAAAGTGCGCGGAGGTGGTGGTCACGGAGGCCGGGTTCGGTTCGGATCTCGGGGCCGAGAAGTTCGTGCACATCAAGTGCCGCACGGGGAACCTCCGGCCCGCGGTCGGGGTCCTCGTGGCCTCCGTGCGCGCCCTCCGGATCCACGGCGGCGCGGGCCGGAATTACGAGGAGCCGAACCCCGCGGCCGTGGAGCGGGGACTCGTGAACCTCGATAAGCACGTGGAGAACCTGCGGGCGTTCGGAATTCCGCCCGTGGTCTCCCTCAACGTCTTCGGATCGGATGCCCGGGAAGAGCTGGACCTCGTGATTCGGCGCTGCAAGGAACTGCAGGTCCCCGTGGCCGAGTTCCGGGGTTGGGAACTCGGAGGGGAGGGGGGCATGGAGCTCGCGGAGGCGGTGCGCGGGGTGCTGCGGCAGAACCGCGTGCCGTCTGCGCCACGCTTCCTGTACGAGCTCGCCTGGCCCTTCCAGAAGAAGCTGGAGGCCGTTGCCCGCACCGTGTACGGGGCGGACGGGGTGGAGTTCACGGCCCGCGCCCGGAACAAGATGGCCCGGTACGAGACCCTGGGCTACGGCAACCTCCCCGTGTGCGTCGCCAAGACCCAGTACTCCCTCTCGGACGACCCCGAAAAGGTGGGCCGGCCCACGGGGTTTGTCATCACCATCCGGGACGTACGGCTCTCCGCGGGGGCAGGATTCCTCGTGGCTCTGGCGGGAGACATCATGACCATGCCCGGGCTCCCGCGTCGGCCTGCCGCGGAGCGGATCTCCCTGGACGACCAGGGGAGGGTGGTGGGTCTCACGTAGAGGGTCCCGGGGGGTCCCAGGGGGCGATCACCACCTTGATGCACCTGCCCCCGCGGGACCGGACGGTGTGCAGGGCCTCCTCCACCTGGGGAAGCGAGAACCGGTGTGTCACCAAGGCCTCAAGCGGAAAGCCGGATCCCACGAGGATCTCCAGGGTGGCGGGATACGCCTGGGCGCCCATGGCGGATCCCTGGACCCGCACCTCCCGGGTGACGACCACCCGGTCGAGGGCCAGGGAGACGGGTTGCGCGCCCGTGAGGCCCAGGAGGGTCACGGTGCCCCCGGGGCGGGCGTACGCGAAGGCCGCCTGCTGGCTCTGCACGGTGCCCGCGGCCTCGAAGACCACGGGCGCTCCTCCCTCCGTGAGGCGGAGCACCGCCTCCGTGGGATCCTCCTCCTGTTCGTTGACCACCACGGTGGCCCCGAGCCTCTGCGCGAGCCGCAGCCGTTCCTCCCGGCGCCCTACGAGGATCACCGGCCGCGCGCCCGCGAGGTTCGCCACCAGCGCGGTGAGCAGCCCGATGGGACCGCTCCCGATGACCACCGCAGGCTCCCCCACCCGGATGGGGCTGAGGTGCACCGCCCGCACGGCCACGGAGAGGGGTTCGGCCAGCACCGCCCGCTCCCACGGGACCCCGTCCGGGAGTCGGTGGACCAGGGCCCGGGCGGGCACGTAGAGATACTGGGCCCACGCTCCCCACAGGTGCGGAGGGCGCTCGCAGCTGATGTTGCACCCGTACATCCACCCTTCCGTGCGGTTCGCGAGGCACAGGTTGTAGGTCCCCGCCCGACACCAGGAGCAGGTCTGGCAGGGAACGAGCACCTCCACGGTCACCCGATCTCCCACGTCCACGCGGTTTCGCTCCCGGGCCCGTTCCCCGATGGCGGCCACGGTGCCCACGAACTCGTGCCCCTGGATCATGGGATAGGGCCGGGGCCGGTCCCCCTCGAAGATGTGCAGGTCCGACCCGCAGATCCCGCACAGCTCCACCCGCAACAGGAGGTCGTCCGGCCCGATCTCGGGGCGCGGGAATTCCCGCAGCACCACTTGCCCAGGCGCAGTGGTCACGGCCGCCAGCACAGTCTCACGCTTCACCCAGCGCCCCCTCCCGGTTCAGGAATTCCTGTAAAAGATTGAGGAACCGGGCGGCGTCCGCGCCGTCCACCACCCGGTGATCGAAGGTGAGGCTGGTGGGCAGGATCCACCGGACCTTCGGGGTGCGTTCCGGCCACCATGCCACGGAAAGGGACTGCAGGCGGCCCACTCCGAGGATGGCCACCTGCGGAGGATTGGGGATGGGGGTGAAGGCGTCCACCTGCAATGGCCCTAGCTGGCTCACGGTGAAGGTGGCTCCCAGGAGGTCCTCCAACCGGTGCTGCCACGCCCGCACGCGTTCCGCCAGCTCCCGGCGTGCCCGGGCGAGGTGCTCCAGGGAAAGGGCCTGCGCGTTCCGGATCACGGGGGCCACCACGCCCCTGGGCGTGTCCACGGCCACGGCCAGGTTCACCACCCCGTACATGCGATGCGCGGTGCCGTCGAAGGTGGCGTTGAACCGGGGGTCCTCCTCCAGGGTCCGCACCACGGCCCGCAGCAGGAGGTCAAATGGGGAAAAGCCCGTGCGCTCCGCGGCCTGCACCAGGCCCTGCGCCTCAAGCCCCCGGTGCAGGGTAACCAGCACCCCGTGCCGCCACGTCTCCCCCAGCCGGTGGGCGATGATCCGCCGGACCGGCCCGAGGGGCTCCGCCCGGAGCACCGGGAGCTCCCGGTAGGGCTCCAGGAAGGAGGAGTCCTCGGGTCCCGCTGGCCCGCGTCCGCCTACTCCGCCACCCGGATCCGACACAGGCTCGCCCCCATCGGGAGGGTGTCTCCGGGCCGCGCGAGGATCTCCACGACCTCTCCTTCCACCTCCGACTCCACGGTGAGCGTGGCCTTCTCCGTCTCCAGATCCACGAGGGGAGACCCCTTCTGCACCCGGTCGCCCACCTGCACGTGCCAGTTCACCACGTCCACCGCGTCCACGCTCATGGCCACCTTGGGAACCTTGACCTCCACCATCGGCATCCGCGTTCCCCCACGGTCCGGTCGGTTCAGATTCCTTGCAGGTTAGGAGACGGCCACGGAGGGTTCCGCCTTCCCCTCCAGGACCCGACGGATGGCCTGTAAGAGCTGCGCCTCTCCCGGAAGCACCGCCTGTTCCAGGGGGGGGCTGAAGGGCACCGGGACATCGGGCCGGGTGATGCGCTGCACGGGCGCCCGGAGGGCGTCGAAGCACTCCTCCGCGAGGAGGGCACCCACCTCCGCGGCGAACCCGCAGGTGCGGTTGGAATCGTCCAGGATCACGACCCGGCCGGTGCGGCGGGCGGCCCGGAAGAGCCCCTCGCGGTCCAGGGGAAGGAGCGTGCGGGGATCCCAAACCAGGAGCTGGATGCCCTCCTCGGCCAGTTTCTCCGCCACCCGGAGAGCGGTCTGCACCAGGTGCCCCGTGGCGATCACCGTCACGTCGCTGCCGTCCCGCTTCACCTCACCCACGCCCAGGGGAACCGTGTACGGCTCCTCCGGCACAGGGCCCCGGAGGGCGTAGAGGGCCGCGGGACAGAGGACGAAGACCGGGTCGTCGTGCCGGATGGCGCTGATGAGCAGTCCTTTCATGTCGTAAGGGGTGGAGGGCAGGACGACCTTGAACCCCGCGTGGAGGAGGAAGGGATAGGGATTGTCGGAGTGTTGTCCGGCTGCGTTGTTCTTGGCCCCCGCGCCCATGACGAGGTACGTGATCGGGAGGCGCACTTGCCCGCCCAGCATGTAGGGCATCTTTGCCGCCTGGTTTGCCAGCTGATCGAAGGCCACGTACACCAAGGAGGGGATCTGGTATTCCACGATGGGTCGGAACCCTGCCATGGCCGCGCCCGTGGCGAATCCTGTGAAGGCGGCCTCGGAGATGGGCATGTCGAGCACCCGTTCCGGACCGAAGACCTCCACGAAGCCCCGGGTGGTCCCCCGCATGCTCACCCGGATGTCCTCCCCGAGGATGAAGACCCGGGGATCCCGTTGCATCTCCTGATACAAGGCCTCCTGGATGGCCTGCAGATACCGGATCTGCCGCATCACCGCCACCCCCGCGCAGGGATTCCCTCCATGGGTTCCGCGTACATGTACTCCAAGGCCGTGGCCGGATCCGGCCAGGGGCTCTGGCGGGCGAAGGCCACCGCCTCCTCCAGGGCCCGCTCGATCTCCCCGTCGATCCCATCGAGCTCGGTCTCCGTGGCCCAACCCCGCTCCAGCACCCGCTGCCGCCAGGTGCGGATGGGGTCCCGCTGGCGCCACTGCTCGATCTCTTCCTCCGTCCGGTACCGGACGTACGGGAGGTTTCGCTCCGCGGTGTAGTGCCCGGAATAGCGGTACGTCCGGCACTCCAAAAAGCTCGGTCCTCCGCCCGCCCGGGCTCGGGCCACGGCCTCCACCGTGGCCTCGTAGACGGCCTCCACGTCCATCCCGTCCACCAGGCGGGCAGGCATCCCGTACGCCTCCGCCCGCCGCCACAGCTCGTTCCGGGTGACGGACCGGATGGGGGTGGTGATGGCGTACAGGTTGTTCTCGCACACGAACACCACCGGCAAATCCAGGATGGCGGCGAGGTTGAGGGATTCGTGGACCACGCCCTGGTTGATGGCCCCGTCTCCGAAGAAGGCCACCACCACCCGATCCCCCTGCCGGCGGAACACGTATGCGGCACCACACGCCATGGGACAGCCCGCGCCCACGATTCCGTTCGCGCCGTACACCCCGAGCTGGACGTCTGCGATGTGCATGGAACCGCCGCGGCCCCGGTTGTACCCCGTTTCCCTCCCCATGAGCTCCGCCATCATGTACCGGATGTCCCCACCCTTCGCGATCACGTGTCCGTGGCCCCGGTGGGTGCTCGTGATGGCGTCGTCCGGCCTCAAGGCCGCGCACACCCCCACGGCCACCGCTTCCTGGCCGATGTACTCGTGAGTGATGCCGGGGATCTCGTTGTCGTTCACCAGCTCCACCACCCGCTCCTCGAACCGGCGGATGAGACGCATCCGACGGTACATCTCCAGGGCCAGCTCCCGCGAGATCCCCATGGCTTTGCCTCCGGTTCCCGGACTACTGCCGCACGCCCCGAGGGGTGGGGGATTGCGCCGTGAGGCCCCCGTCGATCACGATCGTTGCCCCGTTGATGTGACGGGCGAAGTCGGAGCTCAAAAACAGCACGAGCCAGGCGATCTCCTGGGGCTCTCCCAGGCGCTGGTCCGGCGTGACGGCCCGCATCCGCTCGTTGTATTCCTCGAGCTGGCCGGGCTGTTTCGCTTCCACGATGGCGCGGTAGAGGCGCGTGTCCACCGGCCCCGGGGCGATGGCGTTCACGCGAACGCCGAAGCGTGCCACCTCGAGGGCCGCGGTCTGCGTGAGGCCCACCACCGCATGCTTGCTGGCGCTGTAGCCCACCATGGTGGCGCTCCCGTAATAGGCGGCGATGCTGGCCGTGTTGACCACCGCGCCGTCGCGCTGCTGGATCATCACGGGGAGCACGTACTTCAGCCCGAGGAACACCCCCCGCACGTTGATGGCCATGATCCGGTCAAACTGCTCCTCGGGAAGGTCCACGATGGGGGCAAAGGCACCCTCCCAGCCCGCGTTGTTCGCGAAGGCATCAATCCGTCCGAACCGCTCCACGGCCTCCCGGACGTACCGCTGGACGTCCTCCGAGCGGGTCACGTCCGCCTGCACGAAGATCGCCTCCCCGTCTTCCCGTCGGATCTGCGCCACGGTTTCCTCGCCTCCCCGGGGGTCGAGGTCCACGCACACCACCCGGGCCCCCGCCCGTGCGAACTCCTGACAGATGGCCCGGCCGATGCCCGACCCTCCGCCTGTCACCACCGCCACCTTCCCGGTGAAGTCCACGTGCACCGCCCTCACCTCCGCTCCGCTTCTGGGCAGGTGGGGAACCCGTCCGGATGGCGGGGTCCGAGTCCCAGGGAAACCGGGAACGGCACGCGACGTCCAACCGGAAGCCTCCCGGAGTCCGGACTGCCCTCCCCACGGCCTCGTGCCAAACGTACTCGGGCAGCAGGAGAACCGTCAAGTGGGACGAATCCTACAATCCCATAAAGACCATAAAGAGATGTCCGTCCCGAGCCCGCGGGGCTTGCGCCAGATCCGGAGGAATGGGGGGTGCGGGATGCGGCAGGGGTTTGCCAGCCCGTTTGAGATCCAGATCCCACCGGAGTGCGAGGGGTGGGAAGAACTCTACCCCTACTATCTGCTCTTCAGCCCGGATCGCCGGGAGGAAGAGGAGGAACGGTTCTGGTTTCTCAACACCATGCACTACACGGAGCCCCTTGCGCCCTTCGACATCATCGCCGCGGAGGCGGGACACGTGGGGATCGGGGAGATGAGTCACCGCATCTTCCTCATCCCCGGGGCGAAGGGCATGGCGTTCCGCATCCTCCTGGGGTACGTGTACATGAGTCCCACGCCCATCACGGACCCGCAGGAGGTCGAGCGTCGGACGCCGTACTTCCTCCGGCGGGCGGGGAGCTACTACGAGCAGTGGGAGGAGGTCTACGCGAACTGGAAGCGGAAGGTCACGGAGGAGATCCGTGCCCTCGAGTCCCTCCGGTTCCCTCCCCTGCCGGAGGTTGAAGAGGAGCGGGTGGTCTTGGAGCGGCGGGGGGTGGGGCTCGCCTGGGACGTCTTGCACGCGTACCACCGGGCCCTGGAGAGCATCTACCGCGTGTGGCAGCTGCACATGGAGATCGTGATGATCGGGTTCGGGGAGTACCTCACCTTCTATCAGTTCTGCAAACAGGCATTTCCGGAGATCCCGGATCCGATCATCCCCCGCATGGTGTCCGGGATCAACGTGAGCATGTTCCGGCCCAACGACGAGCTGAAGCGGCTGGCGAGGCTCGCGGGAGAGCTCGGGATCGAGGCGGCGTTCCAGGAGGGGCGGACCTGGCAGGAGGTGTGGCGCGTCCTGGAGAGCACGGAAGAGGGCCGGCGCTGGCTCGGGGAGTGGGAGCAGAGCGCGGACCCCTGGTTCTACATGAGCACGGGGGACGGATTCCATCATACCCACCGGGCGTGGAAGGACGATCCCACACCGGTCCTCTCGGTCCTGCCCCATTACATCGAGCGGATCCGGGCTGGGGAGAGTCTCGACCGGCCTTTGGAGGAGCTGGTGGCGGAACGGGACCGGATCGCCGCGGAATATCGCGGACTTCTCCCTTCGGAGGAGGATCGGCGGGCCTTCGATCAGATGCTCCACCTGACCCGGAGGGTGTACTACGCGATCGAGGACCACAAGTTCTACGTGGAGCAGTGGTACCAGAGCCTGTTCTGGAACAAGATCCGGGAGCTCGGAGGGCTGTTCGTGCAACAGGGATTCTTCGAGGATCCGGAGGAGGTTTTCTACCTAAAGCCTCGGGAGGTCTCGGAAGCCCTCCACGATCTTCTGCTCGCGTGGTCCGCGGGATGCGGGGCCCGGGGCCCCCGGTACTGGCAGCCGGTGATCCAGCGCCGGCGGCGGATCCACCGGGCCCTCCGGAAGGTCACGCCCCCACCGTTTCTGGGCCGGGTGCCGGAGAAGATGACGGATCCCGCGGTGGTCATGCTGTGGGGCTTCACGCCGGACCGGATCCGGTCCTGGCTTGAGCCCCATGAGGAGAACGTGCTGCGGGGGATCCCGGGAGCGCCCGGAGTAGCAGAGGGGCCGGCCCGGGTGGTGTTCACGGCAGAGGAACTCTCGGAGGTTCGGGCCGGGGAGATCCTGGTCTGCCCTGTGACGGAACCCAGCTGGGCTCCCGTGTTCGCCAAGGTCAAGGCCACGGTTTCGGACATCGGGGGCATCATGTCCCACGCGGCCATCGTGGCCCGGGAGTACGGAATTCCCGCGGTCCTGGGAACGGGCGCCGCGACCCAGCGGATCCGCACCGGGCAGCGGATTCGGGTGGATGGGGACACGGGAACCGTTACCCTTCTGGATTGAGGGTCTTTCCTCCGTGAGCGGCGCGGAATCCTTCGCCACCCTCCGCGACCTCGTTCAGGCGGCCCGCAGGAGACTTGCGCCGTACGTGTGGGACTACATCTCCGGCGGGGCGGAGACAGAGACCACCCTGCGTCGAAACCGGATGGCCTGGGCGCGCTACGCCTTCCGACCCCGGGTGCTGCGGGACGTCCGGACCCGGTCCACGGCAACCACCTTTTTGGGACATCCCCTGGCCTCGCCCGTGATGCTGGCTCCGATCGGCAACCTAGGCCTGGTCCACCCAGATGGGACCCGGACGGTGGCCCGGGCCGCGGCCCGGCGGGGGACCATCGCCTGGATCAGCACGATGTCCGAGCGTTCCCTGGAGGAGGTAGCGGAGGCCGCAGGGGGTCCCCTGGTCTTCCAACTGTATGTGCGGGGCGACCGTGCCTGGATGCGCCGGATGGTGCGCCGGGTGGAGGCCGTGGGGTACCTGGCCCTGTGCCTGACCGTGGACGTCCCGGTGTACGGGAGACGGGAACGGGACCTCCAGAACCGGTTTCGTCCCCGCGAGGAGACCCGACGCCCCAATCTCGCGGACATCGTCCCGGACGAGAGCTACCAGGCGGCCCTCACCTGGGAGGACGTTCGGTGGATCCGCGATCACACCGCCCTCCCCTTGGTCTTGAAGGGGATCCTCGCTCCGGAGGACGCCCGGCTGGCGGTGGAGCACGGGGTGCAGGTGGTGTACGTCTCCAACCACGGAGGCCGGCAACTGGACTACGCGCCCGCAACCGTGGACGTGCTTTCGGAGATCGTGGAGGCGGTCGGGGGTCGGGCGGAGGTGCTGGTGGACGGCGGCGTCCTGCGGGGCACGGACGTGGTGAAGGCCCTCGCCCTGGGGGCCCGGGCGGCCCTCATCGGGAAGCTTCAATGCTGGGCCCTGGCCGCGGCGGGCCAGGAAGGGGTGGAGCGGGCCCTGGAGTTGCTGCAGGAGGAGATCGGCACCACCTTGGGGCTCCTGGGGGTGCGGGGGGTCGAGGAGGTGGGGCCCGAGTACCTCGCGCCGTACCCCGTGGAGTTCCACGGGCTTGGGAGGCGGACCTAAGGGGGTGAGAGGAGGGGGGAGCGAGCTTCAGGGGTCGGGCGGTGAGGTCCCAAATCTGAGGAGGGGGTGAGGTGCATGCGCTCGATGCTGAAGGTCCTGATCGCGGTGACGTTGGTGGCCTTGGGGGTGAGCACCTACGGGTACGGGGCCGCCCAGCCAGGAGGGGCCACGAAGATCCGGATCGGCGTGGTCCACTCCCTGACGGGCCCCCTCTCTCCGGGGGTGCCCGAGGCCAGCAGGTATCAGTTCCGGATCTGGCTCGATGGGCTGAACAAGAAGGGCGGGCTGTACCTCAAGAAGTTCGGCCGCCGGGTGCCCGTCGAGTTCATCGAGTACGATGACCGAAGCCAGCAGGAGACCCTGATCCGGAACCTGGAGCGGCTCATCCTCCAGGACAAGGTGGACCTGATCCTTCCCCCCTACGGCACAGCCATGCACATCGCGGCCGCACCCATCTTCAACAAGTACGGGTACCCGCTGCTCGGGGTGCACGCGAGTGCGGTGGAGCTCTACAAGCGTCGGCACGAGTTCCCGTACGCCTTCTGGTTCCACGCCCAGCCCGACGTCCATGCCAAAGCCGTGACGGACATGCTCGTGCACTTCCGCCGGAGGGGGACCATCGGATCGAAGGTCGTGGCCACATACATCGCGGACCAGCACGGGTATGAGTTCTGGCCCGCGTACGAGGCGGCCCTGAAGCGTGCGGAGTTCCAGATCCTGTATGTGAAGAGCTACCCTTTACAGGTCTCGGACGTCTCCCCGCTGATCCGGGAGATGAAAGCGTTAGCCCCAGACGTGTACATCTCCATCAGCTACCCCTCGGACTTCTCCCTCCTTCTGGAGCAGGCCATCGCCCAGCAGTTCAACCCGAAGATCTACTACGGAACCGTGGGGATCGCCTTCGGGGATCTTCCCCGCCGGTACGGGGCCCGCACCATCGAGGGCGTGATGGGCGCGGGAGGTTGCAATCCGCAGATTCCGGGCGCCAAGGAGTACTACGACCTGTACCGGAAGGTGGTGGGCAGGCCCATTGAGTGCTGGGGCGGGGCGTACATGCCCGCGGCCTTGCAGGTCCTGGAGCAGGCCGTGGAGGAAGTTGGAGAGATCGACCGGAAGAAGATCCGAGACGTCATCGCCACCCGAACCTTCCGGACCATCATGGGCCCCATCCGCTTCAAGGAACAGATGAACACCTACTGGCCCAGCATGATCGGCCAGTGGCATGGCGGCCAGTTCCTGGGCGTGTGGGGCCTGCAGGGACAGATCCGTCCCATGTTGGTTCCCAAGCCGGCCTGGCGAAGGTAACGGAGGAAGCGGATCCGGGGGCGTCCGACTCCAACGGGCGCCCCCGGGGCTCCCTTTCCGGGGCGCGGGATGGCTGGAAGCGGCACGTGGGTCGCGGTGCTCCTGGACGGCCTGATCCTGGGAGGGGTGTACGCCCTCATCGCCTTGGGACTGAACCTCCAGTATGCGGTGGCCATGATCCTCAACCTCGCATACGGGGAGTTGGTGATGCTGGGAGCCCTGTTGACCTACACCTTGTACACCGCGGGGCGTCTGAGCCCTCTGGTTTCCCTCCTGGCCGTCGCAGTGGTTGCGGGTGGGGTGAGCGCTGCCGCCTATCTCGCGGGCCTGCGGAGGGTCTTCCGCATGGACCGGAGGGAGGCCGAGGTGGCCATGCTCCTGCTGACGTTTGCCCTGCTGTTCCTCCTCCAGAGCTCGGCCCTCATGCTCTGGGGGGCGGAGCTGCGGCACTACACCTTCTGGGGAGAGCCGGTGTTCCTTCTGGGACACCCCTTCAGCACGAACCGCCTGGTAGCCGCGGCGGGAGCGTTTCTGCTCAGCGGCGCCCTCTACGGGATCCTGCGATGGTCCAGCCTGGGCCGGGTGCTGCGGGGGATGGCGGATAACCCCCGGGCTGCGCAGCTCGTGGGGGTGGAGGTGGAACGGTATCGGCTCGTGGCCTTCGGCATCGGGGGGATGCTGGCGGGCGCTTCGGGGACCTTGCTGAGCATGTTCTGGTCCTTCAGCCCCACCGCGGGCATTGACGTGACGGTACGGGCTCTGGTGGTGATCGTGCTGGGAGGGATCGGGAGCGTGGTGGGAAGCCTTACCGCAGGGCTGCTGCTGGGAGTCGCGGAGAGCGTGGTGAGCGCGGTTTGGGATCCCGCCCTGCGGCTCACGGTGAACTTCGCGGTGCTGACCGGGATCCTGCTCTGGCGTCCCCGAGGCCTTTTCGGGTGGCGGACGTGAGGGAGCGGGGGGAATCCATCGCGTGGGCCGCGTACTTCCTGGGGATGCTGGTCCTCCTCACGGCGCCCCGGTGGGGCTCGGCATACCTCGTGGGATTCTGCGTGGAGCTCCTCAGCTACATGGCCCTGGTGACCGCCTGGACCATGTTCTCCGGGCCCACCCGCTACTTTTCCCTGGCCACCGCCGCCTTTTTCGGCATCGGAACGTACGTGACCGTGTACCTGGGCGGACGCATCCCGGTGCTGGCCTGCGTTGCGGTGGCGGCGGCCCTGGCGTACCTGGTGGCCTCCGTGGTGGGCCTCGCGACCCTGCGGCTCAGCGGCCTGTACTTCGTGATGTTCACCTTCGGCCTGAGCGAGTTCCTCCGGCAGTTTGTGCTGTGGTTCGAGGGGCGGCTCTTCCGGAAGGTGGGCCGGATCGTCAGCGTGCCCTTCAGCGATCTGGATCTGTACTACGCCCTCTGGGGGATTACCGCGGTGCTCCTCCTGAGCGCGTTCCTGCTGCGCAGGTCCCGGCTGGGATATGCCCTCCGGGCCATCGGGGAGGACGAGCTGGCCGCGGCCCATGCAGGGGTGAATGTCTCCCGGGTGAAGATCGGGGTGTTCGCGGCAACCGCGAGCGCCATGGCGGTGGTGGGGGCCATCCTGGCCCCCCGGTGGGCCTACGTGCTCCCCGACATGGCCTTCGATCCGACCCGGTCGTTCCAGGTAGTCCTCATGGCCATGCTCGGAGGGATCCGGCACAGCTATGGCCCGTTGCTGGGGACCATCCCGCTCCTCCTCCTCTACGAATGGCTCTACGCTCGCTATCCTTACCCCTTCATGTTCGTGCTGGGCCTCCTCCTCGCGGTCCTGATCCTCTACGCGCCTGGAGGGGTGTCCGGGATGATGGAGGGGATCCTGCAGCGGGCGGAGGAGCGCCGGCAGGAGGCGATGCGGATTCGGGCAGAGGAGCTCGGGCACGTGGAAAGCGGCGAGGGGTAGATGCTGGAGGTGCGGGGCGTGAGCCGGCGGTTCGGAGGCCTGGAGGCCCTGGTAGGGGTGGATCTCGTGGCCCAGGCCGGGCAGGTGGTCGCGGTCATCGGTCCGAACGGGTCCGGAAAGACCACCCTGCTGAACGTCATCAGCGGCGTTCTCACGCCGGACGCGGGAACGGTCCGGTGGGAGGGCCGGGACATCACTGGGTGGCCTCCCCACCGGGTGGCGCACCTCGGCATCGGCCGGACCTTTCAACGTCCCCGCATCATGGAGACGATGACGGTGCGGGAGAACATCGGTCTGGGCTTCCTCTTCCGGGCCCGGGGCCTCCCCGTGCCTCAAGCCATGGCAATGGCGCAGGAAGTGGGTGAGGAGGTGGGGCTCGGGGATCGGCTGGACGTCCCCGCGGGCGACCTCACCTACATTGATCAGAAACGCCTGGAACTGGCCCGGGCGCTCGCGGGGGACCCGAGACTCCTCCTGCTGGACGAGTGGCTGGCGGGACTCACGGAGGGGGAGCTCCAGGTGGGCCTGGAGCTCCTGAGACGGCTGCGAGCCCAGGGCAAGGCCGTGGTCCTAGTGGAGCACGTGATGTCCGCGGTGCGCGCCATCGCGGACCGGGTGGTGGTGCTGCACGCGGGCCGCAAGATCCTGGAGGGGGAGCCGGAGGAGGTGCTGAAACACCCGGAGGTGGTGGCCACCTACCTGGGACAGGACACGGGATGCTGAGGGTCTTTGGCCTTACCGTCCTCTACCGCAAGCACAGGGCCCTGCAGGACGTCCACCTGGAACTTCATCCCGAGGAGACGGTGGCCGTCATCGGAGCCAACGGCGCGGGCAAGTCCACCCTGTTGCAGGCCATCGCAGGTCTCGTGCGCCCCCAGCCCGGGGCACGCATCGAGTACGAGGGGAAGTCGGTCCTGGGGTGGAGCCCCGAACGCCTGGCCCGGGCCGGGGTGGTCCTGGTACCCGAGGGGCGGGAGCTGTTCACGGGGATGACCGTGTACGAGAACCTCTTGCTCGGCGCGCATGGGGTACGGGATCGATCCACGGTGCACCGCAGGCTGGAGTGGGTGTACACCCTCTTTCCGCGCCTCCGGGAGCGCCACGGCCAGGTGGCGGGAACCCTGAGCGGGGGAGAGCAGCAGATGCTGGCCATCGCGCGGGGCTTGATGGCTCGTCCCCGGCTGCTCCTCCTGGATGAGCCCTCCCTGGGGCTTGCGCCCCTCATCGTCCGGGAGGTGTTCCAGGTCCTGCAGCGGATCCAGGCGGAGGGCTGCGCCATCCTCCTGGCAGAGCAGAACGTGCGCATGAGCCTTCGAGTGGCTCAGAGGGGCTACGTGCTGGAGACCGGACGCGTGGTGCGCCACGGGACCGCGGCGGAACTGGAGCGGGACGAACTCGTGCAGCGGGCCTACCTGGGGGCATGAGCCGTGGTTCATCGGTCCTCCAACACCTCTGCCGGACCTCCGGCTTCCCATCCCACCGCGGCGAACCTGGGTGCGGACGTTCCCGATCCGTTGACACGGGGCGACGCATTTGTATATGCTGCAGCCGATCCGGGGTGCGGTTGATGGGCGGGCACGGGTCTGGTCTATAGGCCAACCGGGGAGAGGGGCGGGGCAGTGGAGCCCAGGGATCCCCTCCGCACGGAATCCAGTCCTTCCGGGAGGTCGCGGATGCTGCAGGTGGATCACCTCGGCGTGGTCGTCCGGGACATGGAAGAAGCGCTCCGGTTCTTCGTGGACGTCTTGGGGGGGAAGGTGGTCTCCCACCAGAAGAACGTCATGGGCCGGGAGATTGACCTCGCGTTCGTCGAGGCGTGCGGGATCACCTTTGAGCTCCTCTACCCGTGGGGCCAAACCCATCCACTGCGGACCTACCTCCAGCAGGTGGGCCCCAGCGTGCACCACATCGCCCTGCGCAGCGAGAACGTGGAGGAGACGGTGCAGCGGCTTGATGCCTGGAACATCCGGCCGGAAGGACCTCCGGCCATCGTGGGTGGGACCCGCATGGTGCAGTGGCTCGCCCCGGAGGGCACCCTTGGGCTGAGGATCCAGCTCATGGGGCCTGTCCCATCCCAGACCTCGGAAAGCCGGTAGAGGGGCCCTCCATGGGGCGCGTGCCCATCGCCACCCGGGCACTTCCGTGGGAAGGGCTCGCCCGGACATGGCGGTCCGCGGCCCAAGCCGCGCTCCAACCCGCAGTGGGTTTGAGCGTCCTGGTGGCCCTGGCGTTGGGCTGGCTGTTGCTCGCTCCCCTCGGCACCCTGATCTTCGCGGCCTTCCGGGAGGGTACCAACGTCCTTCCCTTCGAGCCCACCTCCCGGTGGACGTTGCAGAACTTCCTCTCGGTCTTCACCAACCCCGTCCTGTACCGGCGGGTGTTACTGGACACCGCCCTCTACACCTTGGGGAGTTGCGCGGTGGGCCTGCTCGTGGGGACCGGGTTCGCGTGGCTGGTCGAGCGGACGGACCTGCCCGGCCGGCACCTGGTCTACGTGGCCCTGCTGGTCCCCCTCTTGGTCCCGCCCATCGTGGTGAGCATCGGGTGGGTGATGCTGTTGGGGCCCCGGGCCGGGCTGTTGAACGTTCTGCTCCGCGCCCTGATGGGGATGGAGTCCGGGGGGAACGGTCCCCTCAACATCTTCAGCATGTGGGGGATGATCCTGGTTCAGGGGTTTGGGCTTGTGCCCCTGGTGTTCGTGCTCATGGCGTCCGCCTTCCGCAACCTGGACTGGACCCTGGAGGAGGCCGCATGGGTGTGCGGGGCTTCTCAGCTCCGGTCCCTGGTGCGGGTGGTCCTCCCCATGTTGTTCCCCGCGGTGGGTTCGGTGGCCATCCTCTCCCTCATCCTGACCTTGGAGAGTTTTGAAGTCCCCCTGCTGCTGGGAGTCTCCGCGGGGGTCCAGGTCTACAGCACCTGGATCTACTACGCCCTCAACCCCGCGGCCACCCTTCCCAACTACGGACAGGTGGCCGCCCTCGCGCTTCCGGGACTCCTGGTGGGCATGGTGGGGTTGTGGGCGTATAACCGGACCACGCAGCTGGCGGAGCGGTACGCGGTGGTGCGCGGAAAAGGGTTCCGGGGCGGGGTTCGGGAGCTCGGGAGGGCCCGGTACGTGGCCATCGGGCTCGTGGGACTGTACCTTCTGGTGACCGTGGGGCTTCCCGTAGGGGTGCTCATCGTGACGAGCCTCTTCCCGGAGGCGGTGCGGACGGGGTTCCAGCAGTGGGGAATGCCGAAGCTGGACGCGTACCGCAAGGTCCTCACGGATGCCCAGACGCTCCTCTCCCTCCGGAACGGGGTGGTGGCCTCCGCGGGGGCGGCTGTGCTGGCGGTGGGCGTAGCCACGGGAGTGGCCTGGGTGGTGACGCGCACGAACCTGCGGGGGCGGTTCCTGCTCGACTTTCTGGCCTTCTCCTCCGTAGTGATCCCTGGGGTGATCCTGGCGCTGGCGGTGATGCTGGTGTACCTGTGGCTGCCCGTAGGGCTGTACGGGACCCTGGGGATGCTGGTGGTGGCCTTCGCGGCCCGGACCGGGACGGTCAGTCGGATCCTGCGGACGGCCATGCTGCAGGTGCACCGGGAGCTGGAAGAGGCCGCGTGGGTGAGTGGCTGCGCGGAGGGGGCCGCGGTTCGTCGCATCCTGATCCCCTTGGTGCTCCCCGCAGTCCTCGCGGCGTGGGTCTTCCACTTCGTCATCAGCTTCCGGGAGTTCACCGTCGGGCTCGTGCTGTACCGCCCGGAGACCTCCGTAGCCGCGGTGCGCCTGTGGCACCTGTACGAGCGCGGGGACCTCCCGGAGGCGGGCGCGTTAGGGACGGTGATGCTCCTGGGAGTGGTGGTCATGGCGTATCTCGCCCGCCGGCTGTCGGGCCGGTGGGGGGTTCGGTAGAGGACCTCGCGCGCTGTTCCGGGGAGGATCCGGATGCGTCTGGGCCGGTTCATCGTGGACACCCATGTACACGCACAGCGGTTTGCGGCGGGCCCGCGGCTGGGGGGGAGCGCCAGGTATCAGGATCTGGCTTCCGTCATGCGGGAGATGGAGGCGTACGACAACTCTGCGCGGCTTCTGTACGACATGGAGCGGTACGGGGTGGACATGTGCGTGCTGCTGCCGGGGTTTGGGATGAG
>Ga0197143_1000701_pt1 | contig 33209 bp, 38 predicted proteins | sample GBS70_MetaG_FD_148603 | JGI IMG/M metagenome (GOLD analysis project Ga0197143, IMG submission 148603) | Sediment microbial communities from Great Boiling Springs, Gerlach, Nevada, United States - GBS 70_MetaG | ecosystem: Environmental > Aquatic > Thermal springs > Hot (42-90C) > Sediment... | reverse complement strand
GTCGCGATTTTTGTGGGTTTTTCTTCCGCGGCCCAAAGCGGGGCCATGTCCAGGTAACGCCTGAGCGCCCAGTCCTCCGTGGCTCTCAGCATCACCACCGTGGCCAGATTCACTAGGCTCCCCTCGCTGGGGAAAACCCCAACCACCCTGGTCCGCCGCTTCACCGGAACACTAGCCCTGTGGGCTGAGCCCGGAAAAGCCGCTCCAGCACATTCGTGCTCTTGATGCGCTTCTGGTGGCCGCTGGGAAAGTCCAGGTAGACCAGAGCTTCCCCCAAACCCTGGGCAAACACCTCCACCGCTCGCCTGTACCGGTCCCGGTAGCGTTCAACAAACTCTCGGGCCAGAGATTCCGCCGTGCCCCGCCGCCGCGCCACAAACACCTCCTGGAGCTCCTCGGCCACCACACCCCGCTCCGACTGCGGCACGTGAGCTAAAACGTTCCCCATAAAGCGCACCACGCACCGCTGCCAGCTGGCCCCAGGAAGCTCGGCCATCGCCGCCTGGCGGATGGAAGGGTGGTCGTCGGAAATGACCAGCCTCACCCCACGAAGCCCCCGCTCCACCAGACCCTTCAGGAGGTTCCTCCAGGCCTCCTTCCGCTCCCCGCCCGCCGGTTCCACCGCCAGCAGCAAAATGTACGGGCTACGCCCGTGACCCCGGTAGCCTTTCTCGTTCACCCCCACCGCCACCAGAAGGGCCAGGTCCACCACCCGCCCGCCCCAGTTCACCTTGAAGTAGGCCGCGTCCAGGTAGAGGTAGGGGTAAGCCAGCTCCAAGGGCCGGCCCCGCCAGGCAGAAAGCGCCTCCTCCAGGCGCTGGGCTACCCTGGAGACCGCGTCCTTACCAATCCGCACTCGGGACAGACCTTCGGTGAAGGCCGCCACCTTGCGGGTGGAAACCCCTTGCAGGTACATCTCCAGGACGGCCTCTTCCACCTCCCCGGTCATCCGCTTGTAGCGCTCAAACACCTCGGTCAGGAAAGTCCCCTCCCGGTCCCGGGGTACCCGGAGCTGCGCGATCTTGCCCGCCGGCGTGATGAGGTCCCGGGTGTAGTGGCCGTTCCGCTCCCCGCGGCGGCTCGGGGTGCGCTCACGGTAACCCGCAGCCAGGGGCTCGGTCATCTCTTCTTCCAACACCTGCTCGATGATGGCCTTGACCCCTTCCCGGATGCGCCGGCTGATCTCCTCCTTGGTCAACCTCTTGAACTCCTCTTGGTTCATTCAGCCCTCCATGCTTAACCCACAAAATAAGCGACACTACCCCAGCTCATCCCGAGTTCCCTAAACGCTTCCACCTGCTTGAGCTTCTGCAGACGCTCCTGTACCTGGGGGTCCCCGGCCCCCGTCGCCTCCAGCTTTTGGGCCTTCTTGGCCCCTCTGAACACCTCTTTGCCGACCGTGGCAAGCTGCACTTGGGGGACATCCTTTCGGAGTTGGTTCCCCCTCTTTTTATCCCACTAGAGTCTCACATGTATTTGTCCGGGTTCAGTCCTGGATATTACCTCCTGGAGTGAAAGGGGTACGGAATGTAGGATTAAAAACAGTATCAACTTTATACAACTGAAAAATCCGCCCTTTTGCACATAACAAAAATCTCTCCATTTCTTGACATCTCCCTTATGGACCCCCAGAATAAGGGTTTACAAACCGGGGCAAGTTCACAATCCGCCATCCCCAAAACTCTCCCGGTTTGGAGGTGAGAAAATGAAAGGTTTTGGGTCTCGTTTGTGGGTCATAGGGTTTCTGAGCCTCTTTGTGGTCCTCTTTTCCCCCGGTCGGGCCAACCCCGAGCTCCTTAGCTTGCAGGATAGCTTGGGGCAGTGGGCTCTTCCAGGCAAAAACTATGCGGGTTGGCGCTACAGCCCCTTGAACCAGATCAACACCACCAACGTTCAGCGCTTGCGCTTGGTGTGGTCCTTTTCCACGGGGGCCCTTCGGGGTCACGAGGGCCAACCCCTCGTCGTCGGCAACACGATGTATCTGATCACGCCCTTCCCTCATACCGTTTACGCCCTGGATCCTACGGATGGCTCCATCAAGTGGCGGTTTACCCCGGAGGCCAATCCCCAGGCGGCCGGCGTGGCCTGTTGCGATGTGGTGAACAGAGGCGTGGCCTACGCCGAGGGCAAGATATTCTTCAACACCCTGGACGGGTGGGTTTACGCTCTGGATGCATCCACAGGCAAGGTCATTTGGAAGGTGCAGCACGCCGATCCTAGCAAGGGTGAAACCATTACGGCCGCTCCTCTCGTGGTCAAGGACAAGGTGATCGTGGGCATCTCGGGGGGCGAGTTTGGCGTGAGGGGTCGCGTGGCTGCCTACAACATCAACAACGGTCAGCGGGTCTGGCTCTACTACAACACCGGCCCCGACGCGGAGGTAGGCATCGGCCCCAGGTTTAAGCCCTACTACACTTGGCTTCGGGGCAAGGACCTGGGGGCTACCACTTGGCCCGGGGACCAGTGGAAACTGGGGGGGTCTACCGTCTGGGGGTGGTTCACCTACGACCCCGAACTTAACCTCATCTACTACGGCACCAGCAACCCCGGGGTCTGGAACGCCAACTTGAGGCGAGGGGAGGCAACCATCACTAACGAAACCCAGACGCGCTGGGCCAACCTCTGGTCTACAAGTGTGATTGCCCGTGATGCCGACACGGGCGAGATGGTCTGGGCCTTGCCCATGACCCCCCACGACGAGTGGGACTATGACGGGGTCAGCGAGAGCATTCTTGTAGACCTGCCCATAGGCGGCCAACTTCGCAAGGTCCTTGTGCGGTTTGACCGTAATGGCTTTTCCTACGTCATTGATCGGACGAACGGCCAGATTCTGGCGGCCAAGCCCTATGCTACCGTCAACTGGGCTTCTGGTATAGACCTCAGCACAGGCCTGCCGATTCGCAATCCGGAGAAGGGGACCGGCCAAGGCAAGACCACCACGGACGTTTGCCCTTCCCTCCTGGGCGCGAAGAACTGGCCTCCCGCAGCCTACAGCCCCAGGACGGGACTCTTCTATGTGCCTGCCCTCAACGTGTGCATGGACTGGACGGGCACCGAGGTGTCGTATGTGGCCGGAACTCCTTACGTAGGCGCTGTGACCCTCATGCGGCCCGGTCCGGGTGGCCATACGGGTGAGCTAATCGCCTGGGATCCGGTCCGCATGCAGAAAGTCTTCGAGATTCGGGAGCGCTTCATGAACTGGAGCGGGGTCCTGGCTACTGCTGGTGACCTGGTCTTCTACGGCACCCTGGACGGGTACTTCAAGGCGGTAGATGCCCGCAGCGGCCAGGTGCTCTGGCAAGCCAAGCTTGGCTCCGGGGTTATCGGCAACCCCATGACCTACACGGGTCCTGACGGGAGGCAGTACGTGGCCGTCTTCTCCGGTATCGGAGGAGTGCCCGGATTGGTGGTGATCCAAGATGCGCCTCCGGACGACCCATACGGTGTCTTTGGCGTAGTGGGTGCGGTGGGGGACCTTGGCCGCTACTCCCGTCAGGGCGGTACACTGTACGTGTTCGCTGTGGAACGGTAGAGGTGCTACAGGTCTAGGTTAAGAGGGGGAAGGGGCCTCATTCCCCTTCCCCTTCCAAACCGAAGGAGGGACCATGCTCAATCGAAAGGGGATCAGAAGGAACAGAAGATGGAATTTTGGCTTGCCGAGCTTGTTGGTTGTGCTCGCCCTTTTGGCAGCGGGGCTTGCCCTATCGCAAACCCAAACCGCAAAGGAGGTAAAGTGTACTCCAGAGCCAGCTAAACTCAATCCTTACACGGGCAATCCAAAGGCCGTCCAGGAAGGAAGACAGTTGTACTTCAAGTACAACTGTAGCGGGTGCCACAGCAGCACAGCCGCAGGCGGCATGGGGCCCAACCTGGTTGATGCGGCTTGGCTTTACGGGGGCACGGATGCCTGCGTGTTCGAGAGCATCAAGATGGGGCGCCCCAAGGGCATGCCTGCGTATGGGTCCTTGGCCGATGACGAGATCTGGAAGATCATCGCTTTTCTCCGTTCTCTTTACAGGGGGCCACAGGAAAAAGCCGTATGGTAGTGGGTTTCCTGCTGTGGCTAATTTGGGCGATGGGGGTCTGGGCAGTAGCCCAAGGCTGGGAGCTCCGAGTCTGCGCGGATCCGAACCACCTGCCCTACTCTAACCGCCAGGAGGAGGGGTTTGAAAACAAGATCGCCCGTCTCCTCGCAAACGAGATCGGGGCCCGCCTCGTCTACTACTGGTATCCCCAGCGCCCCCTCTTACGGGAGGTCATCCGGGAAGGGGAGTGCGAAGTGGTAATGGGAGTGGCGGACGGCCACCCTCTCTTCCTGAACACTATAGCCTACTACCGCACGGCCTTTGTCTTTGTCTACCGGGCCGACAGGAACTTAGACATAGCCAGCCTGGATGACCTAGTCCTTCGAGGTCTGCGTATCGGGGTCCACGTCGTTCCGGGTGGGGTCAATCCTCCAGCCCAGGCGTTGGCCAATAGGGGATTGTTGCGAAACTTGGTTGGTTTCAGCGCCTTTGGGGACTACGCCAAGCCAAACCCCCTTTCTGAACCCGTAGAGGCTGTTGTGAGAGGGGATATCGATGTAGCCATCGTGTGGGGTCCGGTAGGGGGCTATTTTGCCAAGGGATCCCCCGTGCCCCTCAAAGTGGTTCCTGTTTCTCCCGAGATCGACCCCCCTTTTCTTCCCATGGTCTTCTCCATAACCGTGGGCGTTAGGAAAGGCGATGAAGCCCTGCGGGACCTGCTGAACCGGGCCATCGTCCGGCGCTGGGAAGAGATCCAAGAGATACTGGCTTCCTATGGCGTTCCCCTTCTTCCCCTCCCAAAGCCAAGCCTTTAAATGGGCTATCACGCGGAGAGGACTTCTCGGCCTTGTCCTCGCTCTTGGAGGAGTCCGGGCAGGACGGGGGGTTCAACCCCTGCGCCTCGCCCTCCTTGTCCCTCTCCCCTCGGGCCAGTCGCCGGGGCGGGCTGGGGCTTACGAAGTGGCGGGCCAGATGGCCGCATGGGGTGCCCTGCTGGCCCAGGAAACTCTGGCAGAGGTGGCCGAGAGGGGGGGGCTGGACCTTCAGCTCCTGGTGGTTTCAACGCCGAACCAAGAGGTTCTGGAGCGGGTGGTTCAACGCCTGGTGGCCCTGGAAGAGGTGGTGGCCCTTTTGGGCGGGATAGGGCAGGGCCAGGCCGAGGCCCTTGGCCGCCTAGCTAGGCAGTTGGGCGTGCTCTTCGTAAACCTAGGGGATGCAAGCCCTCTCCTGCGTAAGGGAAACCCCTTCGCCCTTCATGTAGAGGCCGAACTGGGCTCCTATCTCCTTGGCCTAAGGGCCCTCACGAGGAGACTGGGGGTCCAGCGCCCCCTTCTCCTCGGCCGCCAGCCTGACCTTCGGGTTTGGGCCCAAGGGGTTTGGCCAGGTGCAGGAGGGGCTTGGCTGGAGGGGTCGGAAGATCCCCTCTACGAGAGAGCCTTGACAGAGGCAGAAGGGGAAGGATGGGATGCCCTGATCCTACTCCTTGGGCCAGAAGAACAGCTCGTTGCCCTTGCTACGGCCCAGCAGCGCGGCTATTCCCGTCCTATTCTGGGCTTGCCTACCATGGCGGCCCAAACCCGGGTGTTCTACGTCTTGGCCAGGGACGTGGCCCCTGCTTTGGCCCAGTACCGTCTGGCCCTCTGGGATCCGGCCCTGCACAGGGGCGGCGCCCGGGAGCTCAATACCCGCTTTTTGGGGCGCTTCGGCAGGCTGATGGATCCTCCCGCTTGGGCTGGCTATGCGGGGGTGGCCGCGGTTTTGGAAGGGGCTTTGGCTGCTGGCAATACCGATCCAAAGGGGATAAGGGATGCTTTGATCCGCAGGGGGCTAGACTTGGCCAAGGGCCGCCCCCTTGTCTTCGATGCCAGGGGGCAGCTCGAGGCTGCCCTGTACCCCCTAAAGATCAATCAGGGGGCCACTCGCCCCGAGGACATCGCCCTCCTTTTGGATGATGAGCCCATTCCCTTGGACGGGGGGGGATCGCCGTGAGGGTTCTCCTCGTTTCCTGCCTTCTCACCTTTTTTCATTCCTTTGCCCAGATTGGGGAGATCAGGGTAGGGGCCGTTCTGCCTCCGGGGGCTAGCCCAGCCCTGGAGGCGGTCCGCAATGGCCTCAGGATGGGGGAAGAGGAGTATGATCTGAACGCCAGGCTCCTGGGGTGGCGCTTCCGGGTCCTAACGGCTACGGCCCCCACCCCGGCTGCCGCAGCCCAGGTGGCCGAGAGGTTTGCTTCCCAGGGGGTCTCCGCTTTGGTGGGCGGCTTTGCTGATCAGGCTCCGGCCCTGGCCCGGGTGGCCCAGGCTCGCCGCATTCCCTTACTCAATATCGGCGACCCCAGCGATCGCCTGAGGAACGAGGCCTGCAATCCCTACATGTTCCACTTGGAAGCCAGCGCTGCCATGTATCTGGACGCCCTAGCCACCTGGTTTGTCCGGGCGGGGTTGCGTACCTGGTTTTTGGTCTACGGGGGCCCTGAGGGGGGGGATCTGCGGGCCCGGGCGCGTAAGGCCCTCCTGGAGCGGCACTTTGGGGCTAGGATCGTAGGGGAGAAAGGGGTTCAGGAAAGGGCCTTTCAGGAGGTGCTTCAGGCCATCCGCCGGGCCCAGCCTCAGGTAGTCCTCTTGCTTCTCCCTCCGGAAGCCCAGCTCGCCTTCCTAGGCCAGTACGAAAGGGTAGGCCTGGCTGCCCAGGTTACGGGCTTCCCCTACCCGGAGGCCCAAACACGGGCCTTCTTCCGCGAGGCTCTAGCCCGGGCCCCAAGGTCTGGGGGTGGGTACCGGGCCGTCTTGTGGGAGGCCAAACTGGATGCTTACGGTGCCCGGGAGCTCAACGCCCGCTATCTGGAAAAGTTTGGTTTCCCTATGGATCCCCCAGCCTGGGCCGCCTACCAGGCGGTAAAGATCCTCTTCGAGGCGGTGGCCTTCACCCAGAGCAAAGAGGGGGGGCGGATCCGGGCCCACCTCCGAGACCCCCAAGCCGTGTTTGACGTACACAAGGGTATTGGTGTTTCCTTTCGTCCCTGGGACCAGCAGCTGCGCCAGCCTCTATACCTGGTCAAGCTGGCCTCGGCCAAAGAAGCCTGGGACCTAGCGAGCCTGGTGGGAGAGTTGCCTGCCATTTACCGCCCGGGTACGGACCCCGTGGAGCGCTTGGACCAACTGGGGGACCTGAAGCGGGACAGCAGGTGCCGTCTAGGAGGAGGATGACATGGGAAGAATCTATAGAGTCAGCCTCTTGGTTTTCGTCCTCTGCGCTTCAAGCCTGGGGCCAATCGCCTTGGTGCAACCTGCGGCCCGTTACCGGGCCTACGTTTCCAACGAGTACGGGGCCAGCATCACGGTCATCGACGTGACCAGCGACAGCGTCATCGGCACCATATCCATTTCGGGCCGGCCGGGTGAGGTGCGGCCCCGTGGGATGGCGGTGAGCCCGGACGGGCGCACTATTTATGTGGCCCTAAGCGACTTCAACCCCCGGGTGGAGACCAAGGAGGACAAGGTGGTGGCCATTGATGTGGCCAGCAACCGGGTGGTAGCCGAGTACCGGGTGGGTACCAACCCAGAACGGGTAGCCCTTTCCCCAGACGGCACCCAGCTTTGGGCCGCCAACGAAAATGCGGCCCGGGCCACGGGCTTCGACCTAAGGACGGGAAGGGTACTGGGTGACTTCCAGACCGGGGTGGAACCTGAGGGGGTGGCGGTGAGCCCGGACGGGCGCTGGGTCTACGTGACTGGGGAAACCAGCCACACGGTCACAGTGATCGACGCCCGGGAGCTCAGGGTGTTGCGGCACTTCCTTGTGGCCCAGCGGCCCCGGTTCGTGGTGTTCTCCCAAGACGGGGCCAAGGCTTATGTCTCTGGGGAGATCGGAGGCGCGGTTTCGGTGGTGGACGCCCGCGAGCATAGGGTGGTCCAGACCATCTCTTTGGGCTTAGACTCTCGGCCCGTGGAGATGGCCCTCTCGCTGGATGGGCGCTTGCTCTTCGTGGCCGGTGGAGGTACAAGCGCTGTCTATGCCGTCGATACTACCCAAAACCGGGTAGTCCGGGTGATCCGGGAGCGAATGGGCCGCCGCCCCTGGGGCATCGCCATTACACCGGACGGCAGTAAGATCTACACGGCCAACGGCCTTTCTGACAGCGTTTCTGTCATTGACCCCACAAACCTCGCCGTGATAAGAAGCGTCTCTGTGGGAAGAGGCCCCCATTCTGTGGTCATCGGGGTGGTGCAGTGAAGAAGAGCTTTGTTATAGTCTGGAGCCTTCTCCTCAGTTGCGGGTTTGGCCAGGTGCTTCTGGAAAGGGAGGAGCCCCTACGTTTTCTCCGAGCTACGGCTCTTCTAGACATCTACCTCGACGCCCTACCTCAGGCTCCTACCTTGGCTCCGCGCCTTCCCCAGAGCCTGGCCCTTTTCGCCGGGACCCTGGAAACCCGGGACCCCGTTCTCCTCAAAAGGTTGGAGAAGGGATTGGGCGAGGCTGTGGCCCTGGGCCGAAGGGAGGACAGGAAAGCCCTTGCTGCCATGGTCCCCCAGCTCCGGGCTCTGGTGGGGCAGGCGGAAAGCCGGCTCGTCCCCAGGCGGGATGACCTTCTCCTGGCTGGCCTTTTGGTCCATCTGGCCCTGGGGGACGATGGAGTGGCAGAGAGCTACGAGGACTTTTACAAGGGCGAGGAGGAAGCCTACAGAGTGGGCTTCCTAGCCCTGGGGCGTCTGGAAAATCTCTGGTTAGCTCTTAGACCCAGGCTCCCCAAGGAAGCCCAGGCTCACGGTGCCCAAGCCCTCAAGGCTTTCCGGACCCTCTACCCCACCCCTGCCCCTCTGACCCGACTCGTCGATCCCGAGGACGCAGAGCGGGCAGCGCTGGACCTGGTCTTGGCCCTGGAGGGCGGGCTCGGCCAGGTTCTCCTGCCGCGGGAGGTGGGGCCGGTGTGGCATCGCATCCAGGCCCTGGTGGAGGCAGCCTGCCGTCCAGGGGTTCCCTCCCGCCTGAGGATGGAGCGATTCCTGGCAGCTTCTGGACTCTACGAGTTTCACTTGGAGGATATCCTGAAGGTCCTGGACCCCCGAACGGCAGAGGCCTTCGAGGAGCTTTGGGACAGACCCGATTGTGCCAAGGCCCCTGGCCTTCTCCGAGACGCTGGGCGTATCCTAGGAGGGTAAGGCATGGTTGCCATCCGGTGTACGGGGCTTTCCCGGCGGTTCGGCTCCTCGGTTGCGGTGGCGGGGCTGGACCTGGAGGTAGAGGAAGGGGAGTTCTTTGCCCTTCTGGGACCCAACGGGGCGGGGAAGACCACTACCCTGTACATGCTGATTACCCTCCTAAGCCCAAGCGAAGGGGAAGCCTATGTCCTGGGGCGCCATGTGGTGAGGGAAGCGGAGGTGGTACGCCGTAGTATCGGGATCGTCTTCCAGGACCCCGTCTTAGATGAGCGCCTTACCGCCTGGGAAAACCTGGAGGTCCACGCCGTCCTTTACGGCCTGCCCCTGAAGGTCATTCGGGGGGCAATCCTCGAGGCGTTGGCCTGGGCCTCCTTAGAGGAGGTTGCCCACAGGCCCGTGCGCACCTTCTCCGGGGGAATGAAGCGAAGGCTGGAGCTGGCCCGGGCCCTCATGCACAAGCCCCGTCTCCTCTTCTTGGACGAGCCCACCCTGGGCCTAGACCCCCAGGGTCGGCGACAGCTTTGGGAGAAGGTCCAGGCCCTGCGGCGGGAGGGGCTTACGGTCTTCCTCACCACGCACTACCTTTTAGAGGCCGAGGAGGCGGACCGGGTGGGCATCCTGGACCGAGGTCGGCTCGTGGCCCTGGGAAGCCCCAAGGAGCTCAAACGGCGGGTCCTGGGCCAGGAGGAGGGAAGCCTGGAGGAGGTCTTTTTGGCCCTCACCGGCCGGGGTCTTAGGGATGGGGAGGCCACAGTCAGGGAGCGCTTTTTTAGCTACCGCAGGCGGGGAGGGGAGCACAGCCGATGATCTGGGAGGCAGGGCGGCCTTGGGCGGCCGGGGTGGTCTGGATCTTCTGGAAGCGGGAAGTCTTGCGTTACCTCCGCGACCGCTCCCAGGCTTTCGGGGGAGTTTCCCGGACGGTCCTTTGGCTCCTCATCCTAGGCTACGGCCTAGGCGCCTCCTTCCGGGATATCGAAGGGTACACCTACGCCCAGTACGTCTTTCCCGGGGTCATGGTCCTCAACGTCCTTTTCGCCGGGCTCCAATCAGCCATCGTTCTGGTCTGGGACCGGGAGGTGGGGCTCCTACGGGAGGTCCTGGTCTCCCCGGCTCCCATGCTGGCCGTGTCCCTGGGTAAGCTCCTGGGCGGAGCTACAGTGGCTGTGGTCCAAGGTTCCATACCCCTCCTTTTCGCTCCCTTGGTAGGCGTCCCCTTTAGCCTAAAGGGCCTTATCTTGTCCTGGCTCGTGATGTTCGCCCTAGGGATTATGGTCACGGGCTTTGGCATAGTCCTGGCCTCTAGGATGCGCACCTTCGAGGGCTTTGGCAGCATCTCCAACGGGGTCATCCAGCCCCTCTACTTCCTCTCGGGTTCCATCTTCCCCTTAAAGGGGGTGATAGGGGGTGTGGGGTTTCTGGACATTCCCGAGGCCCTCAGGCTGGAGCTGGAGCGGCTGGGAATCCACACCATCGGTGGAGGGTGGGTGGTGGAGCTTCCCCTATGGCTTAAGGCTCTGGTCTACGCCAACCCGGTAAGTTATACTCTGGATTTATTACGCTATGTGACCCTGGGCTATCCGCAGTTGCCTTTGGGGCTGAACCTTAGCGTGGCGTTCCTTGGCCCCCTCTTGGCTGCAGTCGGCGCAGCCTGGGCCATGGAGCAGATGCGAAGGAGGTGAGGTGTATGCGGCGGTTCCTTGCGGTTTTGGCGGTTTTGGGTTTGGCCTTGGCTCAGGAAACCAAGGGGGTCCGGGTGGGCCTCCAGGCGGGAGGAACCTTTGCCTGGGTGGTCTACGCCATGGAGCGGTACAACATCCCCCAGGGCCTTGGCCTTAAGGTGGAGCCCAGGACCTACGCCACCAAGCAGGCTGCTGAGGTGGCTCTAAGGGCCGGGGAGGTCCAGGTGGTGGTGGATGACTTCATCGGAGTGGTCCTAGCCCGGCAGAGCGGCCTACCCGTGCGGGCCATCTACCCCTACAGCCTCCTCACCGGGGGAGTCGTGGTCAGGTCGGACAGCCCTATCCGCGCTGTGCCGGACCTTAGGGGGAAACGGATAGGGGCCACTAGCCTAGACGACAAAAGCCTCCTTCTCCTTCGGGCACTGGCTGTGGCCCGCTACGGCTTCGATCCGCAGAAGGAGAGCCGGATCCTGGCTGTAGCCTCGCCCCTGATGGCCGAGCTCCTCAACCGGGGGGAGCTGGATGCCGCCTTGCCCTTTTGGCACTTCATCGCTCGCATGGTGGCCACAGGCCAGTACCGGGAACTGATCTCCAACACCCAGATGCTGAGGGAGCTCGGCCTTCCCACCGACCTGCCTCTTCTCTTGGTGGTGGCCCGGGAGGATGCGGATCCCGAGGCTCTTAGGCGCTTTCTCCAGGGCCTGAGGATGGCCCAGGAGCGGATGAAGGACGATGAGGCCTTCTGGAACGAGATTTTGGACAGAGGGCTCTATGCTCTACCCGACAGAAGCCTTCTCCCCAGCGTACGCCAACGCTGGGCCCAAGGGCTTCCCAACCGTTGGGACGCTGGAGTGATCCTGGGCCTCACCAACCTGGTCCAGAAGCTGGTCCAGGTGGCGGGACCTGAAGTGGTGGGGGTGCGGCGGCTGGATACCCGGGCTTTTGCCCTTAGGGTAGGACCCTGATGGCGGTCCGAACCCGGCCAAGAGGTAAAGGAAGGGACCTTCCCAGGGGTCTCCTCCAGGGGCTTTCCTTTTGGAGCCTTTTGCTCGCCTGGCTCTTCCTCTCCTGGGCCCTGGGCCCCCAAGTTTTTCCTGGACCTGGGGAGACCTTGGGCTTTCTCCTTCGGGAAGCCCAGGGACCCCTTTGGCATCATCTGGGGATCACCCTCCTCCGGGTTGGGCTGGCCTTCCTCATGGCCATGGCCCTAGGGGTGGCACTGGGTGTCCTCACTGGGCTTTACCGTTTGGCGGACCGACTCCTCGAGGTCTGGGTGGTCTTGGGCCTGAACATCCCCCGGATCCTCCCCGTAGTGGTGGCCTACCTGGTTTTGGGCCTAAACGAGGCTGCGGCTATCCTCGCCTTGGTGGTGATCCTGGTCCCCCAGGTGGTGGTTCAGATCCGCGAGGGGGTGAGGGCCCTTGACGCTAAGCTCCTGGAAATGGCCCGGGCCTTCCGCCGCCCCAAGAGCCTGGTTCTTCGGCACGTGGTCTTGCCTCAGCTCGTGCCCTATGTCCTGGGAACTGCCCGGGGTACACTTTCCCTGGCTTGGAAGATGGTAGTTCTAGCCGAGCTCCTGGGCCGGACAAGCGGGGTGGGCTACCAAATCAACTTTTACTTCCAGATGTTCGAGATGCGAGGGATCCTGGCCTATGGTCTGGCCATGACCATAGTTTTAGCCTTGGCGGACAAGGCTCTCCTCCTTCTGGGTGAGGGGCTGAGCCGCTGGCGCCGGCCCGTGGAGTGGCTTTGAAGCTTCGGGCAGCTTGCCGGGACCTGACCAAGGCCTATCCCCTTCCCGAGGGGGGTGAGGTGCTGGCCCTAGAAGGGGTGAACCTGGAGGTAGAGGAAGGGGAGTTCCTAGCCCTTTTGGGCCCCTCAGGCTGCGGCAAGACCACCCTCCTAAACCTCCTCGGGGGCCTGGACCGGACCTACGGGGGGGAGGTTTGGGTTCGGGGTCGGGTGGGGTACGTCTTCCAGGAGCCACGCCTCCTTCCCTGGCTCACGGTACGGGAGAACCTCCGCTTCGTTCTGGACCGGCCAGGCCTCAATGCCGAGGATGTAATCCATTTCTGGCTAGCCCAAGTGGGCCTAGAGGACTATGCGGACCGGTACCCAGGCCAGCTTTCCCAGGGGATGCAGCAAAGGGTGGCGGTGGTGCGCGCCTTCTTGGTAAAGCCAGACCTTCTCCTCATGGACGAGCCCTTCTCCGCCTTGGATGAACTCACCGCCCAGCGCATGCGCGAAGAGCTCCACACCCTTTGGGAGAGCCAAGAGGTGTCGGTGGTCTTCGTAACCCATAATCCTCTGGAGGCAATCTATCTAGCGGACCGGGTAGCCCTCATGGGTCCACGCCCTGGCCGGGTTCTCGAGGTCCTAGACCTTCGCTCTCTCCTGCCTCGCCCCCGGGACCCAGATGACCGGCGGCTTTGGGAGCTGTCCCGAGAGGTAATCCACCGGCTGGGTCTCAAGGGCCAGAAAAGATAAGAAGCCTGGCCTAGAGGCTGTTGATGACTTTGATATGCCTTCGTGTGCTACCTCATAGCTCCACCCCGGCCATCCTCAGGAGTATTCGGCTACGGATGAGGTTGTGGACTAGGAGGATGAGGTTCACCCGGACCACCAAGCCCCAGTAGGACCGCGCCTCTATCCGAAGGTCAGCCGAAGGCTATCTTGTAGCCCCAAAGACCGCACCATCACGCTGAACCGGGTCTCAATCCAGTTCCTGACCCTCCCCATCCACCCTTGCCACCCCGTCTCCACCACCTTCCCTCCTCTGACCCGATAGGGCGGGGTCTTGACCCCCTGGACCCAGCGAAAACCCCGGTCCCCCAAGACCGCGGGCAGGTCCCCCAAAAGCTCCCTCCCCCAGGTCTCCCGGGCATTCCCGGGCAGAATGAGCCAGCGAAAAAAGAGGCCCCGTTCGTTCATCACCGGCATGAGGACGTAGCCGCCGAAGGCCCCCAAGGGTCCTACCCCTACCGCGACCTCAGGAAGACCGAGGCCGTGGATCCGGTGGCCATGGGCCAGGGGGATGGGTTTGAGGTCCACCACCTGCAGAAAGCCTTTTCCCCCGGAAAGCCTGAGGGCGAGGTGGACCAGCAGTTTCTGAGCCTTTTGAAGAACCCGATAGAAGCGGGATAGGTGGGGCAGGGAGGGGAAGTAGGCTTTCAGGGTGGTCTTGGCGGCCAGGTAGCCCCAAGATACGCGTTCGCGTGACTTGGCGAGGTCTTGGCCCTGGAGGAAGAGAAAGATGGCGAGGGTCAGGAGCTCGGCCAGGGTGGCTTTCTGGTGCTTTTGCTTTGGGGGGAGCTTAAAGCCTTGGACCTCCAGGGCCTTCAGTTCATCGTCTACCCAGATGTAGGTAGCCACGAGAAGGGTTTCCGCGTCAAGATGGTAAAGGGGGTGCTCCCGGTCTGGAGGCATAGCACCCCCCTTTTTTCACATCCTGAGGGTCCAGATCAAGTAGTACACGAAGGAAAATCATCTTCCCCCGTTGGAACTCGGGGGGCAAGTCCAGCTCATTACGATAGCCTCCTAGGAAACCTGCCTTTTGGCGTATAGCAAGAAACTCCCCGTTTCTTGACACTCCCATTTATGGGCCGCTAAAGTAAGCTCACCTAACCGGGGCAAGTCTATGACCCGCCATCTGCTATCCCCAAAGCCCATCCGGTTTGGGGGTGTGAGTGGGATAAGGAGGTGAGCGACAACGGTGTTGAACGGCGGTTACAAATCCGGTTTGCACTGGGGGTTAGCCAGGGGTGCACCTAGCCCAGAGGAACACCTGCTTCACAGCTATGCGGCTGCACGGAGAAAAAAGGATGCCCTTTAGACGCGAGGCTCTCTTTCAGGCTTTGGAAGACCCAGCCTTTCTAGCAAAGGTTGTCCCCAGGGCCAAGGAGCTGGTTCCTGAGGCAGAGGGGCATTACCGAGCCGTCCTAGAGCTGGCTTTAGGGCCTCTTAGGGGCCGTTTTCAGGGCCGAGTTTTCATCAAGGACCGTAAGCCTCCCGAGGGCCTCACCCTGGGCTTGGAGGTGTACGGCCCTTTGGGCCGGGCGGAGGGGGAGGGCCGGGTGGAGTTTATCGCCGAGGGTGAAACCACCCGGGTTCGCTATGAGGGGGAGGCTCGGCTCATGGGCACCTTGGCCGGCCTTGGGGGAAGGTTGCTTCAGGGGGCTGCCCAAAGCCTGGCGGAGGAGTTTTTTCATAACTTGGAGGGAGAGCTGAGGAGGCGATATGGAGAGGGTAGCGATTCGGGTCAAGGTGAACGGGATTGAGTACAGGCATGAGGTGGAACCCAGGACCCTCCTGGTCCACTACATCCGGGAGACGCTAGGCCTCACCGGAACCCATGTGGGTTGTGACACCTCCCAGTGCGGAGCTTGCACCGTCCTCTTGGACGGGAAGGCGGTGAAGAGCTGCACCCTCTTTGCCGTTCAGGCGGATGGCCGGGAGGTCCTCACCGTGGAGGGCCTTTCCCGAGACGGCCTGCACCCCGTCCAGGAGGGCTTCCGGGAGAAGCACGGCCTGCAGTGCGGCTTCTGCACCCCGGGGATGGTTTTGACGGCCTACGCCCTCCTAAAGGAGAACCCCAATCCCACGGAGGAGGAGGTCCGCCACTACCTGGAGGGCAACCTCTGCCGGTGCACGGGGTACCAGGGGATTGTGGAGGCGGTTCTCTGGGCCGCGGAGAGGATGCGGACGGCCCAGGCGGCGGACTAGGAGGTGAAGGAGATGCCCTACGTTGGTCAGGCGGTGAAGCGGAAGGAGGACTACCGGTTCCTCACGGGCCGGGGGGTCTACACAGACGACCTCACCCTCCCCGGGATGGTCCATGCGGCCTTCGTGCGTTCCCCCTACGCCCACGCCCGCATCCGGGCCATCCGCACCGAGGCGGCCCTCAAGGCCCCTGGGGTCCTGGCGGTCCTCACGGGGGAGGACTTCGCCCGGGAGGGGGTCAAGCCCATGCCCGTGGGCTGGCTCCTCCCCACCCTCAAGATCCCCCCGCGGCCCGTGGTGGCCAGGGACGAGGTCCACCACGTGGGGGAGATCGTGGCCGTGGTGGTGGCGGAGACCCGGGCCCAGGCGGAGGACGCTGCCCTCCTGGTGGAGGTGGAGTACGAACCCTTGCCAGGGGTGGCTGACCTGAGGAAGGCCGTGGCCCCTGGGGCCCCTGAGCTCCACCCCGAGGCCCCGGGCAACGTGGCCTTCACCTGGGAGATAGGGGACGAGAAGGCGGTGGAGGAGGCCTTCGCCAAGGCCCACAAGGTGGTGCGCCTAAGCCTCAGGCAGCAACGCCTCATCCCCAACGCCATCGAGCCCCGGGCCTCCCTGGCCGCCTACAACCCCGGTACCGGGGAGTACACCCTCTACACCACCAGCCAGAACCCCCACGTCCACCGGCTCATGCACGCGGCCTTCATCCTGGGCATCCCTGAGCACAAGCTCCGGGTGGTGGCCCCGGACGTGGGGGGCGCCTTTGGGAGCAAGATCTTCCCCTACCCCGAGGAGGCCGCTGTCCTGGTAGCGGCCCGCCGGGTGGGCCGGCCGGTCAAGTGGGCGGCCCGGCGCACGGAGAGCTTCCTCATGGACGCCCACGGCCGGGACCACGAGACCGAGGCCGAGATGGCCTTCGACGCTGAGGGACGGGTCCTGGGCCTCCGGGTGCGGACCCTGGCCAACATGGGGGCCTACCTCTCCCTCTTCGCCCCCGCCATCCCCACCTACCTCTACGGCACCCTGCTCTCCGGGCAGTACCGGATTCCCGCCATCTACTGCCACGTGACCGGAGTTTTCACCAATACCACCCCTGTGGACGCCTACCGGGGGGCGGGCCGGCCCGAGGCCTCCTACATCCTGGAGCGCCTCATGGACCTGGCGGCGGAGGAGTTTGGGGTGGACCCTGCGGACCTTAGGCGAAAGAACTTCATCCCCAAGGACGCCTTCCCCTACGCCACCCCCGTGGCCCTGGTCTACGACTCCGGCAACTACGAGGAGGCCTTCCAAAAGGCCCTGGAGCTCGCCGACTACTGGAACCTCCGCAAGGAGCAGGCCGAGCTCAGGGCCAAGGGGCGCTACCTGGGCATCGGCCTCTCCTGCTACATTGAGGCCTGCGGCATCGCCCCCTCCAAGGTGGTGGGGCAGCTTGGGGCCCAGGCGGGGCTTTGGGAGAGCGCCTTGGTGCGGGTGGCCCCCACGGGCAAGGTGGAGGTCTATACGGGCAGCCACAGCCACGGCCAAGGGCACGAGACCGCCTTCAGCCAGGTGGTGGCCGACCTCCTGGGGGTTTCCCTAGAGGACGTGGAGATCGTCCACGGGGACACGGGCCGCATCCCCTTCGGCATGGGCACCTACGGTTCCCGGAGCGCCCCCGTGGGGCTTTCCGCCGTGGTCCGGGCCGTGGAGAAGGTCCTGGACAAGGCGAGGCGCATCGCCGCCCACCTCTTGGAGGTGGCCCCCGAGGACCTGGAGTACCGGGAGGGGCGGTTTGAGGTCAAGGGGGTGCCGGGCAAGGCCAAGGGCTTCCAGGAGGTGGCCCTCCAGGCCTACCTGGCCCACAACCTCCCCGAGGGGATGGAGCCCGGCCTGGAGGCCACGGCCTTCTTCGACCCCTCCAACTTCGTCTTCCCCTTCGGCACCCACGTGGCCGTAGTGGAGGTCTTCCCCGAGACCGGGGAGGTCAAGCTCCTCCGCTACGTGGCTGTGGACGACTGCGGCCCTCAGATCAACCCCCTCCTGGTCAAGGGGCAGGTGGAGGGGGGCGTGGTCCAAGGCATTGCCCAGGCCCTCCTGGAGGAAGGGGTGTACGACGAGAACGGCCAGCTTCTTACCACGAGCTACATGGAGTACGCCATGCCCCGGGCGGCCCACATCCCCCGGATCGAACACGGCTACACCGTGACCCCCTCCCCGGTCAACCCCTTGGGTGTCAAGGGGATTGGCGAGGCGGGGACCATCGCCGCTGCCCAGGCGGTGGTCAACGCGGTCATGGACGCCCTCAAGCCCTTCGGCGTGCGGCACCTGGATATGCCCCTCACGCCGGAAAAGATTTGGCGGGCCATCCGGGAGAAGACCCCGGTGGCCGCTGACTGAGGAGGTCCCCGTGTACCCTGCAAACTTCCGCTACATCCGCCCACAGAGCCTAGATGAGGCTATCCGTCTTCTGGAGGAGAACCCTGAGGCCAAGCTCCTGGCAGGGGGCCATTCCCTGATCCCCGCCATGAAGCTCCGTCTAGCCACCCCCCCGCTCCTTGTGGACATCGGCCGCCTTAGCGAGCTCCGGGGGATCCGCGAGGAGGACGGGGCCTACTTCGTGGGGGCCCTCACCACTCACGCCGAGCTGGAGCGCTCCTCCCTCCCCCTCCTTCCCTTAGTGGCCAAGGTGATTGGGGATCCCATGGTGCGGAACCTGGGCACCATTGGGGGAAGCCTAGCCCACGCCGACCCCGCGGCCGACTACCCGGCGGCGGTCCTGGCCCTGGAGGCCGAGATCCTGGCCAAGGGGCCTAGAGGGGAACGCTGGATCCCCGCCCGGGACTTCTTCCAGGGGATGTTCCAGACTGCCCTAGCCCCCAGCGAGGTCCTCGTGGGGCTTAGGGTGCCCAAGCTTCCCGGATACCGCTTCGCCTACGAGAAGTTCCTCCACCCGGCCTCAGGCTACGCCGTGGTGGGCGTGGCAGCGGCGGTCCTCCAGGAGGGGGAGGCCCTCAAGGATGTCCGCCTGGGGGCCACCGGGGCGGCCTACGGGCCCTTCCGCCTGGAAGGGGTGGAGGCGGCCCTGAAGGGGGGTGCGGGCCCCGAGGAGGCCACCCGGAGCTATACGCCGCCCGTTTCCTTGGCCGAGGACCGCTTCGCCAGCGCCGAGTACCGCCTCCACCTTCTCAGGGTGCTGGCCCGCAGGGCATTGGAGAAGGCCCTGGCCGGATAGGGGTTCACCGGGCGGGCTTGGGGCGCTAACCTGGAGGTCATGGACCCCAAGCCCGCCTTCGCCCTGGAAAGCCCCGCGGCAGTGGCCGCCCTCCTGGAGAGGGAGCGGTATATCCCTGAGGAGGGCCTTACCATTGCCATCTTCCTGGCCCTGCGCCTTGGGCGGCCCCTTCTCCTAGAGGGAGAGCCCGGGGTGGGAAAGACAGAGGTGGCCCGGGTCCTGGCCCGAGGCCTTGGGGTACCCCTGGTGCGCCTCCAATGCTACGAGGGGCTGGAGCTGGAGCAGGCCCTCTACGAGTGGGACCACGCTCGGCAACTCCTGGAGATCCGCCTCCTGGAGTCCTTGGGGGAGCGGGACCCGGACCGCCTGCGGGCGGGGGTCTACCGGGAAGAGTTCCTCCTGAAGCGGCCCATCCTGGAGGCCCTGGAGCTAGGGGAGGCGGTGCTCCTCATCGACGAGGTGGACCGCACGGACGAGGCCTTCGAGGCCTTCCTCCTGGAGGTGCTCTCCGACTTCCAGGTCACCATCCCCGAGCTCGGCACCCTCAGGGCCAGGGCCCGGCCCCTGGTGGTCCTCACCTCCAACCGCACCCGGGAGCTCCACGATGCCCTGAGGCGGCGGTGCGTCTACTACTGGATTGACTACCCCTCCCTGGAGAAGGAGCTGAGGATCGTCCGGGCCCGGCTCCCCGAGCTCCCCGAGGCCCTGGCCCGCAGGGTGGTGGCCCTGGTGCAGCGGGTGCGGGGCCTGGGCCTCCTCAAGCCCCCCGGGGTGGCGGAGACCCTGGACCTCGCCGCCTCCCTCCTCGCCCTGGGGGTGGGGGACCTGGACCCCGAGGCCCTGGACCCCGCCCTCGGGGCCCTCCTCAAGGCCCGGGAGGACGTGGAGAGGGTGCGGCAGGCCTTGGGGGACCTCCTCATGGCCCTCGGATGACCGACCCCCGTATCCTCGAGACCCCTCTTCTTCGAGGCCTCCTGGGATTCATCGGGACCCTCCGGGCTGAGGGTCTACGGCCAGGGCAGGCCCAGATCCAGGCCTGGCTCCAGGGCCTCCTCCTGGTCCCCTGGGAGGGGGAGGCCTTCTACCTGGCCTCCCGGGCCCTCCTCGTGGGGCGCAAGGAGGACTACGCCGCCTTTGATCGGGCCTTCCGCCGCTACTTCGGCCACCTTAGGCCCAAGGCCCTCCCCCGCCAGGCGGCCCAGGGGAGCTTCCCCGTCCTGGGCTCGGGGGAGGCGGAGGGCGAAGGGGTCCTAAAGGGGGCCTACAGCCCCCTGGAGCGCCTCCTCAGGCGTCCCCTGGAGGCCATGACCCCAGGGGAGGCCCTCCTCCTTGCCCGGCTGCTTTCCGCCCTGGTCTTCCCGCCCCCCCGCTTCGCGGCGAGGCGGAGGCGCCGGGTTCCCAAGGGGGAGAGGCTATCCCTCCCCGCCACGCTCCGACGGGCCCTGAGGACCGGGGGGGAGATCCTGGAGGCCCGCTTCCTCAGTCCCAGGCGCCAGGCCTACCGCTACTACGTCCTCCTGGACGTCTCGGGCTCTATGGCCCCCTATGCCCGGGCCCTTTTCCTCCTCCTCCAAGCCCTAAAGGAACGGGGGTTCCCCTTGGAGGCCTTTGCCTTTGGCACCCGTCTCACCCGCATCACCCCCCTCCTCTCCCTGCGCCCCCAGGAGGCCCTCCCCGGGCTTGGCCGCCTGGCCGAGGACTTCGCTGGGGGGACGCGGCTTGGGGAGAGCCTCAGGGCCTTCCTGGAGGGGGAGGGGCGGAGGCTTGGCCGGCGGAGCCTCCTCCTCGTCCTGAGCGACGGCCTGGACCAGGGGGACCCCGAGGCGGTGGCCCGGGCCCTAGGGGCCCTGAGGCGGCGGGTGCGCCGGATCTACTGGCTGAACCCCTTGGCGGGCCTCCCCGGGTACGCCCCCCTGGCCCGGGGGATGCGGGCCGCCCTGCCCTACCTGGACGCCCTCCTCCCCGCGGGGACGGGGGAGGAGCTTTTGGCCTTCCTCCGCCGCCTCAGGGACCTCCCCTGAGGAGGGTGGCCGCCCCCCGGGCGAGGAGGCAGAGAGCGTCCCGCTCCGCCAGGAGGAGGCCCGCGTAGGCCCCGGGGCGGCCGTAGAGGAGGAGTGCGGGCCCCAGGCGGAAGAGGGGGGTCCGCCGAAGGAGGGCTGGGTAGGGTGGGCCCCGCCGGGGAAGAGGAAGGTGGGGGAGGGTCCAGCCCAGGGCCCGCACCAGGTGGGCGTAGGCCTCCCAGGTGTCCGCATCCAGGCTCCAGGGCCCCGGTCCCAGCTCCACCACCCGGGCCCCCAAGGCCAGGAGGAGGCCCTTGGCCCCGCGGTCCCCTTGGATCCGCCAGACCTCCCTCCTGGCCTCCTCCCCCAGGATGGTGGGGCCCTGGGCCTCCCCCTCCCGGCCGGCCAGGACCCCGGGCTCCCGGAAGGCTGCCCTAAGGGCAGACAGCTCTCCCGCTCCCACGCCCGCCTGGTCGGCGGCGAGCACCAGGACGGGCCCCTCGGGCAGGGCCCGGAGCCCGGCCTTGAGGCTCTCGGAAAGGCCAAGGGCCCAGCTCCTGCATACCGCCAGGCGGATGCCCCTTACCCCCTCCAGGGCCCGGCGGTGGAGGAGAGGCTCGTGCCCTAGGACCACCACCACTTCCCCCGGAACGCTTTGCCTTAGGAGGAGGGCCATGCGCCGGAGGAGGGTGCCCTCAGGGGCGGGAAGGAGGAGCTTGGGGGCCCCCATGCGGCTTGCACCCCCGGCTGCCAGGAGGAGGCCGTGCAGCCTCATACCTTGTGGATCTTGCCGGGACGCTTCCGGAGAAACCCTCCCTCGTAGCCTCGGGACACGGCCAGGATCTCGCTCAGGACCGAAAGGGCGATCTCCTCGGGCCCCTCGGCCCCGATGTCCAGCCCCACGGGGTTGTGGATGCGGGCCATGGTCTCCGGCCCGAAGGCGAACCCCTCCGCCTCCAGGGCATCCCGGAGCCTCTGGAAGCGGTCCCGGGGTCCCAGGACCCCGATGTAGGGGGCTTCCGATCGGAGAGCGTAGGCCAGGGTCTTCCGGTCCCGCTCCAGGTGGTGGTTCATGATGACCGCATAGCTCCGGGGCCCCAGGAGGCCCTCAGGGAGACCCTCGGGGTGGGCGAGGACCAGGCGGCATCCGGGGAAGTTCCCCTCGTGGACGTAGGCCGCCCGGGGATCCACCACCGTGACCTTGAAGCCGTAGCGCCGGGCGAGCGCCGCCAGGGGGATGGCGTCGTGCCCGCCCCCGAAGAGGACGAGCTCCAGGGGAGGGGCATGGGGGTCCAGGAAAACCTCGGCCCCCGCCACCTCCAGGAGCTTGGCCCTGGGGGTTTGCTCCCGGAGGAGGGCCTCCCCTAGGGCCTGTATCCGGGCCTCTAGCTCCTTCGGGGCCACCTCCCCCACCCAGCTCCCCTCCCGGTAGAGGAGGCGGCCCTCGCCCCCGGAGAGGACGGTGGCCAGGAGGCTGGGCTCCTCCCCCCTGAGGCTCTCCAAGAAGGCCAGGAGGAGGGGGTCCGCAAGGGGTTCCAGGTAGACCTCCACGCTCCCCCCGCACCCCAGGCCGAGCCCCCAGACGGCGTCCTCCTCCAGGTCGTAGGCCACCCGCAGGGGCTTCCCCGTCTCCATCACCTGGAGGGCCCGCTGGGCCACATCGGGCTCCAGGCAACCCCCTGAGAGGCTGCAGACCGTGGTGGCGTCGGGGAGGACCAGCATCTTGGCCCCCTCCCTGCGGTAGGCGGAGCCTCGGACCCGAACTATGCTGGCCAAGACCCCTTGTCCGTTGGGGCCAGCTAGGGCTTCCAGTAGGGCCGATATTTCAGCTGGGCTCATGGCGGCTGAGGACTATTTTAACCTTTCCACCCACCCAGGGTGGTCATGTCAGGCATCAACCTGGGTTGCTACGACCCCGCGGCCAAGGCCCTCCGGATTCTGGGGATAGCCATCGCTCTCTCCAGGGAGAAAAGCGACACACAGGATCTGTGGCTGTAAGGTCCCCAGTTACCATGTAAGCCTGGCACCGGCAACCTCCGAAGTCGATCCCCTTCCTGGGACAACTACGGCAAGGCTCCTGCATCCAAGCCGTGCCTCGGAAGAGGTTAAAGGCTTCAGAGTAATACCAGATTTCTTCCAAAGGTACTTCTGTTACCTTGGGGAAATCGAGGGGGAGGAGGAAAGCTGCGGGGCAGGGCAGGGCCCGACCATCGGGGGACACTACCAAGTGGGTGGCTCCCCAACCTCCCATGCACGGCTTGGGGTACTCGGCGTAGTAGTCGGGAACCACCCAAACCACCTCCATGACACCCGGGTTTCGGGCCCGCCAAGCCTGGACCTTAGCGTAGGCTGCCTCCAGGGATTCTTTCTCGGGAAGCAGGTGAGCCCGGTTAAGCCAGGCCCAACCATAGTACTGGGTATTGGCCAACTCTATGGCTATAGCACCTAGATCCCGGGCCAAGTCCAGGTAAGCTTCTATCTCGTGAAGGTTTTGACGGTGTAGAACCACATTCAAAGTAAGGGGAAGGCCCTCCTCAGCTACCCAGCGCGCAGCCCGGAGCTTGTGGTCCAGGAACTCGCCTCCCGCCAACTGTCGCGCAAGTCCGGGCTCAAGAGCTTGGAAACTGAGCTGGACCGCAGCCAGCCCGGCTTCTTTGAGCGCCCGAAGCCGCTTTCGATCGAGCCCTACCCCGCTGGTGATTAGGACAGGGTAAAGGCCTACCTCCACCGCTCCTGCCACCAAGGCAACTAAGTCCTTCCGAGCCAGGGGCTCTCCTCCCGATAAGAGGAGCTGCAGAATCCCTAGGGCAGCTGCCTCTCGGAAAACCCGGAGCCAGGCCTCAGTGTTGAGTTCCGACTCTCGGGGCACCAGGTTCAAGGGGTTAGAGCAGTAGAGGCAGTGAAGGGGACAGCGGTGGGTAAGCTCGGCCACGAGGGCTAGAGGGGGATCTAAACCCGCCATACCCACCCCCTGGCCAGGGCTTCTTCCAGAAAGCCCCGGACATCTTCCTCGAGGTCTGGTCCCGCCTCATATCGGACTCTGAGTGCTTCCACAATCTCTTCTACGGTTCTATCCTGACACATCTCCAGGATCTCGGCCGCGGTTTCGTTTAGGAGGACAGCCCGTTCGGGGAGGAGCAGGACCACTCCCCCCCGGACAGGGTCAGGGCGGATCCGGGCTCCGGGAGCGAGGCGGTACCGATCAGCCATAGGCACGTTCCACTGCATCTAAAAGGGCCCAAAGGACTTGGCACTTAAAGCGCAGGGCTTCTAGGACCTGGGACTGGGTCTCTGGAGTAGTAGCGTGGCTAAGGACGATGGAAAGGGCTTCCTCTGCTTCCTCGGGGGCCCGACCCACGCGGCTTTCGAAGTAGCCTAAGCTCTCCCGAGAAACCCAAGGGTAGTGCCTCAAAAAGGCTCCTAAGCGCTCCTCCATGATGCGGGGGGAGTAGAGCTCCGTTAGGGAAGACGCCACCCCCTCGAGCCAGGTGCGGTCGCGGACAAAGTTTACGTAAGCGTCTACGGCAAAGCGCACCCCGGGTAGGACCCCGTCCCCCGAAAGAAGCGTATGGCGAGAAAGCCCCACCGCCTCCCCTAGGGCGAGCCAGCGCTCCAAACCTCCCTCTCCCGGACTCTGGCCGTCGTGGTAGAGGATCCGCCGCACCCAGCTTCTCCGGTACTCCCAGGGCAACTTTGCGAGAAGGTAGGCGTCTTTTACTGGGATCATCCGCTGGTAGTAAAAGCGGTTAAGCACCCACCCTCGAATGGCCTCCTTGGAGAGCTCTCCCCTGTGCATGCGCTGGTTGAAGGGGTGGCGATGGTGATAATGAACCTCTAAAACTTCCAAAAAGGCCTGCTTGAGTTCGTCAGGACTTAGGGTTTTCTTCATCATACCTCTAGCTCCATTCCGTCTTCGGCAACCTCTAGGCCCAAGGAGGCTACCCAGGTTCGCTCCCGCGAAGAGGGGTCTACCAAAGGGTTGGTGTTGTTGAGATGGAGATAGATCTTCCGCCCTGGAAAGCCTGAAAGCCAAGCAGCCGAAACTTGTACTGGCACGTGACCCATGGACCAGGCATCCTGGGGCAAACCCGCATCCAAGGGCTCTTCCTCGCGGAAGAAAGTCCCGTCCAAAAGGGCCAGGTCCACAACTTCAAGCACAGGTGCTAAAGGGGAAAGGTCCGCTACGGCAGGAGCTACCAAGGCCCGCCGTCCCTCTTCTTCTAGGAGTAGGGCAAACCTCTCCCCTTCTCCGGAATAGGCTGGAGGATGGCCGCCCAAGGGCATCCAGCGAACCCGGAGGGGGCCAAGCTGGACCTCGTCTGCTGGGGTGACGGAGTGGATCTCCACCTCCAGGTAGGCTAGGAGTGTTCGAAGCAAACCGCAAGTCTCCAAAGCCTTAAGGATGGGCACTGGAGCCCAGAGCGCCCAAGGGGTGCGTTGCCTCAGCTCTAGTAGGCCCAGGGTATGGTCTAGCTCGGCATCTGTTAGGAAAACTCCCCGGATGGGGGCCTCCCGCAACTGGCAGGGCCATGGGCCATATCGGGCAAGCTGCAAGCGGATTTCCGTTGAGGCGTTTATCAGGTATGCTCTTCCTAGCCTATCTTCGAGGAATAACCCGGGCTGGCCACGGGGGGAAATTCTACCCTCCCGAGCCGCCCGGCATCGCTTACAGCCGCAGTTCCACTGAGGCAAGCCCCCGCCCGCACCACTACCCAGGATGCGCAGGCGCATCCTAGGCCGTGTAAGCGTAGGCGGTGACCTCAGCCCTGAGCGCCACTTCCTTAAAGGTCGGCTTCTTCCAAACCCGCCTCACGGCTTCACCCCCTTTCGCACTTATTTAATTCACTATCTACCACGGAAAGGCTTGGTTTGTCAAGACCCAGACTTGACCTATATGCGGCTCCTAGACAGGAATTTCACCCCCTCTGCTCAAGCTCTTGCGCAACGGATTCCCTGACCGGCCCCCTTGCACGAGGACCGGTCCGTAAGGTATCCGTGCTGCGTGTCCCCTGCTGGCACCCCAAAACCTAGACCCGCAAGAGCCCTTCCGGCAAGCTTACCTGGCCGGACTCCTCGCCCCGGGCCCCAAGCCCCTCCTCTCCCTTCGGGAACGCGGCCTCCTCCCCCTCGCCCCTCACCACGCAAGCCGCGCCCTCGTCCGTACCCCCTCCGCCCTGGAAGCCCGCCTGGCCCAGGCCCCGCCAGGCGGCGTCCTAGCCCTGGACTTCACCCCCCTTAGGCACGAAGGCCCCCGCATGGAGGGCGGGGACCGGGTCTGGAGCACTAGCGACAAGGCCCCCATATGGGGCTATGGTCCCCGTTCCCTTGCCCTGGTCCTCCCCTTCGCCCCAGAACCCGTCTACCCCTTGGCCCTTGCACCCCACCTCCCCGAACGCATGGCCCCCTGCCAAGACCCCCCAAGAGGCGGCTACGGACGCGGTGTGGGACCTCCTGGGGATGGGCTACCGCCCCCTGGCCGGGGTGGCCGATGGCCAGGGGGTGCGGGCCACCTTCGCCCAGACCATGAGGCATCAAGGACCAGCCTTTGTGGGGCCCTTGGGGGGGAGGACCCGGGTGGCGTGGGAGGGGCAGACCTACCGGGCCAAGGACCTCCTTGGGGCCTATCCCCCCGGTAAGGCGGGGCACTACTGGGCCCTTGGGGTGTACGCCAGGCGGCGTTCCGGGGTGTTCTGGTCCACGGTGGGGGTGGTGGACCTGGTCCTGGTGTGGCGGGCCTGGGGGGAGGCGTGGGAGGGGTTGGTTCTGGTGAGCACCCTGGAGGGCGGGGTGCAGGGGGTGCGGAGGGTCTGGTTCGCCCGCTGGGAACGTGAAGTGGCCCACCGGACGTACAAGCGGGGGCTTGGGCTGGGGGGATGCTGGGTGCGGACAGGTGGGGCACTGGGAGATGGTGGTAGAGGCCTTTCACCGGGTGCGGGCGGTGATGGAGATGAATCCGGGGCTGCCTTTTCGGAGGGCCAAGGAGGTGGCGTTTGGGCGGCCTAAGGGTGCGATGATGACCGGTCTTCTTGGCCCTGGGCCCTCAGGAAAAGCGCTTCGGAAGGGAGGTGGGAATGAGGGGTGAAACTCCTGGTTAGGTAGAGTTCTGATCTTCCTGGTAACATCTACCTGGCAACTGCTATCCAAACAGCTACGGATACCTGAACCGAGTCCTGAACCTCGAGGCCCAGAAAACTAGGAGGCCTCAGTCCCCAAGCCCTTAAGCTCACCTGGCTCGCCAGGTGCAAAAGAACCTTGGACCCCGATTGCTGTATGATCTCTCCGTCAAGACCCCAAGGTCCTTTCTTTCCGCGCAGTTCCAGTTGTCCCTCAAGGGTGACCTTCTGGCCGTTGAGGCGAACACGGGTAGGGAAAAAGCAGGCCATGGGGTAGCGTTCCACGGCAAACATCCTGCGGGTGTGGGCATCTCTCAAGGGGTTACCCGAATCCCAGGCTCTGAGGTCCAGGCAAAGCCGCCCTTCCAGCTTCCCGCCCTCGGCGAAAACAAAGCTACCGCTTAGAGATTCGTTACGGCCACTCCAGGCGCTTAAAGCGGTGGTAGCCCGGTACACCACCTCCCCCTGGAGGACCCGGTAGCGTCCCGGGCCGAGCGCCTGGCCCTCCAAGAGCAAGAGCGTCAGGCTCAAGAGCCAAAGTCCCCTTAAGGCTATGGGCATGGAGGCTTGGGGTTCTGGGCCAAAAGGGCTTCCCTGACGTGGTATACCTGGTTAGGCGTGAGCCGAGGGGTGCGCCAAGGACTTATCTCCTCAGGTGCAAAGGCACGGCCCCTAATCCTAAGGACCTTCAGGAGGTCGTTGAGGACAAGGGCAACCCCTTCGTCATCGAGAAGTTCCCCAAAGGGGGGCATGAAGCGGGTACTGGGATACTCTATCCCCTGCACTCGGAGGGGACCGATTAGGCCGAATAGGACCACTCTGACGAGGTAGGCCCGGCCTTCTGGCAGACAGGCATAGGCCGTTATGGGACCCAGAGGAGGGTAGAGGCCCGGAATGCCTTTGGCGTCGGGCATGTGGCAACTGGCGCAGTAGCCCTTGTAAAAGGCTTGGCCGAGCGCTAGACCGAGGAGGAGGGGAAGGAGCAGGAAGTAGCGGCTCATTGCAAAACACCTAGGGCCCTCAGCTTGTTCAGAAGAGCCTCGCGCACCAGGCTCACGTTCAGAAGGGGCTTTGCACGGTACCGCCTCACTTCCTCAGCCGTAAAGGGCTTAAAGTCCGGGGGCAGCTCCTTGGGGCTGAAGGTCCGAAGAAGCCAGTTGGTCACCTGGGCCAGCTCCTCATCGGACAGAGGGGCGCTGGCCACCCCGGGAACCTGGATCAGGAAAGCCCGGCCCTCGGGCAGATAGGTGAAGTAACCAGCGAAACCCTTCAGGGGCGGCACCCGATCGGGTATGCCCTCTCCTTGGGGCCCATGGCAGCCCATGCAGTGGAGCACGTACAGCTTGTCTGGGCTCAAAGCCACAGCCGGGAACAGACCAAGGAAAGCGAGGATGAGGACCCGCATCTCCCATCTCCCCTTTTAGGGCATAGGAAGCCCTTTGGTGGAAAGTTTCTGAAGGAGGGCTTCGCGGAGCTTTCTTAGTTCCGCGGGTGTCTTCACCTGGGCCCGGTACCCCTTCACCTCCTCAGGGGTAAAAGGCGGGTAGTTGGAGGGGAGGTACCGGGTGTTGAGGGCTAGGAGGTGGTTGAGCAGGGCCGCCTGTTCCTCGGGGGTGAGGCCCGGGTGAGCTGGCATGACCCCCTGATAGGCCATCCCTCCCGAACGGATAGACCCCTGGAGGCCATACCACACCACCCAAGCCACGTAAGCCCGCGCCTCCTTCAAGGCCAGGAGCCGCCCTAAGCTTCCCGCTAGGGGCGGATAAAGGCCAGGGATTCCCTGTCCCTCCACCCCGTGGCAGACAGCGCACCTCGCCTGGTACAAGCTTGCCCCCTGGTTCTGGGCTAGAGCGGGAAACAGGGCTACCCAAAGGAGAAGGAGGGTCCTTGTCATCGCTTATCCTTCGGCTACGCCTACGATGGCGGCAGCCGAGCAGTGGTATATCATTGAGGGGGCGCCAAAGCACCAGACGATATCGTTGTTGAGCTGCGGCCGGTAGACCGGCATCTCCCCCTCGAGTCCCAAGCAAGGGCAGCGGCCACAGCTGTCCTTACCGCAGCAGTCCCGGTAGGCGATGATGTACCGGCGGCCATCCGCAGGGTTCAAGCAGGTGCCTACCCAGGCCGTGGGGGAAGGCACAGTCCCTGGAGGGCAGGTAGAGGGCGTACCCCCACAGCACGAGCACAGGTAACCATCGATGGCGCAGTAGCGCCAGTAGTCACAGCGGGTGGGGTCCCCGGGATCAAGGTCGCCCTGCGCCTGGGCAATGCGGGCCACCGGCAGGAGAGGCAAGGCGAGGCTCCCCACCAGCACCTGACCGAGCCGGGCCAGTAGGCTCCGGCGGGAAAAGGTTGCGGCCAACCCCCTTGTCAGTGCCTCCGTCCAGCGGTCTAACCGGTTCATCTTCCCTCATCCCTCCTTTCTCAAATAGTCCTGGATGGAAGCCATGCCCAGTCGGTACGCTTCCATCAGACTCTCCAGGTGCTCGCGGTTGTTGACAAGCCCCTTGGCCCGGATGACTCCTTCTGGGTCTATAAGGACGGCATAGGGAATCTTACCAACCTTGTATGCCTGGCCCACCTCTGGGGCGTTCAAGACCTGCACCCCCGCCAACCCCTGGGCCAGCCACCGCAGGTCTTGCTCGCGCTCATCGCCAATAAGGGCCAGGTCCAGGTTCTCCTCGCGGGCAAGCCGCAGGGCGATGGGCAGAATCTTTTTGCACACGGGGCAAGTAGAAGAGACGAAGAGCAAGAGAAGAGGCCTTTCCCTCAACCCCCCAAGGCGGGCCGGGCGACCGAAGAGATCCCTCACCTCAAAGAGGGGGGCCCGCTCCCCTACTTTGGGTCCTTGGTCCAGCATCAGGGCGCCCAAAGGGGCAACCCGCTCATGCAAGACGCCCACCTGCCTGGCCAGGGCCAGGACCAGCAAGGCCAAGACGCCCACGGCCAGCCACAGAAGTACTGTGGACACGTAAAGGGCCGTCACCTTCTCACCTCCCCCATACGGCCCCAGTTGGCCAAGAACAGGCTGGCCGTCAAGTAAGCCAAGAGAAAGAATAGGCCGCCCATCAGCACGCTAAGGGCGTCCAGGAGCCCCAAAGACCGAGGCTCTGGCCCCAAATAGGCCAGAGCGGCCAGTACGGCAAGGACGGCGTTTCGGAGGAGAAGCCAAGGGCTCAAAGGTTCCTCTACGCCCCCCAAGCAACCGCAGCTGAATCCGCCCCCCTGTTGTAGACCCCAAAGGATCGCCCCGCTGAAAAGGACCAAGAGAAGGAGGAAAAGGGTGACTCCCAGGGGATACGCGGGGCTGAGGATCAAAACCGCCCCCCCGAGCTCGAGGAGGGGGACAAGAAGGGCAGCTCCTCCCTCCAAGGATGGAGGGAGGATGCGGTAGTTGGCCACTGAGCGGCGGAAGCCCTCCAGGTCGCGAAGCTTGGAAAGTCCCGAGGTTCCCAACACGAGGGCCAATCCAAGGCGCAGGGTCCAGTGGAAGACCGGATCCACCCCTCACCTCCCAATCAGGACGAAAGGAGAGATCCCCACCTCGTCAATCCGCCCTAGGTAGCGGCCAGAGAAGGCGCCGTAGACTTGAAGGAACCCATGTTCGGAGAGGGCAAAGAGCAAGGGCTTGTCATCCCGAGTCACATGAATGGAGTTTGCTGGTTCCACCAACCGGATGCGATCTATGCGCTTACCCTCACGAAGGTTGAGGACCCATACTTCCTCCCCCGGCTGCTTGTGGGTCCAATCCCCTCCCTGGTGAACGAGGACGTAAAGAAGTCCGTTAGGATGAGCCGCAATCAACTGCCAGCCTCCGGGCCGGAAGCCCTCTTCAGGAAGGGAGAAGGTTCGGAGAAGTCTCGGCGTGGGCTCACTCCCTTCAACCTCGTAGATCCGGCCCTTGTAGGATACGAGGTAGAGACGGCTGCCCAGCATGGCCGCGTGCTCAAAGACCGGATCTACGTCGGGGTTAAAGATCTGGGCGCTCCGGTTTAGTGACCGAGGCCGACCACCTTCGTCCAGGGTGACCCCGAGGACGCTCCCGTCTGCGCACAGCATGGCGAAGCGGCGAGGTGCAGTAGGGTATACGAGGGAACACCCCGGTGTGTCGATCTCCCCCACGAACTTTCGCGCCCTTAGGTCCACCACGCTGACCGAGGTCCCTGGGGTCATGTTGAATACAAGGAGAAAGCGGCCATCCGAGGTAAGGCCTGTGGTATGCCGTTTGGTGACGACCAAAAAGCGCTTTGCCGGTATGGGGATCTCGGCCACTGGGAGTAGGGTCCTGGCATCGTAAACCGTAACTACGTCGGTGCGCTCGCCCCGGGTAAGGCGGGAATGGAAGGTTTCAATGGCGTAGATCTCCTTGCCGTCTGGAGCTACCTCCAAATTGGCCAGGTAACCTAGGCTGAGCATCCCCAGCATACCCAGCCCGTCCCCATCCAAAAGGACGGCCTTGTTGGCGGTGAGGTAAGGGAAGTTGGAGTCCAATGCAAAGACCCAGTGGGGCTGCCAGGGGGGCAGGGTTTTGGTGGTGGAGGTCTCCGGGGACAGCTGGGCCAAGCTAACCCCTAAGGAAACCAGCAGGGCCAGGCCAAAGCCTCTCATGCCTTCACCTCGCAGGTACAGGGTTTAGGAGCCTTAAGAACTCCCTAAGGATCGCCGGGTTATCTGGCCAGGCCCGACCGGTGACCAGATGGCCATCCACCACCGCCTCGTGGTCTACGAAGGTGCCCCCCGCTGCCTCCACATCCGGCTTTAGAGCCCAGTAAGCGGCTAGGCGGCGTCCGTTTACCACACCGGCAGCGATCAAGACCAAAGGCCCATGGCACAAGGTTCCCACGGGTTTGCGCGCTTCAAAGAAGTGGCGCACGATCTCTATGGCCCCGGGCTCGTTCCGGATCCACTCAGGGGCGCGCCCACCAGGGATGTAAAGTCCATCGTACTCCGCCGGGTTGACTTCGGAGAAAGCCAGGTCCACCGGCACCCTGTAGCCCAGCTTCTCCGTGTAGGTGTCCATGTGGGGCTCGAAGTCGTGGACCACCGTCTGTATGACCTTCTTCTTGGGGGCGGCCACGTGGACGGTGTGCCCTTCCTCCCTAAGCCGCTGAATGGGGTACATGGTCTCCAAAGCCTCCGCCGCGTCGCCAGCCATTACTAAAACCTTCGCCATCTCACACCTCCCTTGGCACCAACCCGCAGAGCAACTCTGCGAGTTTATCCCCCTGGGCTAAGAACCGTCCCTTGGCCACCGCCAGGCCAAGGGCAGCAATCTGGCCCTGAACCCGCACCGGTACCGCCAGGCAACAAAGACCTTCCTGATACTCTTCCAGATCCAGAGCTAGACCGCTCTCACGAACACGCCTCAACTCATCCAAAAGGCTTTCCCGAGCCAATGTCCTTGGAGTAAAAGTGGGGAGATCGTCAGGCAAAAGGTCCAAGGCTCCATCCCCTATGAGGGAAAGAACTGCCTTCCCCACAGCCAAGGCATGAGCTGCCCTTGTGATACGAGACCCAAGCCCCTTGGGTCCGGGTTGGCCTTGGTGTCCGAATACGCCTTCCACAAAGATTTCCCGTCCTTCTAGAACCACCAGGTAACTCCGGCAACCGCTGGCGCAGTTCAGCTCACCGGCAATGTCGCTGAGAAATTCCAAGGCCGGGGAACCCCAAGCCCCGGATGCGGGATAGTAACGCCCGTCCCTGCGTTTGAGGGCAAATCCCTCCTGGCAAAGGGTATTGAGCAGATAATAAGCCGTGTGGGGGCTCTTCCCCAAGTAGGCGGCTACCTTACGCGGTGTTACCCCGTCGGGATGGGTTTGCAGGAAGCGCAGGACCCGCAGCACTTCCCGAGCGGTGGAAAGGGTACGACCCCTCTGGGGAAGCGGCTCCGCCCACATCGTCCCACCTCGACTACCTTGATCTTCTCTTAGGCTAGGTCGGGCCTGAGCGGGTGTCAAGAAAATACCGACCTTTGCAGCATGTGCAAGGGTTACCTGGCATACGACGTGGGCATGGAGCTTGTACCAGTGTCGACGGAGACCCATCGCGGGCAGGCTGTGCCTGAATTTGAGCCTTTTGTTATCCGCAGCAGGTAGAGCCGTGTAGGTTCAGACTTTAGATACACGCCCTCACCCCGGGGCAGCTCTTGCATATCCCAGACACCACCCCCTCTCACTTTTTCCCCTCCCCCACCCCCATCCCCAACCCTTACCAACCCAGGAGAAGAGACCACGGCGCTGGAGATAGCGCTAGGAAAGGGGAAAAAGCCTGAGGGGAGAGGGTGTGGGGGGAAGTCTGGGGTACGAG
>Ga0197143_1000699_pt1 | contig 33263 bp, 20 predicted proteins | sample GBS70_MetaG_FD_148603 | JGI IMG/M metagenome (GOLD analysis project Ga0197143, IMG submission 148603) | Sediment microbial communities from Great Boiling Springs, Gerlach, Nevada, United States - GBS 70_MetaG | ecosystem: Environmental > Aquatic > Thermal springs > Hot (42-90C) > Sediment... | reverse complement strand
GAGGTCGGGGAGGTCGAGGACTTCGTCTTCATCGCCATGCCCTATATTGCGGGGAAGACATTGAGGGAACTGCTCGAGCACGGACCCTTACCGGTCGAGCGGGTCTTGGGATATGCCTTGGATATCGCGGAAGCTTTGGAGGAGGCGCATCGGCAGGGGATCATCCACCGTGACATCAAGCCCTCGAATGTCATCGTGGATGAGCGCGATCGGGCGATCGTTCTTGACTTCGGGTTGGCCAAGCGCGTGCGCTGGGAGGAACGGAGCGCGGAGGAGGCGCTCACGCTCTCGCAGATCACGACGACATCGGCGCTCATCGGGACGACTCCCTACATGTCGCCGGAGCAGGTGCGGGGCGAGCCTTTGGATGCGCGCAGCGACATCTTCGCCTTCGGCACGTTGCTTTATGAGCTGCTCACGGGGCAGAGGCCGTTTCGCGGAGCTACGGACATCGAGATTCTTCACGCCATTCTCTATGATGAGCCGGAGCCGATGAGCGCGCTTGTGCCGAATGTAGATTTCGAACTGGAGCGCATCGTTCGGAAAGCGCTGCGGAAGGATCCGGCCGATCGGTACCAAACGATCTCGGAGATGAAGGAGGACTTGGTAGCGTTCGGGCGCGAGAAGGGGTATACCATGAGCGGTCTTCGGGTCGTCTCCCTCTCTCGGGAGATTTCGGAGAGGCGGCCTAGGGCGTGGCGCGTGCGGTGGCGAGTTCCCTTGATTCCCGCAACCACTGTCTCACTGATCGGTGCGGGAATAGCGCTCGCCCTCTGGCTCTCCCTTCGCTCCGAGGATCCCCCGGGAGCAGAATGGATCGCATCGTTGCACCATACGCAGCTCATAAATTGGAAGAATGAACCCGGTGAAAGCCCGCCCCGCGCGCGCTTCTCTCCTGACGGGAAGATGATCGTCTTCGCCTCCCGAAAGGGAGGGCATCCCGATCTGTGGGTCCAGCAGACGCTCGGCGGGGCGTCGGTTCAGGTCACGCGGGACGAATGGGGAGATCGCTCTCCCATCTGGTCGCCTGATGGTCAACAGATTGCATTCCTCTCCGATCGGGGAGGAGAGTTGGGCATCTGGGTGATTCCCGCATTGGGAGGGGTGCCGACACTGCTTCATGTCGTCTCTCACGCGGCATCGGCGCGCCTGAGTCCGGTGAATATGATCGCATGGTCGGCCGCGCGAAATACCATCTACTACGAAGCGCACCGAAACCTCTATGCTCTCGACGTCGCCTCTCGGCGAATCACAGCGCTCACCGACTTCGATCCGCAGACGTCGCGCGTTGTGGATTTCAGCCTCTCGCCGGATGAGCGTCGGATCGCCTATGTGGACGTTCAGGGGGGACAGGCCGACGTGTGGGTGCTTCCTCTTGAGGGGGGGAGACCGATGCGCGTGACTGAAAGCCCTGAGGAGGAGCGGTTCCCGGTCTGGCATCCCGATGGGCGGCGCCTTTTCTATGCGTGCAAGCATGGCGAGGTCTATCAGATTTGCCTCAGCGATCTGGATCGGCGGACGCCGCTGCGTCTGACGTCGAGCGATGCGGATCTGTTCGTCTCGGACGTCTCCGCCGATGGACGGCGCGTGTTGTACTCGCTCTCGAAGGATGATGCGGACATCTGGGGAGTGAATCTGCAGACGGGGGAGGAATTCCCAGTCACGACGGAGATCGGTCTGGAGTTGTGGCCAGAGGTATCTCCCGATGGGCGCGCGATTGCGTTTCAAGCAAAGCCGGAATCAAGTGCCGGTGGAGACTTGTTTCGCTCCCAGATCGTGGTGAGAACCCTCGGCGGAGAGGAGCCGGTGATTCGGTTCACCACTTCGGGATTTGATCCTGCGTGGTCGCCCGACGGTCGGCATCTGGCTCTCTTGCGCCGCGACTCGGGCGGCCAGCTCGATCTCTGGGTCGTTCCGGCGTCCGGAGGGGTGGAGCGTCGGGTGACGTCGGCGGGGGTGTCTCATGGGGGGTATGGGCTTCTGCCCTTCAATCGGCTGCAGACGCGAGACTTCAGTTGGTCCCCCGATGGCCGTCGCCTCGCTTATGCGTCACTGCGAACAGGCGCCTCGAACATCTGGATCACTGTGCTTGATCGTTCGGAAGAGATCCGGGTGACGGACAATACGGATCGCGCGCTTTCATTCTTCTGTCCGCTCTGGGCTCCCGATGGCCGACGCCTCGCTTTCATCTCGGAATCGAGGACGGCTGTTGAGGCTCGATGGAAGGTATGGGTGAGCGAAGTGGACCGGCGGCGTACGATCTTGCTTCTGCAAAGCCAAGACGTGGTTCGGCTCGTGGGGTGGATGTCCGATGAGGCTCTTCTTATTGCGAGTGCGAGAGGGCTTCGCCTCTCCCCCCACGTGGTGCCGGAGGTGCACCTCATGCGCGTCGCCGTCTCCAATGGGGCGAAGCGCCACCTCGGTACACTTTCGGCGGCCAGTCTGGTGACCCTCTCCCTCCTCTCCCATGGCCGTATGATCGCCTATGTCTCGCGCGCCGATGACTGCGATAATCTGTGGACTCTTTCGATGGAGGGAGGGCGGGCGACGCGGCGAACGAGGAATAAGGATCCTCGCGTTTATCTCTCCACCCTCGCATGGGCTCCGGATGGACGGACTCTCTACTACGGGAGGCAAGCGAGCTGGAGTGTGATCAGGGTGATCGAAAACCTTCCATGAAAGGAGAGCTTGTGATGAAGACGACGAACGCAAGAAGGAGAGCTGTTGTGAAGGTTCGTGTTCCGGTACGGAAAGTCGGAAGGCGTCGAACGCGCGAGGAGGCTGTTCGCGAGCTGTCTCCGATCTTTCAGGAGTTAGCGGTGAAGAATCAATGGGATCGGTGGGGGATTCAGACGCGCGAACTGATGGGAGAGGACTTGGCCCCATATATGCGGTTGCGAGAAGTACTTGCCACCTTTGAGCGGTTCGCCGTCTATTACTTCCTGGCGGGCCGAACGGCCTCGCAGCGGGCGAAGCGAGCCGCGAAAGTCGAGCGGCACGTGCGCGCGCTTCTGAGCGAGACGCTCGGCGTGGACGGAATCTGTCCCATCGGCTATTGCGAATGCGATGGGATGTGCCTGCCCTGTGGTCTTTGCGTGGAGGGGCCATGAGATATGGGCACAGAGTTGGAGAGAGCGGCCGGTCTCCTTCGTGAACTCCGATGGGCCCTCGAACGCCTGGAGCAATATGCCGGTCGCGCATTGGAGGAGCGCCTCTCGGCATCGGAGGCTCAGCACCTGTTGACGACAATCGCAAGAGCGCTCGGACAGATTCGCGGCGATGAGCTGGAGAAGCTCGACCGCGTGTTCGTCGAGCTTCCGTCGCTTGTGTTGCAGAGTCGCCTCGGACGCCTCGCCGGACAGTTGGCCGACCTGTACTTCCACAGCGCGTCATCGGAGGAATTCCTGGAGAAGACGGCTGATCTTCTGCTCGCCGAGACGCAATCGGAGCGCGTTCTGCTGGTGCTTTATCCGGGAGGCCTTCGGATCGGAAGCGAGGTGGGGGCAGATCCGGAGCGCGTGCTGCTGGCGTGCGCTCGAAATTTCCGTTCCGGAGACCTGATGTCGGAGGAGTATACGTTCAGTCGAACGCTCCTGTGGCGCGCGCTCACCTCCGGTGAAACTCTGCTCGTTCGCGATGCGCTCTCAGACCCCACGTATTCGCAGGAGACGAGCGTCGTGCGGCGGGGCGTGCGCTCGGTGCTCGTGGCGCCGTTTGCCATCGGAGGAGTGAGCTTCGGTGCGATCTATTTGGAGAACAATTCCGTCGCCGCCATGTATACGGAGGCAGATCGGGAGTTTCTCACGCACGTCGTCCGGCTCATTGCCGTGTACCTGGAGGCCGCCGATCGGTTGCAGATGGCCTTTGCAGCTCGCGATGTGCTCTCGCGCGAGCCGCCGGACGAGATCTTGCACGACCTCGTGGGGATCAACGCCGAATGGCGGCGGGTTGTACAAACGATTGTCCAAGTGGCTCCTTCTTCGGCGACTATCTTGCTCGAAGGGGAGTCTGGGACAGGGAAGGAAATGCTCGCGCGTGCGCTCCACGCTCTGAGTCCGCGAGCCAGCGGTCCCTTCATCGTCGTCAATTGTGCGACCTTGCCGGAGATGTTGGCCGAGTCAGAGCTGTTCGGCCATGAGCGAGGGGCCTTCACCGGAGCCGTCGAACGTCGTCTCGGACGCGTGGAATTGGCGCATCGCGGGACGATCTTCCTGGATGAGGTGGGCGAGCTGCCGCTCTCGGTGCAAGCGAAGCTGCTGCGCTTCCTGCAATTTCACGAGTTCGAGCGCTTGGGCGGAGGGAAGCCCATTCGCGTGGATGTTCGCGTGGTCGCCGCCACAAGTCGCATGCTGCAGCAGATGGTCGCCGAGGGGAAGTTCCTGGAGGCGCTTTACTATCGGTTGAACGTCATTCCGCTGCGTATCCCACCGCTTCGGAAGCGCTCGGAGGACATTCCGCTGCTTGCTCTGCATTTCCTGAAGAAGTACGCTCCGGCCGCCGGACGTCCCACGCTTCGCTTTCATCCTGAGGCCTTGGCGGTCCTTCAGGAGTATGTCTTCCCTGGTAACGTGCGAGAATTGGAGAATCTCGTGCAACGGCTCGTATGGCTCGCTCCGACCGATGAGATTCGCATCCAGGATCTGCCGGAGCCTTTCCTGACGTCGCCGCGTACCCTTGATGTGGAGAAGAATCCCTTTCGCACTTTCTTGCGCACGCCGCCTGTGGATCGAGAGGACTTGGAGCGGCGCCGTCATGCGATTTTGAAGATCGCGCGGATGTATATCGGTCAATTGGAAGACGCCTTGATCCGGCATGCGCTTGAGAGAGCGGGAGGGAATGTTGCTGAGGCCGCTCGACTCTCGGGGCTGCATCGTTCGACCTTCTATCGGAAGAAGGAACGTCGCTCACCCCGCGCGGCTCCTTCAGCGGATTCTGAGCGCGCGTCGCCAGAATCGGCATGAACGCGAACGGACGCCGCGAGTCCTTCCTCTCCCTTCCCATAAGATCCTCTTGCCACAGGTCGCGCTCCTTCTTATAATTCCCGACGGAGGACGGGGATAAAGCGGTGGGTGGAGAAGCGTGAGCCTCCTCGCGGAAGGGGGGTACCCCGAGCGTGAAGGTGAAGCGTTTCTTCCTCCCCTGACGTGCAGCGGAGGAAGATATGGGGTGGATGTCTCGGTCTATTGCTCGATGGGGAGCCGGATGCGTGGGCCTTGTGATGATCTTGGGGAATTCTCTGGGGATTGTGGGGCTCGGTGCTGATTCGTCCGCTTGGAGGAAGACAGCCTCGACGGCCCGCATTTCTCGGGACGAGTACGGACGACCGAGCATCGAGGCCGAGAACGAATACGATCTCTTCGAAGCGTACGGCTACGCCGTCGCTCAGGATCGGCTCTGGCAATTAGAAGTCTTCCGACGGGCCGCGCGCGGGCGCTTGGCTGAAGTGCTGGGCAATCTCGTGGTCAGCGTTGAAGTGCGAGGTCCAATCGAAATCGTGGAGCTGGATATAGAACAGCGCCAGCACGGATATACGGAGTCGGAATATCAGGCCATGTACGACGCGATGCCCGATTTCGCGCGGCGTGCTATCGCCGCTTATCGCGATGGGATCAACCGGTATCTGGCGGAAGCGCGTGAGGATCCACAGCGGAAGCTCCCCTGGGAATTCCATGTCCTCGGATATTTCCCGGAGCCATGGACGATCACGGATTCGATCGCCATCTGTCGTTTGGCGACGCGCATCTTCGGAGAGCGGGGAGGGCGGGAATTGCGGAACCTCGTCCTCTATCAACAGCTTGTGAAGCGGCATGGAGCGGACGTCGGGGAAGAGATTTTCAACGATCTGCGGTGGATGAACGATCCAGAGGCTCCCGTGACTGTGCCTCCGGAGGAACAATGGGCCAAAGAATGGAAGGTCTCGGGGCTCGCAGCGCGCGCTCGCTCACCGCGGCAGACCTCTCGCTTTTCGCTCCCTCACTGGTTCCCCGATCTCCGGCCTTTCCTCGCAGCGTATGAGCAATGGAAGAAGCGGCGTCGAGTGCTCTTTCAGCTCCTGGGGCTACCCGTCACGTTCGGGAGTTTTGGGCTCGTCATTGATGGGACGAAGTCTCGAACAGGGCATCCGCTTTTGCTCGGTGGACCGCAAATGGGATTTCTCTATCCGGACATCGGGCACGAGGTCCATCTGAAAGCCCCGGGATGGCACGTGACGGGAATGGCCTTCGCGGGCGGGCCGGCTGTCCTCATCGGTCACAACGAGCGGATCGCATGGACGACGACCAGTGGGCCCGGTGATAACACCGATCTCTACATCGAGCGCTTGAACCCCGCGGATCACGACGAGTATCTCTATCAAGGGGCGTATCGGCGCATGGAGGTACGTGAAGAAGTCATCGCCATCCGAACATCACCTTTGGGATTTCCTCTGCGCGCGACGGCGACGCGGACGGTGCTCGTGAAGCGAACGGTTCATGGACCAGTGCTCTACGTGGATGAGACGAATCATGTCGCAGTCACGCTCAAGCGGGCTCATTGGTTGAAAGAGACGGAGACGTGGGTGGGATTTCTGGAGATCAATCGAGCGCAGGACATGGACGATTTCGAACGAGCGGTCCGTCGGATCCCGACGTCGCACCACTTCCTCTACGCCGATGTAGAAGGGAATATCGCCTATTGGCTCGCTGGGTGGATTCCCATCCGGCCGGACGGATATGATCCGCGTCTCCCTTTACCGGGAACGGGCGAGGCGGAATGGAGCGCCGCGATGCGCCCTCTGCCGCACGTGCGGAATCCGCGGCAGGGATGGCTCGCCAATTGGAACAACAAGCCGACGGTTGACTTCGAGAATCCGGACGATGTGCTCTTCGGGAAGCAGCATCGGGTGTTGAGGATCATGAACCTGTTGACTGAGCCGGTGCAGCTCCTTCGGCGAAATGGAAAAGATAGAGACGGCGCTCGGCTCGGGATCGAAGACCTGCTGGCTTTGGAGGAAGATATCGCACGGTTCGACGATGCGGGGCCAAAGGTGGAATTCCTGAGGGACTATCTCGTGCGGGCGCTTGACGAAGCGAGCTCCAGCGATCCGCGAGTGGGAGTGATCGCGCAGCTGCTGCGGAATTGGGATGGTGCGCTCTATGCCGATGCTCGCACTTCGCCTCATGTGAATCCGGCGAACGTGATCTTCGAGGCTGTCCTGCGACGCTTCATCTGGAACACCTTCGCCGATGAGTTAGGGAGCGACGCGCTCTCGGAAGTTACGCTCAACACAGTGCTTCACGTCTTGGAAGGGGAGGATTCCGGTGTCCCGCCGACGCGCGATTATTTCAACGGCGCGGACTGGCGTGATGTCCTCGCGGCGAGCGCGCGTCAGGCGGTGGATGATCTTGTGAGCACCTATGGACCGACGTGGTTGTGGCCGTGGGTCGCGCGCGAGATGATCCAGTTTCGGCATCTTTTCGGATTCGTTGTGGGACCTCCGGTGCCGCAGGCGAATCGAGCGACGTATACGCAGATTGTGGAACTGTCGAACCCGCCGCGTGGATGGAATCGCCTTCCCTCCGGGCAGAGCGCGTTCATTCGGCCAAACCGCTTCTTCCGACGGCTTCCGGTCTTTGGATCCGCGCTTTCTGATCAACGCGCCCTCTTTCTCACGTTCGATGTGAAGCCGATGCCTTTCTAGGGAACCGGAGGAGCCTCTTTCGCTTCGACCTCTTGGAACGGGCAGGTTGACGCAATGGAGAAGATGTGGTATTTCATGTGGTGTCGCGCGATGAGCGAGAGCGAGCGAAAAAGAATGGGTGGTGAGATGAGCGGAGCAGCGCTCGGGCACTTCGGTTGGGATCCAGTCGCTCGGGAGCGCGGTCATTCCCGTCGTTTCGAATACAAGCGGGTCAAGCGCATGGGGCTCGGTCCTCCCCGGCCCGAGGAGCTGATGTAGCTCTGCGTGGGCCGGCGTGGATCGAGCCCCTCGAAACCCTCGGTTTCGAGGGGTTTTTTATTCTCGGAGGATGCCATGCGAATCGCGTTGATCGGATACGGCCAGATGGGGCGCGAGGTGGAGCAAGCAGCTCGTGAGGCCGGCTTCGAGGTCGGTCCGATCTTCACCTCGCGCACGAATCTGGAGGGGCGGGGATTGACCGAGGACGCTTTGCGCGATGTGGACGTCTGTGTGGATTTCTCCACGCCGCAGGCGGTCGTCACGAACATTCGGCGCGTCGCCGCCGCGCGCAAGCCGATGGTCGTCGGCACGACGGGATGGTATGATCGGTTGGAAGATGTGCGGCCGGTGATCGAACGCGCGGGGATCGGATTCGTTTACGGACCGAACTTCTGCCTCGGAGTCAATCTGCTCTTTCGTCTCGTGGCGTATGGGGCGCGCCTTTTTCGGAGTCTCCCCGATTTCGACCCTTATATTGTCGAGTGGCATCATCGGCGGAAAGCCGATCATCCGAGCGGCACAGCATGGCGCTTGGGGCAGATTCTGCTCGAGCACCTGGAGTGGAAGACGCATCTGGTCACGCGGCTTGAGGGGCGAATTCCGCCGGAGGGGATCAGCGTCGCCGTGATCCGCGCCGGCGCGCATCCGGGGACACATCTGGTGGGATTCGATGCTCCCTTTGAGACCGTGGAAATCATGCACACGGTTCGCCACCGGCGAGCTTTCGCCGTTGGGGCGCTCGCGGCAGCCCGATTCGCGAGAGATCGCCGGGGCATCTTTTCGTTCGAAGAGGTCGTAGATCATCTCTTGCACGGAGGAGATCTATGAACGGGACAGGCCGATTTCGAGGATGTTTCGTCGCTTTAGTCACGCCATTTCAGCGCGATGGACGGGTGGATGATGAGCGGCTAGACGCGCTCGTGGATTTCCAGCTCGCCGCCGGGACCGATGGAATCGTCCCCTGCGGAACGACGGGCGAGAGCGCCACGTTGCGTCCCGAGGAGCAGCGCGAGATCATTCGTCGCGTCGTCGAGCGCGTTCGCGGGCGCGTGCCGGTGATCGCCGGCGCGGGGACGAATGCGACGGAGGAAGCCATCGAGTTGGCGCAACAGGCCGAGCAAGCGGGAGCCGATGCTGTGCTTTCGGTCACCCCTTATTACAATCGGCCGACGCCGGAGGGTCTCTATCAGCATTTCCGAGCTCTCGCGGAGTCGGTACGCATCCCGGTGATCCTTTACAACGTGCCGAGCCGAACCGGATGCAATCTCGATGTGGAGACCGTCCTTCGTCTGGCGGAGATCCCGAACATCATCGGCATCAAAGAGGCATCGGGGAACTTGGAGCAGATCATGGAACTTTTGCGGCGGCGGCCGCAGGGGTTCCTCGTCCTCTCCGGGGACGATGCGTGGACACTGCCGATTCTCGCGCTCGGAGGAGATGGTGTGATCTCGGTCGTCGCCAATGAGGCTCCGGCTGAGATGCGGGAGTTGGTCAGGGCGGCACTGGCCGGGGACCTGGAGCGCGCGCGTGCGCTCCATTATCGGTTGCTGCCGCTCATGCGGGGGAATTTCTTTGAGACGAACCCGATCCCGGTCAAAGCAGCTCTGGCCATGATGGGGCTGATCGAGGAGAATTATCGTCTGCCGCTTGTCCCGCCTCGCGCGGAGACGCGTGAGCGGCTGTGGCGCATTCTCGCCGATCTGAATTTGATACCGGCGGAGGCCGGATATGGAATGCGCGCGACTCAAAGCTGAGATCGAACGGCTCTTCGACATGCCTGCGGAGGAAGCGCGACGGGAGGGTCGCTCGGTCTTCGAGGAGTTCAAACGGCAGCTCAATGAGGGGCGGATTCGGGCGGCCGAACCCGTCCAAGGGCGTTGGATCGTGAACGCTTGGGTGAAGAAAGGGATTCTGCTCGGCTTCCGGATCGGCGCGCTCACCGACTATTCGATCAACGACCGGTTTCGGTTCTTCGACAAGGACACGTATCCTCTGAAAGCGCTTGATGGAGTGCGCGCGGGAGTTCGCCTCGTGCCCGGAGGCACGACGATCCGCGATGGAGCGTACATCGCTCCGGGCGTCGTCATCATGCCGCCCTCGTATATCAACGTGGGGGCGTATGTGGATGAGGGCACGATGGTGGATTCTCATGTCCTGATCGGATCGTGCGCGCAAATCGGCAAGCGCGTGCATGTGAGTGCAGGGGCGCAGATCGGGGGAGTGCTCGAACCTCCGGGGGCGTGGCCGGTCATCATTGAGGATGACGTGCTTGTGGGGAGTCAGTGTGGCGTCTTTGAGGGGACGATCGTCAAGCGACGGGCCGTTCTCGGAGCGGGCGTCATCCTGACCGGTTCGACTCCGGTCTACGATCTCGTACACGCATGCCTCTATCGAGGTACGCGCGACGAGCCCTTGGTGATCCCGGAGGGAGCGGTCGTCATTCCGGGAGCGCGGCCAGCTCCCGGAGAATTCGCGCGCAAGCACGGGCTTTCGATCCTGACGCCGGTCATCGTGAAATATCGCGACGAGCGGACCGAGGCGCGAGTTGCGTTGGAAGAGCTCTTGCGCGTGAGTTGAGGCGCGAACGCGCATTCGTCGGAGGAGAGGGCATGGTCCGGGAGGGCGAAGAAGCAGCTCTCAATGCCTTCGCGCGCGCTTTCGAAAAGCAATTAGGATCAGGACGACTCCGGCATGGAGAACCCTTGGCCCCTTATGTCAATTGGCGCGTGGGAGGGCCAGCCGAATGGTTCTTCATCGCCCGCACGCGGGCGGATCTGATCGCCGCCGTCGGTGTGGCACAGGACATGGCGGTGCCCGTGACGATCCTCGGATACGGTGCTAATGTCCTCGTCTCCGATGCCGGTGTCCCAGGGCTCGTCATCGTGAATCGTGCTGATCGCGTAAAGATTCAGGGGGAGGAGATCTGGGCCGAATCGGGCACAAATCTTGTGGCATTGGCGCGTCGAGCGTACGAGGCGGGAATCGGTGGGTTCGAGTTCCTCGTCGGCATTCCTGGGACGCTCGGCGGAGCGATCGTCGGAAATGCTGGCACGCGAGAGGAATGGATCAGTTCACGCGTGTGCGAGGTGGAAGGTTTGGATGAGCGAGGCGAGGTGGTTGTATGGTCGCCCGCGCAGATGGATTTCGGATATCGGCGCAGTCGGTTCCAACGAACGGGCGAAATTGTACTTGCGGCTCGACTGCGAGGGTATCGGGCGCCGCGCTCCGACATCGAGGCGAAGATGCATCGGATGCTTGACGCGCGGCGGCATCAGCCCTCGGGACCGAGCGCAGGCTCCGTCTTCAAGAATCCTCCGGGAGACTATGCCGGCCGCCTGATCGAGGCGTGCGGATTGAAGGGGTATCGGATCGGCGGAGCGCAGATCTCTGACGCGCATGCCAACTTCATCCTCAATGTCGGAGGGGCGACGGCGCGCGACATTCGCGCTCTCATTGAAATGGCGAAGGCAGCCGTGCGCGAACGATTCGGGATCCTTCTGGAGGAGGAGATCCGATACGTGGGAATATGGGATCAGTGAGATGGCGGATCCGAGGCGGACGGCCTCTTGGCGGACGCGTTCGCGTAAGCGGGGCGAAGAATACGGCCTTCAAGGCCATGATCGCTGCGCTCTTGGCTGATGGTCCGAGCGTCCTGGAGAACGTTCCCGATGTCGAGGACGTGCGCATTGTCGCGCGCGCGATCGAGGCGCTGGGCGGATGCGCGACGCGGTCGGAGGCGACGACGTGGATTATTGATCCGCGCTCGATTCGAGAAGCACATGTGCGCAACAGTGTGCTCGCGCGAACGCGAGCCTCGCCGTTTTTGATCGTGCCGTTGCTCGTGCGTTTTGGAGAGGCGCTCGTCCCCGCGCCCGGAGGTGATCGCATCGGACGGCGTCCTTTGGATCGTTTGCTCGTCGGACTCGAGGCCCTGGGCGCGCGCGTGGACGCATGCGGCGAATACCTCCGGGTGCGCGCGACGTACCTGCATGGTGCGCCGTATCGCTTTCCGAAGAACACGCACACAGGAACCGAAGTCTTGCTTCTGGCGGCCGCGTGCGCTCGAGGCGAGACTGTGTTGGAGAACGCCGCTCAAGAGCCCGAGGTGGATGATCTCATTGCCTTCCTGGACGCGATGGGTGCGTGCATCCGGCGCACCGATGAGCGGACGATCCGGATTGAGGGTGTCCCCCAATTGCGCGGCGCGCGTCATCGCGTCATGCCAGATCGGAACGAGGCGGTCACCTTCGCCTGTGCGGCGCTGGCGACGAAAGGGGAGATCGAAATCGAAGAGGTGCGACCGTCCGATGTGCGCGCTTTCCTCGCCGTGTTAGAGGAGATCGGCGCCGGATCGGCATGGGTGGGGACGACATGGCGCGTGTGGTATCGAGGACCTCTCCGGTCTGCGTATATTCGGACGGCGCCCCATCCGGGGTTCATGACCGATTGGCAGCCCCTCATTGCGTCGGTACTCACGCAAGCCCAAGGCGTGAGCGTCATTCATGAAACCGTCTTCGAGAATCGGTTCCAATATGCTCGTGAGCTGCAGCGGATGGGGGCGCGAATCGAGTTCTTCAACCCCTCGGTCGAGGACCCGGACGCCGTGTATAACTTCAACCTCGGCGATGATCGCCCGGAATTCTTCCACGCCATTCGCATCTTCGGCCCGACGCCACTCTGTCCGGCGATAGTGCGCGCGACGGACATTCGGGGGGGAGCGGCGCTCGTTCTGGCCGCGTTAGCGGCATGTGGGGAGAGCGTCGTCGAAGGGGTCGAGCATGTGGAGCGCGGATACGCTCGGCTCGACGCCGCGCTCCGCGCTCTCGGTGCGGAGATTGAGCGAGAAGACGCCTGACAAGCGGCGGTCGTGTCTCGCGGCACCGTCCCCTCGACAGCACTGTCGGCAGCGATGGAATCTGCTGCTATTGGTGGGACGTGGTGGCAGGAGGATCCCCTCCCCACCAGTATGGTCGCTCCAACTTCTTCGGCACGGGCCATATCTGATCGAGCGTCTCACCCTCGAAGAGGAAGCCGTTTTTCATCACGTAGCGGATGCTGGTCGTGTGGCGGATGTCTTGGAGCGGATTCCGATCGAGCACAATGAGGTCGGCGAGCTTGCCGACGTCGAGCGATCCGAGGTCTTGCTGGAGACCGATAGCTTCCGCACCGAAGAGGGTTGCGACTTTCAACGCCTCATGCGGCGACATCCCTCCCGAGGCGATGCTCCACAGCTCCCAATGCGCGCCGAGGCCTTGAAGCTGCCCGTGGCTGCCGAGACACACCCGACCCCCCGCGCGGACGATGGCGGCGCAGGCGCGGGCGATTCCCACATGCCCGTACTCCTCGGCCGAGAACCACTGCCGTCGACGCCGGACCATCGTGTCCAACAGTTCATGGGGAATGAAGCGGCGCAGCTTTTGGTTCCCATGCACATCTTCCGACTGGAAGAAGAGGTTCTCCGTGAACGGCGCTCCATACGCTACCAGAATCGTCGGAGTGTAGAACGTCCGCGTTCGGGCGACGAACTCGATGACATCCTTGTAGAGCGGCTGAATCGGGAGCGCGTGCTCCTGTCCGGAGAAGCCATCGGCCATCTGCGTCAGGTCAAGTTTCATGTCGAGCGCTCCTTCGGTCGTCGGCGTGATTCCCAGCTCTCGACAGGCTATGGCCACCCACTGACGCACGATCCGATCGCCGGCTACGTACTGCTTCAGCGTGTTCGTCTGATAGGCTTCTTTGTAGCGCTTGAGGAAGGCGCGCGTCGCCTCGAGATCGTCAAGCCCAGAGCGCGAGAAGACGCCGGGGCCGGTCGAGAAGATCCGGGGTCCGAGAATCTCGCCGGCTTCGACCAGGTCAGCGTATGCGAAGACGTCGGTCGTCGAGCTCTGAGGGTCACGCGTCGTCGTGACGCCGTAGGCGAGATTGGCCAGGTATTGCCACACTTGCGTTTGATGCACGCCGCGCGGCGGCCACATATGCGCATGCACGTCCACGAATCCCGGGATGATCGTCTTTCCGGTCACATCGAGGATGCGGGCGCCATCGGGGATAGGGACTTTCCCTTTCGGGCCGAGAGCGACGATGCGGTTCCCCGTGATCACGATGTCGCCGCGCTCGATGACCTCATCCCCTCTCATCGTGATGAGTCGCGCGCCACTGAGGACAATTGTACCGGTCGGTCGCGCCCGGGGGACTTCGACGACAATGTCTGTCGCATTCGGTGCTTCTGTCGCGAGGTCCCGACGATAGAACTTCGCTCCCCACGACCATGTGATCGCTTTTCCGTCAGCCGACCAGTTGAGGTAATCGCCTCCGTCCAGAGATACTCGCGTGATGGGTACGGCCGATTGCCCCTCCGGTGCGATCGTGATGGTGATCGTCTCGCCTCCAGCTCTCGGGACGGGAATCAGATAGAGCTTGTTTTGCAGGCTGACGAACGCACGTTCTCCATCGGGCGAGATTCGGATCTCTTCAGCATCAGGCGGGAAAGGGCCAGGCGCTGAGCCGCGCACGCGGAAGTGGGTGCGCCGATCTAATCCGTCGAGTCGCAGGGAGACCAATCCCCGTGGGGTCGTCAGGTAAATGCGGTCGGGTTCGCGACCGAAGTGGGGCGAATATCCCCCTTGCGTCGGCCCAATGAGCGTGGACTCCCCCCCATCGGACGGGATCCAGCGCAGATCGAGTCCAATTCCAGGCGGGAGGCCACTGATCTCCGCCATCGTTTCGTCGGGGAGCAGATCGGAGTGGAGTGACGAGCGGTGTCCTCGGAGATCGGCGTAGAGGTGTTGATGCGTCGGCCCGGAGATGAAGATGATCTTGGAGCCGTCGGGCGAGTAGACGGGGGATGAATAATAGGCCGGACGGCGGGTCAAGGGTTCCGGAGGCGATCCTCCATCGGCCGCCGCGCGGAAGATGTGGCCGCCCTGCTCGGACCATGTCACGTAGACGATGTATCGGCCGTCCGGAGACCAGGCGGGCATGAACTCTCCAACCGAGGAGTTCGTCAGACGTCGGGGCGTTCCCGAGGGCCAATCCATGACCCAAATCTTGTTGAACGCGCTGAATGCGAGACGTCGGCCATCCGGGGAGAGTACCGGCCAACGGATCAGGCGCGCGCGTACCATCGGATGGTCGTCCACCCGAGACGTGAAGTAGACGCGGGGACCGATCTCAGCCTCGACCCGAGCCGTGAAGGGAATCATCGTACGGTTTCCCGTCTCAAAGTCCACACGCCAGATCTTCCCTTCGATCGGAACAATCAGTGCCCGCCCATCGGGCAGAAAGGCATAACCGGGCATCGTGTCGCGCGTCGCTCGCGATTCCTGATCGTCGCGCGTGACCGGATAGATCAGCCACCGCTCTTCGCCCGTCTCGAGATCGCGAACGCGCAGACCCGTCCCCGCCTCGTATCGCGTGGCATAGACGAGCGTCTTCCCATCGGGCGAGAGGACGGGGCGCATGGCGCTCCCTTGAGCGTTCGTGATGGTCGTCGTTTCCCCGGTATTGCGGTCGAAACGAACGATTTGCCATAGGGGGAACATGGCATTGTAGGTGAACGCTCCTGTGCGCACCGCATAATAGATGTATCGCCCGTCGGGCGAGACGACTGCCCCCAACTTGTTCTGGCGAGGTCGAGCTGGTTCCGGCGAACCCGGTTCAGGGAGAGGGGGATCCGGCGGCCCGATCAGTACACCCGTTCCTCCTTCGATGTGATACATCCATAGGGAGAACGTTCCGATCGGATCGCTCGAACGGGAGACGATGATATACTGACCGTCCGGCGTCCACGTGGGCGAGGCGAACAGTTGGTTGCGCCCTTTCGTCACCGGCTTTGGATCGGAGCCGTCAGCATTGGCCAGCCAGACGTTTTCGGCCCCACTGCGATCGCTGAGGAAGACGATCTTTTTCCCATCCGGCGAGAATTTCGGTTGGCTCTCAAAAGACATCCCCCCGATGATGCGTCTCGCTTCGCCGCCGGTGATGGGCAGCGTGTAGACATCGCCGAGAAGATCGAAGACGATCGTCCGGCCATCCGGGGAGACGTCCAGCGACATCCATGTGCCCTCGTCCGTCGTGAACTCGATCTTCTCTATTGGCGTGAGGGGCAACTCTTCTTTCTTCTCTTCCGGTTTCGATCCGGGTGTCGTTTCCTGTGCTCGAGGGCCCGGAAGAGATGGAAGAAGCGCCCCAACGAGGAGAATCACCACGGCATGCTGAATCGCCCGTTGTCGTCTCATCATACTCCCTCCTCGGCGAGTGTTTCGCGCATCACCATATCAAGATCCAACGGTCGGGTCAAACGCGCAGCGCTTCCGTGCGCGGCAACATCCTTCCCATAGGCGAATGCTTCTGATAAGATTGATTCCTTCGCATCTTTCCTTCACGGAGGCGAGGATGGACGAGAACGCGAAAAAGACAGCATTGCGCATGATCCCCTACGGGTTGTACGTCTTGACCGCGCGTTCATCGGAAGGCGCAGCTGCAGCGACGGTCAATTGGGTGACGCAGGCGTCATTCCAGCCGCCGCTGGTCGTCGTCGCCGTCAAAGTGGATTCGCGAATTTATGGGGTGCTTCGCTCCTCCGGAGCCTTCGCCTTGAATTTCCTCGGAAAGGATCAGGGAGAGATCGCCTACGCGTTCTTCAAGTCGGTCGAGAGCGACGAGCGGCAGATTGGCGGCTACGAGTATGAGATAGGGATGACCGGGAGCCCCATCCTGCGAGCTGTGCCGGCCTTTGTCGAATGTCGCGTGGCGGATGTCGTCGAGCGGGGGGATCATGCAGTGGTCGTCGGGGAAGTGGTCGAAGCTGGTGTTCGCCGAGAACCTGAAGGGAGACCGGATGAGGCTGTCCTCTGGTTGAAGGATCTGGGGCCGAAGATCTTCTACGGAGGTTGAGGACTCACCGGTCAGGAGGCGGAGCTTCGCCAAGTCACAGTCCCGGTGGCCTCTCAGACCGCTCGTGGGGAACGAGGACAAGGCCAGGACGTTCACCCGTTGGGCGACCGCGCTCCCAGACGAGGCGGCCATTAGTGAACACATACTCGATGCCCTCGGGCAGAAGGTGGGGTTCGCGAAAACTCGAGCGATCCTGAACGCGTTGGGGATCGAAGAGAACGAGATCGGCAGCGAACCCCTCGCGAATGAGCCCGCGATCGTTCAGCCCCAGGCGAGCGGCGGGTAAGCCGGTCATCTTTCGGATAGCTTCTTCGGGCGTGAGCAGGCGCTCCTGGCGGACGTAACGAGCGAGGACGCGCGGGAAGGCGCCAGCACCGCGCGGATGGCGCATGCCGATGCCCCCATCGCTAGCGACCATGACCCACGGCTGACGGTAAAAGACGCGAAGATCGGCCTCTTGCATGGAGCGACACACGACCGTGGCCCCCCCGTCACGAACGATCTCCATGTACATCTGCACAGGAGTCACCCCGCGCTCCCGGGCGATCTCTTGAAGCGTCTTCCCCTCGTATTCGGGATGAGCAGGGCAGGTCACGATCAGAACGCGATCCGCTCCTCCGACGTCTTCGAGACCTTTGGCAACGGCCGCCGGATCGTCATGTCGGCGGCTGGGCACCAGGACGGTGATCGTCGAGGCCCAGGCGTCGTAAGGATAAGCATCGGCCGTGACGTCCAATCCTTCGCGACGTGCGCGCTCAATCCGCGCGACGACCTCGCGGGCTTTCCCCCAAACGCTCACGGTCGCCAGCTTGATGTGAGAGATGTGGACTGGGACACGCGCTTCGCGGCCAATGCGAAGCGCCTCTTCGAGGGCCTCCAACATACGATCCCCTTCGTCACGAATGTGACTTACGTAGAGACCGCCTTGACGCCCCACAACGCGCGCTAAAGCAATGATCTCCTCCGTCGTGCTCGGATAGCCAATGTCGTACTCCAACCCTGTGGAGAGTCCAAAAGCGCCTTCTCGCATGCCCTGCCCGACGAGTCGTTCCATCTCCGCGATCTCTCGGTCGGAGGCCGGCCGGTTCGTCTCATTCCCCATGACCATCCGGCGCACAGTCGCATGGCCAACAAAGAGCAGGACGTTGACCGCTGCCGGATTCTCGCGGCGCCTCTGGAGATAGTCGGCAATCGGCCAGGGCGAGCTGCCGTCCAATCCCAGTGCGACCGTCGTGATCCCTTGAGCGATCTGACTTGTGGCCGTCGGTTCTGCGTCTAACCCGCGATCCGAATGGTTGTGAAGGTCAATGAAACCAGGTGCCAGAGCAAGCCCCGAGGCCTGAAGCACACGCTCCCCAGGCTCTGGGGCGAACCGTCCAATGCGGACAATGCGATCGCCCGCAATACGAACATTGGCGCGGAAGCGACGCCGGCCACTGCCGTCAATAACGGTCGCTCCGACGATCACCCATGAGGATGATGAGGGAGGGGAGGAAGCCAAAAGCCGCGCCGCAGAACGGGGGGGCCAGAAGGCGCTCCCCATGAGTATCGCGACGAGCACATAGTGAGCCCATCGGTCTGTTGTCCGTCGTGTCATAGAGAGAATGAGGAGCCTATTCATTACTGCCCTCCCTGTCAAGAAAACGGGATAACCCTTCACACGTGCTCTCGAACCCTGCGCTATAATGAAATAACCGATGCGGGACAGAGGTGTTGCGGCAGGACGTTTCGAAGACCGATTCTCGCTTTTGATCCATCAGCTCGTAGAACGCGGATGGGCGGTCACAGAGGACTTCGTGCCCCCTTGGATCGTCCGCGAGCTGTTCGCCGAGGCGCACGATCTCTGGCGCCAGGGCCGATTTCGGCCAGCCGGCATTGGGCGTGGCGCCCATTACCGCGTGTGTTCGGAGATTCGCGGAGATGTGATCTTCTGGTGGGACGAGGACGCACCGACCCCCATCCAACGCATCTACCGGGCGGAGATCGAGCGGCTGCGGCTAGCCTTGAATGAGGCCTTGTTCCTCAGTCTCGTCGAGTTCGAGGTTCACTACGCTGTCTTCCCTCCTGGAGCCTTTTACCAACGCCATCGCGATCGCTTTCGCATGGCCGATGAGCGGATGATCTCCTGCATCCTCTATGTGAATCCCGAGTGGAGCGACGAGGATGGGGGCGCCTTGAGAATTTATGACCCCCAAGGCGCCGCCTCAGATATCCTCCCGCGTGCCGGGACCTTCGCTCTTCTGCGAAGCGACACGGTGGAGCACGAAGTGTTGCCGCCTCGCCGATCGCGCTTCAGTGTGACAGGATGGCTCCGCCGCCGTCCTCGGGAATTTCGGATATAGGTGCCGTCAAGGAGCAGGGGGCTCTTCACAGGGAGCCATAGTCCCTCTCTCCCCCACGACTCAACGCACCTTCACTTGAGTTGGTAAACGAGTTCCGCCGAGAAAGTGCTCTGGGATCTCTTCAACCCGTGGGGCGGACCGAAGACCGGATGATTGGCGAAGTCGCGACGATACTCGAAGTAAGCGAAGAGTCGGTCGGCGATCTTATAGCCGATCGTTCCCGTCACTTCCCGGAGGTTGAGTCCGATGGGAAGGTTCGTATTTGGGTCCCTCCATCCCAGGCGAAAGCCCTCTCGGTCGTTAAAAAATTCGCCGCGTAAGCCTGCGGACCACCGCGGGGTGAGCCTATAGATGAGGTAGCCCGCTGCCCCATACCATTTGGCCCTCCTCGTCCCATGAGTTCTATCTGAGATCGCATCCGTTTCGGTCCCGTAGTCGAAGTTCGCCATGAGGGTCAGAGAAGGAATGGGCTTATACGTGGCGACGACGTCGATCACGCTTCGCTTAGGTCCGTTGGTGTCGGTTTGCTCAGGTCCCCAAGTGCCGCCGATAGTGAGGGTCAAGTCCTTTTGGGGTAAAAACGTGAGCATACCATGCAAGGACTTCCCTGTGTTATTATCGGTGACGTTGTCCCAGCCGTTGACGACGCCCAGAGTCAGAAGGAGCTGGTCGGCGAATGGATAAGTCGCCAATAGCCCCGTGTGAGTGAACGGGATCGCGTAGCCGAACAAGATCGAGCGAGAGACATTGAAATTGCCAGATCGGCGGATGACTTCAGCTCCATGCAGAGTCACGAACTTTCCGACCTTCAGCTCTAGACCTTGCCCAATAGGGGCTCGGTATGTCACGTATGCTTGGGTGAGATCAAATGGATCCTCAGCGTTTCCCAAGCCCACCGCGTGAATCTTCTTGGCATCAGATCCCAGCATCACATCTACGCCAAAGCCAAGGGGCGACTCCGCAGTAGACGGTTTCTCAACCCAGAATTCTATTTGGTGAAGGATTATCTGACGAGCCTCCACATCGAAAACGCGAAAGGCATTGGTGGAGCTCGTCGTGGGGGTGTAGTTGTAGGAGACAGCCACATGTCCGTTCCAGTGCAAGCCTCTTGAAAAGGAGGAGCCGTTTCCTTGAGCGCTTTGTCGCGCGTTTTGGGAGGCGGGCTCCTGAGCAATAAGGGACGCAGATGATACTAAGCTCCATCCCACGAATCCTATCAGTACCCGTGCCACTCTAGAGCCAACTCCTCCTTGTGTCCATGTCCTCTTCTCGGTTAACATAAAAATACCTCCTCCGTGATGGAGTGGGGGGAGAGCCTCGCGCATAGAGCTGACCGAATTCGCCCAAGCGAGGCTCTCGTTTTCCCCGCTGTGCGAGTGTATCGTTTTTGCAAATCACGTGCCGTACGTCCCCGAGGCCCCCCCTCCTAACTATGTCATTGATATGAAGAGGGATGTCGAGATTCCCGGCCGCACAGCATTTTGGGGGTGCTGAGACGAGATTGTCGCTTATATTGTCGAAAATTACTCATTTGAACTATTGAATTTTGGGTCGAGCCAGAGTGACCGCTTGGAAATCTGACCCGCAGCCGTTCGCCCTTGAAGCCGCAGATTCAGCATTCTCCGATCGAATCCGTACTGAGAAGGGAAAAATAGCGACAAAAATGTTACATCTTTTTGAGCTTCTCGCGGGTTGGAGGATCAATCTGCTCATTTAGGAGGTAATTCTTGCTACTTTTATGTTCAGATCATCTAAGATAGGACATTTTTGTTCATTTTTGATGCGGGGTATCTCATCCCGCTTTTGACATAAACCATTTGTTATGAAAGTAATAGAAGGGTAGCCCTTTGTCTCCCTTTTTGGTACGGCATTTGCCCGTCACAGTAGAGGAATTTGCAGGGAGGGAGTATTTATGAGGGAATGCGGGCAAATCATGCAGTTTTTACTCTGTCAGCGCGAGCGGTTTGATTCGGAGCAAGAGTTTCGACAGTTCCTGCTTCAGGAGATTCGGCAGTTCGTTAAAGACATACGGGAGTATGATATCGTCATCTCGCTTTTACCTGAATCGCTTTATCTCAGGCCTGAGGATCTGATCGTGACGGCGCGGGCATGAAGTGAGGGGATTCAAGGTGGAGGAGGTATGGAGTGGTGCAAGGAAGAGTTGAGGGAGCGCGACGCTTGTGGCGTTGGGTTCGTCGCGGATATTCAGGGAGCGGCCCGGCATGAGACTTTGACGCGGGCCCTTGAGGCGCTTGGGCGGTTGCAGCATCGGGGAGCTGTCTCGGCGGATGCGGAGACCGGGGATGGAGCCGGTGTGCTCTTTCAGCTTCCGCAGGGCTTCTTCCGGCGTGAAGCGGTGCGTCAGGGAGCGCGTCTCTGTCCTACGGAGAGACTGGCGGTGGGGATGGTCTTCCTCCCGACGGAGTCAGAGGCGCTTGCTGCAGCGCGAAGGATCATCGAGGATGCGGTACGGGGATGGGGGGATCGGCCCCGCCGACAGCGTCTGCGGTGGATTGGATGGCGTCCGGTGCCCATTGTCCGGGAAGTTCTTGGGGAGAAAGCGGCAGCTGAGTGCCCAACGATCGAACAGTTCTTGCTCTCAAGCGGTGAGGAGCCGTGTTCGGGAGAGCGCTTGGAACGTGAATTGTATCTGCTGCGGAAGCATATTGAGCGACGGGTGCGCGAAGCGGGACTCTCGGCTTATATTGTTTCGCTCTCGCATCGCACCATTGTCTACAAGGGACTCATGGTCTCGTCGCAGCTCGGACGATTTTATCCCGATCTGCAGAACCGTTCGTTCAAAACGTCATTTGCGATCTTTCATCAGCGGTACAGCACTAATACGCTTCCGAGCTGGAAGCTCGCCCAGCCTTTCCGCATGCTCGCGCACAACGGGGAGATCAATACGCTTCAAGGGAATCGGATCTGGATGCGAGCGAGGGAGTCGGACATCTGGGCATCGGTGTGGGGGGAAGAAGCCGAGCTCCTTTTGCCAATCCTCTGGGAGGAAGAGAGCGATTCCGCGAATTTGGATAATGCCTTGGAGCTTCTGGTGCTCTCGGGGCGGCCGATACTGCTGGCCATGCGGATGCTCGTGCCAGAGGCTTATGAGGGGATCCCTGACACAGAAGAGGACGTGCGGGCTTTTTATGAATACCACGAGTGTCTCATGGAACCATGGGATGGGCCAGCCGCGATTTGTTTCAGCGATGGGCGATTCGTCGGAGCAATCTTGGATCGAAATGGCTTACGACCGGCGCGATATTTGGTGACCGCCACTGGACTCGTCATTGTCGCTTCAGAAGTCGGCCTTTTGCCTCTTGCGGAGACGCAGATTGTGGAGAAAGGGCGGTTGGGGCCTGGGATGATGCTCGCCGTGGATACGAGAGAAAAGCGGCTGCTACATCCTGAGGAAATCACGCGCATAATGGTTGCGCGTCGGCCGTATGGTCGGTGGATTCGGGAGCATCTCATTGTGGGACCGCCCGAAGGGGGGTGGGATGGGACGTTCGCTGGAGAACCGGTTCGGGAAGCCAAGGCACTGGTGCGCGAGCAGCGAGCTTTTGGGTACACGACTGAGGACCTCGATGTCCTCCTCAAACAGATGGTCATAGAGGGCAAGGAGCCGACGGGGGCGATGGGCGACGACACACCGCTCTCGGTGTTCTCGCAAAAGCCGCGCTTGCTCTACACGTATTTCAAGCAGCGATTTGCTCAGGTGACGAATCCGCCGATTGATCCGTTGCGAGAGCAGCTGGTCATGTCGCTCTCAATGCTTGTGGGATCCCGCGGTCATTGGCTGGAGGAGTCGCCGGAAGCCTGTCGTATGATCAAGCTGCGAAGCCCGATTCTCGATGAAGCGACGTTGGCCTGGGTGCTCGACCAAAGCAAGGGGCGATGGGTTCGTCTCGACGTGCGCTTCCCGGCGGCGGATGGGCCGTCGGGGCTTCGGCGCGCGGTTCGCCGGGTATGCGAAGAGGCCGAGCGAGCCGTGCGCGAAGGGGCGAGCGTGCTGGTGCTCAGTGATCGCGGGGTGGATGCTGAGCATGCGCCTATGCCGATGCTTCTGGCTGTCGGCGCTGTGCACCATCATCTGATTCGGCAAGGCCTTCGATTGCGGGCGAGCGTGATCGCCGAGAGCGGGGAGCCGCGCGAGGATCATCACTTCGCCTGTTTGATCGGCTATGGAGCGAGCGCCGTATATCCCTATCTCGCCTTCGAGACGGTGAGGGCGCTCGCGCGCGAGCGGGGCGTGGATTCGGCCGAGGCGCTTCGGAATTACGTGCGCGCTTTGGAGAAGGGGCTCTTGAAGATAATGTCGAAGATGGGCATCTCCGTCCTGCTCAGCTATCACGGCGCTCAAGTCTTCGAGGCAATCGGCCTGGCCCAAGAGGTCGTGGAAGAGTGTTTCACGGGCACGCCCTCGCGCATCGGAGGGGTGAGTTACGAGGGCTTGGCGCGAGATCTCCTTCGGGTTCACGAGTCGGCGTACCAGGAGGAGGCATCCGGACTGGAGGATCACGGGTTCTATCGCTTTCGTCGGTATGGAGAGTACCATGCGTTCAATCCGGACGTCATTCGCGCATTGCAACAGGCCGTGCGAGCCAATGATCGCGAGGCCTATCGGCGATACGCGCGCGCTGCGGCGGAGCGACCACTGGTCGCGCTCCGCGATCTGTTGGAGGTTCGGCGTGCATCCCGACCGCTTCCGGTGGACGAGGTGGAACCGGTCCAAGCGATCCTGTCGCGTTTCTCGACATCGGCCATGTCACATGGAGCGCTCAGTCGCGAGGCACATGAGGCGCTCGCCATCGCCATGAATCGGCTCGGCGCGCGTTCCAACAGCGGCGAAGGAGGTGAAGACCCCGCGCGGTATGGAACGTGGTCCAACAGCGCCATTAAGCAGGTAGCCTCAGCTCGTTTTGGGGTCACGCCGGAGTATCTCTGTTCAGCCCTCGAACTGGAGATCAAGATGGCTCAAGGGTCCAAACCGGGCGAGGGGGGACAACTCCCCGGGCATAAAGTCACCCCAGAAATTGCCCGCATCCGTCACACTCTCCCTGGCATTCCCCTTATCTCCCCCCCGCCCCATCACGACATCTACTCGATCGAGGATCTGGCGCAGCTCATTTACGACCTGCGCCAGATCCATCCCACGGCGCGCATTGCCGTGAAGCTCGTCGCTGAAGCCGGCATTGGGACGATCGCGGCGGGCGTCGTTAAAGCTGGCGCTGACGTCGTCCACGTGAGTGGCTACGACGGAGGGACGGGAGCTTCGCCCCTGGGCTCGATCAAACACGCCGGTATCCCCTGGGAGCTGGGCGTGAGCGAAGTGCATCGCGTCCTGTGCGCCAACGGGCTTCGTGAGCGCGTGCGCGTGCGCGTGGATGGCGGCTTGAAGACAGGGCGCGATGTCGTCGTGGCGGCGCTATTGGGCGCAGATGAGTTCGGATTTGGAACGGCGACTCTGGTCGCCCTTGGCTGCGTGATGGCGCGACAGTGCCATTTGAATACGTGTCCGGTCGGCGTGGCATCCCAACGTGAGGACTTGCGCGCGCGCTTTCCAGGACGTCCCGAACATGTCGAACGGTTCTTCCTCTTCATCGCGGAAGAAGTTCGAGAGATCCTCGCCGAGCTCGGCGTCCGGAGTTTGGATGAGATCGTTGGGCGGACCGATCTCCTCGCTCCGAGGGAGATGGGAGCGGGGGAATCGCTCTCGGCAGATTCCCGTTGGGGTGTTCTCATTCCTCATCGGGAGGCGCGTCTCTTCTTGGACGAGTTGCTTCGACATGGACCGAGTCCCCGAACGCATCCTTCACATGCATGTAATCCCTCATCGCGCCGTAGGTCGTCGGCACTCACGCTCGATGAGCGCCTCTTGCCGGAAGTGAAGCCGGCTATCGAAGGGGAGTGCTCTGTTTGTCTCACGCTCCCCATTCGGAATACGGATCGAACGGTCGGCGCACGTATCGCCGGTGAAATCGTGCGACGATATGGAGACGCGGGACTACCAGGGACGGAGATCGAACTCCGCTTTCGAGGGACGGCGGGGCAGAGCTTCGGGGCCTTTTGCGTGTCAGGAATGCGGCTGATCCTCTTCGGCGATGCCAATGATTATGTTGGCAAGGGGATGCGTGGCGGAGAGATCATCGTGCGCCCTCCGGAGGATGCGCCATATGTGTGGCATGAGAACGTCATCATGGGGAACACGGTCCTCTACGGAGCGACCGGGGGCCGACTCTTCGCGGCTGGGAGGGCGGGGGAACGGTTCGCTGTGCGCAACAGCGGGGCCATCGCCGTGGTCGAGGGCGTGGGCGATCACGGATGCGAGTACATGACCGGTGGCGTGGTTCTCGTGCTCGGCGAAGTCGGTCGGAACTTCGCCGCGGGGATGACAGGTGGGTTGGCCTTTGTCTTCGACGAACGAGGACAGCTGCGGCAGCGGTACAATTCGGAATTGGTGCGCCTTGCGCAGCTCGATAGCGCGGATGAGGAGCTGGTGCGCGCCCTGTTGCGCGCGCATCTCCGTGCGACGGCGAGCCCGCGCGCTCAGGAGCTGCTGGACCGATGGGAGGAATGGGGGGCGTTTTTCCGAAAGATCGTCCCTTTATCGGTGGATGAACAGATGGAGGCCTTCATTCGGGAGCAGGTCTTTGAAGAAATGCTCGCTGAAGTGCCCCCTCAGGATGCGTGGGCGTGAGGCGAGCATCAAGGGACGATCGCGCTCTTGATCGAGATCCACCGAGCTGTCGCGTCGAGCGCCTCGGCGGCGCGCTCCAGAGGAAAGCGGTGAGAGATCAAACGATCGAAGGGGAACCGATCGCCTGCGCGTCGCAGGAAGTTCAAAGCCATGGCCATATGTCGGGGTTCGCTTGCCCACGAGCCATAGACGGTCAGTTGCTTTCGAGTGATGACATGCGGGTTGATCGCCGTCGTTCCGGCATCGCCGTAGTGGCCGAGCACGAGATATTTTCCGCCATCGCGACACATCTCCAAGCCTTCGGGGACCACCGCAGGCAGTCCCACGCACTCGATCACCGCGTCGGCCCCGTAGCCGCCTGTCAGCTCCCTCACTCGCTCGATGCGCGCGGTTGAATCTGGGACCTCCTCGACGTTGATCGTGTGATCAGCGCCAAAAGCCTTGGCCAGCTCCAACCGATGGGCCGGTCCGCCGATCACAATCGTGGTGAGCGCCCCGGCGCTTTTGGCCACTGCCAGGACTGCCAATCCCACCGGGCCGCTACCTTGAATCACCACCGTATCACCCCACGCGATGCCCATCCGCTCGACGCCGTGAACGGCCGTGTTGAGTGCGCAGCCGGCACCCACGACCATTTCCGTTGACAAATCGGTCAGCTTGAAAATGGCCGAACCCGGCAAGAGATAGTGATACTCGGCATAGCCGCCCAAAAAGTGAGGGCTGAGATCGCAGTTGTAGGTGATTCCGTACGCTTTCCGCTTGAGGCAGCGCGTCGGCTGCCGCTTCTGCACGCAGTAGTAGCACTGTCCGCAAAGCCGCCCGGCGTACCAAGCGACGCGATCCCCTTCGCGAAGAGGCGCCCCCGTCCAATCGGTTTCCACTCCCTCGCCGAGTTTCACAATGGTTCCCACGGTCTCATGTCCGAGAATGATCGGACGGGGAATCGGCAATTGCCCCTTCCACAGATGCACATCCGTTCCGCAGATGCCCGCCATCTCGACTTTGACGAGCACTGCTCCGGGCTCGATCTCCTCCGGCAGCGGATACTCGCGGATTTCCAAGGGCAGATTAAAGTCTGGCATCACCGCTGCTTTGGCCGTCGCCATACGTCATCCTCCCGGGAAAATCCCTGAGAGCGCTGTCCATCCTGCCCCCCTGATCTTAGCTCAGGCTTGAGCACGCTTACACATGCACTCCTAGGCTTTCATCTCAACGCTGTCAAAAATTCGATCACCGTTTGGTTAAATTCTTCCGCGCGCTCGATGAAGACCAGATGTCGCGCGCCTGGGAACACTTGCAATCGGCAGTGAGGAATTTTGGCAGCCAACCGGTGGGAGTTCTCCGCCGGGACGATAGGATCATCATCTCCGGTCAGGATTAACGTGGGTGCACGCAGTGACCGCAGCCGCGATTCCGTCTCGAAGCCGAGGCAAGCGGCGAACTGTCGCTGCCAGGCTGCGGGAGGCGGCAGATGCGCCTTCCTCACGGCGATGAACTCCTCGACGAGATCGGGATGCTCCATGATGAACCGGTCGCTGAAGCGCAAGCGCAGGCCGCGTCGGAGCGCCTCTTCGACGTCTTCGGCGTCCAGCTCCGCGCGCATCTGCGCTGCCGTTTCCGGTGACATGAGGACAGCATTCTTCCCACCGAAACTCGTAGAAACTAGCACCAGCCGGAGCACGAGATCGGGATGACGGAGCGCGAGCTCTTGCGCGATATAACCACCCATCGAATGGCCGAGCACGTGCGCGCGCTCGATCCCCACAGCCCGCAACAGCGCCGCTGCATCTTCGGCCATCATCTCGATGGTGTACTCGGCATCGGGCTTATCCGAGCGACCCGCCCCCCGATTATCGAAGGCGATGGTCGTGAAGACCTGTGAAAAGGCGGGAATCTGCCGATACCAGCTCCAGGCGCCGAATCCCAATCCGGCAATAAGTAGGAGCGGCTCCCCGACGCCGTGAATCTCGTAGTAGAGTTCGACATCGTTGACCATGATCTTCGGCATCTCACACCTCAGACATCCGTCAGCTCAGATTCACAACCAGCACGCGCGGCTCCGTCATCTCTTCGATGGCATAGCGCACGCCTTCGCGCCCGACGCCGGATTCTTTCACGCCGCCGTAGGGCATGTGGTCGGCGCGATAGGTCGGCACATCGTTGACGATGAGCCCGCCCACGTCAATGGCCTCGTAAGCGCGGAAGATTCGCTTGATGTCACGGGTGAAAACGCCGGCCTGCAGTCCGTACCGTGACGCATTGACCTGCCGGACGGCCTCGTCAAAATCGGCGTAGCGACTCACGACGACCACCGGGGCGAACACCTCCTCGCAACTCACTCTCATCTCCGGCGCCACATCGGTGAGGACGGTCGGCATCAGGAACGCTCCACTACGCTCGCCACCGACGAGAACCTTCGCGCCCGCCTCGACGGCCTCCCGGATCCATCGCTCGGCGCGCTCGGCTGCCGCCACGCTGATCATCGGACCGACATCGGTCGTTTCCTCTCTGGGATCACCGACGATCAGGTTTCTCACACCCTCGAGCACACGCGCGAAGAAAGGCTCGGCGACCGATTCGTGAACATAGATCCGCTGCACCGAGATGCAGGTTTGCCCGGCATAGCCGAAGCCGCCTTGAACCGACCGTCGAGCTGCATAGTCGAGATCGGCATCTTCGTGCACAATGACGGCAGCATTTCCGCCGAGTTCCAGCACCACTTTCTTCTTCGGCACACGGGCCTTCAACATCCAGCCGACCTCGGCGCTGCCGGTGAACGAGAGCATGCGAATGCGCTCGTCGGCGAGCATCTGTCCGGCGACGTCGTTCGAGCAGGGGAGGACACTGAGCCCACCTTCAGGCCAACCGGATTCGAGAACGATCTCGCCCAGCCGAAGTGCGGAGAGCGGAGTCTGCGGTGCCGGCTTGATGATGATGGGATTGCCCGACGCGAGCGCTGGAGCCACTTTGTGCGCCACCAGATTCAATGGGAAATTGAACGGCGTGATGCCGAGGATCGGACCGATGGGGAAGCGCCGGACAACGGCCCAGCGATTTTCCGAGCCCGGAAGCCAATCCAGGGGCAGAAGCTCGCCGCCCATGCGCTTGGCCTCTTCCGCTGCCACTGTGAAGGTCGTAATGGCGCGGGTGACTTCCGTGCGCGCGTCCCGAATGGGCTTGCCCGCTTCCAGGGTGATGAGTTCGGCCAGCTCTTCTTTGCGCGCGGCGAGCTCGTTGGCCACGCGCCGGAGGATGTCCGCCCGTGCATAGGACGGCAATCGGCGCGTCGTCTCGAACGCCGAGGCCGCCCGCGCGATCGCTTCTTCGGCATCCTGCGCCGAGGCGTAGCTGACGATGCCGACGATCTGTTGATCGTAGGGAGAGCGAATCTCGACGCGCTCGTTCGAAACCCGATGCTCGCCGCCAACGATGAAAGGATACTCTTTCGCCATCGTTCACCTCCTGCGCTCAGAGTGTCGCCGACTCTCAGCGCAGGCGCAAGTTTCGCCGCTCACCAGTTCAGCTTCAGCGCGAATTGAATCACGCGCGGGCCCGTGCTCGTACTGGAGATCCGACCGAAGGCGGCCGATACGACGTTCGAATCGGGGTTGGAGAAACTCGGCGTGTTGGTCAGATTGAAGAATTCCGCGCGAAATTCGAACCGCGTTGCTTCTCTGATCGGGATGAACTTGATGATGGAGAAGTCCAGGTTGCGCTGATCCGGCCCGCGCAGGATGTTCCGCCCGGTGTTCCCAAACGGCGCGCGCGGATCAAATGTCGCTCCAAGCGGCGGCACAAAGGCTGCCGTGTTGAAGAAGCGCGTGAGCCGATCAGTGACCGGGCCTTTCAATTTGGCGGAGCCGCGGAATCCTGGGGCAAAGTTGGCCCGCGTCAGATTCGTTCCGCCACCTCCGCTTGTGGCAAACACCGTGAACGGCAACCCTGATTGAACGACCATGACGCCCGCGATTTGCCAGTCGTTGAGGATTCGTTTCCCAAGGCCAGACGCGCCGCCGTAGAACTTCGGCAGGTCGTAGACAAAGCTGTACACGAACCGATGGGTGCGATCCCAATCCGAGAGTCCGCGATTCAGCCGATGATTCTGCTGATCGCCGGGATTGGCCGCCAGATCGCCAGCCAGCGGACCGGAGTTCGTGTCTATGGACTTGCTCAGCGTGTACGAAGCCAGGAACGAGAGCCCGCGACTCAACCGTTTGGTCACCGAGAGTTGCAGCGAGTGATAGTAGGATTGGCCGGTCGTCTGAATCAAGTGCGTGCCTGCCGCGATATTGCCATTGTTGGAGAACCCGGGCAGGGGAGTGACGAAACGCCCCGCCGTCGCGTCGTAAATCGGTTGATTGAGGTTGAACAGTTGCACGAGCTTCACCCCACGCGTCCCCGTGTAGCCGATCTCTAGCAGGAAGTCTCGAAGCCATGCCCATTGGACGCTCAATCCGAACTGATGCGTATAGGGTGTGCGGAATCCTTGATCGAGGTAGACGCCGGAAATAGGAATGGGATTGCCGAATTGATCGCGCAGAGGCGAAGGGATGGTCGGCACAACCGGGAAAGCGCTCGGCGGCGGCACCTGGACGAAGGGACGGGCGAACGGCAAGCCGAGTGCGCGTGCGGTCGGTCGAGGAAAGCCCAGTGTCTGCAGGAGCCGCGAACCGGCGCCGACGGGCAAGATGAACAGCGGATAGTTGAACAGTTGAATCCCGCCGCCAATCTGTCCTGACGTGCGCATGTAGTAGAGGCCATAGCCCCCGCGCAGGACGAGCCGGTCGTAAGCGCGGAAGGGCGTCCAGGCGAACCCAAAACGTGGCGCCCAGTTGTTTTCGTCCTGCGGGATGAGCGTCTCTTCGACCAGCGGAACGCCTGGAATCGGATTCTTCGCATTGCCCGCCAAGACGAATCCGTTGGGCGGTGGCCCCTGACGAAACGCGTTGGGGAAGAACCCGACCAGACGCCCGCGCGCTTCCGTGGCGTAGCCGAGCAGCTCGTATCGCACGCCGATGTTGAGCGTCAGCCGATCCGTGACCTTGATGTCGTCTTGGACGAACGCAGCAATGTCCCGAATGCGCGGCTCGCGTTCGGGATCGCCCGTGCCGATGAACGAGATGAACATGTCCCCTTGCAGGAAGTCCACGAAGTTGAGAAACTGCACGAAACCGCGATTCCACAGGCGAAAGCGCAGCAAGAACGGATAGTGCCGCCCCTCGAATCCCGCCCGAATACTGTGGCGACCTCGGATCCACGTGAGGGTATCCCCATAGGTGAGGTGTTCCTGCACAACCTCCGCATCGAAGAGCCCTTCCGGTCCGAGGGTGAACATCCCGAAGACGTTGATCTGCGGCAGGCCGGGGAAGAGGTCCTTCAGGGGACTTTCAATGCCGAATTGCGCGGCAGTGAAGGGTTCGCGGGGAATGGCCTCCAGGAAGATACGCGCGTAGCCGACGCGCGCTTCATTAATGACACTGGGGCTGAAGATATGCGTATCGCGCAGCGAGAAGACGCGATTGTTTCGCTTGAGCGGCCCGCCCCAGCCGAGCACGGCATTGGCCGGGCGAATGACAAACGACGTGATGGCCGCATCGGTCGTGTCGTTGTTGAAGAAGAACTTACCCGAGAGCGTATTGTTCGTCGTGAGACGATGGTCGATGTTGACGTTGAACTGATCTTCGCGAAAACGCGACAGACCCGATTGTGTGAGCGTTTGGAGAGGCCCCGGAGCTCCACGGGGAGGAGTGGGGATGACGAAGCGACCGTCCGGGAAGCGGGCGTTCAACAGAGCCAGAGCCACAGGACTGATATCGGCCGCTGTCAGCGGCGGCGCGCCCGGGGGCAGCAGCGTATTGCCGACAGCCGCCAGTGCTTCCGCGCTTCGGTCCGCGGTGAGCGTGGCGGGGAGAACGAGGCTCGTCATGCTGTTGATGAGCGATGCGCCGTTGCGCTCGCGAGTCCCTTGATAAGAGCCGAAGAAAAACGTCCGGTCTTTAACGATGGGTCCGCCCACTGTGAAGCCGAATTGATTCCGCGTCAGGATCGGTCGCCGCTGTCCCGAAGCGTTGAGGAAGAAATCGTTGGCGTTGAGCACTCGGTTGCGCAGGAACTCGTAGACGTTGCCGTGAAACTCATTCGTTCCCGATTTGGTGATGGCGGCGATGACGCCCCCGCTGTTACGGCCCTGCGAAGCATCGTAGAGGCTCGTCTGGACGATGAATTCTTGAATGGCCTCCGTCGCCGGAACGGGCAGATTGAAGGTCGAGTGGAGAGCGATCGAATTGGCATCTATGCCGTTGATCTGAAGGTTGTTCTGCGTCTGGCGCTGGCCGTTGACCTGAATGATGGCATCGCCGCGACCGACATCGGTGTTGCGCACGACCGAGGCGAGCGTGCCCGGCGAGAGCGCGAGCAATTGTTGAAAGTTGCGCGTCGGGAGCGGCACCTGCCGGATCATGCGCTCTTCGATGACGCGTCCGGTCGTCGGACGATCCGTTTGGAGCAGCGGGGCTTCTTCGGTTACGGTGATCGTCTCTGGAGTCAGAGGGGCGACGGCGAGAGTGACATCCACTGTCGTCGTCAGCGTGATGCGAACGGCCACCTGCTCGCGCACGAGCGTCTTGAAACCGGGACGGCTGAAGCTCACCGTGTAGGTCCCAGGGGGGAGAAGGGGAACGACGTAGAACCCTGCCGGATCGGTCTTCGTCTCCCGTCGCAGGCCCGTCGTCACTTCCGTCGCCACGACGGTCACCTCCGGGAGCACGGCTCCCGAGGGATCGCGCACGGTCCCGGCAATCTGTCCCGTCGAGGCCGATTGGGCCAAGGCGATGTACACCGCTCCGGAGAGGGCGATCACGGCGAGGCAAGCTCGAATCTCCTCTTTGACCATCGGAGTTCCTCCGCGTATTGTTTTTATGAAACGTGATTCATATATCATAAAGTCGCGGAGAATGTCAAGCGAGTCCCGCCCTTTTGGCGCCGGGGTCGGCGTCGAAGGGGAGAGCACTGGTCGAGGGAACGGCGCAGAGCTTATTTTGTCTTAGGCTTCGAGCCTTGAAGGTGTTCGATGGAGAGAGACCCAAGGGTTGACAACTTCTGATCTGTTTTATACCGTTTGGGCACGTTCACAGGGCAGAGGCGACAAAGACGCCTCGAGGCGATGCCGGGATGATTGTGCAGCAGGCCTTTCGGTACGAGCTAGATCCGAGCGACACGCAGCGGACGCTTTTGGCGAAACATGCGGGAGCGGCCCGGTTTGCGTGGAACTGGGGATTGGCTCGCCGGATTGAGCTGTTCACTCAGAACGAGGGCACAGCGAGATTCACTAGCGCCGTCCGGCAGCACAAGGAGTGGAACGTGTGGAAGCGGACCCATGCTCCCTGGTGGA
>Ga0197143_1000698_pt1 | contig 33366 bp, 29 predicted proteins | sample GBS70_MetaG_FD_148603 | JGI IMG/M metagenome (GOLD analysis project Ga0197143, IMG submission 148603) | Sediment microbial communities from Great Boiling Springs, Gerlach, Nevada, United States - GBS 70_MetaG | ecosystem: Environmental > Aquatic > Thermal springs > Hot (42-90C) > Sediment... | reverse complement strand
TCACGGTCATGAACCCAAGTAAGTGACGGTGGGTTGACAGAAACTCTACTGCCATCCGAAGGGCGATAGCCCCACTCGCTCGGTCTGGGCTCTCGGTCAGGCGGTGCTAAATTTACAGTCCCCATCACTGCGAACATCAAAAAGGCAACCAACATCTTTGTCACCTCCTGAGAGTGTTTTGAACCTGCGTGAACACGCCACTGGCTTTAGCCAGTGGTTGATGAATTTTCGCGAGCGCCAAATTCATTTGGCGTCTGGGAGGGCGAACCTCCAGGTGAGCCCAATCTTTTTTTTCGATCTGCCGATTTGCCGACCTCACGATTTGCCGAAAAATTGGCTCGGCAGGAGCCTCGCCCTCCCACATCATGGCAACAAATCAGCAACTTTTATTTGTGCGTCAGGCTTAGCCAAAGGGCTGACAGTTTCGTCGGGCAAGTAAATTCGCATGCTTTTGTATCCGAAGCCAAAAATTTGCTCCGGCATGGGAACGGGTTCTCGAAAAACTTCAAGCCTTCTGTCACGCAAGTTCAAAAGCCAATACTCGGGGATGCCCGCCTTCGCATACAAACTGCTTTTGACATTTCGGTCGTAATCAACGGAAGTCAAGGCAACCTCAACGATGAGGACAGCAGTCTTAGGGTGCGAAGTAGCGTAATCGCGACGCTGTCCTGGCACAACAGCGACATCGGGTTCAGGTTCGTGGACTTCTCCCAAATCTAAAGGCTGTTGCACTCTGACGACAAAACCTTCAGAGAAAACCGCTTGGAAGGTGTCTGCCACCAAACCGATAGCGGTAGCGTGACTTGCTTCTTGGGGGGTCATCAAAATCACCTCACCGTCAATCAGTTCCACCCTCTGCCCGTTGAAAAACCCCATCTCTGCCATCCGATAATACTCGTCCTTGCTGAACTTCCTACGCTGGACGCTTATAGCAGAAGCGATTGTCTTCTCTTTTGGTGCAAACATAGCTTAACACCCCCTGACAAAAAATCCCCTCTTGGGGGCAACTTGCTCGTTCAACAACACCCCTATGGCTAAAGTGACCAACCCTTAGTGGTGGCAAATTCATTTCGCCTCAATGCCAGGGATTGGCACGACATTTTCCTGAGGTATGTCCACAGTGCCACGCTCAAAATCTTCAGGTGTTGGCTTCAACTGCAAGTTGTAAAGGGCAGGGTTCTTGTTCGGGTCAACCATGATCTCGGTCCATGTGACCATTCGCCCAGTATAGGCAGAAATCCGTCCCATGATTGCGGTTGCTGTAGATTCAGCGAGCGCTTGCAACTCATTTACAGGCTTGCCTTTGAGAACATAGTAAAGCAAATCGACATGTTCCTGCACATAAGGGCTTTGTGCTCTTGGCAGGTCTGGGGGAATCGGCGACTCTTTAGGTTTCGGGAAACCAGCGCCACTGATGCGCCCTTTCTCAAAGACGAATTCCTCTCCAACCCAGTTCCAGCAACCGCTAATTTGTCGGCACATTGAGTGGATGTGAATCCCGTCACCATAGTCAAAGTCAACGCTGAAAAAGTCGTATTGGTCACCAGCAGGACGACGAGCCCTAAAGCCAAACCCAACAGCACTTATAGGTGGTCTCCCAACAAACCAATTGGCGACATCAATGTTGTGGATGTGCTGTTCAACAATGTGGTCTCCAGAGAGACAAACCCAGTTCTGCCAAGTTCGGATAAGGTCATCTGGAGTTTTTGGGTTGATTGGCTTTGAGGCAAACGCGTGACCACCGCACCAAGCGACCCTGCCTGCGTAAAGGCGTCCCAAAGCACCTTCAACAACAACTGCTTGATGGGTTAGTCGGTAATTCCAATCGTGCCTCCTTTGAGTCCCAACAACAGCCACTAACCCTTTTTGCTCCGCTTCCTTACCCGCAGCGATGGCACGACGACAACCAACTGGATCAACAGCTATAGGCTTTTCTACGAAAAGATGTTTGCCTGCTTTAATTGCAGCCTCAACAAAAACAGAATGGAATGCAGGCGCAGTCGCAATCAGGACGATGTCTGCTTCAGTTTCCAAAACTTCACGATATGCAGTTGGACCACCAAAGCACCTGCTTGGTTCAACTCCATACTCCTTCCCTACGCTTAACGCTCTCTCTCTGAACCAATCCCCGAAGGCAACTGCCTTTACCTCAATGCCTAAAATCTTGGCTGCCTCGTGGGCGTCCCTCATGGCTCCTCTCCCTCGCCCACCGCAACCTATGAGGGCAAGCCTTAAAGTTTTAGGTTGGTTGGCAACCAAGATAGTTGGGAAGCTTAACGCGACAGCGGTTGCTGCCTTAACGAAATCCCTGCGAGCTAACTTTGAGTCTTTCATCCTCCATCACCCCTCTGTGAAAGTAAGCGCACAGTGCAAATAGAATTCGCTTTATCGCGCCGGCACTCCGGGAATCGGAACGACTCCTTCCTGTGGCATTTCAACGGTGCCCTTTTCAAAATCCTCAGGCGTTGGTTTCATTTGCCAGTTGTAAAGAGTAGGGTTCTTGTTCGGGTCAACCATGATCTCGGTCCATGTGACCATTCGCCCAGTATAGGCAGAGAGTCGTCCCATGACGGCTGCAGCAGTTGACAAAGCGAGATTCCGCAGTTGGTTAAGCGGCTTCCCTTTGAGCAAGGAGTAAAGTAGATGGACTTGTTCTTGCACATATGGGCTTTTCGTCCTCGGAACATCTGGCGGGATGGGTGAATTTTGAGGTTTTGGGAAGTCGCTGCCATTGGTGCGTCCTTTCTCGTAAACGAAATCGTGTCCAACCCAATTCCAGCAACCATCAATGTGGCGACACATCGCATGGATATGAACGCCATCGCCGAAGTCGTAGTCAATGCTGAAGAAGTCGTATTGGTCGCCAGCAGGTCGACGGGCTCGGAAGCCGAAGGCGACAGCGCTGACTGGTGGTCGCCCAACAAACCAACAGGCAAAATCAATCTGGTGGATGAGGTCACCTAAAAGCGCTCTCTCTCCACAAAGGCAGTTCCAATCCTTCCATGTGCGAATCAGGTCATCGGCTGTTTGAGGGTTAACGGGCTTGATGGAACCTTCGTGACCTCCACAATGCCCGACCCTACCAGCGTAAAGTTTGCCCAGAGCACCTTCAACAGCAACAGCTTGGTGAGTAAGGATGCAATCCCAATGATGACGGAGCTGTGTGCCAACAACCACTGTCAAACCTTTTTGCTCGGCTTCCTCTGCTGCAGCGAGCGCACGACGGCAACCGGGAGGGTCAATGGCAATGGGCTTCTCAATGAAGATGTGTTTGCCTGCCTTAACTGCAGCCTCAACGAAGAAAGGATGGAATGCATGAGCAGCTGCTATCATGACGATGTCGGCATCGGTGTTAAGCACTTCCTTGTAAGCTGTTGGACCACCAAAGCATCTTTCAGGTGGCACATCGTAGCTCTTACCAGCAGCTAATGCCCTCTCACGAAACCAGTCCCCGAAGGCAACCATACGAATTTCAACGCCAAGCAGTTTAGCTGCCTCATGGAGGTCCCTAACAGCACCACGCCCTCGCCCACCACAACCTATGAGGGCGACCCTAAAGGTTTTTGGCTGTGAGTTGACGATGATCGTAGGGGCGCTCAAAGCAGCTACTGTAGCAACTTTGACGAACTCCCTACGGTTTAACTTCCTCTCGCTCATTGTCCTTATCACCTCCTCATAGTTGCTTTAACCATAAGCACTACGTCGGGCGTAAACGAAAAACCATCCACCTGCGATTCGCCTAAAGACGTTGAAGAAACTTCCTCTGCAAAGAAAGTGTTTTAAGCGCACCGCAACCACGAGAAATTTCGTTGATAACTATAGCGTAAGGTGGCATGTTGGGTAAATCTGTTTTTGCTATGTTCGCATACCTGCATGACAAACCCTGCACAGTAACCGCAATAATTTCAGTGGCGATGGAGATACAAGCAATTCAATCAGGAGGTGAAGCGAGATGCGCGTAAGTGTTTTGCTGTTCGCATTGGCACAACTGCTTCTGCAAGTTGTGTTTGCCCAACCGCCTGCTGAACAGCAGGCACCTCCAGCTGGCAAAACTTACGATGACATAATGGCTGAAATAAACGTGCTCAGGTTCATCAGGAAATGGAGATTCACGAAGGCACAAGTTGAGCAGATGTATAAACTCATTTCACAGCTTTTGAAGGCGCAAGAAGAGTATGAAAAGGCTCTCAACTCAGCTGAGGTGCTTAAAGCGTTTTGGCGTGTCCGTATGGCATTGCTACATGGTGAGGATGCAAATGCGTTGCTTGATAAGGCAAATGAGCTTGAAGGTAAGGTGACTGCTAAATTATGGGAGGAGTATGAACAGCTTTATGAACGGACGCTCAATGAGCTGCGAAAAGTTTTGAGCGACGAGCAAGCATCAAAGATGGCTATTGAGGGAACTGTCTGGGGAAGGTTAATTGAGGTTGCAAATGAATTTGTTGAGATGGCAAAGGCAGAAGAAGATACATGGGTGGAGTGGCGCACATCGGTTGCCAACGAGCTCAGAAACACAGCGAGGGAACTCAACCCGCAAGCGCCAAAGAATGTAGGCGACCAAATAACGATTTTGCTGATCAAGCTGAGACAACTGGCGGTTGAGCAACCACAACAGGCAAGAGCAGATTTGCACAAACGCTTACTTGAAATGCTCCTCCCCGAAGAGAAAAGAGCAGGTCCAACGAAGGAAGAAGCCGAAGAGCGTATACGCGATTCGCTCTATGCGTTGCTTGAGAACTTGCGTGCAACGGAGTCTGTGCTGAAAGAAATGCTCACAGTAAAGTAGCGTTCAAACTCGCCTACAATGTTGGTCATTGCAACCTCCCTACACCACCTTTTGAACTTTACCAGCCTTAAGGCAGGATGAGCAAACACGCACTTTCCTAACTTGCCCATTCACCTTCGCCTTCACCTTTATGATGTTTGGCATAAGCTTAACCTTTGTGTGTCTGCCTGAGTGGCTCACTCGGTATGACATCATCGGACCCTTCCCACATATTTCACATCTGCGCGCCATTGAGTTCACCTCCAAGACATCTTGCATTCCTTACACAAATGTAAAATTACACTATGCCACGAGCGCATGCAGGTAGCTCCCTTTTTGAGAGGTGGTAACGAAGGCAAAGGCAACATATGCCACGCCTGTCACACGGCTCATATGTGCATGCGCATGTTTTCAAGTTCTCTTCCTTCCTTGGGCATTCAACACCATTGTGTGAAGTAGCCTCTATCGTTGGTCTAAACCCTCTTCTGTATAGCTCAACAAACTTCCTTTGTGACCTATTGTAAGTGCGCTCAACATCCTCAGGGAAAAAGCAAGCCGGAAGCTCGCCATGTGAAAGATGATAGCTAAGGCAAAGACAGCAATTGCCCTTCCTCGAGCATGGCTCATAACTGCAATTGCATGTTGCAATGTTATCTTTTGAGCGCTCACATTCAACGATTGGCACCCCGTATCACCTCCTGCTTCAGTTTCCTCTCCATCCCCTATCCGACCACACATATTATATGATGCCGTAAAAACCAGTTGCATAAATCTGTTACACATAGTGCTGATGTTGCGGTATCATTGCAATAGATGTGAGATGCTAATAAGCTATGAAGCGAAAAACATGTGGCGGTGAGCATGTATGCCAAAAGTTGTTGAGATAGCATCAACACCACCAGCGCTTTCACCTGATGACCCGATAGGGAAAGCTGCGGAAGCTCTTCGGCGTTCATCCTGTAATGCCCTTCCAGTGGTTGAAGGTGGATGTATCATCGGGATGGTATACGAAGACGATGTTTTTAACGCTGTCAGTTCCGCTGGGAATGCAAAGATACGGATGGATGAACCGTCAACAATGCGCGTTTGCGAGATAATGCGCAGTCGCATCCCAACAATCAATGTTGATACCGATGTGGAAGAAGCCATCAACTACTTTATGCTGACTGGTCTTCCAGCATTGCCAGTCACTGATGAAAGCGGGACATTGCATGGAGTAGTATCACGAGCTGATGTGGCGAGCGCTTTATGCGGTGCCCTTCGTCCAGCGAGGGTTGCAGGCATGTCAACACCGCTTGGTGTTTACTTAACTTGTGGCACACACAGGGGAGGCGTTAGCGACATCGGACTATTCCTTACTGGTTCACTCATGGGTTTGTTGCTTGTCTTATCACAAGGGCTGGTCAAGTTAATTTTTCACATCATTGACATTGCCACCAATTCAAACCTACTTTCACTTTACCTTGATGCCAGTGGGTTATCCGCATCCCGCAGCATACCGATAAGCGTTGGTATGCTTGGATTGCTGCTTCAGATTTACTTTTTCTTCTTGATCTTGCGTTTTCTCCCGCTTTCTGGGTGGCACGGTGCTGAGCACAAGGTTGTGCATGCCATTGAGCGTGGCGAGATGCTCCTCATTGAGAAAGTGGAAAAGATGCCAAGGGTGCACCCAAGGTGTGGAACAAATTTCGTTGCCATCATCCTCTTGCTCTTGAGCGTATACATTGCTCGCCCAGGCATTTTCGTATTAGCTGCTCTCATTACAGTTGTGTTGCTTACGTGGAGACGGCTCGGCATGCTACTACAAGCTTTTTTAACAACGAGTGAACCATCAAGAAAACAGCTTGAGAGGGCAATAGAAGCTGGAGCACAACTGCTTAAACGCTATCAAAGTCAACCGGGACTGAAACCCCACCCAATGAAGATAATCTGGAACATGGGCTTCATACAAGCGCTCACTGGCTTTGCTACAATTCAACTGCTGTGTTGGCTCTATGACTTCATCATGTATTGGGCTACGGTTGGCAGGTGAACACCGCAGCGTTTTGAGATAGTGCAAGAATTCATAATAGGGTCGTTGAGCAACACAAAGTGGAGGTGCAAAAGTTGAGAAAGGTTGAGCTCATTGAGACGCTCATCATCTTTATCGCGATAGGCTCAATATGGCCACTAACGTTTGGCTACATATCGCCGCTTACAATCGGTTTCTGTCTTCTGGTCATAGCTGTGCTTTGCATTATCGCTATAAGGCGTTGGCGACGCTTCAAAGAAGCTTTGGAAGAAGAGAGGAAGAAGATTGAAGCCATGACTGGCTTCTCAGCCTTCACACCACCAATGCAAAAGAAACACCACAACGGTGATAGAGCAGACAACGGAAATGCATCTTGAGTGCTTTGTCGCAGAGCTGTTTACATTGTTTCGTCTTTAAGCCAGTCCCACTCCGACATAAACCAGTCAACGAACATTTTTATTCCATCCTCAATCTGCACCTTCGGTTGATATCCGAGCAGCTTTTGAGCCTTTGAGATATCAGCATGCGTCAGCGGCGGATCACATGGTGGCATCGGATGAAATTCAATCTTCGCCTTGACCTTCAAACATTCCTCAAGCAGTCTCACAACATCCATCAACACGACTGGACGAGCACAGCCAAGATTGATTATCTCAAACTCAAACTCGTTCTTAAGGCTCGCCATAACGCCATCAACTATGTCATCAATGTAAGTGTAATCACGCAACGAACTGCCATCACCATAAATTGGGACTGGTTGAGCGAGCATTATTCTCCTTGCGAACTTGTGTATCGCTAAATCTGGGCGCTGTCTTGGTCCGTAAACGGTAAAGAAGCGAAGCGATGTTATAGGGATGCCATAAATGTGGTGGTAAGTGTAGCAAAGTATTTCTCCCATGCGTTTTGTAGCGCCATAAGGAGAGATTGGCTCAACTGCGGGGTCGTCCTCCCTAAAAGGTGCTTTTGAAGATGCACCATACACTGATGAGGATGAACCGAAAATGAACTGCTCAACACTGAACTTGCAACTGAGCTCAAGAAGAACCCAAGTTCCAGTTATGTTGACGGAGTTGTAATCAAGTGGGCGCTGAAGTGATGGGACCACGCCAGCAAGCGCAGCCAAGTGGATAACTCTCTTTGGGCGATAGCGCTCAAAAGCTTCTGTCATTGAGGCAATGTCTCTTATGTCAGCTTCAACGAGGTGGAAGTTTCCTCTCTTGAGAATGTGAGATATGTTTCGGCGCTTCATTTTAGGGTTGTAGAAATCATCAAAGTTATCAACGCAAACCACATCGTAACCCTCGTCCAAAAGCCTCTCAACGACATGTGAGCCAATGAAGCCAGCACCACCTGTGACCATGACTGTCATTTTAGGTTACCTCCTCTGCTGTGCCACGAAGGGCAAGATGGATTTAAAGGTCGCAATCTCATTTTGAAGCGCTTCATAGCATTTGCTCATAATAGCTGTTTAGAGGTGGCAAGCTAATGCTTGCAAGCGCTATCTTAGGCGAGCGTTTGGAGGTGCTTCATTATGACACCGCGTCAACTGTTCGTTGCAGCGTTTTACGGTGAGGCAAAAGGAAGCGTGCCAGTATATGAGCAAGCTTTCGCTTCTGATGTTGCTTCAAAGATACTTGGATACGAAGCAGCAACGGGTGGTGCGATATTGAGGTATCAGGAAGCAGTTGCAGGTGTAAAGGGTGAAAGCGCTTACAAGGAGTTCATTGAGAAGGTCAAACATGATAAGCGTGAATTGCATAGGCTGCTTGGCTTTGGGGCTTTCTCAAAACCAAACTTGCTTGGACGCCCGAGAATGCAAGTTGGTGAATTTGATTTCCTCTACGGAGACCCGGAAGGGAAATGGGTTATCTACCGATACAACCCAATAGCGAAGACATACGGAGTCCTTGCACAAAGCGATCCTCCAGTCTGGAAGGATGAGAAGCGGATAAAAGAGGCTGTAAAGTCGATGTGGAAATACGTTGAGAGATGGGATGAACTCCACAGGGAAAGCTTTGAGCGTGAGGTGGAAGAGTGGAAAGAGTTTGTTGGCGATGAGTTTGAACTTGTATGGGGCGCGGGTGGGCTTTCTGTGCCACTAAATGAAGAATGGCTAACAGCATGCGCTCTTGTTCCAGAGCTTGTCGGTGAATATCTTAAAGCACAAGCTTCCCTTGGATGCTTACAACTTGAGAGCCTCTCAAAGCTTGGCATAAGGATAGTTTGGGGAGGAGGCGACTTGGCTGATAAGAACGGTCCAGTTTATGGACCGAATTTCTTCAGGCGCTATGTCCTGCCGTGCTATAAGCTCATCGCAGAGAAAGCCAAAAGCCTCGGATTGAAATATGTCTTCCGAAGCGATGGAAACCTATGGAGCATCACTGATGATTTGTTCATAGAGGCAGGCATTGAAGCATACGGTGAGATTGATTACGACGCTGGAATGAGGGTCCCAGAGTTGCAAGAGCGCTACCAACACTTGACATGCTGGGGCAATGTTAGCTGTGCACTTTTAAGGCTGGGTAAACCCTCCGAGATCAAAGATGTAGCATCAGAAATCGTTGAGCGGTGTAAGAAGCATGGCAGGCTCATACTCGGTTCCAGCAACGCCGTCTTACCTTCAACGCCTCCAGAAAACTATTTTGCATTGCTTGAAGCTGCAAAAGCTTGACAGTGGCGGAAACAACCGCCATCAAACTGCTTCCTTGCTCAACACATTATGGCTTTGAAGCAATAGTGCACCTTGATGCTATCATTATGCTGTAGGGATGAAGTTCACACCTTTAAAACTGCTTGTGATGCGGAGGATTTGAGATGGGCAATTTCACTGGGTTTGACAGCTTTGAGCTTAGAGAGCAGTTCTGGGAGATAGGTGTGCTAACGGTTTCGGAGCTAACAGATTACATCAAACAAATGCTTGACAGGGATGAGCTACTTAGGGATGTGTGTGTTTCTGGTGAGCTATCTAATGTGAAGTTGCATTCAGCGACTGGTCACCTCTATTTTACGCTAAAGGATGCCGATGCACAGATTGATTGTGTGATGTGGATGGACAATGTAGTAAAGCTTGATTTTCAACCAAGCGATGGGCAACATGTCATTGCGAGAGGACATGTTAAGGTCTACCCACCAAAGGGGCGCTATCAGCTTTATGCAAGAACAATGCATTTGTGTGGCACTGGATACCTATGGGAAAAGTTTGAGCTCCTCAAAAGGAAACTTGAAGCCGAAGGTCTTTTTGACAAGGCAAGGAAAAAGGAACTGCCAAAGTTCCCACAGGTCGTTGGTATAGTTACATCGCCAGATGGTGCTGCCATAAGAGACATAATGCGAGTTTGTAGGAAACGCTGTCCGAATGTCCAACTCATCCTGATACCAACTGCAGTTCAAGGGGCTGAAGCAGCGCCTCAGATAGCTGCTGCGATTGAGTTTGCAAACGAGCTCATGTCAAAAGGGATCGTGATGTTTGATGTCCTCATCGTTGGCAGGGGTGGCGGATCGATTGAGGACTTATGGGCTTTCAATGAGGAGATAGTGGCAAGAGCTGCAGCAAAGTCACATATCCCGATAGTGAGTGCTGTCGGACACGAGACGGATTTTACAATTCTTGACTTTGTTGCCGACATGCGTGCTGCAACACCATCTGCAGCTGCTGAAATAGTCGTCCCAGACTTAACGGAACAGCGTGTGCGCTTTTTCAGGCTTGTTAGTTCGCTATTGTCAGCGATGGAATCGCTCACTAAGATGGCTCAACAACGCCTTAAAGCACTAACGACAAGGCGTGTCCTTACCAACCCACAAGAGCTTATGGACATAAAGCGACAACGCCTTGATGAGTTGTTCCAAAGGATGGGACACTCAATTCAAAGCATACTATTGCAATGCAAACAAAGGTATGTTGCAGCGCATAGCAAGCTCTCGGCGCTTGACCCAAGAGGTGTTTTAAAGCGAGGCTACGCTTATGTTCGTCACCCAGAGACTGGTCAAATAATCAAAAGCGTCACTGAAACAAGCATTGGCAGTAAAGTTGATGTGGTGCTTGCAGATGGTGCATTAAGATGCGAAGTTGAAGGTGTCACTCAAAATGGGAGTGAGGAAAATGAGCAACGATATAATGGGTGATTTTGCTGAGGAGCAAGAAGAAAGCCTTGAGCAAATGACATTTGAAGAAGCTATCAAGGAGCTTGAGGAGATAGTGACAAAGCTTGAGGGCGGAAAAACATCACTTGAAGAAGCATTGAAGCTGTTTGAGAGGGGAGTAAAGCTCGCCAAGCTGTGCGAGCGTAAACTTAGGTGGGTTGAGAGAAGACTTAAGATGGTGGTAAAGACAGAGGAAGGAAAAATTGAGTTCAGGGACTTTGAGGTGGAAGAGGAGAGCAATTTTATACCTTCAAACTGGGAACAGTTCAAAGCATCGGGGGAAGAAGAGGATGTTGAGGAACCGCCATTTTGAATGGTTCATGTGAAGGCTCCATTGCTTCCGAGAGGTGCAAATGATGGGAGAGGCATTCAACTTGGCTGAACATATGGCGAGGCGAACTGCGCTCGTTGACGAGGTGCTTGACAAGCTTTTGCCAAGAGAAGATGAACCACCAGAAACTTTGCATAAGGCGATGCGCTACGTTGTCTTCTCTGGCGGTAAGCGGTTAAGACCAACACTCGTTTTGGACGCATGCGATGCAGTTGGTGGAGATGTGATGAAAGCGTTACCAGCTGCATGTGCAATTGAGCTCATACACACATACTCGCTCGTTCATGATGATCTGCCATGCATTGACAACGACGATGTAAGGCGTGGTATGCCGACATGCCATAAGGTCTTTGGGGAGGCTATTGCCCTCCTATGTGGTGATGCTCTCCTTACACTTGCGTTTGAAGTCCTATCAAAGGAGCAAACGAAGGTTGGTGTCGCTCCCGATGTGGTGGTTGAAACAATCAGCGTAGTCGCTGAAGCTGCTGGGCACTTGGGCATGGTCGGTGGGCAGGTGATGGATGTTGAAGCACAAGGCATGTTGATGCATGACATCCATCTCTCAGAGGAGCAAATAAGCAAGATACACAGGCACAAAACTGGTGCACTGATAACTGCAGCAGTTGATGTTGGCGCCTTAATAGGAGGGGCATCAGAGGAACAACGAAAAGCTCTAAGAGCATACGCTCATGAGCTTGGCTTCGCTTTCCAAATCACTGATGATTTGCTTGATGCCGAGTGCGGTCATGTTAAAAACCGAGAACCGAACATGGCGATGGTTCTTGGCATTGAGCGCTCAAAGCAGCTTGCAGCGGAAGCGATTGAGCGTGCCATTGGGCATCTTAATTGTTTTAACGAACGTGCTTTACCATTGAGAGCGATTGCAGAATTTGTTCTGCACCGTGAGAGGTGAACATGTTTTGTGTGAGCTCCGTCAGCGAAGGACGGTTTACATCAGCGAAGAAGAAGTGAAGAGGCTCTTAACGATGCAAGAGACGATAGAAGCCGTTGAAATGGCTTTCCGTGAAAAGGCGTTAGGGAACGCTGTAATGCCACCGAAGCTTATCATACCTTTGCCAGATGGTGATTTACGGGCTATGCCAGCATACCTTAAAGGTGTTAACTTGGCTGGTGTTAAGGTTGTAAACTCGCACCCCAAAAACAGGGCGTTAGGGTTGCCGACAGTGATGGCTATCATCATCGCTGTTGATCCAAAAACTGGTTTTCCGATAGCTGTGATTGAGGCAACACATCTTACGGCGATGAGGACGGCTGCAGCTGGTGCTATCGCTGTGAAATTGCTTGCGCGGCATGATTCAAGCGTTGTTGCATTGGTAGGTGCTGGCACTCAGGCACGCTACCAATTGCTTGCGCTCAGTGTCGTGATGAAACGCATTGATGAAGTGCATGTTTGGAGCCTTGAGAGGGAGTTGGCTGATTCACTTGTTGAGGAGATGCAAAGCCAAATAGATGCTGATTTTTTCATCCACGAGACAGCCAGAGAAGCCGTTAGCGGTGCCGACATTATAGTGACAGCGACACCTTCACGCACGCCAATCGTCATGAGCGAGTGGGTAAGCGATGGAGTTCATATAAATGCAATAGGAGCTGATGCTCCCGGGAAGCAAGAATTAGATCCAGCGCTCTTGAAGCGAGCCAGAATCTTCCTTGATGATTGGGCTCAGGGGACTGAATCAGGAGAAGTGAATGTGCCATTGCGTGAGGGCTTGATAAGTCATGATGACATCTTGGGTGAGTTGGGGGATGTGCTTATCGGACGAATTGAGGGACGAATGGATGAGAACGATGTCACTATATTTAGCTCAACTGGCTTAGCCATCCAAGACATCGCTGTAGCTTCATTAGTGTTACGCAATTTAAATTTGCTCACATGCGAAACCAACTAAGAGACCATATGCCAATAAAAACGCATTTCAGCAGTCATGGGACGCAAGTGAAAGGCTGAAACAAAAACTTCAAGGATGGTGAGAGAGTTGTTACTTGAGCGTTTGCCAGAGGAAAAGGAAAGAGAAGTGATTGAACGCATTGCGAGGAGGATTGCGAGTTACGGTTTAGAGGTGCCTGCCATCCTCTTCCTTGAGCTACATAAGCCACTTGCGAACCTCCTTGGGCATAGCCTCTTATTTGCGTTTCCATTTCTTGCGCCCTTCTTCGGCGTCAACGCGTTAAAGGATGCCACAGCAGTTTTGAGCACGGAGGAAGGTATAGAAGCGCTCATAAAACGAATTGAAGAAATCGCTGCTCAGAAAAAAGCAAAGCAACATGATGCGGGACGGGATACGAACAGTGAAAACAGATTTTAAGTCACTGCAGGAGATGGTGAGTGAGAGCATATGGAGCATGCTCAGCTCATCCACTTGCTTGTCATAGGCGTTGTTTCAACGCTGATACTCTACGGGATATTGTCATCGCTTCGTGGTAAGGAGCTTTTCATACGCAGGCTTGCTGGAATAGATGCCATTGAAGAGGCTGTTGGAAGAGCTACCGAGATGGGGCGCCCGATACTTTTCTCCGTTGGGTTAGGTGGTGTTGAGATTGAGACATTTCAAGCCCTTGCTATAGCAAGCCATGTGGCAAGGCTTGCTGCACGCTACAGAAACAGAGTCATACTCCCAGTCATAGACACCGTCATTTACACGATCGCTGAAGAGGCATTGAGGGAAGCATACGCTGAAGCTGGTCACCCTGAAGCCTTCAGACCTGAAGATGTGCGCTTCCTTTCTGGAAGCCAATTCGCATATGCCTCTGGCGTCATCGGGATAATGAACAGGGAAAAAGTTGCAGCCAACTTCTTCTTTGGACCGTTTGCAGCTGAATCGCTCATACTCGCCGAGACTGGGCAGGCAATCGGTGCAATACAAATTGCTGGCACCGCTTCAATACTTCAAGTGCCGTTCTTCATAGCTGCATGCGATTACACAATCATCGGTGAAGAATTCTACGCAGCTTCAGCATACCTCTCAAGGGACCCGATACACCTTGGGAGTGTTGTTGGGCAGGATTACTCAAAGATAGCATTAGCTGCATTTACATTCACGGGGATGATAATAGCGACACTGGCAACGCGCTGGGCTGAACTTAACGGGTTGCTCAAGTTCCTTACTGGAGGACAATAAGGAGTAGATGAAGCATGTTTCAACCCGTTGAGAACACCATACTCAACATAGCCCTCATGATTTTGTCGGTGTTGGTGAGCGTTGTCTTTCTTGCCGTCCTACATAATGTGCCACCAAACTTAAGGATGCGAGTAATCATGGTTATCACATTCATCGCTGGCTTATATTACCCGCTTGAGTTCTTTATCCCCGATGGGACGGCGTTAACGCCTTTCCGCAACCGTTACTTGACACCGTTTCTTAACCCCATTGGTGACGCAGTTGCTGTAATGGCAGCGTTCACCGTCGGAATTGGGATAACAAACCTTTGTATCGTGCACGCTCGCAATATATCACAAAGGAGAGAGGGGTGGGGTAATAGCGTTGTCTTTTTCATAAGCATGATAATCATGTTCGTTGTGACACTCGCAAACCGCTACGCACCTAACCTATTCTGCACAGCTACAGCAGAAAATATGATGACACCTGTTCAAGCAGCTTTCAGTGTCATGTTTGAGGGTGTTTATACAGCTTTGAATGCGACAGTATTTTCACTCCTCGCATTCTTCATAACCTCAGCAGCGTATAGAGCATTCAGGATACGCACTGCGGAGGCAGCACTTTTAATGGTTGGTGCTCTCATAGTCATGCTCGGGCAAGTCCCAGTAGGTATGTGGCTTACGCATTGGATACCAGATGAAAGCATCTTCAGGTTCTTACGCTTTGAAGTTCTTTCAGAATGGCTTCTTGCGAACATAAACATGCCAGCGCAACGGGGTATTCTATTTGGGGTATGGGTTGGTGCACTCGCAATGGCTTTGCGCATCTGGTTGAGCCTTGAAAGGGGTGGCTATTTCGGGAGGCAGTTTTAGAGCGAGGTGAGTGATGTTAAATGAGGGTTACACGCATAAGCGATTTTGTTTTAACAATGCTCTCTCGCTTTCAACAGGTTGATAGGCGCATCATCTATGTGCTTGTTTGGATACTCATCGGCTTCCCGATAGTAGCACCGCACGTTGGTATACGTTTGCCGGTGCTCCCGATGTATCCAACGAGAGCAGCTCGCTCCTTCTTTGAAGCGGTTGAGAGCGTTCCAAATGACAAGGTCATCTTGGTGGCTTGTGATTTTGATCCGGGAACACTCGGAGAAAACGGTCCGCAATGTAGGAGCGTAATTGAACACATAATGCGTGCGGGAAAGAAGTTCATCATCATGGGGCTTGACCAAGTCGGTCCAACGATAGCGCAAGCATATGCGGAAGAGCTCGCAAAAAAATACGGCTACAAGTATGGTGTTGACTATTGCAACTTCGGTTGGATAACTGGTGGTCAGATGTTCCTTGAAAGGATGTGCCGTGATTTGCATGCAGCGGTGAAGCAGGACAAAGCTGGAACGCCCTTAAGCGAGATCCCAATGATGAAAAATGTCCGTTCGGCAAAGGACATAGGATTAGTGGTTGAGTTCACTGGTTCAGGTTTACTGCCTCTATACATAGCAACATTCAATGCACAGTTTGGCGTCAAGCTCGCACAAGGTTGCACAGGCATTATCGGTCCAGAGCAGTTTCCATATCTTGATACTGGACAGCTTTCTGGTTTGCTTGTCGGTTTGAAAGGGGCTGCGGAATATGAGGAGATGCTAAATGTTGTTGGCGGTGGTAAGAGAGCAATGCTACCACAGTCAGCAGGGCATTTGCTCATCATCGTTCTTGTAGCGTTGGGCAACATCGGGATGTGGGCTGCAAGGAAAGTTGAGAGGAGATGAATTAAGGCATGTGCGTTGACGCAAGGATCGTTGAAATTATCACATACTTTGTCGCTGCAGCATGCACGCTCGGCATCTACACAATCCTATATCGTGAGAACAGGCTTTTCAGGCTGTTTGAACACATCTTCATCGGTGTGGCTGCTGGATATGGATTGGCAATAACGATAACCGAGGTTTTAGACCCAAGATGGTTTAAGCCAATGATCACAGAGAACGCTACAATCATTAGCACATGTGAGAGTGTGAGGGGATGGGAAGGAGTATCAATTGATAGGCATGTAAAGAGGGTGGGCAGAGCCTCCATACGCTGGGAAACGGATAAGGAAAAGATGATACGATACACTACCCCACCTCCAAACTGGACTGATGCCAGATACGTTAAGCTGTGGGTGCACTCAGAGAAGCAAACAGATGGGAGTGTGACGATGCGCGTTGGGACAAAACATAAGGCTGGAAAGCCAACAGCATGGTTTGAGAAGAGCTTCAAAATTGACTTTGTTGGGTGGCGCCAACTAACGCTTTACCTTAAGGATTTTTGGAGCAAAGGTGAGTTGGACAGGAGAGAAGTCAAAGGAGTCTACGTTGTTGAATTTGTTGCAGATGATGCGCTGGCTGAAAGCGGTGTAGTATTGCACATTGATGAGTTGCGTTATTGCATTGGGCGTAAGTGGTATTGGATATTTGCCCTTGTTGGTGGCATGCTTTATTACACCATATTTATGCCAAGGTTTGCGTGGATGAGCCGTTTCATCATAGGCATATTCATGGGCTTGCAAGCTGGCTACACATTTAAAGCATTCGTGCTCACATTCTACCCACAGATAGCCAAATCACTTCGCCCAATCTATGTGCCAGGGAACATATCAATGACGCTCAACAACATCATTTTCATCATCACGTTGCTTTGCGTCCTTGTTTATTTCTTCTTCACCATTGAGCACAAGCGCCCAACGATACGAACAACTGCACGGCTTGGGAGGCTCCTCTTGATGATAACATTTGGGCTCATCTTTGGAAACACCATAATGGCTCGTTTCTCGCTTTTCATCAAGCGCCTCGACTTCCTGATAACACAATTCCCATGGCTAAAGTAGTAGAAGGTGCTTAAAGCGATGGCAGAAGTGGAAAAGCCAAGCAAGTCAAAGGTATCTCGTATCTTTACATTCTGCATTCTGGTGTCCCTTTTCCTTCTGTGTGCAATTACGCCCTCACTAAAGCCATTGCAGCATGTTGATACTGCATTGCTCAAGCTTCTTAATCCGAACAACGAGGTGATTATAGTTGATCAGCTAATGTGCGCCCTTAGCGGGCTCGGTAAGAGCTTACTTTTTTGGCTGATATTGCTTTGCTGGCTTTACGTGATGAGAGGGATCAAGCGCCTTCTGCAAATAGCGCTTATGTTGCTGCTTGTTCTCTTGCTTACCGATTTGCTTGTTGGCAAGCTTGCAAAGAACCTCTGGAAGCGCCCTCGCCCATCAACTGTTGAGGTTGGTGTAAGAGAAGTTACAAAGGTTGGTAGCTCACCGTCATTCCCATCAGCTCACGCTGCAAACTGGTTTGCTGGAGCAAAAACAATCTCTTCATTCGTTCCTGAAGGGAAGTTCTCGCTCTTCTTCATCGCTTCGTTGGTGGCATACTCACGTGTTTATCTTGGAGCACACTATCCAAGTGATGTCATCGCAGGTTGCATAGCTGGTTATGCATTTGCTTCCCTGTTCATCTATGTGGGGAAGTTATTGGTTCTGAAAATGCTGAGTGGTGACATTAAATGCGTATTGATAAGTTTATGAAGTTGGTTGGTCTGGCTAAAAGGCGCAGTATAGCAAAGGCACTTTGCGATGCAAAAAGAGTGACGCTCAACGGATATCCAGCGAAGGCTTCAGCATGTGTTAAGGTTGGTGACACGATTGAGATACGCTGGGGCAATAGAACAGTGCGTGCTAAGGTGCTAAAAATACCAAACGGACAGCTTCAAAAAGAGAGGCGCAGCGAGTATGTGGAAGTAATAGCACAGCTATCGGATGCAACGGAAGAAGATGAGGTATCAAGTTGATTTATCAACTCGTTTGCATCTACGGTGAACTCGTGCAAGTCTAATAATTGTGCAGGACGATGTAAACAAAGCGAATAGGAGGGTGATTAGAATGACGAGGTCTAAATTTTACTTGGTAGCTGCGGTGGTTGGTGTGTTGGTTTTGTTGTCCTTGCCCCAAAAACTTATACTGGCTCAAGAGGAGGGGGAAGCAAAAGAGGGAGCTCCAAAGGTAGCGATAGAAGTTGAGGAACCTAAGTTTGTTGAGGCGTTTGACGGTGGCGCTATAGACCTGAAGGTCTTCCCAGAGATAATACGTCCGCAGGGTGTTGAAGTGCGAGTTGAGGATGGTTGGCTGGTGATGAGGGGTAAAGCCCCGAAAGGTCAATCCATCGTTGCGAATGTGGCTACTCCACCATTATCCGTCCAACCGTTTGAGATCAGCGTCAAAGTCCTTTTGCCGAAGTTGCCCTTCGGCGCAATGTGTGGGATCTATATCTCAAACGCAACCCCTAAAGGAGAGGAAACAAGCAACGGTGTAGCTGTGGATGTTGACCACCTCGTTAAGGATGCAAGATATGTCCTCTGGATTTGCGAAAACAAGCGTTGGAGAGATGTTGCAGCAAGAGCAAGATTGTTGTTTGGTGATGAGGCTGAAAAGCCCCACGTCCTCAAAGTCGTTTTTGATGGGAAGGAAAGGTTTGCTGCGTTTGTGGATGGTTTGCCACTGGGGAACGCGAAAGCAAACTTGCAAGATGAAAGGCTTGAGATAGGCTTGTTTGTATTCACGACAGGACAAGAGGAAGTCGAGTTTGATGTGCGTTTTGATGACCTCAAAACAACGCTCCCAATAAGAGAATTGATTGAGGAGAAGAAAGAGCAACCAAAGGAAGAACAGCAAAAGGAAGAGCAACAGCAAAAAGAGGAACAACAGCAAAAAGAGGAACAACAGAAGGAAGCAGGCGCATAGCTCGCATAGCGTCGTTAGTTTGTCTTTGGTTTGGAGATACCCCTCCCTTTGTTCAAGTGCGAGAGAGCCATTCGAATGGTGTTTGAATCGTAGATGGAGACGACGGGGACACTGTCGTAAACGGAGGCATATACAGGCTTACAGTTCCGCCACAAAAACCAGGCGAGTGGGCTGTTGTAAATCTCGGTCTGGCTGCACTGAAAGGCGATGAAGTCACAAGCTGGCAGTTTATTTTCGTCACTTGTGAACCGTAGCGTTGACTTGAGCCAACCAAAACGCATGTATAGTTGCATGTATGCATGAAGCCCAACAGGCAAGATGTATATCAGGCTGTTATCGCGGACGCCATTTAAGAACGGTATCAACTGAACTATATTGACACCCCAGTATGTGCATTCAAAGCCATATCGGTAAACTGCTCCCTTGGTCCCACCAACGAGAGCGTTATAATACGACAGCTCAAACGGGTGGATACGCAGTATGGTGTTAAAAGCTGGTGCTGTTAGAGCGACGATCAAAAACGCCGAGATAAAGGATTGTCTTAAGGAACGATGAAAAGTCTTTGAAGCGATGGTGGCAATGGACGCCTCAATGTATTTAAACGAGTATGAGGCAAGCACAGCAATAAACGGCATAGCAGGCATGAAGAGGCGGATACCGTTATACTTCGGCACATGTGGCATGCAAAATGGAGCTATATGAACGAGGAAGTTGATCAGTGAAAGGCGTGCTATAGATGGTGCTTTATTCCAATGCAGTATCGTCAGCAGGAAACCTGCAACTGCCATTAACAGCGTCAGCGATGGTGTTGTGACAGCCGTCATGACTAATGGATAATGCCATGGAGCATACGCATATAGCTTCCCAAGGTAGAAGGTATGGATTGGAAAATGCTTGCCATGGAAGGCTATGTAGGAGGTAAGTCTCTTCGGTGTTTCATACCAAAGCCATGGCCATGTGAGCAGCAAAAAGGCGAAGGCTACAACAGTTGATATGGGCACCCAGATAAAGGCTCTCTTCAATGTTGCTGTAAGGGTTTCTTTAGTAGCTTCGTCTCTTCGCCCAAGCAACCAGTTGATTGTGAATGTGATTAGTATGCCAAATGGAGCTATGAATGCGTTCATCTTGCACGAGAAGGCAATTCCCAAAACAAACGCCCCAACAAGCATTAAGCGAATGTTTGAGCGCTCAATCGCTTTTGCTATCAAGACGGTTGCAATAAATGTAGCTGAAGCTACAGGAACATCAAGGGTGACAAAGTGCGCATGTGCGAAGACCCTTGGCATGGTAAACAGTGAGAGCACTCCAAAAAGCGCAGCAGTTCGCCCCATGCAGGAACAGAGCTTCATGAAAAGGAAAGCGAGAAGAACAGAAAACATGATTGCGGTGCTACTTCGGAACGCACCTAAACCTTGTTGCATAAAGTTTGAGAAGAGAAGGTATGTGAACGCCATCAGCATCTTTGGGAAAGGTGGGTGCATGTCTTTAGCGTGCCAGTAGGACTGAATCGTTTCATACTTGAACGGGGTTACAAAATCACCATTGCATATGCTTGCGACGGTTAGTTTGAGCCATCCCAAGAAGCGCAACCCACAGCCAGCATATATGGCTTCATCGTAAGTAACTCCCATGTCATTTGATGTGAGCACAACAGCAAAGAAAGAGCCTATGGCAATAACACAAGCGAGCACTATATCTAACCAAACTTTGCTAAAGTTACAGCGGACCATGCTTGATCGCACCCTTGCAAGGGTAAAGTGAGTTTAGGTGTCAAAACTCATTGTGCTACAATGAAGCTACGGGTGTTCGCAAAAGCTCGCAAAAGAGCAGTATCAAACATTTTATTAAACCACTGCATTTTTCTTCCCACAAACGGGGTGAGAGAAGATGTCAGCAAGCGATTTCTTCTGGGAAGTCGGTGGAGCAATATGGCGTTGTCTTGGGAAAGTGTTCAGTGTGAACGAATGGCGTATAAGGCGATTGTGGAAGCGAGTCAAGGTAATAAACTCGCTTGAGCCAGAAGTGCAAAAGTGGAGTGATGAAGATTTCAAAGCGAAGACAGAAGAATTCAAAAAAGAGCTTAGGGCATACACGGAGAACGAAAGGATTGAGTATGAAAGGAAGCGTGAGCAATGGTTGCGCTGTAAAGAACCAGAGGAAAGGAGAAGGCTTGAAGAGGAGCTTGCATTGGCAGACAAGGCTTTAAAGGAAAAGGAGCAGGAGTATTTGCGCAAGATTCTCCCACTTGCATTTGCGATGGTGCGAGAGGCAGCAAGGAGAACACTCAACATGCGCCACTTTGATGTGCAGATAATGGGCGGAATTGTCCTGCACGAAGGGAAGATAGCAGAGATGAAAACTGGTGAAGGTAAAACGCTTGTTGCAACGCTACCACTCTATCTCAATGCCCTCACCGGCAGGGGTGTCCACTTGGTAACGGTCAACGATTACCTCGCAAAGCGTGACGCTGAATGGATGGGTCCAATATACGAGTATCTTGGTTTGACCGTCGGCTACATACAGCACTTTATGGGCACAGAGGAAAGGCAAGCCAACTATAGATGCGATATCACATATGTGACCAATACCGAGCTCGGCTTTGACTACCTGCGTGACAACCTCGCTTGGAGGCTTGAGGACACCGTCTTAAGGGAACTCTTCTATGCCATCATTGACGAAGTTGACAGCATATTGATTGATGAGGCAAGGACACCGTTGATCATCTCTGGCGTAGCCGAGAAACCCACTGACATCTACTACAAAGTTGATCGTGTTGTGAGGAAGTTAAAGGCAGATATTGATTACACAGTTGATGAGAAAGCACGCACAGTCTCGCTTACTGACGAAGGTATCCAAAAGGTTGAGAAAGAACTCGGCGTTGAAAACCTCTCAGACCCGATCAACTTTGAACTTTTCCACTATGTGATGAATGCTTTGAAAGCGCACACCCTTTTCCACAAAGATGTTGACTACATCGTTAAGGATGGTGAAGTGATCCTCGTTGATGAATTTACGGGGAGGTTGATGTTTGGACGCAGATACAGTGATGGCTTGCATCAAGCCATAGAAGCAAAGGAAGGGGTAAAGATTCAGCGTGAAAGCCAAACTGTGGCTACTATAACGCTCCAGAACTTCTTCCGAATGTATTACAAGCTTGCCGGGATGACAGGGACAGCTAAAACTGAAGAGCGTGAGTTCATCAAGATTTACGGTATGCCAGTTGTGGTCATCCCAACTCATAAGCCGATGATAAGGGTTGACCACCCTGATGTCGTCTACAAGACACAGGAAGCAAAGTTCAGAGGTATAGTTGCTGAGATACTCAACTGCCATTGCAGACAGCAACCGGTTTTAGTTGGGACTCGTTCTGTTGCGGTTTCGGAGTTTTTGAGCGAGCGCTTAAAACCACATTATCTTCAACTGCTCGCCCTATGTTACCTTACGCTTGACCGCATCCACAGCAATTACAATGCGAAGAAGCTGAGTGACGAAGATTTTAACAGGATGCGCCAAATCATAAATACACCGCTTGAAAAGCTTGATATGGTCAAGGCTCGCAGAGTCGCAAGGGAAGTTGGCTTGGATCCTGATGTGTTTAGCGAGGAGAATCTTAAGCGCTTTGCCGAGCTGATCAAGCTTGAACCTAATGAGGAGATGCTCAAGAGGCTTTCAAAAGTGTTAAGCGAAGGCATACCACATAATGTCCTCAATGCAAAACACCATGAAAGAGAAGCTCAGATAATAGCCGAGGCAGGCAGGCTGGGGGCTGTTACAGTTGCAACGAACATGGCTGGAAGAGGTGTTGACATCATACTCGGCGGCAAGCCAGACAAAAAGAAGCATCCAGAGGAAATATGCGATGACGAAAACTGCAAAGTGCACATGATACACAATAAGCAATACCACGATGTTGTGAAGTTAGGCGGATTGCACATAATAGGCACCGAAAGACATGAGAGCAGACGAATTGACAACCAGTTGAGAGGACGCTCAGGTAGACAAGGCGACCCAGGATCGTCACGCTTTTATGTCTCACTTCAAGACGAGTGGATGAGGCTATACGGTGATAGGTTGAATCACCCATGGTTAAGGGGTTGGTGGGAAGAGATACCGATTGAAAGCAGGATAGTTAGCAAAGCTATGGAGAAGGCTCAGCAGAAAGTAGAGGCACATAACTTTGAGATACGAAAGCACACGCTCAGATATGACGATGTCATGAACATGCAAAGGGAAGTCATTTACTCCGACAGGCGAAAAGTCCTTGAAGGTGCAGACATGAGAGCTAATGTGATAGAGATGCTTAAGGCTGTGATTGACAACGCCGTTGAGTTACACTTGAGTGAAACTCTACCACCAGAGAGTTGGGACTTCAAAGCGTTCATGCAAAGCATGCGCCAATTCATCCCAATTGATGAGCTGGTTAGCATTGAAGAGCTTAAAGGGCTTAAGCAGGAAGAGATCAAAGAGCTCATCTTTAGAAGGGCGCTTGACTTCTATGAGCAGAAGGAAAAGATATTCGGCGAGGAGACAATGAGAGACTACGAAAGGCGAGTTGTGCTATGGGCTATTAGCACAAAGTGGATTGATCACCTCGCAAACATGGATTACCTTCGTGACCACATCCATTTGAGGGCGTATGGGCAAAGGGACCCATTCATTGAATACCAGCGTGAGGCTTATGAGATGTTTCAACAGCTACTGCAAAGCATAAGGGAAGAAGTTGTGCGTTGGGCATTTTACGGTCAGCCAGAAATACAACAACGCCAGACACGCGTCTCAGAGGTTAGGGAACGCCACGATGAGATCACAAAAGTAGCAGTTGATGAAACAGATGTTGAAGCCACTATAGCTTCAGCCGAGGAGAGAACCGATGTTATCCGACCTGTAAGAGTTCAAAAGGTTGGAAGGAACGACCCATGCCCGTGTGGGAGCGGGAAGAAATACAAAAAGTGTTGCATGCTCAAGGAAATAGAGAAAAGCAAAACACGCTCATAGGGTGGCTGGAGGTGAAGCGATTTGGCGAGCGTAAACGAAGTTAGAAGGGAAGCACAAGCTTTGATTGCCCAGCTTAAAGAGCTGGGGGATCGCCTTTGAGGTGCCAAGCAAGAGAAAGGAATTAGAGCAACTGAGCGAACTCATAAAGCAACCGCAAATTTGGACAAGCGATAGTGATACAGATTCTCAAAAGTTGCTACGGAGGTTAAGCCAGCTACAGTCAGAACTTGAACAATGGGATGAGCTTGAGAAGAAGCTTGAGGAGATCGCTGAGCTTGCTTTGATGGCATCAGAAGAAGGTGATGAAAGCCTCAGCGACGAACTCACTGATGAATTGGAAGCGGTGAAGAAAAGAATAAAGGAACTTGAGATTCGTGTGCTCCTTAGCGGTGAGCATGACGAGAAAAACGCCATACTCTCAATAAACCCGGGCGCTGGCGGGGTTGATGCAATGGACTGGGCTGAAATGCTTGCGAGGATGTATCGCATGTGGGCTCAAAAGAGAGGATTTGAATTCACAGTGCTTGAAATCCTGTCAGGCGAGCAAGCTGGCATAAAAACGTTCACAGCGCTCGTTAAGGGTCCATATGCATATGGCTATCTGAAAGCTGAGAAGGGCATTCATAGGCTCGTGCGCATCTCACCCTTCGATTTCAACAGAAGAAGACATACTTCGTTTGCATCGGTTGAGGTCATCCCAGAGGTTAGCGAGGAAGTTAAGGTTGAAATAAGAGAGGAAGATTTGCGCATAGAGACATTCAGAGCGAGCGGGCATGGAGGACAACATGTCAACACAACCGATTCTGCTGTTAGAATAACGCACCTACCAACAGGCATAGTAGTTACATGCCAAGCTGAAAGGTCACAGCTGCGCAATCGGCAAATAGCAATGGAAGTGTTGCGCTCTCGCCTATACGAATACGAGCGCAAGAAGAGAGAAGAGGAAATAGCGAGGCTGAAGGGTGAGAGGAAAGAGATCAGTTTCGGAAACCAGATAAGAAGCTACATCTTACATCCATACACATTGGTCAAAGACCACAGAACAGGCGTTGAGGTGACAGATATTGAGGCTGTGCTTGATGGAGAGATTGATGAATTCATAAGAGCATATTTGTGGGCTTATGGAGGTGATGGGAAGTGAGTAGCGTTGAGGAACGCTATCCGATCGGCGTCTTCACATCAATAGGGGCAGGGTTAGGTGTAACGCCACAGGTGGTCAAGGAGCTCGGCATCCCAACAATACAACTGCATGCACCGCCAAAAAAACTGCGCTCCAAAGAGCACATTAACGAGTTGAAGCGAGACTTGAGCGAGGCTGGCATAAAAGTGACTGTTGTATTTTGTGGCTTTGAAGGTGAAAGCTACGCTGACATACCAACCGTTAGGCGAACTGTTGGGCTTGTCCCAAGGGAAACGAGGAAGGAGCGCTTGATAGAGACAAAGGAGATTTCGGACTTCGCAGCAGCTCTTGGTGTTGATGCGATAGCGATGCACATCGGTTTCATACCAGAAGACCCTCAAGACCCACTCTATAGCGAAGTAGTTGAAGCTTGCATGGAAGTTTGTGACTATGCAAAGAAGAATGGACAACGCTTCCACCTTGAAACTGGTCAGGAAACGGCAGACACACTCCTCAGGTTCATAGGCGATGTTGGTAGGGATAACCTGTTTGTGAATTTTGATCCAGCCAACATGATACTTTACGGTTCTGGAGAACCAATTGAAGCTCTGAGGAAAGTGGGAAAGTTTGTCCGCAGCGTTCATTGCAAAGATGCTAAGTGGTCATCTCGTCCTGGTGAGGAATGGGGAGAGGAAGTCCCACTTGGTCAAGGCGATGTCAACATACCGCTCTTCCTGAAAACGCTCAAAGAAGTTGGCTATGTAGGTCCGCTGACGATTGAGCGCGAAATAACAGGTGAACAGCAACGTAGAGATGTTGCTGAAGCCGTCAAGTATCTTGAGAGACTGCGCTCCGAAATACTCGCAGATCCCTAAGGCACAGGGAAAACAAAAAAGCATGAGTGATTGAGGTGCTACCTTTGTGCCCGAGAGAATAGAAATAGGCAAGCATTTGACTCCGGAGCTTATAGCAAAACTTGGGAGACTTGAACTGCGCGCACGAACAGTAGTTGAAGGCTTCCTAAGCGGTCTACATAGAAGTTCATATAAGGGCTTTAGCGTTGAATTTGCTGAGCATCGCCCATACTTCCCAGGCGATGATGTGCGCCACATTGATTGGAAGGCTTACGCTAAATCCGATAGGCTCTACGTGAAGGAGTTTGAAGAGGAGACAAACTTGAGGTGCTACTTGCTCATTGATGCCAGCGCATCAATGGGTTATGGAACAACTGGGATGAGCAAGTATGAATGCGCATCAGTTGTGGCAGCTGCAATAGCATACCTTGCGCTACAACAGCGCGATTCGGTTGGGCTGGTAGTATTTAACGAGAGCGTTCTTCACTACATTCCTCCAAGGATGCATCCATCACACTTCACCAGTATCATTGAAGCACTTGAATCAACAAAGGCATCAGGAGGCACAAACGCAGGCAATGTCGTCAGAGAACTTGGAGAACGCTTGAAGAGGCGTGGCTTGGTGGTGTTCCTTTCGGACCTGATTGGTAGCGATGACTCCTTTAGGAAGGCTCTCTGCTTCCTAAGGCACCGAAAACATGAGGTGATGGTCTTTCACATGCTTGACCCTGCAGAGATTGATTTCACTTTTGAAGAGCCATCTGTATTCTGGGATTTGGAGGAAAGGAGGGCACTGCAAACAGACCCAATCGCACTAAGGAGTTCATACAGGCAAGAGGTTGCAAAGTTTATCTCGGGTTGCAAGGAGATGTGCTATAGCTCGCATATTGACTATGTGCTCCTGCGCACTGATGAGCCATTTGACACTTCTCTAATGACATACCTTAGTTGGCGTTCAAAGCAGAAGCATAAACTGCATGCAACACCACAATGTTAGAGATGTAATCAAGATAGGCACTAAGGAAGCGATGAAGGGGAAAATAGCAATAGCACTGCTTGCAAGCGCTTTGTGGATAACATTGTCCTGCAGGTGGTTTTCGAAACTCAACAGAGCAGAAGGAGCACTTGAGGATTTCAAACTTCGCATGCTCGCAGAGATAAACAGGGCAAGAGAAGCTCATGGTCTGAAGCGATTGGAGTTGGACGAACATGCTTCAAAGGTGGCTCAAATACATGCTGAAGAGATGGCGAGAAACTCATACTTCAGCCACTGGGATAGAAATGGTCTTAAGCCATATATGCGCTATTCGCTTGCTGGCGGATACGATGCTCTCTCCGAAAACTTAAGCCACACAAAGAACATACCTCTTCGCATACTGCCCCAAACGATCATCAATTCGTATCTTGCTGAAAGACCACCTAACGATGGGCACAAAAGAACATTGCTGTTGCCATATGCAACACATGTTGGCATCGGCATCGCTGTAAACGATGGACACGTTTATGTTGCGCAGGAGTTTGTAACCAAACTCATAAAGATGCTTCCAATACCTCGGTTTGCAAGACTTGATGAGAAGCTCCAAATCATAGGGAAAGTGCCGAGCGGGTGGGAGCTACACAACATTGATGTTTTCTACGAACCGTTGCCATCTCCAATGACGAAGGAAGAGCTAAGCAGGATGAGCGCGTATGGGTTGCCAGAAGAAAGAAAATCGCTTTTTAAGCTCTTGCCACCGAATGCAAGGTATAGCGATGGCTCGCGGGGAGACATAATCATAGCAAACGATGGGACTTTCCTTTGTCCAATACCATTCTTCAAAAAACTCCCCGGAGTTTACACCATCGTCGTTTGGCTACTAAACAGAAACGATAAAACGCATGTGGCAGCAACAAACGCCTCAATATTCGTTTGCCGTGATGAGGATGAAATGAAACGCTTGCAACAACGCTTCATGCATTATTTGAGCATACTTAGGTGAATCAAATGTGCATGAGCTGGTTAAGAACTTATGGCTGCTTCAACGGCAGTGGATTGCCATCAATGTCTGTAACCCTGACGCAAAATCCCCAATCACCACCGCCATTCAAGACTTTGCAAAGTATACGGTTTACGCCCGCATTCAATTTTACTTTTACTTCATCCTGATCTGGTGCACACGCTCTTGCGACGATGTTCTTATGGACGAGCTGACCATTCACCCAAACGAAGATATCATCGTCACTTCCAATCTTCAGCAGAACCTCCTTCTCCTGCTCACAAATCACCTCAGCGTATGCATAAGCACCACAGTTGTTTTGTCTTGCAACAGCGGTCAAAAGGTCAATCACACCGTTCGGGCTCTCAAGCCTGTGCGGGATCCACCTGAAGCTTCTTCCCTCGGCAATAACCTGCGCATTCACATCCACAGCATCGGGAGCAATCACATCCTTCTCACGTAGCATATCCTGCCCAGAGAACGGACCTATCAAATGCCACTTCACTATAAAGCCCATTTTTGAAAGCGCTTCCACCATCTTCTCTGCAACGCGCTTATCCACATCAATCGGGTTACCATCCGGCGTGAGGAGACGCACGCTTGCAGCCCATTGTGCCCTACCATTCAACACTTTCAGCAAAACCGTGTTAGTCCCCGCTTTTAGCTTCACTCTAACACTGTCTTGATCAGCTCTCCAACCTCTATCACCGACGAACTTGTGCACAAGTTCGCCATTCAACCAAACGAACACATCATCATCGCTTCCGATAAGCATAACAGCCTCGGTTGGCTCATCAAGATCAAATTCGGTCATCATGTATGCACACACAAAGTCCCGCCGTGATACAACCTGCTCAAGGTTTACATGTCCTGTTGGGTCATCTACACGCCTATAATGCCAACGCAAAACACCTTGTTCAAGCTTGACAGGTTTTGAAACATCAATTCGGTTACCAACTTCAATCGCATCGGCATCGCGCCATTCATCCCGTCCTTTTATCGGTCCGAGGAACCACCAACGAGTTATATAGCCACGCTCAGATGCAACATCACTTGGAGCTACACCAAACGAGCGCATTTTATCAGCTATGTCTTCAATCAACCTCCTGTCACGAGAAAGGAGGAGCGCTCGCTTATAAAGCGAGACAACTTCCGCATCTGGGGCACGCTTTGAGGCGAGCTTATCGGCAATCGCAGCGTATGCCTCGGCACAATTTTGCGCGAGGGCGGGGTTCTTTTGTAACTCCTCAACTATTGGCAATGACTTTGGATCGCCGATCATAGCTATGCCTGAAAGAACCATCCTGCGTTCATCATCGTGGATGGCAAGCTGTGCAGCACGATGATACATTTCCAAAGCCTTCGTTTCATCCTGTGAGCGTATTGAATCTGCGATGCGCAAATAGGCTTGCAAGGCTGAGCGTTTTACTGCATCAGTGCCTTTCTGTGAGAGTTCATCAAGCAACGCAATGGCTTCTGTTGGGCGTTGAATTGAGAGGGCTTGAAGCGCTGCAACAGCGATGGCTTCCCTTGTATCCTTTGCAGCTTCAATGAGCGCCTGCGTGCTCTTTTCAGTCTTGTGATAGCCAAGCGCCCTTAAAAGATGCACTTTAGCTTCCTCTGGTGCATCTGGAAGAGCTTCCAATATTGCTTCACTTACATCGCCCTCTGTAATCCTTGAGAGAGCTTGCGATGCAGCTTCTGCAACCCTACCACCACGCATGCACAGTTGCACAAGCGGCTTAATAGCCTTCGGATCATTCAATGAAGTGAGTGCCCTTGCAACTGCAACTTGTAATGGCTCATCTTCAATCTTCAACAGCTCAAGCAAGCTTTCCGTAGCCGTCCTGTCTGAGCGCCTACCAAGAAGCTCAACAATGAGCAAACGCATATCGCCATCAGCCTTCTTAAGCTCTTCACAAAGCGCCTGTGTTACCTCGGGACCACGAAGGTCAAGGAGAAGCGATAAGGCTATACGCCTTATTTGTTCGTCGTCGTTCCTGAGGGCATCAATGAGTGTTTTCACAGCATCAGCACCAAGCGCTTTGGCCAAGCTTATCAATGCAGCGCGTGTAGCGCTCAAATCACCGCTCTCCTTGTAGACCCAAAGCGCCATCTCACCACTGAGCTTCCTTTCGCCAACCTCAGCCAAGTTATCTGCCAGCCTGAGATATGAATCCAGAGCGATGCGCCTCTGCTTTTCGTTCTTCGCCTGAGTTATAACTGCCTTAAGTATGGGCTCACACCTTCTATCTGGTATCCTACCAAGCGCCTCAATAGCAGCGATGCGAACAGCTTCATCATCGTCTTTCAACGCATCCACTAATGCATCAACTGCTGCCACATAGCGCTTTTTACCGAGTGTGTTTATCAAGCCAACCTTGAAGATGCCCTTCGCACCGGCGAGGGCTTTCAAAATCGCCTTTGATGCATTTTCCGTCGGTATGCGTTCAAGCGCCCTGCGTGCGTCCTCACGCAACGCTTCATCATTGAGAAGCTCCCCTAATGCGTCGGCTCCCGCTTCCATGCCACAGTAGCTGAGCAACTCAATAGCGAACCTTTTCACATCAACTGGCAGCTCAAGTTTGAGGGCATCAATAAGCCTTTGTTCAACTGACTGGCGTTCCTTTCCTCCTTTCGCTGATGCTGTATGCACAATCGCCTCGGCGACTTTCTTCGCAGCCAATCCTTCGGAAGTGTTCTCTTCAGCTGCTATCTTGAGCAACATCGGCAGCGCATCTGCACCAAGCGCGCTTACCTTGGCATAAACTTCAAGGTATGTCTCGCGCTTATGCTCAATGTATGCCTTGATAGCTTCTTTAACTTGCGCCTCCATGTCCTCCTGAGCTGGCAAGCTAACCCATGAAAACAACACCAAACACAGCCCAGCAATGGCATAACACCACCGCATTTTACTCACCTCCGGTTCGCCATTTTGTTACTTCAAAGGTGCCAAGGCGCTCTATAAGGTCGTATGAGCATCCTGTTGGCTTCTTCGTCATCAATCACTTGCTCCTTGTTTACATCCCAACGAATTGTCCTACCGAGACGGATGGCTATGTTTGCAAGGTGGCAAACAGAGGTGGAGCGATGCCCAATCTCAATATCGCATATCGGCTTCCTACGCTCCTTTATACAGTTAAGCCAATCCTCGCGGTGTCCCGGACTCCTATAGAGTTGGATCTTGAATGTCTCGGGCGACTCGCGCAGGAGAGCCTTCGGATGAGTCTCTATGAAACCACGGTTGACATGAACCCATCCATCCGTGCCTTCAAATAGCACCCCGCCTTTGTTTGTGTTTGCCAAGATGACTTTGACATCGTTTGGGTATGTGTAATGCACCTCAAAGCTCGTTGCTGTATCCCAGATGCCCTTTGTTGGGAATGTAGCCATTATAGGCTCAACTACTGTTGGACCACTTTCGTCCACACCCAACCCCCACTGCACGATATCAAGGTGATGCACACCCCAGTCGGTTATCATACCGCCACCATAATCAAAACACCAACGCCACGAGAACAAGAAACGCCTTTCGTTGAACGGTTTGTATGGTGCTGGACCAAGCCACAAGTCCCAATCAAGCCCCGGTGGTGGCTCTGAATCTGGTGTCCAATCAGAAGATGGTGAACCACCTATGCCAACTCTAACTGTGTGAAGCTTGCCAATGAGACCGTTGCGCACGAGCATGCACGCAAACCAAAACTCCCAAGAGGAACGTTGTTGAGTTCCAGTTTGGACAACCCTCCCATAGCGCCTCGCTGCGTTAACCATGAAACGCCCCTCAAGGAGTGTGTGAGATAAAGGCTTCTCAATATACACATCCTTTCCAGCCTCACATGCATGTATCGTGTTGAGAGCATGCCAGTGATCTGGTGTTGATATGACGACAGCATCAATGTCCTTCCTATCAAGCAATTCCCTGTAGTCCTTGTAGGCATCGCACTTTGTGCCACGCCTCTCCTCAACAAGCTGTTTTGCTCTGCTTGCATGTGGCTCATAGCAATCCGCAACTGCAGCTACATCAACCAACTTGTTCCCGAGGAATCCATTGAGGTGTCCCATGCCCATTCCACCAAGCCCGATGAAGCCAAGAACGATTCGTTCATTCGCAGGCACCTTTGCAGGACCACCAATTGCTCTACTGCTCACAATGTATGGGAATGTAAAAGAAGCAAGTGCAGTTTTCCCAACACTGCTTAAGAACTTACGCCGATTGATCTTCTTCACTACACTCACCTCCGTTCACCAAGATTTTAACCCAACTTTTTAGCTTGCTATTCACCTCTGCTCAAAAATCAACGGCGCAAAAGGTTCAAGCGTATCAACAACAGCATCAGTCATACCAAAGTCGCGACCGTTCAAAATGTTGCGCACGCGTGCCTTGGAAGGGAAGGTGACCCGAACCCGCTCTGGTCTCTCAATCGCTTCGCTTGCCGAGTAACCGACTTGCCTAAGTTCGCTGACACGAAATTCTGGGTTGCGAATCAAAGCGACATAATCTGCGTTCTTGCCCTTGTATCGCCACACTTCAACACACGCGACCTCTTGTCTCGTTTCAGCATTCACGACTCTCACCGTCGGTTCTAAGCCAGCCATCTTGAGCAACTGGCTCATCAACTCGCGGAGCCCCTTCCCCCTCGGTGGCTGGAGCCTCAACTTGCTGTAATCGCGCATGTCCAGATTGAGGTAAACTGCGATGCCTTTCCCAAACCTGTTGACAATTACTGCGGGCGCTTTCGCACGGAACATCGGCTTGCCCTTCGTGACAGTGATGTCAGGTTCGTAGACCGAAATCGGCTCGCCTGCTACTTGAATTTCTCCACCCTCTGGCTTAGGCGACCAACCCACGGTTTTTCGTTGGATGCCGAACAAATCGTCCAATTGACCTTGCGGTAACCTCTTGCAGTGCTCGTCCATTGTCGCGGTCATGTTGTCAGCGATGACAATGCCACCTGCTTGCACGAACGCCCTAATTTGCTCGCATTCCCGTGCCGACATAGCGACCGATTGTGGAAGCAGCAAGACCTTAAACTTTCGGCTCAAAAGTTCGCCTCGCTCAATTTGCTCATACGAAACGAACGAGAACTGAAAGCCCAAATCTTCCACGATGCGGACGAACGCATCCCTTGCCTTGGCGAACCTTGAGTGAACCGCTTCGTAGGACGAAAAGCGCCTTGGCCAAGTATCACCGTCCTCGCGTGAGTCAAACATCCAATGGGCGCGGATGCTGGCTTGGGAGTAGTGAATGGCAATCGGGTCAGTTATCGGTTCAAGTTGGAAAATCAGCG
>Ga0197143_1000697_pt1 | contig 33423 bp, 26 predicted proteins | sample GBS70_MetaG_FD_148603 | JGI IMG/M metagenome (GOLD analysis project Ga0197143, IMG submission 148603) | Sediment microbial communities from Great Boiling Springs, Gerlach, Nevada, United States - GBS 70_MetaG | ecosystem: Environmental > Aquatic > Thermal springs > Hot (42-90C) > Sediment... | reverse complement strand
CGAATGACGGCAACAGAATTCTCCCGGCGGGAGAAGCGCCGTCCCCTCCTTCAGGTCGTCGCTGATATCTTCACGGGGAAAATCGGCGAAGTAGCTACCCAGCTACTGGCCCGTCGCTATGGATACGAGGTCCAGCCTGACTGGGACCTATCGCCTGAGCGAGCCCAGTACCGAAGCGACCTTACCCGGATTCGCCGCATCGATGATGGCCGAATTTATAATATTCCTTGGACTATTAGTGTAAAGTCCAGTGCTTCCCTTACAGGTGCCTGGGCTGAGGCGCCTGTGGGTGCCAATGTTGCCCTCTTCTGGAAGGTCGCCTTACCCGAAGATTTCCTTTTCCGGCTACTTCAGTACATTAGCTCTTGGACTAAATTGGTCTGCTTTCTGGACAAACGAGTCAAGAAGGCCCCACCATTTAACGAATTCCTGAAAAAAATGAATAATATCAAGCCAGAACTGATTATTCCTTGTTACTTTGTGGGCTTTTACGAACCCTCTGAGAAGACCCTACGGAAAAAGGGCCAGGATTTACCATATTTGGGAGAAGTCCGAGAGACTAAGCATATGTGCCCGATCGGCCGCCTGCGATGGAAACCGCAGGACTTTCAGGGACTCCTGGCTCAGATTTACCGCGAGGCCTCGGCGGGGGCCGGCGGACATCACGGGCGGACGTAGATACGGAATTCGGCCCGGTCGCTCAGACCCGCCCAGTCCTCCACGTAGAGGGTCGCCCGGTGTTCGCCGGAGGCCGGCTTCTCCGAAGGCCGGAACACGACGGCTTCCCAGTCGGGGTCGTAATAAACCTGCTCGGGGTCGGTCACGGGCGTCCCATCCCACGTGAAGGCGATCCGGTCTTCCCGAAGGCCGAGGCCGACTTCCTCGACGAACACTCGGACCAGGGGCCACCGGTCCCAATCCCAGGTCAGGGTCCGGTCCTTCTGGATCCGGGGCGGGGCTCGGTCCTCGGCGACGACGACCGGCACGGGATGCCACAGGGTCGTCGTCAGAGGTGCCTCCGGAAGGGTCCCGGCCAAGAGCCACCTCTGCCGCTTCGGGTGGAACACAAAGAGGCCCAGGGGTTTCGACCGTGCCTCCGCCGGAGCCTGCCATGTGAGACGGTGGGGAGCCCGGAACGGCAGGCCGCTGGGCTCCAAGCGGTAGACCCGAGTCCATGGCACGAGGCCTGACGGGAGCTTGGGCTCGGCCACCGGGATGGCCGTCAGGACGGCCGGGGCCCACAGCCCGGCCGGCGGAGCCTCCCAAACGAACCGGTCCCATCGCCACTCATGCGCCCGGCCCGGCTCAGAAACCTGCAGGGTGTACCAAGGGCCGTAGCGGGTGAGCAGAGCCGAAGGCACCTGGGGGATTTCGTCCCACAGCCACTGGCGATAGCACTCGTCCGGCGTCGGGCAAGCCCAGTCGGCCTCGGCGAGGCCGTCGGCCGAGGCCATCGAGTGGACATAGGCGGAAGGTGCCTGTAGGACAGCGCCTTGCCAGGTCCATATCCACACCGGTTCGGCAGACGGACCCGACGCCGTCGAGGCCGGTCCGACCGGATACCCCAGGAAAAGGACTCCCGGGCGACGGAACATCACGGTCGTCTTCGTCGCCGAGACCCCGCCGTCCACCCGGCGGACTGGGACGTGAAACTCGGCTCGTTCCCCCGTGCGGCTTTCAGCGATGACACTGATCTGATGCAGACCCGGCCCCAAGTCCAGGGAGCCCTCGACGCCCAGCTCGACCAGACCCGACGGCGCCCGGGCCGAGCCCGTGACCCGCAAGACCGGCACCCAGGTCGTCGGTCCCGGCAGACCCAGGTGATAGACGAAGCCCGTACGGTTACGCTCGTCAAAGCGTACGGCCCGGGGCCGCCACACGTAAAGGGTCTGACCGTCCAGACGGACCTCCAGTCGGTCAGGGATCCGCATGGCGGGCCGGACCGACGGCGCAAAGACGGCCACCCAGAGCTCCACGGGTCCCGTCACGGTGACGGGCCGGGGATACACATCAACGACTCGCCGGGAGGAGGGTTCCAGAAAAAGGGCCTCGGGGCGACCATCGATGAAGGTCGTCGCTCGGGCCGGGACGAGCCCTATGCCCTGGACGACGGGTCGCTGGCGGTCGTGGGGCGAGACGATGCCCCAGTCCCGGGGGTTCAGGGGAACCCCCTGAGCGTCCCGAATTTCAAAGTGGAGATGCGGTCGGCCGGCTCCCGACTCGCCGGTGTAGGCGATGACTTGACCCGCTTCGACGGGGATGGGGTCGTCCAAAAAGACGTCCCCGATGAAAAGCCGACCCGTCCGTCGGCGGACCTGGCGGACGTAGTCTTCCAGACGAAGCCGCTCATTTTCAAAGCGGTCCAGGTGGGCGTAGACGGTCGTGAAGCCGTCCGGATGCCTCACGTAGAGAGCACGACCGTAACCGAAGCGGTCGACCCGCAGACGCACGATGGCGCCGGCCTTCCAGACCCGGACGGGCAGGCCAATCCGGAGGTTCGTACTGAAGTCCAGGCCCGTATGCATACGACCGTCCCATCGGTAGTCCCCAAAGTGGGACGTGACCCCGTAATCCCGGGGAATCGGCCACCATCCCGTAGAAGGTGCCAGCCCGGACGCCGCCTCCGGGAGCACGACTGGGGTCCTTGGCGAAGACGGCGCCCCGTTTCCATGGACCCAGAAACCCCAACAGCCCAGCAGGATAAACCACCGAAACCGTCTCACGGTTCGACCTCGTCGACGACCTCGGCGACCGGTACGGCGTGAATCTGGCCGAGGTGAATCCGATACACGGCGTCGCACCGACGGGCCAGATGCCGGTTGTGCGTCGCCAAGACGAGGGTCGCCCCATGCTCCCGGACCAGCTGAAGCATCCGGTCGAAGACCTCATCGGCCGTTTTCTCGTCCAGGTTCCCCGTCGGCTCGTCGGCCAGGATCAGCGAGGGTTCCATGACGAGAGCCCGGGCGATGGCGACCCGCTGAGCCTCCCCGCCCGACAGCTCGGCCGGATAGTGGTACGAACGGTCGGCCAGGCCGACGACGGCGAGCCACCGCTTCGCCCGTTCGTAAGCCTCCGACGACGAAAGACCGGCGATCCGACATCGGAGGGCGACGTTCTCCAGGGCCGTCAGTTCCTCAAACAGAAAATGGTGCTGGTAAACGAAGCCCATTCGTTCATTGCGGAACCGGACGAGCTCCGCCGGCGTCATCGCATGGACCGGCTGGCCATCGATCCAGACTTCCCCGGCGTCGGGCGACTCCAGACCCGCCAGGAGATGGAGAAATGTCGTCTTTCCGGCACCCGAGGGACCCATGATGGCAACGGCCATGCCCGATAGAGGGACTTCCCAGTCCACGCCCCGGAGGACCTCGATGAGGCCCGTCCGGTGCCGATACGATTTGTAGAGTTGGACGACCCGAATCCGTGCCATCCAGCACTCCCGACGGTCCGTACGCGGTCGAAGCCCGCGGCCTTGCCGGCGTATCTCTCGGGGCTTTCCCTATCCCGTCCGGGCAGGTATACCCCGATAGGCCGTCGGCCGGGGACAGCGGGAGACAGCATGGAGGATGCGGGGCCGAAGATGCAAGCGACAGGCCCGGTCGGCGACCGGAGATTTCGGGACCGGTCGGGGAAGCTGATAGACTTGCTTCAGGCCCGCGTGGTATCATAGATAGAACTTACGCAGTGGACGGGGGTGTTTGTACGGCAGTAAGCCAATAAGGCAGTACGGCGACAGGGCTATGAGCCGGATACGGTGCCACGCGAATTCCCTGCATAGGCCTCCCTCAACTGCGTAGCTCCTACGAATGATCCGGCGGGAAGGAACGGGAGCCACGCATGCCTCCCAGGGTCCTTGTCGTCCATTACGAACCCCTTGCCCGTCAACGTATCCGGGGGCTCCTGGAAAGCTGGGGTTATGAGGTCCTCGAGGCTTCGGACGGCGCCTCGGCCGTGGCCCAAGCCCGTCAGGGCCGGCCAGCCCTGGTCCTCCTGTATGCTCCCCTGCCCCGGCTGAATGCCCCAGAAGCCTGCCAGCAGATTCGACAACTGCCCGACTTCCAGACGACCCCGATCGTCATCTTCTCCGACGTGTACCGGGGGATTCAGGTTCGAAACGTCCTCCTCCGCCGCTTTGGGGCGACGGACCTGATCGAATGGCCGATGGCCGAAGACGTCTTCCGCCAGAGGGTCTCGGAGTGGCTGGCCGGGCCGGCGTCGCCGACAGTGGCCATCGCCCGGCCCTTGGAAGAAGAAGCCGTGCTGGACCCGGCGCTGGAAAGAGAACTTCGTACGCTGTTGGCCCAGTGGGAGGCCCCGCCGGAGGCGACCGCTTCGGAGACAATTCCGACGGTCCCGGCCGCTCCCCCGGAGGTCTTCCAAGACGTCCTGCCGGAGGTCGAAGAGGTCATCACGGACCTGGCGGCAGAAGAGACCCTGATCTTAGAAGAACCCCCGGGCCCTCCGTCCGCGGCCGTCGACGAGCGTCCGATCGAGCAGGCCGTCGAGCGCATCCTTCGGGAGACCCTGGGTGGCCCGGAGGAGCCGTTCTCCCCGCCCCCTGAGGCGCCGACCGTGCAGATGGCTCCGGCCGGGGAGGCCGAGGGTACGCCCTTCGGACCCTATATCCTGCTCAAGCGGGTTGCTACGGGCGGGATGGCGGAGCTCTTTTTGGCCAAGAAGCGGGGGGTCGAGGGCTTTGAGAAGACCCTGGCCATCAAGCGGATCTTACCCCACTTATCCGATAACCAAGAGTTCATCACGATGTTCATCGACGAAGCGAAGGTGGCGGCCCGGCTGACCCACCCGAACATCGTCCAGATCTTCGATATGGGCCGTATCGACGGCGACTACTACATCGCTATGGAGTATGTCCCCGGCAAGGACCTTCGGGCTGTCCTCCGCCGTGCCCAAGAGCTCCAACGCCCGGTCCCCATCGAGATCGCTGTCATCGTGGCGATTCACCTGGGTGCCGCCCTGGATTACGCCCACCGGGCCCGGGACGACCAGGGGCACCCGCTCCACATCGTCCACCGGGACGTATCCCCACCGAACGTCCTCATCAGTTACGACGGCGACATCAAGCTGACGGACTTTGGCGTCGCCAAGGCCACCGTGAAGGTCCACGTCACGCTCAGCGGGGCCCTGAAGGGGAAGGTCCTCTACATGGCCCCCGAGCAGGCCAACCTCCAACCCGTCGATGCCCGTTCGGACATTTACTCATTGGGCGTCGTCCTCTACGAGATGCTGGCGGGTCGCAACCCCTTCTATGAAAGGGGCGACACGGAACTCACGGTCCTAGAGAAGGTCCGTCAAGGACGAGTTCCGCCGATTCGGACGTTTCGGCCTGACGTCCCCGAGGCGCTGGTTCAAGTCCTGGAGAAGGCCCTTCAGCCGGACCCGGCCCGGCGCTACGCGTCGGCCCGGGAGCTTCAGCAGGACCTGGAGGACTTTCTGGTCCAGCGGGGGATTCCCAACTCGACCCTTTACGTCGCCCGTTTCATTCGGGAGCTCTTTCCCGAGGAAGCCGGTCCCGTCGATGAGATTCGGGAGAAGCTCCGTCATCTTCCCCGTATCGAACCGCGTACCCCGCTGGCGGCCGAGAGTGCGCCGACCGTTCTCGTGGAGACGCCGGTCCCAGCTTCGGCGGCTGCGGTGCCGACGGTGACCGGTACCCAGAGTTTTGAAGAGGTGGCGTATCGGACAGTAGCCCCTAAGCGTCGGCGGCCGACGGCGCTACTTTTGCTCCTCGGCCTCTTGCTGGTCGTCACCGCCGGTGTCATCACGGGGATCGTCCTCCGGCAGGCTTCGATCCGAGGCCGGCAGGCCGCTTCTGGCATTCCGGCACCGCCGGCGACCCCACCCGAAACGACGTCGCCGACGTCTTTCCAGATGCCGGAGCCGGCCCCGGCGGAGAAGACGGAAGCGCCGGCACCGACCGCGACGCCCGCGCCTGAGGCATCCGGGGGACCACCGGCGGCGACGGAGACGAAAGCGCCAGAAGCCCCGACACCTCCGCCCCCGTCAGCGAAAGCACCCGGAGTACCTCCGCCCCCATCCCTGGCGGCCTCACCGGGAAAAGTTCCGACCCCCCGGGAGACGGCCCGACCGACCGAAGAGGCCCCAGAACCGACCCCACCCGTGACCCATCCACCGACCCCGCCGCCCCCGGAGACTCCGCCGCCGAAGTCCGCCGAGGCTGAAGTGCCTCCCGTCCGACCGGGCGACCTCGTCGAGGATCCAGACGAGCCGCCGGGCATCCTCCAACGAGTCTCGCCGGATTTCCCGCCCCTGGCTCGCGCCCAACGCCTTTCGGATAGGGTCGTCGTCCGGGTCCTCGTGGACGAGCGGGGAAGGGTGGTCGATACGCAGGTCCTGCAATATAAGCATGCCATCTTGCGGGATGCGGCCCTGGAAGCCATTCGCAAGTACACTTTCCGGCCGGCCCGTCATCAGGGCGTTCCCGTGAAGTCCTGGTATACGGTCATCGTCACCTTCCAGCCGTAGGCATGGCTTTCCGTCCGCCCCCGGCCGTCTGTCCCCCTGTGCTGGACAAGGGGCCGGTCTTCCATAGAATAGGGGCATTCTCTGGGACTCGGCGGGGAGGCGGTGAAGATGGCACTCTTTCAACGCGATGAAGCGACCTCGGGTCCCTCGATCCCCGAGGGCCTGTGGGTGAAGTGTCCGCAGTGCCAGCAGATCGTCTGGCGACGGGAGGTCGAGCGGAATCTCCACGTATGTCCCAAGTGTAACTATCACTTCCGTCTGCGGGCTCATGATCGGATTGCTATGCTGTTGGACGACGGCGTCTACCGACCCCTGTTTACCGAGCTGAAGACGGCCGATCCCTTGCAGTTTCGGGACCGGCGGCGCTATACGGAGCGCTTGAAGCAGGCCTGGGAGACGGTCGGGACTGAGGATGCCATTTGTATGGCCGAGGGGACGCTGGGCGGGTTTCCCGTCATCGTCGGCGTGATGGAGTTTGAATTCATCGGCGGGAGTATGGGCTCCGTCGTGGGTGAGAAGGTCGCTCGGGGGGCCGAGCGGGCCATCGAGGAACGACGGGCCCTTATCTTGGTATCCTGCTCGGGCGGTGCCCGCATGATGGAGGGGATCCTCTCGCTGATGCAGATGGCGAAGGTATCGGCCGCCCTGGGCCGATTGGCGGCGGCCCGGCTCCCCTACATTTCCGTCATGACGGACCCCACGACGGGGGGTGTGACGGCCAGCCTGGCCATGCTGGGGGACATTCATCTGGCCGAGCCCGGGGCGCTCATCGGCTTTGCGGGGCCTCGGGTCATCGAGCAGACGATTCGGCAACAGCTTCCCGAGGGCTTCCAGCGGTCCGAATTTCTGCTGGAGCACGGGCTACTGGACATGGTCGTCCATCGCAAGCATCTCCGGGACGTACTCATCCGGCTCTTACGTTTTCTATGGAATCCCGCCGTCCATGAAGCCGTGGCAAACGCTACCCCATGACTGGTCGGCGGCGCCGGTCCGTTTGGGGCTTCACCGTATCCGGCACCTGGTCGACGTCTTGGGTCTGTGGCCCTGGTCCTTCACGGCTATTCTCGTGACGGGCACGAACGGGAAGGGATCGACGTGTGCCTTTCTGCACGAGATCTTCCAGGCGCATGGGATCGGGAGTGGCCTCTACACGTCGCCCCATCTCCAGCGGCCGGAGGAGCGGATTCGCCTCGGCGCCGCCGAGGTCCCGTCGGAGGAATTGGAAGCGACCTGGCGTCGCGTTGTGGCCCTGTCGGAGCAGGAACTCCAGGCCGGTCGACTCGAGGAGCCTCCGACGTTCTTTGAGATCCTGACGGCGGCGGCTCTGGACATCTTTACCCGCCATCGGGTCACGGTGGCCGTCCTGGAGATCGGGATGGGCGGCCGCTATGATGCCACCAACGTCGTGGACCCGACCGTTTCGGCCATCACCCACATCGATTACGACCATGAGAACTTCCTGGGCCCCCGGCTGATCGACATCGCCGAGGAGAAGTTCGGCATCGCCCGACCCGGCGTCCCCCTGGTCACGGGCGAGCGGCGCCCCTGGCTCCTACGGCTGTGGAGCCAGCGCTTGGCGGCCTGGGGCTCGCCCTTTGTACCGGTGTATACTCGGACGGTCTGGGAGACCCGGCACCAGTGGGGCCACTACCGCCTGCGGGCCGAGGCACCCGAGTGGTCTCTGCCGTGGACCCCCCTTTCGCTGGCGGGACGGCATCAAGTCGAGAATGCCCTTGTAGCCGTCTGGAGCGCCTGGTTCTGGTTCCACCGCCAGGGGCAGTCGTTAGACATGGCGCGTGTGCAAGCGGCCCTCCGACGTACGGTCTGGCCAGGCCGCCTGGAGTGGTGGTGGCACCCCCAGGCCCCGCCGGTCCTGCTGGACGGGGCCCACAATCGGGACGGCGTCCGGCAGTGTGTCGAGTACCTGCGGCTTCAGCCCTATAACCGGTGGACGGTCCTCTTCGGCTGTATGCAGGACAAGCCTTGGGTCGACATGCTCCGGCTCCTCCAGCCCCTGGGCGACCGGTGGGCTTGGACGCCCGTGCCCGGGTCGGAGCGGTCTTGGGATCCGGCCCGGCATACGGATTACCTGCGGGCGATGGGGTTTCACGACGGGGACGTCCTGGAACCTTCCGCCATCCCCGAATTCCTGACGGGGGCCCGGACGCCCGTCCTCGTCGTCGGTTCCCTGTACTTGGTCGGATGGGTCCGGGCCCGACTGCCCGAGCTCGGGTATCGGAAGGTCGTGCATCCAGAACTTGCCGAAAGCACGCCGGGGTTCGATACTTAAACCAGGCCCACGTCGGGCCCGACATGCACGTAGCCGGGCAGTCATGGCGTATGTCATCCACGATCGAATCCGCCACTGGGGCTGGGTGGTCGGGATGGGGTTCCTCCTGATCCTGGTCCCGTCGACCGGGACGGCGACGACCGTCTACTGGCTCTACCTCGATACGCCGATCCATCCCATCGCCCTGCAGTACCTCGAAGAGGGCATCCGGGCCGCCGAGGCGGAGGGGGTAGAGTGCATCATCCTTCAGCTGAACACGCCGGGGGGCTTGGTCGAGACGACGGACCGGATCATCCAGCGCATGTTGGCCGCCCGCGTTCCCATCATCGGCTTCGTCGCCCCGAGCGGGGCTCAAGCGGCGTCGGCCGGCTTCTACATCCTGATGGCGACGGACTTGGCCGCCATGGCGCCTGGAACCCGCACGGGGGCGGCGACCCCCATCCTGAGCGGCGGGGGCGGGGGTTCTCAGGAAAACGAGGACGTCAAGACCCTCCGGCGGAAGGCCCAGAACGACCTGATCGCGCTCATGCGGAGTCTCACCCAGCGGCGGGGCCGCAACGTCGAACTGGCCGTCCAAGCCATCACGGAGGCCCGTTCCTTTGACGAGGAGGAGGCCCTGCGGCAGAAGCTGATCGAACTGATCGCCCGGGACCGGTCAGACCTCCTGAAGAAGCTGGACGGCCAGACGGTCGTCACCTGGGCGGGGGAGCGACGGCGGCTCCAGACGGGGACGGCGACCGTAGTGGAATATCCGATGAACCTGCGGCACCGCATCCTGGGCCTCCTGATGGACCCCCGGGTCGTTTACATCCTGTTGGTCCTGGGGATGCTGGGCCTGTACATCGAGATGACGCACCCGGGCCTCATCCTGCCGGGCGTCGTGGGGGCCGTATGCCTGATCTTGGCCCTGGCCAGCATGCAGGTCCTGCCCGTGAATTGGGCAGGCGTCCTCCTGATCGCCTTGGCCTTCCTGTTATTCTTGCTGGAACTGCAGGTCGTCAGCTACGGCCTCCTGACGTTGGGGGGCATCCTGCTCCTGATCCTCGGGGGCCTGACGCTGTCTCGGTCACCGGCCGAATGGGCCGTTTCTCGGACCTTTCTGATGGCTTTTGCCGGGGCCGTCGGGGCGGCCGTCGCCGTCGTCATCTGGTACATTCTCCAGGCTTTTCGCCATCCGCCGGCGACCGGCCAGGAGAGCCTTCAGGGCCAGACCGGATGGGCCGAGACGGACCTCGAACCGGGCAACGTGGGTTGGGTCTTCGCCGACGGTACGCTCTGGCGGGCGACGGCGTCGACGCCCATCCCGAAGGGCCAGCCTGTTCGGGTCCTGCGAGTCCAGGACGGGATGACACTGGAGGTCGAGCCCATCCCGTTGTCGGATTTGAAGATCCCGCCGGGCTCGTGATAAGATGAAAGGGTAGGACCCGAGCGGGAATCTCTGCCTGATCGGGTCGGAGGTCGCCAATGGTCGTGGCTTATATCTATATCCTCTTTTTTGCCCTGGCCTTCCTTCTCATCCTCATCCGGTCGGCCGTATTCATCCTACGGGAATACGAGCGAGGCGTCGTGTTCCGACTGGGCCGACTCCTGCCCCGCGTGCGGGGACCCGGCCTGGTCCTGATCATCCCCTTTGTCGACCGTCTGATCCGGGTCGACCTGCGGGTCCAGGTCCACGACGTCCCGCCGCAGGACATCATCACGCGAGACAACGTCAGCGTAAAGGTCAACGCCGTCGTCTACTATCGGGTCTTCGACCCCAAGAACGCCATCGTCCAAGTCGAGAACTATCAGTATGCCACCTCTCAGTTGGCCCAGACGACTCTCCGAAGCGTATTGGGTGAAGTCGAGTTGGATGAACTTCTCTCCCAACGGGAGAAGTTGAATCTCAAGCTCCAACAGATCCTCGACCGACACACGGACCCCTGGGGCGTGAAGGTCACCCTGGTCGAGCTGAAGCATGTCGACCTTCCCCAGACGATGCAACGGGCGATGGCCCGGCAGGCCGAGGCCGAGCGGGAACGCCGCGCCAAGGTCATTCACGCCGAGGGCGAGCTTCAGGCCTCCCGTATGCTTCAGGAGGCGGCCGCCATCATGGCGCAACAGCCGATGACCCTTCAGCTCCGCTACCTCCAGACGCTGACCGAGATCGCCTCGGAACGGAACTCGACGGTCGTGTTTCCTATCCCCCTGGACCTGATCACTCCCTTCCTCCCGTCGGCCTGGCGGGCGGCGGCGAACCCCTCCCCACGAGGCGACGCGCATGAAGGTCTTCCTCCTGGCCCTGCCGGACCCTGAACAGCGGTCCCGGATCGGCTCGACCCTCTTGGAAGAGACGAACTGCGCCGTCGAGACTGTCGAGGACGAAGGAGCGGCCCTCCGGTGGATGCAGACCCACGGGGTCGACCTGGCCTTGGCCCACGCCTCCGTCATCCGGGACCCCCGCCTGTGGGTTCAGCTCATCAAGTCGGACCGCTCGACGGGCTACTGGATCGTCATCGGGCCCGGCCGGGTCGAGGCGGCCGTCGACTGGATGCGGATGGGCGCGGACTATTACATCGACGAGACGACTCCGGCCGACGAGGTGATCCGTATCCTACACTCGATCTGGCAGACGCCCCCCCGGCCGTGGGTGTATACGACACGGACCGAACAGACGCTCCTCCAAGTCATCCGGGAAATCAGCCGCTCCTTAGACGACTTTGAAAAGCTCCTGAACCTCGTCATCGACGTGGCCATGGAGATCGGCCAGGCCGACTACGGGTCCCTCCTCCTGTACCATCCCCAGACGGCCCGCCTGGAGATCGCCCAGCAACGGGGCCACAGCGGACCCGTCGACGTGACGTGGGGGCTCCTGGGCCTGAACCCGGCGACCCTGGACGAGTGGTTCCAGACCGATACACCGGTGTTCCTGGCGACGCCGAATGCCTATCAGGAGAAGGCCGAGGCCCCCCGCCCCGAGATTCGGTCCCTACTGGCCTTGCCCATCCACGCCGGGAACCGGCCCGTCGGGGGCCTCTTGCTGGCCAAGACCCTTCAGATTCCGGGCAACTTCACCCAAAACACCGTTCAGGTCTTGCAAACCTTTGCCAGCGACCTGGGACCCGTCCTGCGCAATGCCCTCTTGCAAGTCCAGACCCAGGAGCTGAACTTCAAAGACGACCTTACGGACGCTTACAACCGTCGGTACTTCGAACACTTCCTGCAGGAGGAAATCCGCCGATCGGAACGATTCGGTGCCCGCCTGTCCATCATCTTCGTCGACCTGGACAACCTCAGGACGGTCAACGAAAAATACGGCCACATGATGGGCAGTAAGACTCTCCAGGAGGTCGCTCACCGAATGATCCTGGCCGTGCGCGGCTCGGACCGAGTCGTCCGTTACGGAGGCGACGAGTTTTGCGTCATCCTCCCCGAGACGGATACTCCGGGCGCCCTCCAAGTGGCCGAACGTCTGCGGTCCGAAATCGCCAGCCGGCCCTTCCTGACGGGCGACGGTCTGGACGTATACCTGACGGCCAGCTTCGGCGTCGCCACCTATCCGACGCACGGCCTCACGAAGGAAGAGCTCGTCCAGGCCGCCGACCGGGCCATGTACGAGGTCAAGAGCACGACAAAGAACGGCATCCGCGTGGCCAGTCCCTTTCCGGCGCGGACGGGGGGAAGCCGATGAATCCCTTCGAGACTTGGCTGACAGAAGACCGCCTCGCCTTCCGGGGCACCCTCGAGGAACGGAATCTGGGCGACGTCCTCATCCAGATGTGGCGGGAGCGTATGACGGGTATCGTGGCGGTCGAGACCCCGACGGCCTCCCGGGCCTTTCTCGTCCGGGAGGGAAACCTCGCCTTCGCTCACTCCGACGACCCCGACGACCGTCTTGGTGAAATCCTCCTCCAGCAGGGCCGCATCGACCTCATCCAACTTGACACCGCCACTCGCCAGATGGCCCAAAGCCAGAAAAAACTGGGGACCGTCTTGATCGAGATGGGTATCTTGGCGACCGAGGAGCTTCCGGAGACCCTGGCCCTCCAGGTCCGGACGATCCTTTCCGCCGCGATGAACGACCGGACCGGAACCTACAGCGTGTTCTGGATGGAAGAAGACGAGACCATCCCGGGCATCCCGGACCTGAAGATAGACACGCCGGTCGCCGTCTTCGACGGTGCCCGACGTGTCCAGCGTTGGTCCGTCATCTACCGAGGTCTCCCGACTTTGGACGCCATCCCGGTCCCGACGCCCAAGGAGATTTGGGGCGGCATCGCCGTCACCCTCTCCCCCGAGGAGAATCACGTCCTTAGCCTGTGTACGGGCAACTTCTCCATTAAGACCATCTGTAGCCTGAGCTACCTCAACAGTTTCGAGACGGCTCGCCTGCTGTGGGCCTTCCGACTCGTGGGCCTGATCGAGTTCCGTTCGACGGCCCGACCGACGACCGCCTCAAGTCCGGCTCTCAGCATCCCGACGCCTCTTGGACTCACGCCACCCCTGGGAATCACGCCACCCGCGGGGATGACCCTGATGAACCACCCCGAGTATCAGGATTACATGCTCCAGGAACTCGTCCAGCGGTACAACAACATGTACCAGGAGGTCGTCGAGACTTTGAGTCGCTCGATGTCCGAAGACGACCTCCATCGGTTCCTGGAAGCGACCCTCGCCCCCATTCGGGCCGCCCTACCCCACCGGATGAAAGACGTCCACATCAACGCCTATGGAGAAATCGACTACGACACCTTTGTCCGGAACTTCGCGAACATCGACTTCGAGACTAAGATCCGCGAGATGTCCAGCCTCTTAGAGGACATTCTCTACAGCCTCATCTACAGCCTGGACCAAGTCTTGCCCCTTGAAGAGGCTCGACGGCTCCAACAGCACATCTTGGCCCGCCACCGGAGTCCTTCGAAATAGGGGACAGATGCTGACTGGGGATGCAGGATACAGGATAGAAGTGACGGAGTAACGGAGGGACGATGAAGAGCTTGGATGCCGGGGGTGCGTTCTACCGTGGAAAATCCCAGATCGTTTTCAAAACGAAGGTCAATAGGACGCAGGCTGGGATGCTATCCTGCATCCTGTATCCATTTCTTAACGCTGCCCTTGGAGCCCCTCAGGGAATCTCGGTTCGAGAGAAAAGGCAGGTGGACGCGTAAGCCTGTCCTTCCTTGAGAAACGAAAGCGATTCTCCTCGCCTGGGGGGACACGCCACGGTATGTCGCACGGCAGTGCCCCACGCAAGACCTGCGTCCTCAGGAGCTCCCTCCCGCACGTCCGCAAAAGCGCCACCTGCCATTTCCTCCCTATGGGCCGGTAAGACCGGCGGTCGGTCCGACCGGGGTCTTACTTCTTGCCCTTCTTGGTCGTCTTCTTGGCGGTCGTCTTCTTCTTGGCGGTCGTGCGTTTCGCCGTGGTCTTGCGGGCTGCAGGCATCGGACACCTCCACAAGGGATTCACCCTATTATACAACTTTTATGGATATGATGCAACCTGCCTACAACATCTGGGTCCGCCAGGGTAGAAACGAAAGGGTCTTCCCGGCCCTATCCTGCATACCCCGTGTGCGCGTTTTTCGGAATATGAACGGGAATCCCGCCGGTATCCTGGCCTTCCATTCCGGTATCGGGATTCGGTACGGGGCCAGGTCTCAGGTACCTGGCGCCTGGGACCCGGTACCAGATCGACGCCGAGGGCCGGATACCGGCAATCGAGGATTAGGCCCCGTCCCGGGGGGTCGGGGAGGCCGGCGATCGGCGGATTTTGTGGAGGCGTTCCCGAACCCATCGGGGGGGTTGGATACCCAGTAAATAGAGGCCTAAGGCGATCAAGAGGATCCCCTGGAGGATGGGGAGGAACAGACCGGCGATGCCGGCCAAGAGGACGAGGACGCCGGCGATGCGCCGGAGGGTCCGAAAAAGTGTCTTCTTCATCGTACGCCTCAATGGGGCGGGAAGTTCAGCAACGGCATCCCAGCCCCATCGTCCGAGCGGGGTTGACTGCCGTTCCGACGGCATCCTGCCGTCACGTCTCCCATCCCAGAGCCGCCTCGATGGGAAGACGCAGGACGTCTTCCGTCCCGACCAGTCGGACCTGCAAGCTTCCGTCTGCCTTGACGGCGACGATCCGAGCCCGTCGGAGCTGGCCGTGCACCCGCAGGTAGGTCTCCTGGCCGGGTTGCCAACGGGCCTTTCGGAACCACTCACGGAGCAGGTCGGCCGCATAGCCGGCCTGCCACAAACGTTCAGCCTGGGCCAAGGCGTCGACGACGGCGATGACCAAGTCCGTCCGGTCCCACCGACGACCCGTGACCTCTTCCAGGCTGACCGGCCGGACATCCATCGAGCACGGCCACTCGGTCGGATGCACGTTCAGACCGATGCCCACGACGATCCCCTGGGGCCGAGTCCCGGCGTACAGCCGTTCGGTCAGAAATCCAGCCAACTTCCGGCCTTGGACCCACAGGTCGTTCGGCCACTTGGCCTCGAGCTCCGGCACGTCTCGCTCGAGGACGCCGGCGACGGCCCAGGCGGCGGCGAAGTTCCAGAACACGCCGGCGGCCGGGAGGTCCGTCGTCTTGAGGACCCAGCTCATATAAATACTGACCCCCCCTGGGGAATACCAGGCTCGACCGAAGCGTCCCCGGCCGGCCGTCTGAGCGTCGGCCAGCAGGACTGTGCCGTGGGGGACTTCGGCAAGCATCCGCTTGGCCCACTGGTTCGTCGAGTCGACGGTCGGCGCATAGTGGAAGGCCGCCGCGCATCCGTGCGACCCGATGTGCCGACGAATCCGGTCCACGTCATAGGCCGAAGGTCGCCCCAGCATCCCTATGAAGTATGGGCAGGCCGGCGGCGGGATACAAGCGAAGGGATGCAAACCCAACGGGCATGTTTCCGGCTCGGTGCCATGCCGGTCCGGGCTTCCGACGGCCTATCGGGTCGTCCCCGCCGCCCTTTGCCGTCGGAAGAAGTCTCGTAGAAGCTGACGGGCCTCGGCCTCCCGAACGCCCCACACGAGGACGGGCCGATGATTGAAGGCGACGTTTCCCAGGACGGACACGGCAGTCCCGCAGGCTCCCGACCGGGGGTCCGGCGTGGCGACCACGACCAAGGGGATTCGGGCAAGCAGGATGGCGCCGGCGCACATCGGGCAGGGTTCCAGGGTGACGTAGAGGGTCGTTTCCGACAACCATCGGTTCGAGGTCGACCGTAAGGCCCGCCGGAGGACTCGAAGTTCGGCGTGCTCCAGGGCTGAACGGCTGGCCTCCATCGCATTGGCGTCCACGTAGAAATGGCCGTCCGGGCGAACCAAAACGGCCCCCACAGGGACCTCTCCCCGGGCCATCGCCCGTCGGGCCGCCTCCAGGGCGACTTCCATCCATGCCGAATGCTCCTCGAAAAAGGCCTCGAGCGGGTTCATCGGGTCCATCCCGCAGAGACGGGGCACCGTCAGTTACTCGTCACCCCGTCACCTTCCAGGCGAAAGGCCTCCCCCACGTGGAGGCGGCGGGAGGCTCCCCGGGGAAGGGTCAAGACGACGCCCTCGGGGTGAATCGATCGGATACGAACGCCGTCTCCGAGAAGGTCCCCCTCCATGAGGATTCGCGTGTCAGACCCAGACTGCCAGATGCTCACGGGAGGGCCGTCGGCTTGCAGAATGCCGATCAAGACCCATGTAGTCGGGGAGGCGGCATCCGGTAGGGACTCCATAGGCGGACGGACCTCATCGGAAGGGGTGGTCCCCGACGGGGGATGTCCGGAAGGCGCCGCCTCCCAGTGAAAGATGTCTCGCCGGGACAGGATCGGGGACCCGACGTTCGAGGCTCCCACGTCGGCGCATGTCATTTCGGGCATGTTTCTCGGCCGGGGCACCGGGACGGGCGGTGGCGGACGGAGCACCGGCATCTGCGAGCCTAACCAGCTCAAGAGCCCGACGTAAGCGACCATGAGTCCACCTACGGCCCAGAGGGACCGCGTCGACCGGGGGGAACCGTCCGAATGCATCGGAGTGCCTCGCCGGTCTGCCATTTCGCAGGACGCCCGGCAGGATAGTCCTACACCCGCGGGATGGTGAGGTTCAAGGGTTGGACGGGGCCTTGGGCGATCTGAAAGGTATGTTGCATGGCCCGAGCGATGAACTGCTTGGCCGTCGTCACGGCCTGGGATACGGAATTGCCCTGTACGAGTAAGGCGGTGACCACGGCGGCAAAGGCATCACCGGCGCCGAGCCGATTGGAGCTTCGGGTCCAGGGATATTCCAGGACGTGGTGACGCCGGCCGTCATAAAGGACGTCCGTGGCCCGGACGAGGCCGGGGAGCCGACCGCCCTTGACGACGACGTGCGCCGGACGGTACCGATGGTGGATGATCTCGCAGGCCGCTTTCATGGCCGGGACGTCGGAGACCGCCTCCATATCGCTAAGGACGGCCGCCTCCTCGACGTTCGGCGTCAGGACGGTGGCGACGGGTCCCAACAGGCGAGTCCAAGATTGCAGGTCTCCGGCCCGATGGAAGGCATAGCCCGTCGCCGAACGCAGGACGGGGTCCACGACGACGATGGGCACCTTGACGTCCTGAAGGACGCCGGCGACGAGTTCGGCCGTCTTCAGGTCCGGGACGGCCCCGACCTTCACGCCCAGGACCTTCACGTCGTTAAAGACGGCCTCCAGTTGAGCCCCCACGTGCTCCAGGGGGACGGGGTAGACGCCTAAGACGGCCTGGGTGTTGTGGGCCAGGATGGCGGTCGCCACGGCGAGTCCGTACATTCGATACGTATGCCAGACTCGTAGGTCGACGACCAGGCCCTCATAGCCCGTCGGGTCGAAAGTCCCGATGGTCAGGACGGTCTGCCGCATCGGCGACCTGCTCCTGGGCTGATAGGCCCGGCGATGGCTTCCCCACCCTTACAGGCCCGGCACTCGAACGGCCCGACCCGGCTTCCAGACGGGTCGGCTGTCCCGCACCGCCAGGAGCCAACCGGTCCGGAAGGCCAATTCTACCGTCTGGGCCATCCCGGTCAACGGCCACGCCGGGTCGTATTCGTCGCTGGGCTGATGGTAGTGCCGGGCGACATACTCCTCATGAAGCTTTTCGCCCCAATCCGGGGGTTTTCCCACGTAATGGGTCCCGGCTTCCAGGGAGACGGCGGGGACGCCCCTGCGGGCCAGGCTGAAGTGGTCCGACCGGAAGAAGTAGCCCTTTTCGGGGAACGGGTCCGGCCGAAGGGTCACGTGCATGGCCCGGGCGGCCTCCTGAAGGGCCTCGTCCATCGTCGTCCGGTCCATCCCCAGGGGGACGAAGTCTTCCGTCGGGCCCCACACGTTAACCCCGTCCAGGTTGATATTGGCTACGGTCTTTTCGAGGGGCCACAGGGGACGGCTGGCATAGTAGAGCGAGCCGAGGAGACCGGCTTCCTCGGCTGTGACCATCAGGAAGAGGACCGACCGGCGGGGTCGGATGCCCTGCCGGGCCAGATGGGCATAAACCTCAGCCACACCGAGGACGGCCGCCACGCCCGAGGCGTTGTCATAGGCCCCATTGTAGATGGCATCCCCCTGGACGGCCGGTCCGATACCCAGGTGGTCGAAATGGGCCGTGTAGAGGACGGCCTCCGATTGGAGGTGAGGGTCCGAGCCCCGCAGGAGGGCCACCACGTTCTGGGACGTAAACTTCCGGGCCTCCTGACGGAGTTCGACGGTCACCCGAGCTCCGAGGTCGATGGGTCGGAAGTCCCGGCGAGCCGCCCGGCGGAGCAAATCGTCCAGGCTGTAACCGGCGGCCTGGAGGATCGAGCGGGCCGCGTCTTCCCGAATCCAGCCCTTTACCGGCAGGGCCGGTTCGACCCCGGCGGCGTCCAGATGGACCTGCTCGCCGGTCCAAGAGCTCTGGACGACCGTCCAGGGGTAGCCGGCCATGTCCGGGACGTGGACGACGAGGGCGCCCAGAGCCCCCTTCCGGTAAGCCTGCTCAAACTTATACGTCCACCGACCGTAGTAGGTCATCGCTTTGCCTTCAAAGAGGTTCGGCTCCGACGGCGGGGCCGGCGGGTCGTTGACGAACATGACGAGGACCTTGCCCCGCATGTCCTGACCCTTGTAGTCGTCCCACCGGTATTCGGGTGCCTCGATGCCGTAACCGACAAATACGAGGGGAGCATCGGCGATGGAGACGGCCGGCTCGTAGACTCCGCTCCATACGACGAAGTCCTGCACGGGTCGAAATTCCAGGGTCTGGCCCCGGACCTCAACCCGGAGGGGTTCCGGCTGGGCCGTCACGCCGACCATCGGGACGGGCTGAAAGTAGTCCGGCGCGCCCTCCAGGGGCTCCAGACCCATCATGGCCAGGCGCGTGGCGATGTACCGAGCCGCCAGCCGGTCGCCCCGTGTGCCGGGGGCCCGGCCCTCCAGGAGGTCGTCGGCCAGAAACTGTAGATCGGCCCGCAACTGTTCGATGCGGATGGCCGTCTCAAAGCCCGCAGGCCAGGAGGGACCGGACGTTGCCGAAATAGAGGGGAGAACACTCAGAGCGATCAGTCCAAGCCCGAAGACTCGCCGCATCGGGGACCTCCAGCCGAGACCTCAGAAGACGGGTCGAGAAGGACCGACAGGATACACGACATAGGTAGCCCGATGCAAACTTCGTCGGGCCGATCCCGTCGGGCCCCGGCGTTTTTGACTTTTCGGGGTCGGTCAGTACAATAGGCTCCCGTCGGGTTCATGGTATGGCCTGTCTTATCCAGAGCGGCGGAGGGAACGGGCCCTGTGAAGCCGCGGCAACCGGCTCGCGCCCGCGGGCGTCCGGTGCCAACTCCCGCAGGCCGGGGTAAGACCTGGCCTGGAAGATGAGGCAGGCGTTGCCTCGCGCAACACCTCCTCGGGTCGTCGACAGCCAAACCCGAACCTGAACGACGTCCGCCCCCGACGTCGTCGCTTGGGACACCCCGGAAAGCGTTTCGGCGTGGGGACGCGTGATACCCCCGATGCTGGAGGTGGGCGATGGCTTTCGTTCGCGGGCTTCTATGTCGGGAGTGCAATACTCCCTTTGACGAGATCCCGGTGGCGACGTGCGACCGCTGTTTGGGTCCGCTGGACGTGGCCTACGACTGGGACGCTATCCGGCGGCATTTGAACCGGTCGGTCATCGAGCAGGGCCCGCCCAGCATGTGGCGCTACCGTGCCCTCTTGCCCGTGGACCCGATGGACTCTATCGGGGACCGCACGGGGTGGACGCCCCTGTGGCATGCCCGTCGGCTGGGAGAGGTCCTGGGTCATCCCCGCGTCTTCATCAAGTACGATGGTGCCAATCATCCGACCCTTTCGTTCAAAGACCGGGTCGTGGCGACGGCCCTGGCGTGGGCCCGCCGGCAGGGGATGACCGTCGTCGGCTGTGCCTCGACCGGTAATCTGGCCCACTCGGTCGCGGCCCAGGCGGCCCGACACGGCTTTCGGGCCGTGATCCTGGTCCCGGCCGACCTGGAGGTCGGCAAGGTCGTGGCGACGGCCGTTCATCGCCCGACCCTCATCACGGTGGACGGTCACTATGACCACGTCAACCGCCTGTGCTACGAGCTGGCCGAGGCCTACGGGTGGGGGATGGTCAACATCAACCTGCGGGCTTACTACGGCGAGGGCTCCAAGACGGTCGGGTACGAGATTGCCGAGCAGATGGGCTGGCAGGTCCCCGACCATGTCATCGTTCCTATGGCGGGCGGTTCGCTGATCACGAAGATCCATCGAGCCTTTCAGGAGTTCATTCGCCTGGGCCTGGTCGAGGACAAACCCTACCGCATGCATGGGGCCCAGGCCGAGGGATGCGGTCCGATCGTCCACGCCTTCCAGCGGGGCGACGACGTCATCACCCCCGAGCGTCCCCGCACCATCGTCCGCTCGCTGGCCATTGGGAATCCGGCCGACGGTCGCTATGCCCTGCGGACCATCCGCCAGACGGGTGGCCAGGGTGTGGCCGTCTCCGACGAAGAGGTCCGGGAAGGCATCCGCCTTCTGGCCGAGACGGAGGGGGTCTTCACGGAGCCGGCTGGCGGCGTCGTCGTTGCGGCGGCGGCCCGTCTTATCCGGGAAGGTTCCATTCGGCCCGACGAGTCGGTCGTCCTGGCCATCACGGGGCACGGTCTGAAGACCCTGGAGGCCGTAACGGACGTGAGGCCTCCGGTGTACGGCCCCATCCGACCGAACCTGGAGGCCTTCCAGGCCCTGTGGGACCGCATTGCTGGGACCTAAGGCGGGCCCGGGTGCTCGGTGTCGGGTAGCGAAGGGGTCGCACGACCGTGCCTTCCATCTCCGCCCGATGCCTCCCGTCGAGATCCGACATCGAACATCCCATCGGCATCAAGGAGACAGCGATGTCGCGGATTTCCGTCGCCGTCGTCGGAGCGACTGGTGCCGTCGGTCAGGCATTGGTCGCCGCCCTCCACGGGCATCCCTGGTTCACCGTCGAGGCCCTCGTGGCCTCCGAACGGAGCGCCGGCCTGAAGTATCGGGACGCCGTCCGGTGGGTCCTGCCGGGTTCGGTCCCCCCTGAGGTGGCAGATCGGACAGTCCTGGACGTGACGGCCGACCTGCAGACGCCCATCATCTTGTCCTGTATCGACGCCGGCCTTGCCCGGGAGTTGGAGCCCCAGTGGGCCCAGCGGGGACACCGGGTATTTAGCAACGCCAGCGCCTTTCGGCTCCACCCGACGGTCCCGCTCCTCATCCCGGAGGTCAACGCCGACCACTATGCCCTCGTTCAGTATCGGGACTCGGCGTGGAAGGGGTTTATCGTGACAAATCCCAACTGTTGCGTCGCCGGTCTGGCGATGGCCCTGGGTCCACTGACGAAGCGGTGGTCTGTTGAGCGGGTTTACGTGACGACCTTTCAGGCCGTGTCGGGGGCCGGTCTTCAGGGTCTGGCGGCCCTTCCCATTGCCGACAACGTCATCCCCTGGATCGCGGGGGAGGAAGAGAAACTCCAGAAGGAGCCCCCAAAGATTCTGGGCTGGCTTCAAGGGGCCCGGCTCGTCGAATATCCCGTCGAGATCATCCCCAGTTGCTATCGTGTGCCGGTCCGCCACGGCCACACGCTGGCCCTCGTCATCGAGGGCGACGCCGACATGACGCCGGAGCGGGCCGCCGAAGCATGGCGGGACTTCCGACCGCCGGATTGGGTCCGCCAACTCCCCTCCGGCGTGGGTCAGCCGATTCGGGTCTGGACCGAAGTCGACCGACCCCAGCCGGCCCTGGACCGGGATGAGGGCCAGGGCATGGTCGTCCACGTCGGTCGCATCCGGGGCCAGGCCGGCCGCGTGCTGTGCACGGTCTTGGTCCACAACCTCATCCGGGGTGCGGCCGGGGCGGTCCTGTTGAACGCCGAGCTGTCCGTGTCACTGAATCCGCTGTGACAAGCCTCACTTGCCGGCGCGGAGTAACGGTCCGAGAAGGCCGGTAAGGTCCATTCGGCAGTTCAGCCATACGACGATGATTCAGATCCTGACTCCGGGGAATGCCCCGGATCGGAACCGATGAGGACGGCTTCCCATGAGTGAACGCCTGTTGACCGTTCATAAGATCGGTGGCGGCGCCCTTCGGGCACCCGAGGACTTCGAACGGGTCGCCGAGGTCCTTCGCCAGTCGCCAGGGTCCAACGTGATCGTCGTGTCGGCCTTGCACGGCGTGACGGATGAACTCCTGCGTGCCGCTCGCCGGGCAACCGACGGCGGCCGACCGGCGGCCTTAGAGGCCCTTCGGATGTTACAGGACCGTCACACGACCTGGGCTCAGCGTCTCCTGCAACCCCCGGGTCTTACCCAGTTCCTACGCTTCTACGACCGGCTTCACCGAAGCGCCCAGTCCATCCTGTCGAGCATGGCACGCCTTCGAGAGACGCCCCCGGCGGCGATGGACCGGCTCCTGAGTCTGGGCGAACTGAGTTCGTCGTACATGCTGACCCTCTTTCTCCGTCAGCAGGGTTTTGTCGCCGCCTGGGCCGACGCTCGACGCCTCATCCAGACCGACGATCAGCACGGCCGTGCCCAGCCCCTATTTCCTGAGACACGCCTGCGGACTCGGGAAGTCCTGACGGCCCTTCTACAGGAGGGCACTGTCCCCGTCGTCCCCGGCTTCATCGGACGGTCGGCTTCCGGACGCACGACGACCCTGGGTCGCGGCGGTTCGGACCTGACGGCGACCCTCATCGCCGTCATCCTGAAGGCAAGCCGGGTCATCCTCTGGACCGACGTGGCCGCCATCATGTCGGCCGACCCCCGCTTGGTCCCGACGGCCTTCACGATCCCGGCCGTCCCCTACGAGGAAGCAGTCCTACTGGCGAAATTGGGCGTCAAACGCTTCCATCCGGAAATGCTGGAGTTTGTCTACCGCCGGGGTATCCCCGTCATCATCCGGAGCCTCAAGGACCTGCAGGCACCCGGTACGACCATCCACATGGATGCCCGTCTCCCCGACGGTCCCCACGTCATCGCCCACCTGCCCCACGTGACCCTGGTCCGCCTAGAGTTCAGCCTTCCCCTCCGGCGGCCCCTGCTCCGGGTCCTCCGCGCCCTCTATCGGGCATTCCGGCCCCTGGCCGTCATGGCCCAGCAGTGGCCTCCGACGATCACCCTCCTGGTCTCGGGCACGCACGCCCCCGAGTCCCTCGGACAGAAACCCAGCCGGCTCGGGGCGGCTCGCGTCCATGTCGCGAATGCCAGCCTCCTCATGATCGTCGGCCAAAATCTGCGGTCGTCCCTTCCCATCGACGACCTCGTCCCCCGGCCCGCTCGGGTCCTCCATGAATGGGCCACCGACGTGGCGGTCCCCGTACTCGTCCCGACCGAATGTCTGACGGACCTCGCCCGGGCCATCCACGACCGTTGTTTTGGGGGACAGATGCAGGCTTCCGGCTCCAAAACGCGGACGAAGCCGTAGGGGCAACCCGCCGTTGCCCTTACGGCGAACCCGCGTGGGGCTTTTACCGGTGGCCCGCTCGGACCGTCGGCTGAAAGTGGATGCGAAAGACCCGGATTTTTCCGTCCGCTCCCGCCCAAGCGACCGTCCCGTCATCGCCCAGGGCGGCATCCCACGCCGTCCAGCCTTGGGCCTGCCATAGGACCCGGCCGGTCGCGGCATCGACGATCACCGGCGGTTCGTCCATCCGCGTGAGGACGACCCAGGCCGACGGCCCCTCTTCGACGAGAAGGAGTCGGATGACGGGCGCCCGCAACGGCAGGACCCACCGGCGGTCGCCGCTCCGAGCATCCAAGGCATACAGCAGGAGGCCCCGCGTAGCGACCACCAGGATGCCTCCGGCCGTCTGAACCGGCCGCACGGTCACGCTGGCCCCTAAGTCCAGCCGCCACCGGAGACGACCCCGAGCGAGGTCCCACAGCCACCCCCACCGACCTGCTGAAACGAAGACCCCGGCCGGGACGATCCACACGTGAACGGCCGTAGCGTCGGTCCCGGCCGGAATCCGAAAGGACTTCCTCCACGCGAAGGGGCCGACGCCCGTTCCGCCGGACGCCCGGTCCGGTGCCGTCGAGGAGGGACCCACGCCTCGGCTACAGAGAATCTCGGCCGGACGCGCCGGCCCGGCGCCGTCCTCTTGGACCCGAAGGCCGCACCACCAAGGGGGATCCCATGCCCATGCCGGTAGGCCGAAATCGGGCCGGACCGCCGCCGGGAACGACCAGCATACGGAAGCCGCCGGGTCAACGCCCGGCGTACAGACGCGGACGTCGTCGGACGTATGGCCTGTCCACAGACGATGGCCGTCGTCCCATACAGTCATGCCCTCCGGCCACACCGTCCGAGTCGGCGGGGCGGTCGATCCCTCGGAAAAGGTCAGGAGTTCGGTCGGCGTGGCCAGGAAGACCGTTCCGTCCGTGAGGGCCCAGGCTCGAAGGGCTTGCCCACGTTCGTCCGACCAACGGATCGGCGGGACGGCTTCTAGTGTAGCCGTCGGCCAGTAAACGACAGCCCCCTCAGCCAGAAGTTCAGCCGCCCAGCCCCGGCCCGTCCACCGAAGCCCGGCCACCTCGCCGGGTGCCGTCCACTCGACGACCGGCTCGACGGTCACCTGTGCCGGACCCGTCCGGACGGCGCAGGCCAGAAGGGTAAAGTACGCGAGATAGAAGATAGCCCGTAGGATGAGGTCCCAGATTCCAGGACCCGAATCCCCAGGGAGAAAAGACCTCAAGCGCCAGATGGCCGAGTAGCCTTGGGAGTGATTCCCGGCCTCCGGCCCCCGGCGGCTCCCTGCCAGACACCGAGGGCTCTGAGACCCGGTACCCGGGACTCGAAAGACCGCCCATCGGGTATGCATCCCGTCAGACCTCACCCGGGGAAGCGGGGGTCAGTCGACAGCCGTCTTCCGCTCCGGCGAGCGGGACTCAGTGGGTCCCCCCGAAAAAGTCCCGCATTCGCCGAAACATCCGCTTCGGCTGGGGTGCGATGTCCGGGTGATACTTGCGGGCCATCTTCTCCAGGACGGCCCGGTCTTCCTCGTCGACCTGGGTCGGTACGACGACTTTCAACTGGACATACAGGTCGCCGTAGCCGTTCCCCTGGACCCGGGGCATGCCCCGACCGGGGACCTTGATGATCGTCCCGGGTTGGGTCCCCGGCTCGATGCGGAGGGTCTCCTTTCGGCCGTCCAGGGTCGGGATCTCGATCTCATCCCCGACGAGGGCCTGGAAGACGCTGATCGGCTGTTCGACGTACAGGTCGTCGCCCTGTCGTCGGAAGACGGCATGTTCCTGGACCTTGATGAGGATGTAGAGGTCGCCGGGCGGCCCCCCGCGGATGCCCGCATCCCCTTCCCCGCGCAGGCGGATCTGCATGCCAGTGTCCACACCCGGCGGGATGTGGACCTCGACGGTGCGGGTGTCGGCCACACGCCCCTCGCCGTGGCAGTGGTTACACGGATTGGCGACAACCCGGCCGCGGCCGCCACACTCGGGGCAGGTTCGGCCAATGACGAGGAAACCCCGCTGGGACTGAATGGCACCCGCACCCCCACATACGGGACACACCTGGTCGCGATAGCGGCCCTCCGTGCCCGTACCCCGGCAGTGCGAACAGACGACGCGCTTTGGGACTTTCAGGGAGAGCGTCTTGCCGCGATAAGCATCTTCCAGGCTAATCTCCAGGGTGTACTGGAGGTCTTCTCCGGGGACGGCGTCCCTCGGGAAGCCTGTCCAGGACGATTCCCAGCCCCAAGGCCAGCTAAAGTGGAAGATCCGCTCCCATCCGCCGTTCATGAACCACCGGAAGATATCCTCGAAGTCTCGGAAGATCTCGGGATTCCAGTAGCGCCCGGGGTCGCTACCGACACGCTGACGCAGGCCCTCGACGCCGTAGCGGTCGTAGATAGCTCGCTTCTCCTTGTCGATGAGGACCGAGTAGGCCTCCGTAATCTCCTTGAACTTCTCCTCGGCTTCTTTATTCCCGGGATTTCGGTCGGGATGGTACTGGAGGGCCAGCCGGCGGTAAGCCTTCTTGATTTCCTCTTCGGTAGCGTTCCGGGGTACGCCCAGAATAGCGTAATAATCCTTCATGGCCCCAACACCCTAACAAGATTTAAGATGCAAACCCGATGTGCGCGTTTTCCGATGGCCGGGCTCGGTCTTCGGTGCTCGGTGTCCGGCCCTCGGCGTCGGACCGGCTCCGGTGCCGGGTACCAGGTCCCAGGTGCCAGATAGCCGGTACCCGATACCTGGCACCCGTCTTCGGAAAACGCGCACACCGGGTATGCATCCTGTATCCTATATCCTGCCTCTTCGTCACTTCACCCCTCCGTCCCTTCCGTCTTGCTGGGGTGCCGGGGGCGGGACTTGAACCCGCACGGGCGCAGGACGCCCAGGGGATTTTAAGTCCCCAGTGTCTACCGTTCCACCACCCCGGCCCTGCGTCGGATATATATTGAGGACAATACGCCAATCGGGCAATACGGCAGGAGGGCCATGCGTATTACCCCTCACCCGTCACTCCATTACTTCGTCACCCCGCCCCTCCATTTTTAGGGTTGCCACAACAGGTCGGCCCCCCAGGCGCCCGCCTCGTCCCGGGAGACGATGACCCGAAGGGCCTCGTTGAGGAGATACTCCAAGAGCAGGATCTGCGTCTGGGTCGTCGTCAGGCCGATCGAGTACGTCAGGCTCCACTTGGGCGAAAATTGCTTACCGACCGTCAGGCGGGGCTCCAGGCGGGCCTCCGGCCCGAGTTGGCTGATGTCGATAGAAAGGCGGTCGATGCCGAAGAAGCGCTGAACCTGGCCGAGGGGCGGGATCGACTGGGCCAAGACGTTCGTCAGGAAGCTGGAACCCAGGCTCGTAAAGAAGGCGGTGCTTTCCTGGGGTGATTGCCCGGGCGTGTAGGTCTGGCCCCCCAGTAGGTTCAGGATGGCCCGGGGGTTCAGGGGTGGGTCCGAGGTCAACTGCAGGCTGAGTTGGTCGACAGGTCCGGCGACGACGGCCGTGATGAAATAATTCTGGACCCGGGAGGTCCCGACGATGCGTATGATAGGCCGCACGGCCAGGGGATTCGTGAACTGAATCTGGCCCTCCTGGATGTCAAACAGGCGGTTCAGCAGGGTCACCTGGCCGTTTCGGAGGGTCGCCACGCCGATAAAGGCGGGCTGGGCAAGCGTGCCCGTCACCTGGAGACTCCAGACGAGTTCACTCTGGAGGCCCGTCGAGCCGAGGGTCACACGGACCTGCACGGGGGTCAGGGTCGTGGAACGCACGTTCAGTTGCAGGCGGCTCCAGAGGCCGGCCCCGGCGGTCGGCGTCACGGTCGGCCGCGGAAGGGTCGGAGCCTCGGTCGGCCGCGAAGTTAGCAGAGTCGTCCAGCGGGGTTCCCAAGTCAGCGTTCCCCCGTCGACCGTCCAGTCGGCCGTCAGGACCATCTGGCGGGTCGGATAACCCGACAGGCTGACGGCACCGGAGACCCGGGCGTTCCCGTAAGGAGGGAGCGTCAGGAGGGCACCCTTCAGTTGGAAGCTGACCTGCACGTAGTCGGGATCACCGGGGGGATTCCAGAGGACCTGGCCGACTCCCTCGGCCATGCCGCCGCCGACGGTCGCCTGGAATTGCACGACCCGCCAGACCGGCGTGTGGACCTCGATACGGGCCTGGAGGCGCTCGACCCGGACCGGCCATTCGAGATGGTGCAGAGACGCTTCTTGAGTCTCCAGAAGCCCTTCGACCTGCCACGGGGGCGACGACCCATGACGGACCGTGGCATCGACCCGGACCTGGCCCCGGGCGTCCAGACCCGGCCACTGGGTCTCCAGCCAACGGAGGGCGACCCGGCCGACCACGTGAGCCTCCATCGGGAAATCGGCCGCCAGGGGGAGGAGCCATCCCTCGAGACGGACGTCCGTGTCGGGGCTTTCCTGAAGTCGGACCCCATAGGTCAGACGGTTTCCGTCCCACCGGATGGCCTCCGGCGTGGTCACCGTCAGACGGTGTTGCCGATACTCGACCGTGAGGGTCTCCAGCGTCCCGTCGGCCTGGAGCGGTCTTCCGGGTCCCCACCGGGCCATCCCCCGGGCCTGGCCGGACACCCGCATGTCCAGGACGAAGGGGACCTGGTACTGCCGCCACGCCCACGTGCCCTCGGCCCGGCCTTCGGTCATATCCAGGTAGACGACCCCATGACCCCGGACTTCGTCTCCCTGATACAGCCAAGCCTGAAGGCCCAGGCCCTCGTCCGTCTGGCGGAACATGAGGTCTCCCAGGGGGTGACCCCGCCAGTGGAGGCCCTCGACGTGGCCGTGGACGTCCAGGGTCGGCTGACGCCAGGGGCCATCGATGATCGCATACAGGTCCAGCGTCCCGGCGACTTGATACTTCTGCCCCAAGGGGCTCCGGTGGAGCGGCAGGGCCCGCACGCGGACCCGAAAGTCCTCAAACGTCTCCCGCAGACGCTCCCACCGTCCCGCAAAGTCAAACAGGCCCGTCCGGTAACTGATGCGGCCCTCGTCCACACGAAGGAGAAAGTTGACATACGAGAAGCGCAGAATGCCGTAATCCAAGTCCAGGTCCGTCAGACGGCCTTCCGTCAGACTCAGGTCCCCCCAGAGGTCGACCTGCTGGGAGTTGCCCCGAACGGTCAGAAGCCCCCGGAGGATCCCCCGCAGGGGAAGGAAGCTGAGGGGTGTCGGGGCCAGGACCCGCTCGACGGGGTATCCCAGAAACCGAACCTCGGCATAAGAGTCCCCGTCGATCCAAAAGTCAACCTCTCCCAAGTATAGGAGGACCTCGTCGGCCTCGGCCCGGTAAGGGCCATCCCACAGCCGGGCGTTCCGGAACTGGTAAACCCGGTGCCAGTACCGGACGTCGGCCTCGCCGTCGCCCCACAGGACGCCCAAATAGACGATCCGTTCGCCTCGAAAGTGGCCGTCGATGGCGATGTCCTGGATACGGTGGGAGAAGGTCCCGGCGAACTCGCCCCGACCGTCGATCTCCCACATCTGGATCCGGGGCCGCAGGTTCGGGAACAGGTTCCACTCCCACTGATGGTAGTAGACGTCGACCTCGTAGATACTATCCGTCCGGCCCCAGACCCGGAGCTCCAGGGGGCCGTCGAAGGCGACCCAGCCGTCGACCTCGGCCGATATTGGACCGAGACGGCCCCGGACGGTCAAATGTCGGAACCGATAGCCCTCCAGTTCCCCTCGGGCCGTCAGTTCAACGGGATAGGCCCAATCCCGCAGGTAGGGTCGCTCCCGGGGCTCCATCGGGGTCGGACGGGGAACGACGCTGGGCCGGGGGGTCGCCTGTAAGACCATCCAGCCGGTCAAGCGGTCGAACTGGTGTTCCCGCCACGTGACGGCCCCGCTTCCGCTCCAGACCGCCGCATGATGGATCTTCCGAAGACCCCACATCTGCCCGAAGCGGTCGGCGTCCGCGTCCCGTACGGCCAAGAACAGCCCAAACCGACTGTCCCCGAAGAGGGGGTCGACCCGAAAGTCGCTGAATACACGGCCCGTCCCCGTCAGCCGGCCATGCGCTCCGTAGACATTCAACCGGTGGTGGGTCATGTAAACCGGGCCGGCGGCCTCGTCGAAGACCTGGCGGCCCATTCGATAGGGAACGGACCGAACCCAGCCCCGGAGCCGGAATCGGGAGAAGTCCCCGTCGTAGTGCACGATGCCGTGACCCCGGCCCTCGACCCGAAAGGGGATATCGTGAATGCGCTGGATCACCCGCTGGTCCCACTGGCCGATAAGGGTCAGGTCCATCTGCGGCGAACCGTACCCGACGATCCGACCGCTCCCCCACAGATGGTAGCCGTCGCCCCAGAGATGGGCCTGGTCGATCGTCGGTCCGTCCAGACTCAGGCGGACCTGAAGGCCACCCTGGAAGACCCAGGGGTTATAGTCGTACATGCGGAGGAAGCCCTGCTCGACGCGAATCCCACCGGCCAGGTGACCGCCGGCCGGATGGTGCCGAAAGTAGGCCCGGACTTGCGGAAGGCCGAGGAGGAGCGGGATTCCGTCATGCCGGAGATAAAACTCCAGACGCTCGACCCGCAAAGCCTCCAGCCGCACGTCCACGAATCGAATTCCCCGGACCGCCTCCCGGGGGATCGAGATGGACGGCCAGTTGGCTTGACCCCGGACGTCGTAGTATGCCTGAATCCGGGCACCCCCGACCGTGACGGAGCGGATCACCAAATGCCGGCGGAGCAGGGCCCGCCACCAGAAGCGGAATTCGATACGCTCGACGTGGGCGAAGGCCTGCCGACCCTGGGGTCCCCTCGTGTACCACGTGATGTCCTTGAACGTCACCGACGGCCGCAGGAGGTTCCAGCCGGCCCAGCCGATGGTCACGTCCTGCCGGGCCGTCTCCCGCAGGAATCGCTCGACGACCGTCCGGGTCCATACCCCGGCCGTCCGAGCGGCCCACAGGTAAACCCCGACGCCTGCCCCGGCAAGACCCATTAGGACCATCCCGACCGCGATGCGGCGCCACGCTCGACGGCGTCCACCCATGGCCTTATCCAAGCTCCGCTCGCTAAAGCGGGTTGTTCCATAGGGGAGTGACGGGGTGACGAAGAACTCATCTGAAGACTCTTGCTAAGCAAATCATGATACACCCAAGGAAGCCCAAGGCCGACCGCTCGGAGCGGACCCGCAGACGGCGAAACGACGGGCATCCCGGTCTGGATGCGGCTTGGGGGGCTCTCCCGCTTCCCTCGGTAACGCCGTTCGGAGATGCGGGTCGGATGCCCCGGCGTCGTAAGGCCTGCCCCAACGGTCGGCCGCCCGAGGACGCCAACCCGTAGTGGCGGCTCAGGGGCACCGGAGCCCCGGCTCGATGCAGGGCGAAGGGAACCCCCGGGCCATCGACCCCCCGGTGCCGCTGGGTCCCCTTCACCCGGTGCTGGCCAGAGTAGCCCCTTTGGCAGGCACGGTGCTACGGTCCAGACTCTCCCGCAGGGCCTGCCCAAGACGGCCCCACACCAGTGGGATTGAAATCCTTTTGTCGAGCATAACGACTCCCAGCAGGGCCTACATAAGACGGCCCCATACCCCCTCCCGCTCCCACCCACGGCTCATCCGTGAGCTCCCGGAACATCGTACCTTCTCCCTGCGTTCAAGTCTCAAGCTCCAATACCCTATCGCAGAGTTTTCAGACAAGTTCTTCGTCACTCCGTCACCTCGTCACTTCGTTACTCCGTCACTCCATCACTCCGTCACTCCCCTTTCACATCCGCATGGCCGTCGCCAGGGAGAAGATGGGATAGTACACGGAGATCAGGACGAAGGCCACGACAAGGGCCATCAGGATGAGGATCGCCGGCTCGATGAGGCTCATCAGCCGCCGAAGCTGATTCGTCAGGTCTTCGTCGTAAAAGCGCGCCGCATGCTCCAGCATTTCGTCGAGCGCGCCGGTCTGCTCCCCGACCTGGACCATCTCCAGGAGGAGGTCTGCCCGAAGGCCCGCCGACTCCAAGGCCTCGTAAAGCGACATGCCTTCCCGAACCCGATGGCGAGCGGCAAGGACTTGATTGCCGATGAAGCGGTTCCACACGGCGGCGGCCGTCACCTCCAGGGCGTGAACCAGGGGCAGACCGCTGGACAGGAGCGTCGCCAGGGTATGCGCCAGTTGGCCGATGGCGTAAGACCACAGGAGGGGGCCGACCCCGACGATTCGGAGGAGGAGCCGATGCCAGTGACGCTCAAAGAGGGGCAAATGCCGAACCCCCAGCCGTAGGAGGTAGGCCCCGCCGAGAACCGTCCCGACCAAGACGGGAAGTCCCCGCCGAACGAGGCCGGCGATGTCCACGACCAGTTGGGTGATCCACGGAAGGGATGCCTCCATGGAGGCGTAAAAACTCACGAAGCGGGGGATGACAAAGGCAAAGAGGACCCCCAGGAGGACCGAAGCCAACAGGAGCAGGATCGCCGGATACGTCAGGGCCGACAGGATCTGCCGCCGGGTCTCGTAAATCAGGGTTTGATACTGGACGAAACGCCGCAGGACGACTTCTAACTGACCGCTCCGCTCCCCGGCCATCAGGTTGGCGACGTAGACCCGGGGGACGTGCTCGGTAAAATCCCCGAAAGCCTCGGACAGGGACGCTCCCGCCCGAACCCGCTCCCGAACTCCGGCGATAATGAACCGCAGGAGGGGATGTCGCTGACGGCTCTCCAGGATTTCCAGGCACCGCAAGAGGGGAAGGCCAGCTCGCAGGAGCGTCGCCAGCTCCTGATTGAAGATCAAGAACGCCCGCACCGGCACCTTGGGGACCCCTACACCGAACAGCAGGCGCCACCAGTCCCGCCATCGGCGGAGGGGTCGGACCTCGAAGATCCAGTAACCCTGTCGTTCTAACTCCCGCCGGGCGTGGGCCAGGGAGTCGGCGTATATCGTTTTGGCGACGATGTCGCCCTTGGGCGTCCCGACCCGACAGTAGAATTCCGGCATAGCCGGCTCTCCCGCAGGCTACAAGATACAATCGGCGGAGTGCGGGATGCAAGATGGGGCAGTCCGTAGGGCAATAGGGATGCATATCCCGTGTGCGGATTTTTCGAAGACAGGTACCACCTCCCGGGTACCGGCTATCTGGCACCGGGCACCCGGTACCGGTGTGGTGCGATTAAAAGTAGAGGGTCGGTGTTATGGCGACGTGGCATGATTGGTGTTTCAACCCCACTGTGGTGCGATTAAAAGTGGGTCTCCTGGGGTGTCATCGGGGCGGGCAGGGCGGTTTCAATCCCACTGTGGTGCGATTAAAACCTTCCGGAGGCATTGGGCCAAAGCCCCGAGGACTTGTTTCAATCCCACTGTGGTGCGATTAAAAGTCGCGGGCTGGTAACGCATTTTGTGTGGGCCCCCATAAGTTTCAATCCCACTGTGGTGCGATTAAAAGGCGGTGTGGGTTCAAACGATTCCAGCATGCCGATTTCGTTTCAATCCCACTGTGGTGCGATTAAAAGAGAGAAGGGCGCATGAAGTGTAACGGCGAATTGAACAGTTTCAATCCCACTGTGGTGCGATTAAAAGATGGGTTGTAGTTATTCGTTTTGACGCAACGGATCCAGTTTCAATCCCACTGTGGTGCGATTAAAAGTCCTGGAGGAGTCGTTCGGCCAGGGCCTGGATGACTTGTTTCAATCCCACTGTGGTGCGATTAAAAG
>Ga0197143_1000696_pt1 | contig 33466 bp, 36 predicted proteins | sample GBS70_MetaG_FD_148603 | JGI IMG/M metagenome (GOLD analysis project Ga0197143, IMG submission 148603) | Sediment microbial communities from Great Boiling Springs, Gerlach, Nevada, United States - GBS 70_MetaG | ecosystem: Environmental > Aquatic > Thermal springs > Hot (42-90C) > Sediment... | reverse complement strand
GGTGGCTTCCTCTTTAGAGACCAGGAGGAAACCTCGTTGTAAACTTCCAGTTAAGTAAAAAAGGTCTACATTCTGAAGGACAAGGGCTAAATCAACGTCCTTTTCTTTTAACCTTTCTTGAAAGGCCGAAAGGCGTTTTTTTACCTCGTCTTCAGGTACACGGGAAAAGGACTCAAGGAGGACTTTCCAATTTGTTTCCATGATGTAAAAATTTACCATAAAAGAGAGACTAAGATAATAAACACATGGGTTCTATCACCGATGTTCCGGGCATAAAGGTTGGGCATTTTACTCATAGAAGGGCTTTGACCGGTTGTACCGTCATATTGTTTGAATCTCCTGCAAGAGCTGCGTTCGATATGAGGGGCATGGCTTCTGGGACAAGACAAATAGATTCTTTGACCCCTCTACATGTGGTAAATGAAATCCACGCCATCCTTTTAACCGGGGGAAGCTCTTTTGGACTTGATGCAGCAGGAGGGGTGATGAGATATTTGGAAAAGAAGGGCATAGGTTTTGACACAGGAGTTGCCAAGATTCCCATTGTGCCTTCAGCGGTTCTTTTCGACCTCGGTTTAGGAGATCCAAAAATAAGGCCCGATGTCAAGATGGGTTACAAGGCCTGTCTCGAGGCTTCAACGGAGGTTCAGGAGGGAAGCGTCGGTGCAGGAACGGGCGCTACGGTTGGGAAACTTTTGGGCTTAAAAAGGGCCATGAAAGGAGGGCTTGGCACGTGGAGCATAAAGGGGCCGGAAAAAGTAGTGGTTGGGGCTTTAGTGGTGCTTAATGCCTTTGGAGATGTGTTTGACCCTTCCACGGGGGAACAAATCGCAGGTCCTTTGGATGAGAACGGAAAGCTCTTGAACACCCAACAGCTTCTTAAGCGAGGAGTAAAAAAGGAGAAGTTCGGTTTTTCCCTTGAGAATACCACTTTGGTGGTTTTGGCAACAAACGTTAAGTTAGATAAAATAGAACTTACCAAACTTGCTCAGATGGCCTCTCTGAGTTTGGGGAAGGTGATTTCTCCCTTTGGTACCCCCTTTGATGGTGATATAGTGTTTGCCGTTTCGACAGGTGAGGAAGAATTGCCCTTGGCCAATGTGGCTGCTTTAGCGGAAGGTGCGATTTTTGAAGCAGTAAAAAGGGCGATTTTTTTAGCCGATGGTTTCAAGATCATTCCATCATGGAGAGATGTCTTCGGACTTGACCCGAAGGCCTGACCTCTATATATTGATCCATAAATTTCCTTGAGAGGAAAATTTGAAACTGCTGTTATCTGAAATTCCACCCGAAGGGGTGAAGATAAATTGGGAGGAGATAGAGGACTTCCGCCTGGAGCAAGTAGAGGGCACTTTGGAGGAAGGTTTACGATTCCTAAAAATGCCCGAAGGCGAACTCTTTATTAAGCCTTCGAAGAAAGGGGTAGTATGCAAAGGGAGATTGGAATGTTCGGTTTTGATCAAATGCGCCCGATGTTTAAAGGAGTTCGAGATGCCCATCCGGGATGAGTTTGAAGTGCTATATGTACCTTTGCGGGAGATGTCACTCAAGGAGGAGGTTGAGTTGAGTTTAGATGATATGGAGACGGGTTTTCTCAAAGAGGACCTTTTTGACGTGGGAGAAGTTTTGAACGAGAGGATTTGGCTTTCCATCCCGATGAAGCCTTTATGTAAAGAGGATTGTAAGGGGTTGTGTCCTTACTGTGGTAAAGAGTTGAACGAAGGAGATTGTGGATGTAAATCAGAATACGTTGATCCCCGTTTTGCCGTACTCAAAGACATTAAAATAAAACTTAAAAAGGGGTAGGGAGATGGCGGTTCCAAAGAAGAAGACTTCAAGCGCGAGAAGGGATAAGAGGAGAACTCATTGGAAGGTTATGCCACCCAATTTGGTGCTTTGTCCTCAATGTAGAAGTCCCAAGCTTCCGCATTTTGTGTGTCCAAATTGCGGATACTATAAAGGCAAAAAGGTAATCGAGTTGGAAGAATCGTAACAGAAGATGGGCGACAGGCCTTTAAGGATAGCCGTTGATGCGATGGGTGGCGATTATGCCCCTCAAGCTGTAGTATTAGGGGCAGTGGAAGCTTCTAAGACCTTAAAGGGCGAGATCGTTCTTGTGGGCGATAGCGAAGTTGTAGAGGAAGAACTCGCCAAGGTTAAGGAGAAATACCCGAGGGATAAAATCAAGATAGTGCATGCCCCTGAAGTTATAACCATGGAGGATAGTCCTTCTAAGGTGGTCCGTTCTAAACCCAATAGTTCTATCCATCGCTCAATTGACCTTATGGTGGAGGGGGAAGTGGATGCGGTAGTCACCGCGGGTAATTCGGGAGCGGCCCTTGCGGTAGCCATGTTTAAGCTCAAGAAGCTTCCTTATGTGGAAAGGCCCGCCTTGGTGAGTTTACATCCCTCAAAAAGGGGTTACACGGTGGTTTTAGACGTGGGGGGTAATGTGGAGTGTAGATCCACCATGCTTGTGCAGTTCGCTCTAATGGGAGAGATATATGCCCGATTGGCCTTGGGAAAGCAGAAGCCCTTGGTGGGGCTTTTGAGTAACGGTACCGAGGAGACAAAAGGCACCGAAGTCACAAGGAAGGCCCACGAGATGCTGAAAAGATGTAACATCAACTATGTGGGCTATGTGGAGGGAAGGGATATATATTATGGGGATGTGGATGTGGTTGTATGCGATGGGTTTGTGGGGAACATCGTACTTAAGGCCGCTGAGGGGGTTGGGGATTTTCTCCGATGGAAGCTTAAGCAAGAGGCCCATCGATATCCACTTTTATGGGCCACTATGCTCATTTCCCAAAGGTTATGGAAAAAGGTGCTAAAGGAGGTGGATTATACTTCTTATGGAGGGGTTCCGCTTTTAGGGGTCAACGGGGTGTGTTTCATATGTCACGGGCACTCTTCGCCAAAAGCCATCGCTCAAGCGATTCGGGCCGCTTCTGATTATGTATTAAAGGATGTGAATGGGTCTCTTATAAGAGCCCTAGAGGAGAACGAGGAACTTAAGAAAATGGGGTTAAAGGCGGAGGAACATTAAAAGGGGGTAAAAATGGATTATTTTCTCACCGAAGAGCAGAGGATGTTAAAGGAATTGGCCAGGCGAATTACTGAGGAACATATAATTCCCTTGAGAGCCGATTTTGACGAGAAGGAGGAGTTTCCTTGGCCCATAATGAAAGTTTGTGCTGAGGCCGGGCTTTTTGGCGTGGCAATACCCGAACAGTACGGAGGATCAGGTGGAGGGGTTTTTGAGACCTGTTTGGTTATAGAGGAACTAAGCCGTGGCTGTTTGGGGGTTGCGGTAAGCTTTGCCGCTTCAAGCTTATGTGCCTATCCTATTATGCTTTTTGGCACCGAAGAACAGAAACAAAAATACCTTTCAGAACTTGCTTCAGGACGGAAGCTTGGAGCTTTTGCAGTTACCGAGGCGGATGCTGGAAGTGACGTGAGTTCCATAAAAACCGAGGCCATAAGGGATGGTAAGGGTTACCGGATCAGAGGGACAAAGCAATGGATAACCAACGGCGGAGAAGCCGACATTTACGTGGTCTTTGCCGTTACCGATAAGCGTCGAGGGCCTCGTGGTATAAGTGGTTTCATAGTGGAAAAAGGAACCCCGGGTTTCTCCTTTGGAAAAAAGGAGAAGAAGATGGGCATAAGGGCTTCGGCCACCAGGGAGCTCATATTTGAGGACTGTTGGGTTCCTGAGGAGAATCTGCTGGGTGGAAGGGAGGGCATTGGGCTTCGAGCCATTCTTAACACCTTTGATATGACTCGCCCAGGGGTTGGGGCTCAGGCCGTTGGGGTTGCTCAAGCAGCATTTGAAGTTGCCCTTGAATATGCCAAACAAAGGGTTCAATTTGGGCAGAAAATTATCTCCTTTCAAGCGATTCAACATATGCTCGCCGATATGGCTACTCAGATCCAAGCGGCGAGGTCACTTGTTTACGCGGTGGCAAGGTATATCGATAGTAAACCCCCTGATTTCACCAAGGAATCGGCTATGGCCAAGCTTTTCGCAAGTGATATAGCTATGAGAGTGGTGGAGGATGCGGTTCAGATTTTGGGAGGTTATGGTTATATGAGGGATTTTCCGGTGGAGAAAATGATGCGAGATGTTAAGATCCTACAAATATATGAGGGCACCAATCAGATACAACGCAACAATATAGCCCGAGAGCTTATTAAAGAGATGGCCAAAAAGGGGATATGAGATGAGCAAACTCGCCTTCGTCTTTCCGGGACAAGGAGCTCAGTACGTTGGGATGGGGAAGGATCTGTGGGAGAACTTTCCCTATGTGAGAAGTCTTTTTGAGGAGGCCAATGAAGTCCTCGGATTTGATCTTAAGAGATTATGTTTTGAAGGACCTGAGAGCGAATTAAAGAAGACAGAAAACACACAAGTTTGTGTTTTTTTGGTCAGCTTAGCTTCTGCTCTGGTTTTGGAGGAGGAGCTGGGGGTCAAGCCCGATTATTTAGCCGGACACAGCTTGGGGGAGTATACGGCTTTGTGCGTGGCAGGGGTTATTCCCTTTAAAGAGGCTTTACGACTTGTGAGAAAAAGAGGGGAGTTTATGCGAGATTCCTGCCCCGAAGGGATAGGGGCCATGGCGGCTCTGCTTGGTTTGGAAAGGGATAGGGTCTTTGATCTGTGCCAAAAGGCCAAAAAGGAGGGAGAGGTTTTGGTTCCCGCCAATTTCAATTGCCCGGGACAGATCGTCATTTCCGGTCACAAAGAAGCGGTAGAAAGGGCCATTTCTATGGTTAAGGATTTTGGTGGTAAAAAGGCAGTGCTTCTTGAGGTAAGTGGGGCCTTTCATTCGCCATTGATGGAGGGGGCTTCTAAGAAATTGGGGGAGTTCCTCAAAGGGATTGAGTGCAATGGTTTTAAAATGCCAGTAGTTTCCAACGTGAATGCGGAACCTTATTCGGATCCCCAAAAGGCCAAAGAGCTGTTAGTCCTACAAGTAAAAAGTCCTGTTCTTTGGGAGGATTCGGTAAGGAGATTGGTTGCATTAGGGGTTAATACCTTTGTAGAATTAGGGCCTGGAAAGGTACTTACGGGTTTGATAAGAAGGACAGTGCCTGAGCTTAAAACCCTCAGCCTTGAGGTATCGCAAGACCTTGAGGGAGTGAGGGAGGGTTTAAATTTAAAAAATTAGGTGAGGAGGTGAGAAGGAATGGCTCCGACTCTTGAACAGATTGAACAGAGGTTAAAGGAGTTAATAGTTCAGCAGTTAGGGGTTGATGAGAGTGCAGTTGTTCCCGAAGCCAAATTTGTAGATGATCTTGGGGCTGATTCCTTGGATTTGGTGGAGCTTATTATGGCCTTGGAGGATGAGTACGGGATTGAGATTCCGGATGAGGATGCCGAAAAGATCGTCACGGTGGGTGATGCTCTTAATTACCTTAAGGAAAGGTTAGCCAAGGCATAAAAAGGAGGGCACTTGAGGCGGAGGGTAGTTGTTACCGGTATTGGTATGGTTATTCCCCAAGGAGCGGGGAAGGATGAGGTGTGGAAGAAGATATGCGAGGGCGTTTCGGGGGTAGGTCCTATAACTAAATTTGATCCTACGGGATTTGAGACTCGAATAGCCGCGGAGGTTAGGGATTTCGATCCGGGTAGATTTATCGATCCGAAAGACTTACGTAAGATGGATCCCTTTATCCATTTCGCCATAGGAGCAGCCTGTATCGCCGCGGAGGATTCAGGAATAGAGTTCAGCAAGGAGGATCCGGAGAGGGTTGGGGTGATAATAGGGGTTGGCCTCGGAGGGCTTGCTACGCTTGAGCAATCCTTTCAGGTCCTCAGGGACAGGGGGCCCAAGCGTATTAGCCCATTTTTCATACCCGCCATTATTCCTAATGAGGCTCCTGCTCATATTTCGATTCGCTTTGGCCTAAAGGGGCCCAATATGGCCGTGGCTACCGCTTGCGCGAGCGGGGCTCATGCTATTGGGATGGCCTTTCGGGCCATTCAATATGGGGATATAGATGTGGCGGTAAGCGGGGGAGTTGAGGCTACCATAACCCCATTAGCGGTAGCGGGATTCAACGCCATGAGGGCTCTTTCCACTCGAAACGATGAACCCCAAAAGGCCTCAAGGCCATTTGATAGGGATAGGGATGGTTTCGTAATAGGAGAGGGCGGGGCCGTCATCATCTTAGAAGAATTGGAACGGGCCAAGAAAAGAGGAGCTCAGATTTATGCTGAACTTGTCGGTTATGGCTATAACTGCGATGCGTATCATTTAGCTGCTCCTGATCCGGAGGGAGAGGGAGCGGGAAGGTGTATGCTTTTGGCCTTAAAAGACGCCGGGCTTTCCCCTGACGATGTGGATTACATAAACGCCCATGGGACTGGTACTCCCGCAGGTGACCTTACTGAGACCATGGCCATAAAGAAGGTCTTTGGTCCTAGGGCATACAAGATTCCCGTTAGTTCCACCAAATCCATGACGGGGCATCTTTTAGGAGGAGCCGGTAGCACTGAGGCCGTTTTCTGTGTTCTCTCCATAAGGGATGGCGTAATTCCCCCCACTATAAACTACGAAAACCCCGATCCCCAGTGTGACCTTGATTATGTACCCAATGTGGCAAGGGAGGCTAAAGTCAGGATAGCCCTTTCCAACAGTTTCGGATTTGGTGGAGCCAACTCGGTTTTGATCTTCAAAAAATTCGAGGGTTAAAATGAGGTTGGCTCTTGCTTCTGATCACGCGGGGGTTTTGTTAAAAGGAAAAATTTTTCAGTTTCTTTCTTATAAAGGGTACGAGGTGATAGATCTTGGGCCCGAAAGGGAGGACCCTGTGGATTATCCGGATTATGCTGCTCGAGTAGCCCTTATGGTCTCCAGAGGGGAAGTGGAACGCGGGATCTTGATATGCGGTACGGGGCTTGGCATGATGGTGGTGGCCAACAAGTTCAAGGGGGTGAGGGCCGTAAGCGTAAGTGACGAGTATTCGGCCAGACAATCGCGCAAACATCTTAATGCTAACGTCCTTTGTTTGGGGGCCAGAGTTTTAGGGGAAGAGCTCGCTTTGAGTCTGCTTGAAGCGTGGCTTACCACTGATTTTGAAGGTGGAAGACATTTGAGGAGGTTGGAGAAGTTAAAACGCATCGAGGAAGGGAATTTAAAATGAACGCCTTTTGGAAGTCTTTGGAAGAGGTAGATCCTCAGATAGCTTGGGCCATAAGGGGGGAACTCCAAAGGGAGGAAGAAAGGCTCATTTTAATCGCCTCGGAAAATTACGCCCCTCGGGCCGTCTTAGAGGCTCAAGGCTCGATTTTGACCAATAAGTATGCGGAGGGATATCCAGGGCATAGGTATTATGGGGGTTGTCAGTGGGTAGACGAGGTCGAAAAACTAGCTATAGAGAGGGCCAAAGAGCTTTTTGGGGCGGAGCACGCTAACGTTCAACCCCTTTCAGGGAGCATTGCCAATATGGCCGTTTATTTTTCCGTGCTTAAGCCCGGTGACACTATAATGACTATGGACCTGGCTCACGGGGGACATTTGAGTCATGGGGCTAAGGTTAACTTTTCGGGAAAATTTTATAGGGTCATCACTTATGGGGTAAATAGGGGGACGGAGCTTCTTGATTATGACGAGATTCACGAATTAGCAAAAAAATATAGACCTAAACTTATTGTAGCTGGAGCCAGTTCGTACTCAAGAATCATCGATTTTTCCATCTTCCAACAGATAGCCCGTGAAATTGGGGCTTATATTATGGCCGATATGGCTCATATTGCCGGACTTGTGGCCTCAGGGGTTCATCCAAGTCCAGTTCCTCACTGTGATTTTGTCACCTCCACAACCCATAAAACCTTAAGGGGACCTCGAGGGGGTTTTATCCTTTGTAAGAGAAAATTTGCTGAAGATATAGATAAAACCGTCTTCCCCGGTATCCAAGGGGGGCCTTTTATGCATCAAATAGCGGCTAAGGCTATATGTTTTAAAGAAGCCATGACGGAAGAATTCCGAGAATATCAAACACAGGTGGTAAAAAATGCCAAAAGGTTAGCCCAAGCCTTGCAGGAGCGAGGTTTTAGGATAGTCTCAGGCGGTACGGATACCCATATGTTTCTTGTGGATTTGGCCAATAAGGGTTTAACGGGAAAAGAGGCCGAGGAGGCTTTGGAAAGGGCTGGGATAACGGTTAACAAGAACCTCATCCCTTTCGATCCTCGGGGGGCAAATGTGACAAGCGGTATAAGGATTGGGACTCCTGCTGTTACCACCAGGGGTATGAAGGAAAAGGAGATGGATATTATCGCCTCCTTAATAGCTGAGCTTATTGAAGGCTATCCTTCTGAAGAAGTGGAGAAAAGGGTTGTTAAAAAAGTCCTTGAACTATGCGAGGCCTTTCCCCTCTATAAAGGCCATTTTGAAAATGAGTCAAAGGCCCACTTGGGACGAATATTTCCTTGATATTGCCCACCTGGTAGCCACCCGTTCCACTTGTTTGAGGAGGCAGGTCGGGGCTGTTCTGGTGAAGGACAAAAGGATATTGGCCACTGGTTACAACGGTCCTCCTTCGGGACTTTCCCACTGTTTGGATGTAGGTTGTTTGAGGGAAAAGATGGGGATCCCTTCGGGAGAAAGACACGAGCTATGCCGTGGACTTCATGCTGAACAGAATGCCATCCTTCAAGCTGCCTTTCATGGCATCTCCATAAAAGGGGCAACCCTTTATTGTACTCACCATCCATGTATTATCTGTAGTAAGATGCTTATTAATGCAGGCATTTTGAGAATAGTTTACCTTGAAGGTTACTCGGATCCTCTGGCTAAAGAGATGCTCGATGAGGCGGAAATTGAGGTGATAAGGTTTGAAAGATGAAATGTCCCTTTTGTGGTGCTGATGAAGATAGGGTAATTGACTCTCGGGTGAGTAAGAACGGATATGAAGTCAGAAGGAGAAGGGTTTGCGTAAAATGTGGGCGACGCTTTACCACTTACGAACGAGTGGCTGAAGAAATTCCTTTTGTTATAAAAAGAGACGGAAGGCGTGAACCCTTCAGTAGGGAGAAGATCCTAAATGGGGTAAGAAAGGCTTGCGAGAAAAGACCGATAAGCACAGACGCGTTGGAGAAGTTGGTTGACAGGGTGGAAAGTTGGGTTTTAGAGCAAGGAAAAGAGGAAATCTCTTCCTTGGAGATAGGCGAAAGGGTAATGGAGGAGCTGAGGAAACTTGACGAAGTGGCTTATGTGAGGTTCGCCTCCGTTTATCGGCAATTCAAGGATGTGAACCAGTTCTTCGAAGAACTTAAGATGATCTTAAGTAAAAGGGAAGATGTTCACCGGGATAGTTGAAGGAATAGGCCTTTTGAGCGACCTTTACAAAAGAGGAGACACTTGGGTCCTTCGCTTACAGGTTCCTTCGGAGCTTAAACCCATTGAGCCAGGCGAAAGCCTTTCGGTAGATGGATGTTGTTTGACCGTGGTGGAAGAAGTTAAAGACGAAATCCTCCTTGAGGTATCATGGGAAACCTTCTCTCGGACCAAGATAAAGAGGTACCTTCCCGGTATAAAGGTCAACCTTGAAAGGGCCCTTCAAATCGGTAAAAGGTTAGGAGGGCATTTTGTCACCGGGCATGTGGATGGCGTGGGGGAGGTTTTAAATTTGGAATATGAAGAAAGAACCGCAAGGCTGACACTTCGTGCCCCAAGCGGACTTTCCCGCTATCTTGTGGAAAAAGGATCGATCGCCGTTGATGGGGTAAGCCTTACCATAAATGGGGTGGAAGGAAGTGTATTTTGGGTTACCCTTGTCCCCTTTACCTTAAAACATACAACCTTAGGCGAATTACGATTGGGTGATTGGGTGAACCTGGAAGTGGATATACTGGCAAAATATGTGGAGAAATTCTTAAAATTTAAGGGGATAGATGAAGACTTTTTGAAAGAACACGGGTTTTTATAAGAAGGAGGTGGTTTAAGGTGATAAGTACCATTGAGGAGGCTCTTGAGGATTTTAGAGAAGGAAAGATGGTCATTATAGTAGATGATGCTGATCGGGAAAACGAAGGTGATCTATGTATTGCTGCCGAGAAGGTTACCCCTGAAGCCATAAACTTTATGGCCAAATATGGACGAGGGCTTATCTGTTTATCCTTAACGGAAGAGCAGTGCGAAAAACTGAAGCTTCCCTTAATGGTTCCCGAAGCACATAGCGATGCCCTTCATGGTACTGCTTTTACGGTTTCCATTGATGCCCGTTATGGGGTCACTACAGGCATCTCGGCTCATGATAGGGCAAAAACCATCCTTACCGCCATAGCCGATGACGCCAAGCCCGAAGACCTGGTTAGGCCAGGTCACGTTTTCCCCTTAAGGGCAAGAAGAGGAGGGGTTCTGGTGAGGGCAGGGCATACGGAGGCCTCGGTGGATCTGGCCCGACTTGCTGGACTTAAACCGGCAGCTGTAATCTGCGAGATCATGAAGGACGATGGCACCATGGCCCGTTTGTCCGATTTGATGTTATTTGCGAAGGAACACGGCCTCAAGATCATAACCATAGCGGACTTGATAAAATACAGACTTAAAAAGGACAAACTTGTAAGGCGTGTAGCCGAAGCTACTTTGCCAACCAAATACGGAGGTGAGTTTAAGATCATCCTTTATGAAAGCGAGGTAGATGCTCAACATCATATGGCCCTGGTGAAAGGGGAGATTTTTCCTGATGAACCCATATTGGTGAGGGTACATTCGCAATGCCTTACTGGCGACGTATTCGGTTCTTTGAGATGTGACTGTGGTGAACAGCTCCATGAGGCCATGCGAATGATAGAAAGGGAGGGGAAGGGAATAATAGTTTATATGAGGCAGGAAGGAAGAGGTATAGGGCTCGCTAATAAGATAAAGGCCTATTTGCTACAGGAACATGGGAAGGATACGGTTGAGGCCAATGAGGCCCTTGGTTTTAAACCTGATTTAAGGGATTACGGTATAGGAGCTCAGATACTGGTGGATTTGGGCGTTAGGAAGATAAGGCTAATGACCAATAACCCGAGGAAGATCGTGGGGCTTGAGGGGTATGGGATTGAGGTGGTTGAACGAGTGCCTATCGAGATACCTTATCGACCTGAGAATCACAAGTACTTAAAGACTAAAAAGGAGAAATTAGGGCATATACTTACCATAAAGTGAGGTGAGACATGAAGATAATAGAGGGTAAATTAGTAGCCGAGGGATTTAAGTTTGCCATTGTGGTTTCTCGATTCAATCACTTCATAACCGAGAGGCTTCTTGAAGGGGCTTTGGATTGTTTGAGAAGACATGGGGCCCGGGAGGAGGATATTTATATTATAAGGACACCCGGGTGTTTTGAGATACCAGCTGTTGCTAAAAAACTGGTGGAAAAGAGGTTCTATGATGCCGTTATATGTCTTGGAGCGGTGATAAGAGGGGGTACTCCTCATCACCAATATATAAGCGCTGAAGTGACCAAGGGAATCGCCCAACTTTCGTTGGAAAGTCCGATCCCAGTTACCTATGGCATTATAACGCCCGATACCCTTGAACAGGCCATAGAAAGAGCCGGTACTAAAGTGGGTAACAAAGGGTGGGATGCGGCTCTTGCTGCTATCGAAATGGTTAACCTTTTTAAGGAGATAAAGGAAACAAAATGAAGCGAAAGGAAGCCAGGGCACAAGCCTTACAAATCCTATATCAGTTAGATCTTGATCCTCGGGATCCGGAGATGGTACTTGAGGAATGGGAGAAGGAAGGAAAGTATCCTCAATGGGCAAAGGAGTTCGTAAGAAGGTTGGTTAAGGGGGTATGGGAAAAACGGGAGGAGATAGACACTCACATTCAACGATTTTCTACCAGGTGGCGGATTGATCGAATGGACCGAGTGGATAGGAACATACTCCGAATAGGAGCCTTTGAAATCCTTTACTGCCGTGATATACCTATAAAGGTCGCCATAAATGAGGCCGTCGAGATGGCGAAAAAGTTTGGCTCTTCGGAAGATTCAAAGGGTTTTATAAACGCAATTTTGGATAAAATCGCCAAAACCATCCCGAAGGAGGAGAAGGAAAATGGAAAAAGCCAAAACCATCTGGATGAACGGCGAGTTGGTGCCATGGGATGAAGCCAAAGTCCATATCCTTACTCATACCCTTCATTACGGATTAGGGGTTTTTGAGGGGATAAGGTGTTATAAATGCGCCGATGGTCGTTCGGGTATTTTCAGGTTGAGGGATCATATCGATAGGCTTTTTCAATCAGCCTTGATAGCCCAGATCGAGATTCCCTTTTCGAAGGAGGAGATAGAGGAAGCCTGTAAAGATATCTTGAGGGTGAACGACCTTAAGGAGGCCTATATCAGGCCTCTGGTGTTTATAGGGGAAGGGGTAATGGGGGTTCACCCTCATGATAATCCCGTCCGCGTGGCTATTATCGCTTGGAAATGGGGAGCCTATTTAGGGGAAGAGGCCTTGAAAAATGGCACTCGGGCAAAAACTTCTTCCTATATTCGGCATCACCCAAATGCCATGATGACCAAAGCCAAGATCTGCGGCAATTACGTGAACTCGGTTTTGGCAAAAAGGGAGGTTACAAGGCTCGGTTACGATGAGGCCATTCTCCTCGATTCAGAAGGATATGTGGCAGAGGCTTCGGGAGAGAACATTTTTCTCGTTAAAAACGGAATAATAAAGACTACCCCTCCAACGACCATTTTACCCGGCATAACCAGAGACACCGTTATAAGATTAGCTAAAGATAGAGGCTATACTGTAATAGAAGAAAGATTCACCAGAGACGAACTCTATATAGCCGATGAGGTCTTTTTGACAGGTACAGCCGCTGAGGTTACCCCCGTGAGGGAAATAGACGATCGCCCGATAGGAAACGGTAAGCCTGGGAAAATAACCAAAGAATTGCAAGAGCTTTATTTCAAAACGGTAAAAGGAGAACTGCCCGAGTATACTCACTGGATTACCTATTTATTAAATCTATAAAAAATAAAAAGGTTACCCAATTTAGAAAAACAGTTAAAAAAGTTTTGTAATATTTCCATAAATTTTTTTACGCCTCTCCCTTTTATTGTAAAAAATTTTTATAGAAATATAAAACAATGTTTTTGATTTTTGTTTTAAGCTCAGTAAAATGAAGCGTGATAAGATTAAGTTCTTTTTCAATTTTTTAAAGGAGGTGAAAGATGGAGCAAAACAATGTATGGGCTAATCCGGGGCCATGGGTGCTTGAAAGTGTGGCCGTTTTGACGGGGTGTGCGGGCTTTGTTTTTGCGGGTTTAGTTCCTCCTTCAACGGTTCCGTTATTGGCGGGTGTATTGTTTGCTTGTGTTCTTCCTCAACTTCTTGGTGGTCTTATTGCTTTAAGGAAGGGTGATATTGTTCTTGGTACTATAAGTGGTTTATTTGGAACGGTAATCACCATTGGAGCAGCTTTGACGCTATGGCAACAGGTATTTCTCTCTCCTCAGCCAGGTGCTTTTACGCCGGAGGTGATGGGGGTTTTTTGGTTTGTGCTTTTTATTCTGTGCGAGACTTTAGCCGTAGCCTTTGGAAAGGTTTCTTGGATCATATTTTTGGGAATAGCTGAAGTTGGGGTATCATTCTTGTTTTTGAGCATTGGTTCTTGGACCGGTTCTCCCTCGGCTTTTAAAATTGCAGGGTGGCTTTTGATAATCTTTTCGGCTTTCTGCATTTATATGTCGGCTGCCATCCTTTGGGCGGAGCAGTTTAAGAAAGTGGTCATTCCTATAGGTAGACCTTTGTTTAAGTAAGAAAAATATAAGAAAGGGGAGGTTGTTAAAATGGCAGAAATTAAATTTCCAGATCCTCACGAATATGTAAAAACCGCGATCCCTCCAGAACTTGAGGGATGGGAAGAGATGTATCCTCCTCATTTCCTTTTCTGTGAGGAGGAGGAAGAGAGGGCCAAATGGGAAAAAAGACAATTCTGGTATCTTGACAAGATCCATGCTCCTGATCCCATGCCTCCTTTGGACCAGATCTTTCAGCAAGCGTGGCAGATTGCGCTTTCTCAACATACTACCAGGGTTTTTTGTATTCCGCCCGCCCAAGGGGTGGCCCATAGGATAGTGGGTTGTTATCAATATATTTGCGCCATAGAGCCGCCTCCTGAGGAGATAGTTAAAGAAAAGGCGGAACTCTTCAAGGAAAGGGTCCCTTACGTAGTTGAACATTACGACGAGTTATGGGAGGAGTGGCTTTCGCGGTTTAGAGCATTGGGTGAAGAGTTAAAACGCTTAAAAATCCCCGAACTTCCCAAATATCTTTCAAGAGAAGAAGTATATCCTTATCCTTATCGAGGTTATACCCAGGCTTATGAGCTTATAGAGGCCTTCCACAATATGGTCAATATGATGTACAAAGGGTGGCAATATCACTTTAACTTTCTTAATTTATGTTACCTTTATTTCTTGACTTTTACCGACAATATGAAAAAACTCTTTCCAGGTATTTCAGATAGCACCATCGGAAAGATGGTGGCAGGCGTTGAAGCCTATATGTTCAAACCCCAAGAGGAGTTAGCTTCCCTTGCTCGACTTGCCTTCAGCGAACCCCGGATAAAGGGGATCCTCATGAAGGACCTTCCAGCCGAAGAAAAGATTAAGGAATTGAAGAAGATTCCCGAAGGAGAGTTATGGCTTCAAAGGTTCGAAGAGGCAAAGGACCCGTGGTTTTATATCAATTGTGGAAGTGGATGGTATCACTATGAAGGTAGTTGGAAGGATAAATTGGATTTGCCATTTTCTTACTTAAAAGGTTATTTGGAGAAATTAGAGAGAGGAGAAACCATAGAGAGGCTTATGGCTCACATTCAGAAGGAAAGGGAGGACCTTTTCCAACAATATAAGGCCCTTATTCCCAATGAGGAAGACAGAGAAAGTTTGGAAAAACTTTATCGAGCTAGCTTGACGCTGTACCGATTCTCCGAAGGTCATATCTTCTGGGTTGAACATTGGTTCCATACCATCTGGTTCGACAAGGCGAGGGAGCTTGGAAATGTTTTAGTTAAAGCAAAAGTCCTCAAAGAGGTGGATGACATATTTATGTTCAACCGTTTGGAAATACCAACCCTTATAGAAGATGCGGTAACCGCTTGGGCCCTTGGAGAAGGAGTTCCTACAAGGGACTGGGCTTCAAAGGCAAAAAGAAGAAGGGAGATCCTTGAGGTCGCTAAGAAATGGTCCCCTTCGCCTGCCCTGGGCTTAGCTCCAGAAGTAATAGCCGAACCTTTTACCATCATGCTTTGGGGAATTACCACCGAGAAGGTAGAAGAATGGCTTAAAGGACTTTCTGTGGAAAGGGAGAAAGTAGAAGAAATCAAAGGATTTCCCGCTTCAAAAGGCATTACGGAAGGACCAGCAAGGGTTGTAAGAACTTTGGAAGAGCTCCAAGAGTTACAAGAAGGAGAGATCTTGGTTTGTCCTTCCACTAATCCCTCTTGGGCTCCGGCTTTTGCCCGAATTAAGGCAGCAGTTACCGATATAGGAGGGGTTACCTGCCATGCGGCTATTGTGGCCCGGGAGTTTGGGTTGCCTTCAGTAACTGGAACCGGGATAGCCACACAGGTGATCAGAACGGGCGACATCATCAGGGTTGACGGCGATAATGGGGTGGTGAGGATTATAAAGAGGGCTTCTTAATAGTAGGTTCAAAAAAATATCCGCAGGGGGGCCTTCCCCCTGTTTTTTATTTAATGAAAAATAAAAAATTTTTATAAATTGAATAAGAAAAGTTGTTGTATTTTTGGGTCTCTGGGGTAAATTTAGTATAAGAAAGGGGGTAAAAGATGGAAAAGTGGATATATTGGCTTGAGGAAGTGGATGCGTCCTTTAACGATATTGTCGGTAAAAAATGTGCCAATTTGGGCGAATTAACGAAGGGTGGGTTTAGGGTTCCGCCTGGTTATGCCATTGGGCTTGTGGCTTATGATAGGTTCATGAAGGAAACAGGGGTTATGGAGAGGATAAGGGAGTTTTTGAAGGATTTTAAGGCGGATCCTCAGAGTCCGGGGGATACTATAAAGTTTGAGGGGGTTTCCTCGTCCATAAGGAAGATGGTGGAAGAGACTCCTATGCCTGAGGATATGGAGGAAGTGATAAAGGAGTATTATGAGAAACTCTGTAAAAAAACGGGTTTATTTCCTACTCCAGTAGCTACGCGGTCAGCCGGTCCGGTTAGTCATCCGGGTCAGTATGAGACCTATCTTAACGTGAAAGGGGCGGATCAGGTCGTTTTGAACGTAAAAAAGGTTTGGTCAAGTACCTTTAATGCGCGTTCCCTTATAGCCCGAGCTAGGTTGAATTTGCCTTTAGAATACGATCCCATTGGGGTGGCAGTTTTGACCATGGTAAATGCCAAGTCCGCGGGAGTGATGTTTACCCTTGATCCTTCAAATGGCGATATATCCAAGGTGGTGATAGAGGGAAGCTGGGGGTATGGGGAGGCGGTAGTTTCTGGGTCCGTTAATCCCGATAGGTTCAAGGTTGACAAGGTAACAATGGAGATTGAAGAAGAGAAGATCTCCCATAAGGACAAATGGTATGTATTTGACGAAGCGGAAGAAAAGATGGTGTACGCGCCAGTTCCAGAAGAATTAAGAGAGGCACCTTGTCTTACAAAGGAAGAGGTTATAGAGCTTGTGAAGGTGGCCAAGGAAGTGGAGAGACATTTTGGTTGTCCTCAGGATATAGAGTGGTGCATATCCAAAGATTACCCTCTTCCTAAAAGCATCTTTTTAGTCCAAGCTAGACCTGAAAGCGTTTGGGGTAAGAAAGAAAAACAAACGGTAATTGGTCACAAAGATCCCTTTGATCTAGTCTTAAAGCGTGCCACGACCGTTATAAAGGTTACCAAATCTTAAAAGGAGAAGAAAAGATGAAACATTTTTTGGGGTATAAGGTGGAAGAAAATTTCAATCAGGGTGCCTTTCTTACTGATAGACATCTTGAAGAAGGGAGAGGTGAGAAAGTAGCCCTTTATTATGAAGAACAAAAGATCACCTTTCGCCAATTGAGGGACTTCTCCAATAAGTTCGGAAATGCCTTGAGGGATTTAGGGATAGGAGCTGAAGATAAGGTACTAATGATCCTTTGGGATTGTCCTGAATATTTTTATTCCCTTTTAGGCGCTATGAAAATAGGTACAGTTCCTATTCCCGTGAACACCATGGGGAAACCTGAGGATTATCTATTCTTCCTTAAGGATTCAAGGGCAAAGGTGGTAGTCGTTAATGATGACCTTTATGAAGAAAAGGTGGCCCCAATTAAGGATCAGAGTAAGTACTTACGGCACGTGATAGTAGTGGGGAAGGACTTCCCTGGAACGTTAAATTTTTACAAGCTTCTTGAAAAGGCCTCCTCCGAATTAGTCCCGGAAGAAACTACCAAGGATGACATTGCTTATATGATGTACACTTCGGGTACTACTGGGTTGCCGAAAGGGGTAATACACCTTCATCATGATCTTCTTTACGCTTGGCCCCCAGTTTGTGAAACCGTTTACGAGGTAAAAGAAAATGACGTTATTTTTTGCACTTCCAAGATGTTTTTTGCCTATGGTAAAAACGCCACCTTTGATACCACTACCCTTTATGGGGTCTCAGCAGTACTTTGGCCTCGATGGCCAAGTCCTGAGACGATTTCCGAAGTATTTGAGATCGTGAAAAAGTACAGACCTACCCTCTTTTTCAGCGTTCCAAGCTTTTATGCGGCCATGTTGAGGGAGATTGAGAAAGGAAGGGAAGTGGATTTTTCGTCGGTGAGAGCTTTTGTAACCTCAGGAGAGATGATGCCTCCTCCGATAGTGGAAAAGCTTTGGCAGACCTTTAAAAAGCCCATAATAAACGGCTTGGGAAGCACCGACGTGGGTGGCCAATATATCGCCAATCCTAATTTGGTGGAAAGACCAGAGGTTTCAGGTAAGGTCTTAGAAGGGTTTGAAGCCAAATTGGTGGATGAAGAAGGGAAGGAGGTTCCAGAAGGAGAAATTGGTGAGCTTTGGCTTAACAACGACGGCATTACCCCTGGTTACTGGAGAAGACATGAGAAGAACAAGGAGATATATCACGGCCCCTGGTTTAAGACGGGTGATCTTTTTCTCAAGGAAAAAGGAGGTTATCTCTCCTATCAAGGAAGATCAGATGATATGCTCAAGTTCAGCGGTCAATGGGTTGCTCCTTTAGAAGTTGAAAACGTCTTGCTCGAACATCCAGCTGTTCAGGAATGTGCTGTGGTTGCTGTTCCTTGGGAAGAGGGATTAATAAAGGGGAGAGCCTTTGTGGTTTTAAAAGAGGGATTTGAACCAAGTATAGAACTTGAAAAGGACATGATCGAGTTCATGAAAAAGAAGCTCGCTGGATTCAAGGTTCCGAAAGCAGTTGAATTCGTTAAAGAACTTCCCCGTACTGTAACGGGAAAGATACAGCGTTACAAACTTAAAACCAAAGTGTAAGGGTGGAAGAGAAAAAAATACTCAAAATCTGGTTATCTCATATTCTAGAATTTTGTGAGGTGGCAAGGGAGGAGAGTTTTAGTAAAGCAGCTGAAAATCTGGATAAGACGCAGCCGGCAGTAAGTAGTGCTGTAAAAAAATTAGAAAAAACGCTGGGAGTTACGCTTTTTAATCGTTACAATAAACGTGTAACTCTTACTGAAGAAGGAAAGTTGTTATATAAACGTGCTTTGGAAATAATAGGGTTGTTTGAGAATACCATAAGGGCAATCATGGATGGATCACTATGCAAAACAGGTGTTGTCAGAATAGGTGCTCCTTCTGTTGTGATTGATTCTTTTTTGTTTGAGCTCATAAATGAGTTTAGAAAAAATAATCCGGAGATAGTATTTTCCATTCAAGAAGGGGCGAGTATAGAGGTTGTTAAAGGTGTTGAAAATCAAATTTTCGAGTTAGGGATTGTGGGAGAAATTAAATTTCCGTCAAATCTTATAGTACATAAGCTTACCAATATAGAATTCATATGTGTAGTTCCTGGTAAATATCAGAATCTATTTAATGAAAAAGAAGAAGTTTCCTTGCAAGAATTGAGAGATATACCTTTCATCTTACAGAGTAAAGAGTCAGCTTTAAGAATTAGGTTAGAGGAATTATTTTATAAAGTTCGTTTCCGACCACCCATAGTTATGGAGTTAAATGGTACTACTTATGTGAAAAAAGGGTTACTTGACGGAATTGGTCTATGTTTCCTTCCTCTCAATTGTGTTAAGAGGGAATTAGAAAAAAAGGAAGCTTTCGCTTTACGGCTTAAGGAGGGGAAAGTTGTTGTTCCGGTATTTCTAGTATATCATGCGGATTATAAACTTTCACCAGCCACTTATGCTTTCAAAGAGTTTTTAAAAGAGAAAATTGAAAAAGAAATAAAGAGAAAACGATAAAGGAGGAAAGAGATGGATATTCGTGAATTTATAAAGATGTGGGAAGAAAAGGGCGACTTGAGAAGGATAAAGGCGGAGGTTGATTGGAATCTTGAGCTTTCGCATATAGCTCAGATGGTTCAAGAAAAAGGGGGGCCGGCTTTGTTGTTTGAAAATGTTAAAGGATACGGGAGTCCGGTTCTCATTGGGGTTTATGCTACGGTGAAGAGATTGGCTTCTATTATGGGAAAACCCGAATTAAGCTCTATGGTGGAATTGACCCGCTATTGGTTAAGTGTGCTTAAGGAAAAGAAAGCGGCTGTTACCTCCGAGGAGGTTTCGAGTGGTCCTATTTTTGAGAATTTGAGCGAAGAAGAGAAAGCCAATATTTTGTCTTTTCCCGTTCCTAAGTTTTATGAAGCCGATGGGCATCGTTATTTTGGGACAGCGGTATATATGGTTACTAAGGATCCGGAGAGTGGAAGGATAAACTTGGGAACCTTTCGGATGGCTGTCCATGACGAACGGCATTTAGGGGTTCAGATCTTAAAAGGAAAAACTACCGACCGGATTCTTAAAAGGTACGAAAAAATGGGTCAGAAAATGCCCGTTTGTGTAGTAGTTGGAGGCGATCCCTTATTGGGAATCGCCAGTGCCGCGACCCTTCCTGGTGTTCAGAGCGCTTATGATGTGGTGAGCACCTTAAGGGGTGAACCGCTTAAACTTGTAAAAGAGGAACTTTCGGGTCTTCCCATTCCTGCTGATGCCGAGATCGTGATCTCAGGCGAGATAGACCCTAAGGTTTTAAAGGAAGAAGGGCCCTTTGGGGAGTATACGGGTTATTACACTGAAGAGTTCTTTAAGCCCCTTCCTAAGCCCGTTATTGATATAAAGAGGATTTATTATAGAAATAACCCAATTTTAATATGTAATACTGTGGGTCGGCCCGTGGGTGATAATCATGTGCTTTACGCATTTGCCAGAAACGCCTCCCTTTGGATGGAACTTGAGGCCATGAGGATACCCGGGATCAAATCGGTTCATACTTTACCAGAAGCAGCTGGGAGGTATTGGGTGATTGTTTCGGTGCAGCAGATGTATCCTGGCCATGCCGAACAGGTGGCTCATGCGGTATTGGGTACCAACACCGGCATGTATGGGACCAAAGGGGTGATCATTGTGGATGATGATATTGAAGCCGATGATCTTCCGAGGGTCTGGTGGGCTTTGAGCGTGAGGTATCTTCCCGAAAGGGGAACGGAGATCATAAAACGAGGGCGTTCCACACCTCTTGATCCGGCTCTTCTGAATGAGCCCAATAAATTCATAACTTCAAGAATAATCATTAACGCTACCATACCTTTTGAATGGGAACAAAAGCCCATTTTGGTGAAATTAAATGAAGAGGTGGTTAATGGAATAAAGATGAGAAAAGATGAGCTTGGATTAGGGGACATTTTAAGTTAAGGAGGACGAGGATGAGATGCAATTTAAAGGAGGCTCAAGAAAGGGCGAAAAAAGTGAGAATGGTTGTTCACGACATTCATGGTGTGTTGACGCCCAATGTGATTTATTGTGATCAAGAGGGGAATCGTCGGTATGAGTTCTGGCATATGGATGGTTTTGGGGATCTTTCCCTTTCCGCAAACGGGATAATTCCTATTTTTCTCGATAGTACTTCCGTGGATGATGAAGGGTTATATAGGGCTCGGGAGTTGAAGTTGGAAAAATACTATTACCGAACAACTTTCGAAGAGAAAGCAAAAAAGTTCGAGGAGATAAAAGAGGAATATAAGGTTTCTGATGAGGAGATATGTTATGTAGGGTGTGAGCTCTATGATCTTCCCTTCATGAAGAAAGTGGGTTTTGCAGTTGCGACAGCGGATGCCCCGGAGGAGGTTAAAGAAGCGTCTCATTATGTCTCTTCCCTTCCAGGCGGAAGGGGGGTGATGAGGGAATTATGCGAGTTTATTTTAAGGGCTAAAGGAGTATGGGAAGAATGGGTCGATAAGGTTACCAAGATGGGATATAAATAACCGGCTTTTTAAAGGAGGTTCGAGATGCAACACATTAAGGTAAAAGAAGGGGCTATTGTTAAGGAAGGAGCAGTGGAAAAGGCGAAAAAAGTACGTTTTATAGTGATAGATATCCATGGGGTTTTGACCGATAACACCTTATATTACACCCAAGATGGGATAAAATCCGAAAGGTTTTCCCTTAAGGATAGATGGGGCTTCAAGCTCTTACAGGAAGCAGGCATAAAGACTGCTTTTCTCACCAGTAAAATCTCCCGGGCGGATCAGGCAGTGGGAAAGATATATGGGGTAGCCGAGGAATTTCTCTGGGGCAGTTCGGCAAAAATGGCTCTGACCTCGGAGATGCAACAAAAATACGGCTTTACCGATGAAGAGATGGGTTACATAGGGGATGAGATGATAGACCTTGGGATGATGAAAAGGGCCGGTTTTTCGGTAGCCCCAGCTGATGCCTCTCAAGAGGCTCGGGAGATAGCCTATTACGTGACCTCGGTCGGAGGAGGGATGGGCGTTGTGAGGGAAGTGGCGGAGTTTATCCTTCGGGCCCAGGGGAAGTGGGAAGAAATTATTAATAAAGTCTTTTGATGCACCAAAAGTATACCATTCTCTTAGGTGCCTGTTTAGATACAAAAGGAGAAGAGGCAGATTATCTCTTTAAACTCATAAGAGAACTTGATCACCAAGTTGTTGTAATAGATAGCGGTATAAGGGGAAGTCCTTTCTTTGAAGCCCATATCAAGCGCGAGGAAGTGGCCCGGGCGGCGGGTTTCTCTCTCGAACAGATACAACAAATTCCTCACGAAGGAGAAGCCATTATCTTAATGGCTCAAGGGGCTCAAAAGATAGTGAAAGACCTTATCCGAGAGGAAAAAATTCAAGGAATGATCGCTTTTGGGGGAAGCATGGGAACTTTACTTTGGGGAACGGTTATGCAAGGCCTTCCCTTTGGTTTTCCCAAACTCCTTATAAGTACTCAGGCCTCAAACCCTGAAGTTATAAAAAGAATCGCGAAAGGAAAAGATGTTTGTCTTTTTAACAGTCCCATTGACCTTGCAGGTTTAAATCCACTGACAAAGTCCGTATTTCTAAGGGCAGCTTTGGCTATAAGCGGAATGGTCCGTCACAGGTTTGAGCCAGTAAAGGAAAAAACAGTGGCCCTTTGTGCCAAGGGAAATATAGAAGGCCTCACGGCCTCAGTTAGAAAAAAACTCCTCGAAAAGGGATTTACCCCTATAACCTTCCATGGCTGGGGATATGGTCCTTTAAGCCTCGAGGAAGCCATAAAAGAGGGACTTATTACAGCAGGAGTAATCGAACTTTCAAATGATTACTTGGAATACCTTTACGGAGGTACTTCTTACCCTCCAGAAGATAGGTATGAAAATGCCATAAAAAAGGGACTTCCTTTGATTTACGTACCAGGTTCTTGCGACATAATCGCAAGCATACCGGAAGACGAAAGATTTAAGGGGAGAAAATATATAAAACATAACCCTTCTGTTTGGAGTTATAGAACAACAAAAGAAGAATTATATGATTTCGCTATTAAAATTGGTGAGAAATTAAAAAAAGCAGCTCATAAAGTAGTAGTTATAATACCAGAAAAAGGATTTTCGGTATATGATGGTAACGGAGGATTTTTAACAGATGAAGAAGCGCGAAGAGGATTTATTGAAGGTATAAAAAATTTTGATAAAGAAATAACCGTAAAAGTATTGCCATTTCACATTTTAGACGATAAATTTGCTGCGGAAGTAGTGAATGAGTTTTTAAGACTTTATAAAAATATGTAATAAGGAGGGGAGATGGCTTATAAGTATTTTATCGACAACAGAGAATATGTAGATGCATTAAGGAAAAGTGGTGATCTTGTTGATATTATGCAAGAAGTTGATTGGGATTTGGAATTGGGTGCAATTGTGAGAAGGGTGTGTGAGAAGAAGGGGCCTGCACCGTTTTTTCACAAGATAAAGGATTATCCTGGATATAGAGCTTTTGGAGCTCCTATAGCTACGTGGAGAAGGTTTGCGGTGGTTTGGGGGTTGAATCCGGAGGCTTCCATTCCTGACATTGTGGAGGAATGGAGGAAAAGGACGAGTGGTCCTGTTTACAAACCAGAGATAGTGGACAAAAAGGATGCCCCTTGTAAAGAAGTGGTCATTATAGGGGATGATGTGGATGTGTTTGAGCTTCCTGCTCCTATGGTTCATGATGGTGATGGGGGGAGGTATATTGGGACGTGGCATTTTGTTGTGGCGAAGGATGAAGAGACGGGTTTTGTGAACTGGGGGATGTACAGGCTTGCCATATTTGATGAAAAAACGTTGGTTGGTCCCGTTTTGCCATTTTCTGACATGGGGCGGATTTTTTATCAAAAATATGAACCTTTTAACAAGCCAATGCCTGTAGCCATCGTAATAGGACCCGACCCGTTAAGTGCGATAGCAAGTTTAGCGCCTACTCCTTTACCGGAACCCGAATTTGCAGGTCAGCTTATAGGAGAGCCAGTTAAACTTGTGAGATGTGAAACCTGTGATCTGTATGTTCCAGCCACAGCGGAGATCGTTTTGGAAGGTGAGCTTTTGCCAAAGGTCCGATTGGAAGAAGCTCCGTTTGGGGAATATACGGGTTATAGGACAAGTCCTCGGGACAAGAGAAATGTTTATAGGATAAAGGCCATCACCATGAGAAAAGATGCCATAATGACCGTTTCAAACATGGGGGTTCCGGTGGATGAAGGTCAACTGTTGAGATCTTTTACGTTGGCGATGGATATGGAACAACTACTTAAGAGTCAAGGTTTGCCTGTTACTGGGGTTTACATGTGGCCAGAATCAACCCATCACCTCTTAGTAATAGGGGTAAAACCCATTTATTCCAACATAGCTCAACAAGTGGGGTCTTTGGTTTTAGGGAGTAAAGCTGGTCCTTGGTTCCATATAGTGGTGGTCGTGGATGATAAGACGGATGTTTACAGCTTGGAGGATGTGATCCATGCCATTTGTACAAAATGGCATCCCGTAAGAGGTACCATTTTAATGCGCGAGGGGGCGGGTACTCCTCTTAATCCTTTTGCTAGCCCTGAGGAGCGTTTTGCTCAAAGGGCTCCAAAGGTGATTTTGGATTGCACCTTCCCACTGGATTGGCCTAAACCTCTTGTGCCCATAAAGGTTAGTTTCGATAACGTTTATCCTGAGGAGATTCAGAAAAAGGTACTTGAGAATTGGAAGGCTTATGGTTTTAAGGATTAAACCATAATTTGAGGAGGTGTAAAAATGGCCGAGTACGATACCTTCATTACCAAAAACTTCGAGGATTTGAAAGAGGAGGAAGAAGTAGTAGGAATTATAAGGGATTTAACTCCTGGAAAGAAAAAGTATAAGTCTATATGCGCAAGGTTCATCATTTCCAAGGATCCTAATAAATACCCTGATAGGCTATGGATAAGACTTGGAAGGGGACAGCTTGTAAAGGATCATCCTTGTTCTGTGAAAATAGTAGAGATGTTTAAGCCTTATTAACGATGATACTTCGGGATTTTTTAAAAATTGTTGAAGAAAGAGCTTTTTTAAAGGAGGTGAGAGAGGAAGTAAAAAAAGAGGAGCTTCCTAAGCTAATAGAAGATTTATCAAAGGAAAATAAGGTTTTGGTTTTTCAAAACGTAAAAGGATATAAAGTGAAAGTAGTGGCTAATTTATTGCCAAGGGAAGAAGTTTGGAAAATTTTTTGGGGCGATAAATATTCTGAGGAGTTTTTAAAAAGGATTCAAAAACGAGGAGAGAAAGTAACTCTGCAAGAAAAAGTAGAAGAATATGAAGAGATTGAAGTAAAGGAACTTTTGGAGATTCTTCCTATCCTCCATCATTATGAGGAAGATTCAGCGCCTTATATAACCACTGGTGTTGCCTCCTCATGGAATCCTCAGAAAAAGGTCGTAGGACGGGGGGTTTATAGAATTGAGTACCGGGGAGGGGCTAAACTCGGTATAGCCCTTTTGAACCCTCCTTTGAAGGACACTTTAGAGCTTTATCGGGAAAAAGGAGAGAAAATGCCTATTGTTATCACCATTGGACACCATCCTTTGGTTTTTTTAGCTATGGCGATGAGGGCCCCTGAGGAGGTTGATAAACTTGAGATAGCTTCTTCTCTTTTAGGAAAAAAGATAGAAGTTATGTCTTCTTCTTCCTTTCCTGAAATAGATATTCCCTGTGGTTCTGAAATAATCCTCGAAGGGGAGGTTGATCCACAAGAGGAAAAGAGAGACGGTCCCTTAGGAGAGGTGAGCGGTTTTTATCATATTGTAGAAAAAAGCCCTACCATAAGGATAAAAAAAGCCTTTTTAAAAAAACCCCTTTGTTACTATCATGCCCTTTTACCCACCGGTTCAGAAGCAGATACCTATCTTACTTTTGTAAGCAAGGCTTTTTTAGAGAAAAAACTCAAAGAAAATTTTCCGTTTGTGGTTGACATAAGGTTCATAAGAAAAACCTTTGGTTCATCAGTGGTTATTCAGGTTAAAGAAGTAAAGGAAAGATCCTTAGTGACGAACTTGATACTTTTCGTTCTTTCAAACCCGATGATAAAAAAATGTGTGGTTGTAGATGAAGATGTTAATCTCTTTGAGTTAGAAGATATTGAATGGGCCATTATTACCAGATGTTGGGCAGATGAGGATGTGATAATTATTTCTAATTCTAAAGCTCAACAAATAGATCCTGAAGCAAAAAGGGGATATTCCTCCAAAATAGGTATAAATGCAGTTAGACGGGAAGATATAAAAAGAGCAGTTGTGAGAAAGGGAGTTTAAAAATGGAGCTTTCGGTTAAAAAATTAATTGTAGGCATTTCAGGAGCAACAGGTGTTATTTATGGTATTAAATTGTTAGAAGTATTAAAGTACTTAGGTATCGAAAGTCATGTTGTTATTACCGAACCAGCCAAGAGAACTATCCTTTATGAAACTGATTATAATTTAGATCAAGTTAAGTCTTTGGCCAATTATTATTATGATGTAAATAATATAGGAGCTGCCATTGCAAGTGGTACGTTTAAAGTGGATGGGATGGTGGTTATTCCCTGTTCGATAAAAACGCTTTCGGCTATTGTTAATTCTTACAATGTTAATTTGTTAATAAGAGCAGCGGATGTTGCTTTAAAGGAGAGAAGGAAGTTAATCTTAGTAGTAAGGGAAGCTCCTCTTCATAAAGGGCATCTGGAGTTAATGATGAAAGCGTGTGATTTGGGGGCCATTATATTACCTCCTATGATGGCCTTTTATTTTCGTCCTAAAACACTGGAGGATATGATCGATCATTTGATAGCTAAAGTTCTAGGGCTCTTTGGGATTGAATATTCGAAATTTAAAGGATGGGGAATAAAGGAAGGAGAGGAAATAGAGAGGTTGGACATAAATGACGTTGAGGGAGTGGATAGGGTTCCTCAAAGAAAAAGGGAGGCTTTTGTCCCTAAAAGATGAAGTTTCCCCTCGTTGGGAGATTTCGGCAATCTTAAAGTTTTTTCAGAAAAGGCAGATAAAAAAGGGGATTTTTTTTGAGAGGGTCAAAGGTTATGAGGCGTATCGAGTAGTGGGGAATTTATTTGTAGAAGAGGATTTTTTGAGTGCGAAAAGTGGTGACGAAAATATAAGCGATTGGTACGAAAATAGAAGAAAGAATCCTATTTCTCCTGCTTTACTCAGATGGAGTCCCGTTAAAGAGGTGAAAATAGATGGCAAGGGGCTTGACCTTAAGAAGGAGCTTCCCGCCTTAATTCATCATGAAGAAGATGCCGGTCCTTACCTTACTTCCAGCTTGATAATCGCTAAGGATCCTGAGACGGGGAAAAGAGGAGTAGGGATACATCGAGTACAGATACTCGATGGGAATCGGATAAGGGTTTTCATTGCCAATCCTCCGCTTTCGCTTTTTATCAAAAAAGCGGAAGAGTTAGAAAAACCCCTTGAAATAGCTATTGTTAATGGCGTCGATCCATGGACGTTTTTTTCAAGCATAATCCCTTTGCCAGAAGGGGATAAATTCGCCATCGCTGGAGCCTTAAGAGGAGAGCCTCTGCCTTTAATTCGGGCTGATACAATTGATATGGAAGTCCCTGCCGAAAGTGAGATCGTCCTTGAGGGATTTGTTTATCCAGATAAAAAAGAAATAGACGGACCATTTGGGGAAAATACAGGATATTACTTTGTTAATGAAACTTACAGAGGCCTTATCACGGCATTGACCCGTAGAAAAGACCCCATTTACCACGCGATAGCCCCATTTTCACCGGAGGTCGAAAATTTAATCAATTTGGCTTGGGAATTGGAAGAGTTTAAAAAACTCAAAAACGAGTTTAATTTTGTGAAAAAAATAAAGTTTTATCAAACTAGAATGTTAGCTGTAGTGCAAATACAAAAAGAAAGTGAAGGACAAACATCTTTAATAATGGAACATCTTTTAAATCAACCTATAATCAAAGGAATTATAGTTGTGGACGAAGACGTGGATATAGATGATTTGAACGAGGTATTTTGGGCTTTAATGACAAGAGTTGATTTTGAAAAGGACGTTTTTTTAAGAAAAGAAAAGCCCGGTTGTCCTATTGATCCTATGGCTAAAGATTATTCTCGTGAAAAATCCTTGTTTTACGGGCTTTATCCTAAGGTTACCAAGATTGGAATTGATGCTACAAAACCAATTAATGAGAAAGAACGGTTTAAGAAAGTAGATATTTCTTTATATGCGATTGAAAAAATAGAAAAAATAAAAAAGGAGATATTGGGGATTGATAGGTAAAATCGTTTTTAAGTCTAACTTTTGCCGGGGTATTGGGAAAGGAGCTTTTTTCGTAAATATGCCTTGGGTAAAAGAAGGAATCCAAAGAGAATTTGGCTTTTCGCCTTTTCCTGGAACGTTGAATTTAAGGACAAAAGAAAAGGATTTCGAAAAAATAAAAAAAGTGGCACAAAAAGGATACATTTTAATTCCTCCAGATTCTTCCTTTTGTGTAGCGCGTTTTATAAAGGGTAAAGTCGAGTCTGTGGAAGGAGTTTTTGTGTTTCCGGAAGAAAAGGTTTGGCTTCATAAAAACATATTGGAATTTATTGCCCCTTATAAAATTGAGGAAAAAAGAGGATTAAAAGAAGGAGAAGAATTAGAATGTACCGCCTTCTTTAAATTTATACCTGAAGGAGTGATATTCGACCTTGATGGAACATTAGTCGATCCATTGGAAGCTTACGAAGAAATTTTGAAAATAATAAGCCAAAAATTTAATATACCACTTCCATCAAGGGAGAAAGTGGTAACACTTCTTAAAGACAAAATGGACCCATGGAGTTTTATTTTTCCTAATTTAAACGAAAAAGAGCTTGAAGAGGCAAAAAAATTAGATGAGCAAATTTTTCCTCAAATATATCCTCAAAAAGCGGAATTATTACCTTATGCAATTGAGGTTATAAAGAAGTTAAAAGAAAATGGGATTAAACTTGCGATATGTAGCAATCAATTAGAATTAAAAAACGAGGTACACGAATTACTTAAAAAATTTGAAGTGCATGAGTACTTTGATTTAATAATTACTAGAAAAAAGAATATACGTTTTGATAAAAAAAATGAAATTAAGAAATGCTGTGATGAACTCGAACTTGATCCGCTGTTTTCAGTGTATATTACTGATGATGAAGAAGAAATAAAAATAACTGAAGAAATAGGAATTCAATGTGTAGTTGTAAATAATTTAAAAGAATTGCTTAATGTGCTTTTAGAATAAAATGGATGAAAGAAGTATAAAAGATAAGCAAGTTGAAATTTGTCTTAGAGAAGAAGTGGAGGATGATAGAGGAAATGGTTTTGAACTTTTTAGGTTAAACTATCAAATTCCGGATTTTTCTTTTGATGAAATAGATACCTCGATAGAATTATTAGGAAAGAGAATGAATTTGCCTTTGATTATTGCTCCTTTAACAGGAGGGGGATACAAGTCGTTAGAGATAAATAAACGATTAGCTGAAGCTGCGGAGATTATGGGTATTGGTATGGCTGTTGGTTCTCAGAGGTTGATGATCAAATATCCGGAATTAAAAAAAACGTATTATATAAGAGATGTAGCTCCTTCCATATTGTTGTTTGGTAATTTAGGTTTAGTTCATTTCAATTATGGTATAGGGTATGATGAATGTATGTATGTTGTTGAAGAAATTAAAGCAAATGGTCTTATGTTGTATGCAAACCCATTACAGGAGGTCTTTCAAGAGAAGAAGATGGTGAATTTCAGTGGGCTTTTGAAGAAGTTGGAGCATCTTTGTGAGCATTTTCCTTATCCTGTGGTGGTTAAAGAAATAGGATATGGGATGCCGCGGGATTTTATCCTCAAATTAAGAGAAGTAGGAGTATGGGGCATTGACGTGGCTGGGCGGGGCGGTACTAAGTGGGTGAAGATCGAATGTTTACTTAGGTCAAAAGAAGAACCGAAGGGCTCAGAAGAAATGGGTATTCCCACAGCTCTGGCTCTGAGGGAAGCTTCTGAGATTATAGGAGAAAAAGTCCTTTTTGCCTCAGGAGGCGTAAGAAAGGGCATAGAGATAGCCAAAGCTATTGCGTTGGGGGCAAAGGCGGTGAGTATAGGGCTTCCTTTTCTCAAATGGGCTTCTCAAGGCGTTGAAGCGATAATTAAAGGAGTTGAGACCCTAAAGGAAGAATTGCGGTTTTGGATGTGGTACACTGGGTCTAAGGATGTGAATTCTCTTCGAGGAAAGATAAGAGAAAATGACGATTTATTTTTCCAAAAGAGTATCCGGTGAGGGTTGGATAAGTTTTGAAAGTGATCCTTATTTGTCTAAGACAAAGAAAAGAATCTACGAAAAATGTTTGCCCTGTCTTGAGTATTTTCTTCGACAACTTGAAGAAGGAAAGCCGGAGATAGACCTTGGTCCTGCTTACGAGTGTTGGAAATTGACCCTTATCTTTAACAATCTTGAAGAGTGCTTGACCTTTTTAAATGCCTTTAGCGAATTATATCCTAATGAGTATGTGATGGGCAAATTTGGAACAGGAGCTCCCGAAAAGCCCACCAAAGCTGTGGTGTTTCATATAGATGATAAGAAGGTATTAAAAGGGTTAGCAAAAAAGGTTCAAGAAATGTTACGAAAGCTTCGTTTGTCTTTAAGCATAAAAATCACCCGAGGCTGTTCAAACCCTTATGAGTACCTTTTTGGACCTTCTAAAAAGTGGAAAAAGGTCATTCCACCACTTTATCCTGAAAGAATACCTGAGGTGAGAGAGAGGATAAGAAAAATGATTTATTTTTCAAGTTAAAAAATCCTCGGCTCTGTTCCTGCTAATAGGCGTTTGATGTTTGAAAAGTGACGGATGATTATGAAAGAGGAAAGTAGAATAGCCAAATAAAAAAGTAACCGCATCTCGGCGTTTACTAAGTAAATAAAACAGGGTATACTTAAAGCCCCCGAAATGGAACCTAAGGAAACCCTTCTGGTGAGAATGAGGATGGCTACAAAAATCAATAAACTCAAGAGCAAAGGGATGGGGGTAAGTACCAAATATAAACCCGTAGCAGTGGCTACTCCTTTTCCTCCTTTGAATTTTAGAAAAACCGGAAAAAGATGGCCGAAAAAGGCAGAAAGCCCAAACAAAAATCCCCATTCAGGTCCATAAAGGCTCTTACCCATAAAGGCCGGTAGAAACCCCTTTAGGAGGTCACCGGTTAAAGTCAAAAGACCTATGGTTTTACCGGCGGTTCTCATCACGTTTGTAGCCCCTATATTTCCGCTTCCTCCTTTTCGAGGATCTATGCCTTTTATTTTAGCGAATAGGAGACCAAAGGGAATTGAGCCTAAAAGGTAAAAGGAAAAAATTAAAAGTACTTTCTCTCCCATTTTACCTATTGATGGTCGGGATGACTGGATTTGAACCAGCGACCCCCGCGTCCCGAACGCGGTGCTCTACCAGGCTGAGCCACATCCCGACCTTTGGTAAAATTAACCAAAAATTGGTCATAAGTCCAGAGGAGGAGCTGTGGAGGAAGAAAAATACATTTATCTTTTTTTCTCTGAAGGAATAAAAGATGTAGATTTTGAAAGAGTAAGGTCCCAAGTTCAAAATGAATTTTTTTTAGAAACAGTAGCAGAAATAAAAAATTTGGATCTCCGTGCTTATTATGATAAGGGAAGAAGACAATTTTATTCCACCTTGATTCTCAAAGACCTTCTCAAAAAACTTCCTAAAGACGCAATAAAAGCCCTCCTAATAGTAGATGTGGACTTGTTTATACCTATTCTCACTTTTGTCTTTGGAGAGGCTCAACTGGGGGGTAAAGTTGGTATAGTTTCATTAACCCGTTTAAGACAAGAGTTTTACGGCCTTTCTTCAAGCCAAGAAATTCTTCACCGCAGGTTAATAAAGGAGATAAAACACGAATTAGGACATACCTTTGGTCTACTCCATTGTTCATTGAGAGAATGCGTCATGTCTTTCGCCCCCAATATCTTGGCAGTTGACCAAAAAGGTATAACCTTTTGTGATTCTTGTAGGGATTTGCTGTTTAAAAATTTAATACGTTGAAAAATTCAACAGAAGTGTCGAAGAAAGCAACGCACTCTTAATCTTTCCTATTGCCCTATTTTTGAAAAAAATCGTTGTTTATTTGTGTTTTTCTTTTTGGCATGCAAGTTGCTTTTCACTAATTGGACTCTAAGAAGGAAGGAGGTGAGATAGATGGGAGCAATAAAGATAGCCATACTTATAGCGGTGGGGGTTTTGGTTATAGGGTTTGTGGGATTTGTGATCTTTTATCCTCTGGTAAAAACACTTCAGGGGTGGCTTGAAGGTTTAAAGGTATGGGCTTTTGGGAAAGAGGTACCTGTCGAAGTGGGTTTGACTATAGCTGATGGAGGTGAAGAGGCGGAAGAGAGGAAGGAAGAGTGAGGAGTCAAGAGTATGGAGAAGTTAGTGTCCAAAAAATGTCCATTTCTTGAAGAGGAGAAAGTACTTATTTGTAGAGCATTTCCTCTTAAAAAGCCTATTCCTTTAGATAAGGTTTATGTTCAAGAGAACTTCTGCTTAAAAGGTAATTACCGAAAATGCCCTGTATATCAAGAGGTGGCAGTGGTAAAAGAAAAGGAGAGAAGCACCCATGGTGTGTGTCCATTCGTAGAAATAGAAGACGTAAGTTTTTGCAAACTATTTCCGGCTAAGAAATTGTCGGTTTCGGGCGTTTATGAACTCGGAAACCCTTGTACTACTGAAAGACATCGAGAATGCATCCTGTTTCTCACAGTTAGTGAAGGTGATCTAGGTTTATCCATGGGCAAAAGGCCTTATGTGGATCCTAACTTTAAATATTTAAAGGGACATTTTTGGATTAAAGAGGAAGGTGAAGGATTCAAAGTAGGTTTTGATGACTTCGCCCAGTTTTTGCTTGGTGTTGTGAAGAAGGTCAGTTTGCCTCCAGAAGGAACAATCCTGAAAAAAGGGGACGAGTTTTTAACGCTTGAAACCGAAAAAGGCACTTTCCAATTGCTTTCTCCTTTTCAGGGGGAAATCCTAAAAATTAACCATGAAGTTCTCAACTTTCCTTCTCTTTTGAACGAAGAACCCTATGGGAGAGGATGGATTTTGATTTTAAAAATTTTTGAGGTCCCCCTTCCCTTAATGTCCCCTGAAGAAGCGAAGCAAGAGCTTTCTCACAAATTGCAGTGGCTTTCAAGTTTCTTGGGCTCCGAATGCACGATGGCAGATGGGGGAGAGATAGTGTTGGAAAATCTTAAAACACTAGACCAGGAAAAACAGAAGGTCTTAATCGAGGAATTGCTTTTAAAAGAGATTTAGATAAGGAGGTTTAAGATGGAGCTCTATCAGTACCAGTGGGTTGATTTATTTGCCACCAAGGGTTTTAAGTATCTTTTGATCTTGGGCTTTTGGCTTGCCCTTTTTCCCTTCTGGAGGCTTCTTATGGGGCCAGCAAGAAGGGTCTCTCTTCTTGCTTCAAGGGTTTGGGAGGCGTTTTCCGGATGGTTTAACTTTCCCCAGA
>Ga0197143_1000695_pt1 | contig 33499 bp, 24 predicted proteins | sample GBS70_MetaG_FD_148603 | JGI IMG/M metagenome (GOLD analysis project Ga0197143, IMG submission 148603) | Sediment microbial communities from Great Boiling Springs, Gerlach, Nevada, United States - GBS 70_MetaG | ecosystem: Environmental > Aquatic > Thermal springs > Hot (42-90C) > Sediment... | reverse complement strand
CCGCGGATTCCGACTGTGCAATACCCGCGTGATCGCACTCGTCAACGTCGTCTTCCCATGATCTATATGCCCAATCGTCCCCACATTCACATGCGGCTTCGTCCGCTCAAACCGCTCCTTGGCCATATCTCCATTCTCCTTTCAGACCTCCGATACAGGCGTTCTCCCTCACCGCGTCGCAGTTGGGACTCCGCTCAGGATGGCTTCGCTGACCGCCTTCGGCACCTGCTCGTAATGGGAGAAGTGCATGGTGTACGTCGCTCGCCCCTGCGTCATCGAGCGGAGATCGGTCGCATATCCGAACATCTCAGCCAGTGGGACAAAAGCTGTGATGATCACCGTCCCCGGCCGGTGCTCAACGTGCTCGATGCGTCCTCGACGAGCCGTGAGGTCCCCGGTGATGGCTCCCAGATACTCTTCGGGTGTGACGATCTCCACCCGCATGATCGGTTCGAGCAAGATCGGATCAGCTCGACGCGCCGCCTCCTGAAAGGCGAGCGATCCGGCGATCTTAAAAGCCAATTCACTCGAATCCACCTCATGATAGCTGCCATCGAAGAGACGCACGCGCACATCCACCATCTCATATCCGGCGAGCATGCCGCGCTCCATCGCTTCGCGCACGCCCTCTTCGACAGCCGGAATGAACTCCTTAGGGACGACACCCCCGAAGATATCGTCTATGAACTCGAACCCGGATCCCGGAGGAAGTGGTTCGATTTCGATCTTCACGTGTCCGTACTGACCGCGCCCACCCGTCTGACGGATAAACTTCCCTTCGCCGACGGCCTTCTTGGTGATCGTCTCGCGATAATTGACCATCGGTCGGCTTACGTTCGCCTCGACGCTGAACTCCCGCTTGAGCCGATCTACGATGATCTCCAGATGCAGCTCACCCATCCCGGAGATGAGCGTCTGCCCGGATTCGGGATCGCTCGTCACCTTGAAAGAAGGATCTTCCTGCGCCAGACGGCTGAGAGCCAAGCTCAGTTTATCCTGATCTTGCCGAGTCTTCGGCTCGATGGCGACGGAGATGACTGGGCGCGGGACTTCAATCGCTTCCAGCACAATGGGATGCGCTTCATCGCAGAGCGTATCGCCGGTCGTGACCGTGCGCAGGCCCGATGCCGCGACGATCTCTCCGGCGTATGCGCACTCGATGTCCTCGCGCTTGTTCGCGTGCATCTTCATCAGACGTCCGATCCGATCCCGCTTCCCTTTGGTGGCGTTATAGACGCTGCTACCGGCTGTGAGCGTGCCCGAATAGATGCGAAGATACGTGAGCTGGCCAATATGCTTATCAGCCATGATCTTGAAGACCAGAGCCGCCAGAGGCTCCTCATCACTCGCCTGGCGCGCGACCGTCGCTCCCGTCCTCGGATCCACGCCCTGGACGGGTGGGATGTCCACCGGCGACGGCAAATAGTAGATGACGGCGTCCAGAAGGGGTTGAATGCCTTTGTTCCGAAAGGCCGCGCCGCAGAGGACGGGCACCAAGCGGAGCCCGATCGTCTCCCGCCGCAATGCCGCGCGGATCTCCTGTTCGGAGATCGGTTCCCCCTCCAAGTACTTCTCAGCGATCGCATCGTCGTGATCGGCCAGGACCTCGAGCATATGCTCGCGCGCCTGCGCGACCTCCTCCCGCAACGCCTCGGGGACATCCTCGACGATGAACTCCGCGCCGAGAGTCTCCTCGATCCAGGTGATGGCCTTCATCTGGATGAGATCCACCACGCCGCGGAACGGCTCATCCCCACCTCCGATCGGAATCTGCACGGGAACGGGATGCGCACCAAGTCGTCGGCGCATCTGCTCAACGACCATCCAGAAATCAGCTCCCTGACGATCCATCTTGTTCACGAACGCGATGCGCGGGACTCGATACTTCTCCGCCTGTCGCCAGACGGTCTCCGACTGCGGCTCCACGCCATTGACAGCATCAAAGAGCGCGATCATGCCATCGAGCACCCGCAAGCTTCGCTCGACCTCGATGGTGAAGTCCACGTGTCCGGGCGTATCAATGATGTTGATGCGGTAGGGATCACCCGTCTGGGCTCCCCCGATGCGCCAGAAGCAGGTCGTCGCCGCGGAAGTGATCGTGATCCCCCGCTCCTGCTCCTGCACCATCCAATCCATCGTCGCCGTGCCTTCGTCCACTTCGCCAATCTTATAGTTCACGCCCGTGTAGTACAAAATGCGCTCAGTCGTCGTCGTCTTGCCGGCGTCAATGTGCGCCGCGATGCCGATGTTCCGTACGCGCTCTAAGGGAATCTGTCGCGGCATCGTCCTCTCCCTCACCACCGATAGTGGGCGAAAGCCCGATTGGCCTCGGCCATTCGGTGCGTGTCCTCGCGCTTTTTGACCGCGCCGCCTTTGTTCTGCGAAGCTTCGATCAGCTCATGGGCGAGCCGTTCGATCATCCGCTTCTCCCCCCGCTCTCGCGCCGCATTGACCAACCATCGGATCGCCAGCGAGAGCTGGCGATGGGGATTCACCTCGACCGGGACCTGATAGGTCGCTCCCCCAACGCGCCGCGACCGCACCTCCACCTTCGGCTTCGCATTCTCAATCGCCTGCTTGAAGACCTTCAACGGGTCCTCCTTAGTTCGCTGCCGAACCCGCTCCATAGCGGCATAGAAGATCTTCTCCGCCACGCTCTTTTTCCCATCCCACATCATGCAGTTGATGAACTTGGTGACGAGCGGGCTGTTATAGACCGGATCCGGCGGGACCTCCCGTCGCTCGACAATTCGCCGTCTCGGCATAGCTCTTTTCCTCTCCGCCGCTTGTTGGCCTCACGCGCGACCTTCGGACGCGCGCTCGGTCGGCTTACTTCTTCGGCTGAGCGGCCTCGCGCGGCCGCTTGGCGCCGTATTTCGATCGGCCCTGCTTACGATTGGCGACGCCCGCGGCATCCAGCGTGCCGCGAATGATATGATACCGCACACCCGGCAAGTCCTTGACGCGCCCCCCGCGAATGAGCACGATCGAGTGCTCTTGCAGATTATGTCCGATCCCCGGAATGTACGCCGTCACTTCGATGCCATTGGTCAAGCGCACGCGCGCGATCTTGCGCAAGGCCGAATTCGGCTTCTTGGGCGTCATCGTCTTGACCTGCACGCAAACGCCACGCTTCTGCGGGCAGCCCTGCAGGGCCGGACTCTTCGATTTGACCCGCACCTTCTCGCGTCCGTATCGAACCAGTTGCGCTAACGTCGGCACGGCTTCTCGCTCTCCTTCCAAATCCTCGGAGACCTCTTCAGAGCACCCCATGGCCTCCGAAAAAGCAGCTCCTTCTTCGCACCCAGCGTGTGAGGGGTTTATGGCACGAGCTTACTCCGCGAGTTGCACTCCCCGAATCGCTCTCTGCCGAAGCCGCCATCATGGGCGCCCCTCGCCGCCCCGAGCTTCTCTGTGGCGTTCCCTCCGCTGAGGCTTGCTACTCATCTACTGATTCCAACGCCACAATATGCGCTCATAACCATGGCGACTCCGATCCTCAAAAAGGCAAACTATAGTTGCATTCCCTTACCTTGTCAAGACCCATAGGTGCTCCACCGATCGCAACGGAGCCTAGGATGAGCGCACGCGAACCCTAGACAGGGTTTCGCGTGTAATCGGCCAAGCCCCCCAAAGGGAGCAGCTCCGCCGTTTGGCAGACAGCCGAGGCGAGTGCTGGATCGCGGAGGGAGGTAGTTCATCCACATCGGGTAGGTCGCCCGCATGTGCGGGCCGAGAGGGAAATTTTGTAGAGAACCGGTTTCTTGCAAGGGGCTCTGGTGATTTCTCACCAGAGCCCCAAGAACCTTCAGGAGCCGGGTCGAAAGAGTTGCTCAGAGACTTTGTTCCGCTCGATCTCCTCGCGAGTGAACCACAGGGGATGGTAGTCGTTGGTCAGCCACAGGCCGAGCTGATTGGCATAGAGAGGGCTCCCCAGGACGCCGCTTTGGCCGCCCGGAATGACCTGAAGAGCACGAAGGCCCTCGGGTCGAGCTTCGCCGAGAAAGCGGCGCGCTGGCCCGCTGCCAAACATGAAGGAGTCGGGCGCCGCAGCGCGAGCATCATGCCCTGACGCATCCACAACCTCGAACCCTCCGTCTACAGCCACGCCGCGCAACGCCGGTGCCAAATGCACGAATCCTCCAGCTGGCGGGATGTTGAACGGATCGCCCAGCGCGTGGGTGAAGACGATGCGATGGAGCTTGCCCCACCGATACTCTTCCAAAACGGTGGAGTTATTGAAGGCCGCGCGGAAGGTATCGCTGGCGAGCCGATCAAGCGCCTCCTGCAAGCTCTTCAGGATGAGGATGTCGCGCTCGACCTCGGGAGGCAGATCCACTCCGGGTGCATCGAAGAAATTCAGACCCGAGGCTCCGCGCCCTTTCCGCTCGGAGAAGTTATCGAGCAGGTTTCGAAGGGCGACGACAGCAAGCGATCCGCTGGGCCTATAGTCAGCCAGGCCGACGCGCGCCAGCGTCGCATCAATCGTATTGGCGATGATGCGTGCGCGCCAGACGCTGTAGATCGTCGCAGCCACGCTCGCCTCAATCTCCTCGCGAGTGGGTGGCTGTCGCTCTCCGTCCACATCCGCAGCATCGTACCCCTCGGGGAGACCCGTCGGCGCACTGAAGTCCCAGCGAGTGAGCCGATCGACGGCTTCAGCCACCCGCGCATCCTGGGCCACACTGACCAACGGGGCCGGAGCGCCCGACGCTCGCGCATTCGCAAAAGCCTGCTGAATATAAGGCACAAACACCTCCGCATCCAGCATCTGGACATTAGCTTGGAAGCGCTTCATGTCTTCGAGCGAGATGCGCCCATCGCCTCCGCGCTCTGGATCCAACTCGCGCTGAATCAAGCGAACGATCCGACCCATTCGCGCGCCAATGCTGTAGCCTGGGTTCAGATACAAAATCCCGCGTCCGCCGCGCCGCAGTTGATTGAGCGGATTATTATCGAGCGTCGTCCCGATCGGATCATTGTTCGCATTGGCGATGAACCCCTGAGAGGGGTTGATGACTTGCGGCATCTCCTCAAAGGGCAGAATCTCGAAGGGCACGGCCTGACCCGGATAGCGCGTCACAAGTGGGGCCCACTCGTTCTTGACGATCCGCTCGATGCTTCCATCTCCTCGGAAAAGCGCCCCCGCGCCATTGCGGATGAAGAACGGTGGAAGGCCATCCACCCGTCCCTCCTCGAGGTCCTCGCGCAGAGGTAGCTCTCCGCTCGTGAAGTATGCGATGTTACCGTCGACATCCACATACGCCCAGTTCTGTGAACCGAAGTCGAAATATTGGAGTCCGCGCTTGAAGTCCTCGAGGTTCTTCGCACGATGCCACAGGAGGAACGTCTCCAGCTCTCGCGTCGGACCGAAGCCCGTGTACTGCACGCTCAGAACGCGGAAATCGAGAATATCCGACTTCACCACACGAATGATCGGCGCGTTGTTGCGATCTGGGATGACGAGCGCCACCGAGGGAACGCTCACTCCGCTGGGCCGCGTGCCCGGAGGAATAGGGGCGAGATCATTCACCGTCCCGTTGCCCGGCTGGTTCACCCGAAACGTGAGCGGAATGGGGACGATCGGCCTCGTCCGATCACGAAAGATCGTCGCACGCGGCAACTGCGTCGCGATATCCAGGACGACGCGCTCCTCGTAGACATCGGTCACATCCATTGGATTCGTCGTCGCTCCCCACGCGATACGCTCGTTCATGCCGAGAACGATGACGGGCGTCCCGGCGAAGCTCACACCCATGACATTCATCGGATTCGGCCCCTCGACGACCAGATGCATCTCGTAGAAGATCGCCGGCACGCCGAGGCCGAGATGCGGATCGTTCGCCAGCATGGGGAAGCCTGTATCAGTCTTCGAGCCGCTCACAATCCACCAATTGCTGCCCGAGGGGGCTGTTGCCCGACCGAGCGCATTCTGGAAAACCGGCAAGTCGGCGATCTCCGTCACATACTCGTGGGCGGCCCGAATCGTCTCTGGGCTTACCCATCGGGTGACGTCCCCGATATGTCGTTCCCACTCGATCTTCATAGCGCGGCGAGCGCCGACCGCCGGAAGCGCGTCCGGGAGTGACACCGAGGGATCGAATGGGGCGCTGCGGAAGATATCCTCGAAGAAGAGCTTTGTCCCGTCGAAGCCCGCAGCCTGTCCCGCTTGCTGATACGCCGCCAGGCGCACGGTGAAGTCAATATCGTCCAAACCGAACGAGAGCTGGAAGGCGAGCAGCTTCCCGACGGCGACGCTATCCACAGGATCCCACGCCGGGACTGCCTCCTTCGTCAACTCGAGAGCGGCATACTCCGGCGGCAGGGGAGAATCTCTCAAAAAGGCATTCACCCCTTCGGCGAAGGCCTGCAGAATGTCTCGCGCCTCCGGAGAGAGCGCCGCATAAGAAGCCTCGGCTGCCCGTCGCAGTCCGAGCACCCGCAGCTGCACGTCTTGCGCGAGCACACGATCGCCGGGGCCTGGACCGACCAGCTCGGCGAGCGTTCCACTGGCAACGCGACGCAGGAAATCCATCTGGAAGAACCGATCCTGCGCCTGCACATAGCCCATCATGAAGTACACGTCGTGATCATTCCGGGCGAAGATGTGAGGAATGCCAAATGAATCGCGGATGACGCGCACGTCATCGCGAAGACCGCGAATCAAAACGGGAGGGGATTGTCCGACATTCCGCCCGAGCGATCCCCTCCACCCAAAGGAGGGAATCGCGAGCGCGCAGAAGGCGATAAGGGTACACGTGCGATGCATGCTCATGGTTCACCTCCGTTGAGAGATCCTCTCCTTCACGGAGAGATTGAGTAATCACTTTGAAAACTCCGTCGTCCGATTTCACACAACGGCCGCGCACCTCTCGAAGAGAGGCTCTCGCGAAGAGATGTGATCCCCTCCGCCATCACCTGACCTTCTTCCTTCCCCAGAGGGCAACATCTTCATACGCATGCGCCGTCCTGCAAACCATGGGCGGATGTCTCGTGACATCCGCTCTGTCGGCCTCCTGCCTCCTCGATTGGCTCAGCCGATGTCCCTAGGCGTCACTTCCCGGGGAATTCCCGGTAGAGCCCATCAGGCGGGCCAGACCGACCGGCTTGGCTTTTGCCAACCCGTGAGAAAATAGCAGCTCCGCCATCCTTGGTCCATAGAGTGACGAGCATTTCTTACCCTCCCTCTCTACCAGCTCAGTTTCACGGGCCGAGAATAACCGATCTCGCCATTTTTGTCCATAATCCCGCGCGCAGTTCTCTACCTTCCTGGCTCTCACAACCTGGAACCCCGCGTCTTACGCTCACGTATATGTAAGCGGCGCGCATTTCCAAACATGGAACGCCTGGAGCAAAATATGTGTGGAAGGAGGACAGGGATGCGACAGAGTCATCGAATGGGACGCTATGTGATCCTGACCTTCATTTTGATCCTGAGTGGGTGGGGAGCGCGAGCCCAGGAACTTCCACCCCTCATCCCGCGCGAGGTCCTCTTCGGAAATCCCGAGAGGGCCAATCCGCAAATCTCCCCGGATGGAACGAAGCTCGCGTATTTGGCGCCTCATAATGGCGTGCTCAACGTCTGGGTCCGAACGGTCGGGAAAGAGGACGACCGGGTCGTGACCTCGGACAAAAAGCGCGGCATTCGCGTCTTCTTCTGGCAGGAAGACAGCGAGCACGTCCTCTACATCCAGGACCGCGATGGGGACGAAAACTGGCATCTTTACCAAACGAACATTCACACGAAGCGGACCCGGGACTTGACACCGTTTGAAGGCGTCCAAGCGCGGATCGTAGCAACGGATCCTCAATTCCCCCACGAGATTCTCGTCGCCCTGAATATCCGGGACCGGCGCTTTCACGACGTCTACCGCATCCATTTGAAGACCGGTGCCGTTGAGCTGGACACGGAGAATCCGGGAGACGTGATGGGATGGGCCGTAGACCACCGACTTCAAGTGCGAGTTGCTCAAGCTTTCACCCCCGACGGAGGGATGCTCATTCGCTTGCGCGAGGAGGCGAAGTCGCCCTGGCGCGAATTCCTGCGATGGGGACCGGACGAGACCTTCGGTGGGATCATCGGGTTCACGCCGGATGCGCGCGGTCTCTGGCTCATCTCCAGCGTGGATGCTAATGCCGCGCGCCTGATCGAGGTAGATATCGCCACGAAGAAGATGAGAGTGATCGCCGAAGATCCACAGTACGATGTGAGCGGTGTACTGGTCCATCCGAAGACGCGGCGCCTGGAGGCCGTGCAGTTCATCCGCGCCCGTCGAGAGTGGCACCTGCTGGACCCATCGCTCCGCGCGGATTTCGAGCGCCTGCAGAAGGAGCGCGACGGAGACCTGAGCATTGTCAGTCGAGATCGAGAGGACCGTGTGTGGATCGTTGCGTATCTTCTGGACGATGGCCCGGTCTACTACTATGTCTACGACCGCACGACTCAGCGGCTCAGCATGCTCTTCAGCAATCGGCCGGCACTCGAACGGTATCGGCTGGCGAAGATGCGGCCGATCTCCTTCACAGCACGCGACGGGATGATGATCTACGGCTACTTGACGCTTCCTGTAGGCGTCGAGCCCAAGAGTCTCCCCATGGTACTCCTCGTGCACGGTGGGCCATGGGCGCGCGACGTCTGGGGGTTTGACCCCACGGTACAGTGGCTTGCCAATCGTGGCTACGCCGTCCTGCAGGTCAACTTTCGCGGCTCGACCGGATACGGGAAGGCGTATCTGAATGCCGGGGACCGGGAGTGGGCCGGGAAGATGCATACGGATCTGATCGACGGTAAGAATTGGGCCATCGCCCAGGGCTATGCCGACCCCAAGCGCGTGTGCATCATGGGCGGGAGCTATGGCGGCTATGCGACGCTCGTCGGCCTGGCCTTCACGCCCGACGAATTCGCTTGTGGCGTGGACATCGTCGGCCCGTCTAATCTCGTCACGCTCCTGCGCTCCATCCCGCCCTACTGGGCGCCCATGAAGGCGATCTTCGATAAGCGCTTGGGACGAGTTGAGACGGACGAAGAGTTCTTGAAATCGCGCTCACCACTTTTCCGAGCCGATCACATTAGGGCGCCTCTCCTCATCGCTCATGGAGCCAATGATCCGCGTGTGAAACAGGCCGAAAGCGACCAGATCGTCCAAGCGCTACGAGCTCGGAATATTCCGGTCACCTACGTCGTCTACCCCGACGAGGGTCATGGGTTTGCCCGTCCGGAGAACAGGCTCGACTTCTACGGTCGTGCCGAGGAGTTCTTGGCCAAGTATCTGGGCGGACGCTTTGAGCCGTGGCGGGAGGTCCCTGGTGCATCGGCTCAATTGCGGTGAGTGGCCCAGCCGCGCGCGGTTTCATTATGCTACGCAAAGACGCCGCGCGCGGCACCTATGTTTCAAGGAGGGGGCACTATGAACGTACGAAAGGCTGCGAGGACAGTTCTCTTTCTCCTTCTTCTACCCGGTCTTGTCACAAGCCAAAGCTCGACGGTCGAAGAAGGAATGCCCCAGGCCACGCGTCAGCGCGTCCGTGCCTACCGGCTCTCTCAAGAGCACGCGATTTTGCGGGAGCTGGTCGAGTTCCTCTCGATCCCCAATCTGTCCTCCGATCGCGAGGCCATCCGTCGAAACGCTGAACTTCTGCGGGCGATGCTCGAGCGGCGGGGCGTCCGAGCGGAGATCCTTGAAGTGGATGATGCCCCACCAGCCGTCTATGGCGAACTCCTCGTTCCGAACGCGCGACACACGATCGTCTTCTACGCGCACTTTGACGGTCAACCGGTAGATCCCGCACAATGGGCGAGCGATCCCTGGACGCCAGTTCTGCGCGATCGGCCTCTGGAGCATGGTGGGCGTGAGATTCCATGGTCCGCGCTCCCCACGCCTGTCCCCGGCGAATGGCGTCTATATGCCCGCTCGGCGAGCGATGACAAAGGGCCCATCCTCGCGCTGCTTGTTGCGCTGGATGCATTGCGGGCGGCTCAGATCCCGCTCTCGGTGAACGTGAAGTTCTTCTTCGAGGGGGAAGAAGAAGCGGGCTCGCCTCACCTCCGGGCGATCTTACAGAAGTATGCCGACCGATTGAAGGCCGATGCCTGGGTGCTCTGCGATGGACCGGTTCATCAAACGCGCCGACAACAGGTCTACTTTGGCGCGCGCGGCATCGTAGATCTAGAGCTGACCGTCTACGGCCCTGTGCGTCCGCTGCATAGTGGACACTATGGGAATTGGGCGCCTAATCCGGCCGTCCTGCTCGCGCATTTGGTGATGAGCATGCGGCAGGAGAATGGGCGCATTCGCATCCCCGGATTTTACGACGACGTGCGCCCTCTCACTGAGAGCGAACGCCGTGCGCTGGCCGAAGTGCCCGACATAGATGCACAGCTCCGACAAGAGTTCGGATTGGCATGGTCTGAAGGCGATGGACAACGCCTCGTTGAACTCATCCTCATGCCTGCGCTTAACATACGTGGCCTTCGTGCCGGACATATCGGCGAGATGGCGCAGAACGCCATCCCCACCGAAGCGACGGCTTCGATTGATTTCCGCCTCGTGCCCAATCAAACGCCGGAAGGCGTTCGCCGACGCGTCGAGGACTACATCCGCCGACAGGGCTTTTTCACCGTCTCACACGCACCGAGCTGGGAGGAACGACTCCGCCATCCGAAGATCGTGCGCCTCACTTGGGGACCGGGATATCCACCGGCGCGCACTTCGATGGATCTGCCCGTTGCGCGCGCGCTCGTGCGCCTCATCGAGGAAGCCGTCGGCACGCCCATTGTAAAGATGCCCAGCTTGGGCGGCAGCATCCCCATGTATCTCTTTCACGAGGTGCTCGGCGTTCCCGTCATCGGCGTGCCGATTGTCAACCACGACAACAATCAACACGGAGCGAACGAGAACCTCCGCATCCAAAATCTCTGGGATGGGATTGAGATCTATGCCGTACTCTTCGCTCATCTCGGACGCGCGCTCGCGACGGGATAAAGGCCGGTGATGTCGCCGCCGGATTTCCAGATCTTGGACGTTTGTGTATACTGAAAAGCCATGAAAAGCCAGATGCGAATCTTCGGGGAGGAATAGGCATGAAAGCGATCCGCGTTCACGAATACGGCGGGCCAGAGGTCCTGCGGTACGAGGACGTTGCGTTACCGGAGCCGGGACCAGGGGAAGCGCGCGTGAAGATCGAAGTGGCGGGCGTCAACTTCATTGACATCTACCATCGAACGGGTGTGTATCCGAATCCGCTCCCCTTCACACCCGGCATTGAGGGCGCGGGTACGGTGGAAGCTGTTGGTGCCGGAGTCACGGAGGTGCGCCCCGGGGATCGCGTCGCCTATGCACTTTCGCTCGGCGCGTATGCAGAGCGCGCCGTTGTTCCCGCGTGGAAACTGGTTCCCATCCCGGAGGGAATAGATGTCCCGATAGCGGCAGCGGCGATCGTGCAGGGGTTGACAGCTCATTATCTCACGCACAGCACGTATCCGCTTAAGCCGGGTGATACGGCGCTCGTGCACGCGGCTGCCGGAGGGACGGGATCGCTCATCGTACAGATGGCAAAGCTCCGTGGCGCATGCGTCATTGGCACGGTCTCAACGGAGGAGAAAGCGCAGCGTGCGAAAGAGGCGGGCGCCGATCATGTGATCCTCTATACGCAGAGCGACTTCGAGGCTGAGGTGAAGCGCCTTACGGAAGGGCGGGGCGTTGACGTCGTGTACGATTCCGTCGGCCAGGCGACATTCGAGAAGAGCCTGAATTGCTTGAGGCCGCGTGGATGCCTTGTGCTCTTCGGCCAATCGAGCGGCCCCGTCCCGCCGATAGATCCGCTCCTGCTCTCCACGAAAGGATCGCTCTTTCTCACCCGCCCGCACTTATCGCACTACGCGGCCACGCGCGAGGAGCTGCTGGGACGTGCGGACGCTGTGTTTCGCTGGATCCGAGAGGGACACGTGCGGATTCGCATTGAGCGCACCTTCCCTCTGGCCGAAGCGGCCGAAGCTCATCGCGTCCTGGCTGAACGGCGCTCAGCGGGGAAGCTGCTGCTTGTACCGTGAGCGCGCCATCGCGCGAGGATTTCGATCATCGAGCATCCGTCGAGATCCGGATGTTATAGACGTCGAGCGTCGTCCCCATCACGCGTTGAAGCTCGGCGATCGCTTTGTTATACGCCACGAGCGCTTGAAGCTCTGCCCCCCGCGCCTGCGAGAGCAGATTCTGGTACTGCAGGACGAGGAAATTGGTGGACATTCCGGCGGCGAATCGCTCCTGTTCCCCCTCAAGCTGCTTCTCCCGGGCGATGCGCGCCGCGCGCGCGGCCTCGATGCTTTGGCGAGCCGCCTCGACGTTCTGCAGCGCATTCCGAACCTCGATAGCAATCCGCTGCCACAGTTGTTGCTCTTGATACTCCACTGCGCGCGCCTGCGCTTTTGCCTGTCCCAGTTGCGCTTCAGCTACGCGATTGCGGAGGGGGAAGCTGATGCTCACTCCGATGGCGACGTTGCGGAAGCGCTGTCGGAGCGCGTTCTCGACAGCCTGACCCGGTCCCCCGAGAAAGAGCGTGGCCACACTGCCGGCGAGGAAAGGGAATTCCGGCGAAGGCGGAACCTCTGTCCCAGCCAGTCCGAAGGAGGCATAGCGCGCGATGAGATTGATGGCCGGTCGCGTCTGATTCGCGAAATACCGGATGTTGATGTCCGCCTGCTCCTTCTGGAGTTGCACCTGCTTCACTTCCGGGCGATTCGCGAGCGCCAACCGCAACGCGCTCTCCTCGTCAATCGTCAGAGGTGCGTATTCGATGCTCTCGGTCGGCACGATATTGGCCCGCCACAGCGGATCGTTGAGGTTCGGGAGAATCAATCCCTTCAACGCATTCTCCGCGACCGTGACCTGAGCCACGGCGGCGATCAGCTCCTGATTCCGCCGCTCGATCTCCGCCAGCGATTGATGGAGCTCAATGGGCGGGAGCGTTCCTGCCTCCACGCGCTGTTGATTCTCTTCGTGCTGTTGACGCGCCAACTGCACGGCCTCTTGCAAGATCTCCACTTGTCGGATGGCGAAGATGAGATCGTAATAGGCCTTTTGAACCTGAGTGATGATCTCGATGACGCGCTGGCGGAATTGGCTGTCGGAGAGATCGAGCGCTTTCTTCGCAATACGGATCTGCTGCTGCGTCTGATTCCACCGGAAATTCCGCCAGAGCGGCTGCGTGAAATCGAGGGCGAGCGTTGTGAAAAACTGCGGGTTCAACACGGCGAAGATCGAGTTGGTCGTCGTGCGCTGATTGGAGAAGGTGAACTGCCAGCTTCCGCCCGTCGGGAGCAACTGGCTCATGCCGAAGTTGTAGGTGAACGTGCGATTTCGCTGTGCCTGGGCATCGCGTCCGGCCAACAAGCGCGAGGCCACGGGAATCGAACGGGATTCGAATCCAAAGCCCTGGGAGGCGGCGCCCCCGGCAAATCCGGTCGCGGCCAGAGCGGCTGCCGGAGGCGGAGCGCCGATCGAAAAGACGGGATCATAAGCCCCCTGAACGGCGCGAAGACCCCATTCGCTGATCTGCACACCAGTTCGCTGGAGTTGAATCTCCGTGTTGTTCTCCAATGCCTTCAAGATGGCCTCGTGCAACGAGAGGTGCCAGAGATGCTCCACGTCCACGCCCACGCGCTTGAGCATAAGCGGCTTGACGCGTCCGAGCGAGATCGGCTCCTGCAACACTTCCGTCACCGCAGGCGATCTGTGGATCGCCTGAGAGTCTCCCGACGGAGATTGCTGCGCCCACACCGAATGATAGGGAAGCGCACCGAGGATCACTGTCCCCATACTCATCCAAGCGCTGAGGAGAAGAGAGCGATTCCTCTTCATCATCCATCCCTCCCTGCGTGAGGTCACGACGATATATTTTTTCCCATCGATTTCCTCCGGCGCAAGCAGTAGTGCGTGGACTCTTGACAGAAGCTCCGTGCGCTCTCCTACAATCCCGCCGTCACCAGAGATGATGTCACATCGAGGAGGGAGGATCATGAACGGAACGACGAGACGCCTCATTATCGTCCTGTTGAGCATGGCGAGCCTCTGGCCGGGATCCGCCTGGAGCGACCTCCGGGCCGTCGAACGCGGGTCCGTTTCTCCTCAGCAGATCGAAGCGTACAAACAGGAGCTGCTCGGGGCGATCGAAGGGATGAGCCGATTCACTCAGGTCATGGTGGACATGATCTTCAGCTTCGCGGAGCTGGGCTTTCAAGAGTTCGAGACTTCGCGATACGTGACCGGACTCTTGGAAAAAGAAGGGTTCCACGTCGAGCGCGGCGTAGCGGGCATTCCAACGGCCTGGGTGGCGAGCTGGGGGCGAGGCCGACCCGTCATCGGTTTCATCGCCGACATTGATGCTATTCCCGGCGCGTCGCAAAAGCCGGGCGTTGCCTATCACGATCCTCTTGTCGAAGGCGCTCCTGGGCATGGCGAAGGGCATAATGCGGGACAAGCTGTGATCGTCACGGCTGCTGTTGCGCTCAAACGGCTCATGGAGCAACACCGGTTGCCGGGGACACTGAAGCTGTATCCCGGCGTCGCCGAAGAGCTTCTCGGGAGCAAGAACTATTTCGTGCGCGCAGGTCTTTTCAAAGACGTGGACATCGTCCTAGGCGCGCACATCAGCGATGGCTTCAGCACGGCTTATGGGGTGACCAATACGGGTCTGATCTCCACGCAGTTCACCTTTCGCGGGGAGGCGGCTCATAGCGCGGGCGCTCCCTGGCGCGGACGCAGCGCGCTCGATGCCGTCGAGTTGATGAACGTCGCGTGGAACTTTCAGCGCGAGCATCTTCGTCCGCAGCATCGGTCGCACTACGTCATCGTCGAAGGAGGGGACCAGCCCAACGTCGTCCCGGATCGCGCGACCGTGTGGTACTACTTCCGAGAGACCGAATACGCGCGCATCAAGCAGTTGCACGAGATCGGTCAGAGGATTGCTAAAGCCGCTGCTCTGATGACCGACACCGAAGTCACCGAACGCATCCTCGCCGCGACCTGGCCCACGCACTTCAATAAGGTCGTGGCCGAGGTGCTGCAGAAAAACATCGAGCGGGTGGGCATGCCCACATGGAGCGACGCCGATCACGCGTTGGCGAAAGCTCTGCAGCGAGAGATCGGCGCCGAACCCGTCGGCCTCAAGACCGAAGTCGGTCGGCTTGAATCCGGACGCGAGGTTCTGAGCGCCGGCTCGGATGACATCGGCGAGATCTCCTGGAACGTGCCGACGGTCTATCTGCGCTTCCCCGGAAACATCCCCGGTCTTCCGGGCCATCATTGGGCGAACGCTGTGAGCATGGCCACGCCCATTGCACATAAAGGAGCGACAGCCGGAGCGAAGGCCCTCGCCTTAACGGCTTTAGACTTCCTCACCCAGCCCGAGCTTGTGCACGCTGCGTGGGCTTACTTCCGCGAGCAGACGAAGGATCAGCCCTGGGTCTCGCTCATCCCCGAAGGCACGCCACCGCCCATTCATCTGAATCGGGAGAAGATGGAGCGCTTTCGTCCGCAACTGGAGCGATTCCGCTTCAATCCCGAGAAGTATGAGACCTACCTTCAACAGCTCGGCATTCGCTATCCGACGCTCCGACCCTGAGCGCGGCTCATGGCGCTCTCGGAAGCTCACCGCGGGGGGAGAAGCAGGGCGTTGAAGAGCACCTTGAACGTGCCCCAGCTCTGCCCCCGATGCTGCGCGCGGAATCCGACGAGGATGACGCGCCCGCGCTCGTAGGGCACGTCAAGCAGGGCCGCGCGCTCAGCGATCTTCTCCCGACCCAACAGATACCCACTCCGCAACGGATCCGTCGTATATCGGGCGACGACTTCCGGCACCTGACCTGCATTCGCCGTGATCTCGAACGCGAGTCCGCCTACGACATAGACGTCGGCCTCCGTCGGCAGGCCATAGGCTATGGGATGATTCGGATTCGCCGTCACGCGCAAGATGGAGCCGGGACAGAAATACTCGCTCGGAGGGAGACCGCGCAAGACGTTGCGTACCGGAAGTCCGAATTCTTCAATCACAAGATCGGAAGATTCGCCTAGGGCAAGGAGCGTCCCCCCGGCAGCGACGAATGCCTTCAGATGCTCCACACCCTCTTTCCCCAAGCCCCCCGTGTACTCAGGGGGATAGGAGCCGGGACGATGACCCTCGCGAATCTCGCGCGGGGAATCGCTCGGCAGGATGATCACGTCGAACCGAGAGCGGAGGTCGCCCGCGCGAATGTCCTGATCGCGCAGTGTCGTGTACGCGAAGCCGAAGCGCTCGAGGACCCACCGTGTCCAGCCTTCATCCATCGAAGGCACCCAACTGCGATAGAGTCCGATGCGCCGTCGCTCCACCGGGATGAGTTCCGGAAGTCGCTCGCTCGTCGCGCGAATATCCACGCCATGGCGGCGCGCGACGTCCTCCAATGTCTGTCGCAGCGTCGCGCGAGAAGCTCGCGCGCCTTCGATCGCGTGCAAGACGAACGTTCCCGCTGGATAGCGGCGTCCGTCGAGAGCCACCTCGCTCGCGATCCGACTCACGCGAAAGAGGCCGGAAGCCAAAAGCTCGTTCACGGCTGAAAAAGCGCGATTTGCCTTCGGCTCTATGAGCCATGCGCTCTGTGCAATCGGCCGAGATTCGGCCCCGCGCGTATCGCTCACGCGCCCGACAACGGAGACGGCTTCGGTGACCTTCTCCAAGCGCGCCTCAAAGGGGCGAGCGACTTCGACCACATGCACCCCCATCTGCAAGGGAAGCGTCCATCCCGCGACGTCATAGGGGCGTTCAGGCGGCCCTCCTGGATAGAGGCGCCGTTCCGGATAGCGCTGGATCTCGAGCAGCGTCTTCACCAGAGCGCGAAGCGGTTGCGCAAGCAGGAGCACATAGCTGCCTGCCGGATAGGTCGTTCCATCCGCGACGAAGGGCTCCGTCGCTCGATGGACCTCGACGCCCTGCGCCATCAAGATGTTCAGAAGGTGCGCAGCCGTCGGCCGATCCCACTGCTCCGGTGGGATGACGTAGGCGAAAGGTTCTTCGGTTTGTCCTCGCTCGATGGCCCGCTTCCCAAGGTGATAGAAGTCGCGGAGGAACTCCTCGCGATAGCGCGCGGCCACGCGAAGCAAGGCCTGCGCCGCCACAAGCTCCATCTGTAGGATGTCCATCGGACGCCATGTGCCTCCGGGCCAGGGGTTGGGAAAGTTGGTCGCGCGCTCCAAGGGATTCGGCAACCCGCGCGTCGCGCCGCGCAGTTGCTCACGCGAGAGCGTGATGGGCGTCATCAAGCGCGCGCTCGCTGCCTCCGTCAAGATCCCCACCATGTTGTGGTAGTACGGCATCGTGCGCAGCCCGCCGGCCCACCACGTGTCGTATTGCGCATTGGTCACTACGCCACGAAATCCCGCTCTCGCCAACGCCCACGCCATGTGATGGCCGATCACAGCCACGCTGTTGAGCAGGATCGGATCAATGTTCGGATTCGGCGGATCGTAAAACGGCGGCACGAACATGCGCGCGCCTGTAGATCCCATCTGATGCACATCGTAGAGGATCTGCGGGAACCACTCGCGATAGAGCGCGCGCGTGACCGCCTGCGTCTCCACCTGCGTGAGCATGAACCAATCGCGATTGTTATCGTGCCCGGTGTAGGGGTGATACAACTCTGGCGGAGCAGTCCCCTCGTACGGCGTTCCGAGCGTGCGCCGATACCAGGAGGCGACGATGTCAATGCCATCGGGATTCGGACTCGGGAAGAGCAGCAGGATCACACGGTCCAAGATCTCGCGCGTCTCCGGGGAGACATCCGACGCCAGCCGGTACGCCAGCTCCATCGCCATCTGCGATCCGACGATCTCCGTCGAGTGGATCGAGCAGGTGATGGCGACGATCACCCGTCCTTCGGCGATGAGACGCTCAGCTTCGGCGTCATCGGCGATCGTGCGGGGATCGGCCAATCGGCGCGCGATCTCGCGATATCGGTCCAGACGAGCCATGTTCTCCGGCGAGGTGATCACGGCCATGAGGATCGGCCGATCTTGCGTCGAGCGTCCAATCTCCAGGACCTGAACGCGCGAAGACGCGTCATCTAACCGCCGAAAGTACTCGGTGATCTGCCCCCAATCCGCCAGATGCCGATCCTCGCCCGGTTGAAAGCCGAGCACCGAAGCGGGTGAGGGGACGACCTCTTGGACCGGGACGAAAGCCAGCGCCTTACTGGTGAGCGCAACGGCCACAAGAAGCAGAGCGAGTCGTCTCTTCATGCTCCCCCTCCGTTGCTCAAGCATCGTCTTGCCTTCGGCATCCTCCCCTGTTGTCGAACGGAGGGCAAGAGTTTATCATATCCCCGACTCAGTGCAAGTGATCCTGGGGGAGGTCGCGATGATGGATCGCGTGCGGGGATGGACAGTGCTCGCGTTTTGGAGCCTCAGCCTCGCAGCGATCGCTCCGCTGCTCTTTGCCCTTTTTCTGGTGCTCCGGCGAAAGCGCGTGCTCTATGCTCCGGCGCGATTCTTCATCCGAATGGGGCTGCGACTCGGCGGCGTGCGCTTCGATGTTCAAGGACTGGAGAAGCTTAATTCGCATCAGACCTACCTCTTCCTCTCGAACCATCAAAGCCTGCTCGATCCCCTCATCCAACTGGTCGGACTCGGGCGAGATCTCGCTTTTCTGGCGAAGAAAGAGTTATTCCGGTGGCCCTTGCTCAACTGGGGGCTTCGTTGGATTGACTGCGTGCCGATTGATCGCTCTGACCGAGAACGGACGATCGAGAACCTGCGCCAAGCGGCCGAGAAGCTCAAGCGCGGAGTGAGTTTCCTCGCCTATCCTGAGGGTACGCGTACGCCCGATGGGACGCTGCTGCCGTTTCGGAAGGGAGTGTTCTTTCTGGCGCTGGAAGCAGGTGTTCCGATCGTGCCGGTGACGATCCTCGGCGCCTACGAGGTGATGCCCAAGGGGCCGCTGCGATGTCGGCCGGGACACGTCCGACTCATCGTGCACGAGCCCGTTCCGGTCCTCGCCTTCCGCGCAGGGAATCTCAAGGATTTAATGGCGACGGTCCGTTGCGCTATCGCTTCGGCTCTGCCGGAATCGGATGTTCGGGAGCGACCATGCCTCGCGAGATCTACCTCGATGTAGAAACTCAACGGCTGTCCCACGAAGTGCCGGGTGGATGGGCGAACATCCGCGCCTTCGGCCTGGCCGTCGCCGTCACGTGGGATGATGCGCATTATTTTCGCACCTGGTTCGAGCCAGACGCTCGACGCCTGATCGCTGAGCTGGAGACGTTCGATCGGATCATCACGTTCAATGGCGAGCGCTTCGATTTCTCCGTCCTGAGCGGCTATGGTCCCGTCGGGAAGCTCTACGTCAAATCGCTCGATCTTCATTCGGACCTGAAGCGCAAGCTCTCACGCCGAGTGCCGTTCGAGGCCCTCGTTCGCGCGACGCTCGGACAGAGCAAAAGCGGCAGTGGCGAAGAAGCCGTTCGCTGGTGGCGGGCCGGGGAGGTCGAACGGGTTATCGCCTACTGCCGGCGCGACGTCGAGCTGATGCGCGAAGTCGTTCGCTTCGCGCGAGAACGCGGATATGTTCGCGTCTCGCCCGACCGCATCGTGCACGTCAGTTGGTGACGCCCACGACCTCTCGGAGGGATTCCCGGAGGACGATCCCCTCTACACTGAGCCCCTTCTCAGACCTCCCCGATGAGACACGTCCCGCGGACGAGGGCAGCAAAGAGAATACGCCTCCATTACGGTCAACGATTTGGGATCGCTCGCGGAGATGTTCAAGCCATTCCAGTTATCACTTCCGCAGGGGTTTTCCGACCCCTTTCTGTGCGGTCACTGTCAAAGCTCATGATAGTCAAGTCATAGCAGCCGTATACGGATCGGCTTTCAGGTACGTCCAGACGGACTGTTTGCGCCCGTCTCTGAGGTGCGGTACAGTTGATGCTTGTCATGAATAAGGAAGCGCCCCGGGCGATCTTCCGATCGCGTGGGGACACGCCGAAGCAGGCGAGGGATCATGCGCGAGGTTGCGTCTTTTGAGGGCACACGGTTCTCAGTTCGGGCGTTCGCCGCTGCACTGAAGAAGGCGCGCGCGGGAGAGCGCCTGCAGCGCGACGACGCTCTCCTGCTTATCCAAGCGGAAGGGGAGGACTTGTGGGCACTTCTGGAAGCAGCGGCCGAGGTGCGCGATCGAGGGCGCGGACGGACGATCACCTTCTCCAAGAAGGTCTTCCTCCCACTCACCAATCTGTGCCGCGACTACTGCGCCTATTGCACATTCCGAAAGGATCCGGGAGATCCCGGAGCGAAGACGATGATGCCCGAGGAGGTGCTTGCGGTTGCGCGTGCTGGAGAGCGGCTCGGATGCAAGGAAGCGCTCTTCAGCCTGGGCGATAAGCCGGAGCGCGCCTTCCCTGAGATGCGCCGGACGCTCGCTGCGCTCGGGCATAAGACGACGCTCGAATATCTGCACGCTATGTGCGCACGCCTGTTACGGGAGACGACGCTGCTGCCGCATGTGAATCCGGGTGTGATGACCGAGGAGGAGATGCACGCGCTCAAGGAGGTGAGCGTGAGTATGGGGCTGATGCTGGAGAACGCCAGCCTGCGCCTGCTCCGGCGAGGCGGGCCACACTTCCGCGCTCCGGATAAGCACCCGCGCCTTCGGCTGCGCACGATCGCCGATGCCGGGCGCTTGCGCATCCCGTTCACGACGGGACTGCTCATCGGGATCGGAGAGACGCTCGAGGAGCGCGTGGATTCGCTCCTGGAGCTGCGCGCCCTGCATGAGACATACGGACACATCCAGGAGATCATCATCCAGAATTTTCGGGCGAAGTCAGATACGCCCATGCATGCGCATCCGGAGCCGACGTTGGAAGATCTGGCACGCACGGTGGCCGTCGCCCGACTTCTCTTCGGAGGCGAGATGAATATTCAAGTTCCGCCGAATCTCATCCTCGATGCTCCTTCGACGCCCGGGGCACCCGCACCGAGAGCGACCGAGGCAATGGATATTATGCTTCGGGCGGGGATCAATGACTGGGGGGGGATCTCGCCCCTCACCCGCGACTACATTAATCCCGAACGCCCGTGGCCCCACATTGAATGGTTGCGCGAGGAGATGCGCGCGCGCGGCTTCGACTTGCGCGAGCGCTTGGCCATCTACCCGGAATTCATCCGCACACCGGGGTTTCTCGCTCCGACGCTCTCAGAGCGCGTGCGAGCGCGCGTGACCCCGGAGGGGTATCCCGTATGACGGAGGGGATCATGTCGAAAGTCGCTCCCGCATGCGAACGGGATGTCGAATCCTTGGAGCGACGGATCTCTCGCCTCCCCATCGACATCGCCCGAATCCTGGAGGCGGCTGTAGAGGGACGCGAACTCGGCTTGGAAGAGGGCCTACGCTTAGCTCGCGCGACAGGCGAGGAGCTTCAGGCGCTTATCGCTGTCGCCGATCGCGTGCGACGAGAGACTGTGGGAGACATCGTCACCTATGTCGTCAACCGCAACATCAACTTCACCAACATCTGCTTCGTCGGATGCAGCTTCTGCGCCTTCAGTCGCACGCCGAAGGAGCGAGATGCGTACGCGCTGACGCTCGAACAGGTCGCCGAGAAAGCCGCCGAGGCCTGGCACCGGGGCGCCACGGAAGTCTGCGTGCAAGGCGGATTGCCTCCGAACATGGACGGATTCTTCTACCGCGATCTGCTGCGCGCCATCAAATCGCGCGTTCCCGAGATTCACATCCACGCCTTCTCGCCGATGGAGATCGTCTACGGCGTCGAGCGAACGGGAATGCCGCTTCGCGACTATCTGCTCATGTTGAAGGAGAACGGTTTGGACACGCTGCCGGGGACGGCCGCCGAAATCCTCGATGACGCCGTGCGATGGCAGATCTCGCGACAGAAGCTCTCCGTCGCCCAATGGGTCGAGGTGATCACGACAGCTCATGAACTGGGCATCCGCTCGACCTGCACGATGATGTACGGGCATGTGGAGACGCCGGAGCATTGGGTCCGACATCTGCTCCTGTTACGAGACATTCAGAAGCGCACGGGCGGATTCACGGAGTTCGTCCCCCTGGGGTTCGTCCCCTGGAACACCGTGCTCTACAAGCTCGGGAAAGCACGTCCGGGGCCGACGGTGGAAGAGCATCTGAAAGTGCACGCGCTGGCGCGGCTGCTTCTGCGCGGATGGATCGAGAACATTCAAGTCTCCTGGGTGAAGCTCGGGCGCGCGCTCTCGCAACAGTGTCTGCAAGCGGGAGCCAACGACTATGGGGGCACGCTCATGGAGGAGAACATCTCGCGACTGGCCGGAGCAACGGCCGGAGAGTATCTGGCGCCGGAAGAATTCCACGCGCGCATCCGCGAACTGGGACGCATTCCGGCGGAGCGTACGACGACCTATCAGATACGACGCCTTTTCGCCTGAGCCGAGCGTTCCGAATTCTCCGGCAGTGCATCCTCAGCGATCCGAAAGGATTGACCGGTCCGCCGCGCGAGGCCTACAATCCATCGTATGGAGCGAGCGGACAGGCTACTTCTTGTATCAGCCATTGCTTATGTCCTTGCTGTGCTCTACCTGAGTGCGATCCTCCGGTCGCGGAGCGCGCGTCTCAGGACATGGCCTGTCGCCCTCGCTCTCGCCGCAGGACTCGGCGCGCACACGGCGTGGCTCGTGCGCGCGGCGATCCGATTCGGCCACGTACCGATCATCAGCACGCAGGAGGTCTTCGCGCTCTTGGCGTGGGCGATTCTCGTCTACTATCTCCTGCTGCGGAGGACGCGCCCCTGGGCTGATATCTTCGGCGTCTTCGTACTGCCCATCGTCGTGCTCTTCGTTCTTGTAGCACTCGTCTCGACCGGTTTCACCTTGCTGCCGCAGGAATTGGAGAATATCCTGCGCATGCCGGCACTCCCGCTTCACATTGGTTTCATGATGCTCGCGTATGCGGGTTTTCTGATCGCCTTTCTCGCCGCACTGATGTATCTGCTGCAGGAACGTGAACTCAAGCGCAAACGCTTTGGTTTCATCTATCGGTATTTCCCCTCCCTCTCCACCTGCGAGACGATCGGCTATCGGTCGCTGCTACTGGGCTTTCTCATGCTCACGTTGGGGATTGGGATGGGGATCATCCTGCTGCGTCGGAGCGATCCGGTCTTCTGGCGCGGCGATCCGATCATCGTGCTCGCTCTCATCACCTGGATCTTCTATCTGATCGTCGTGCACTATCGGTTGGCGGCGGGATGGCGCGGTCGTCGGGCTGCCTTGTTGCTCATCATCGGATTTTTGGCGACGGCTGCCACGTTTGTGAGCGCTCGTCTATTCGGTCACATCTTATGACGATCGTTTTGGTCGGGCTGAATCATCGAACCGCACCCATAGAGGTGCGCGAGTGCCTGGCCTTCACGGAAGCGGAGCTTCCCGAAGCCCTGCGACAGCTTGTGGATGGTACGACGATCGCCGAGGGTCTCATCCTCTCCACGTGCAATCGCGTGGAGATTCTCGCCGTCACACCGGGTGCCGAGCGCGCGGCACTCGAGCGCATCCGCGCATTTCTTCGGGATCAACGCCCAATTCCTCCGAGCGCATATGAAGCGGCGCTCTACGTTCGGGTGGATCGGGAGGCCGTCCGACATCTCTTTCGCGTCACGGCCGGTTTGGATTCCCTAGTTCTCGGGGAGCCGCAGATCTTCGGACAGGTGAAGGAAGCCTATGCGCGCGCCATCGCGGCAGGAACGGTGGGCAAGACGCTTCACCTGCTTTTGCCGCGCGCGTTTTCAATCGCCAAGCGCGTGCGCACGGAGACGGCCATCGGGGAGGAAGCCGTCTCGGTCGGCTCCGTTGCTGTCGAGCTGGCGCGGAAGATCTTCGACGATCTCCGAGAGAGGACGGTGCTTCTTGTTGGGGCAGGGGAGATGGCCGAGCTGACCGTTCGTCATCTTCTGGCCTCCCGCGTCCGCCACGTGCTCATCTGCAATCGCACGCGAGAGCGCGCTGAGCAGCTCGCTGCTCGATTCAGTGCGGAGGTGCTGTCCCTTGAGGAACTGCCGACCTCCCTCGCTCGCGCCGACATTCTCATCTGCTCGGCAGGCGGAACCGAGTACATCGTGCGGCGCGAGCATGTGGCGACGGCTATGCTCGCGCGGCGCAACCGCCCGCTCTTTCTCATTGACATCTCCGTTCCCCGCACGGTCGAGCCGAACGTCGGGCAGCTCGCCAACGTCTTCCTCTACGATATTGACGATCTCGAACAGATCGCCCGCACACATTTGGAACACCGCCGAGATGAAGCGGTGCGCGCCGAGGCGATCGTGGATCAGGCGGTGGAGACCTTCATGAAGTCGCTCCGCAGCCTCGAGATCGGTCCTGTGATCGCGGCTTTTCGACGCCGCCTGGAAGAGATCGCCTACGGCGAATTGGAGCGTCATCGGCGGTATCTCGGCGCGCTCACACCGGAGCAGGAGCGCGCGCTCCGCCACCTCCTTGAGAGCATCATCAGCAAATTCGCCCATCCGGCAATTGCGCGTCTGCATCGAGCGGCGCGCGACGACGCGCGGCGACCGGAGGAGCTGAGCGCCCTGGAGCTGTGGAGCGACATTCTGGACGCCCAAGAGCGCTCATCTCTGCGAGAATGACGCCATGAGGCGCTCGTCCCTCATCCTCGGATCGCGCGGGAGCCTATTGGCGCTCCGTCAGACGGAGATCGTGCGCGCGAAGCTCGCGGCGCAGTATCCGGACCTTCACCTCACGGTGAAAGCTATCACGACAAGTGGCGATCGCATCGCCGACCGCTCGCTCGCCGCCTTCGGAGGCAAGGGCCTCTTCATCAAGGAGCTGGAAGAGGCCTTGCTCGCTCGGGAGATTGATCTCGCCGTCCACAGCTTGAAAGACATGACGGCGGAGATCCCCGCGGGTCTGCATCTGGCCGCTGTCCTGGAGCGGGAGGATCCGCGCGATGCTCTGATCACACGGACAGGATGTGGAACGCTGCTCACACTGCCTGAAGGAGCGATCATCGGGACGAGCAGCCTGCGTCGTGCGGCGCAAGTGCGCGCACGGCGTCCTGACCTCGACATCCGGCCCTTGCGTGGGAACGTGGACACGCGCCTGCGAAAGCTCGACGAGGGCCACTATGACGCGATCCTCCTCGCCACGGCCGGACTCTTGCGCCTCGGTCTGGAGAACCGAATCGCCGAGCGCATCCCCACAGAGGTGATGATCCCGGCCATCGGACAAGGCGCTATTGCCGTTGAAACGCGCGCTGATGATGAAGAGGTGAACGTCCTAGTGGCTCCCCTCGATCATCCGCTGACGCGTTTGGCGACGACGGCGGAACGAGCGGTCTTGCATCGGTTGGGCGGGGGATGCCATATCCCGATCGCCGCCCATGCTGACGTCCTCCCGAATGATCCCTCTCACCTGATCCTGCGGGGGATGATCGCCAGTCCGGACGGCGCGCGTATGGTGAGCGCCCAGGTGGTCGGCCCTATCGCCGAAGCGGCTGCGCTCGGCCATCACCTAGCGGAACAGCTCATCGCTCAAGGGGCACTCACCCTCCTCGATCTCTGACTCACCGCCCGAGGGCGTAGCGGAGCACAAAGAGGGCAGCAAAGAGATAGAGAACCCAATGGACGTCGCGACCTCGCCCGGCAGCCAGTTTCAAAAGCGCGTGCGAGATGAAGCCGAACGCGATCCCATCGGTGATGCTGAAGCTGAGCGGCATGGTGATCATGGTCAGGAAAGCGGGAATGGCCTCTGTCATCTCCTCCCACGGGATGCGCGACACCTCCTTCATCATGAAGGTCCCGACGAGGATGAGAGCGGGCGCGACGACCGGATAGAGCGTGGTCCCTTGCGCCGTGTGATACCCCCCGCCGATCATACGCACCAAGGGATAGAAAAGCAGTGACAACAGAAAGAGCGCGGCCGTCACGAGATTCGCCAACCCTGTTCGTCCGCCCGCGGCAACACCCGTCGCGCTCTCGATATAAGCGGTGACCGTAGACGTCCCGAGCACAGCGCCGCCCACCGTACCGATGGCATCCGCCAGAAGCGCTTCGCGAGCGCGCGGCAGCAAGCCATTTCGCAACAGACCCGCCTGCCCCGCAACTCCCACCAGCGTCCCCACCGAATCGAAGAGCGCCAAGAAGAAGAAGACGAAGATCGCTTCCAACATCTGCGGGCGCAGTGCTCCCCAGAGATCGAGCCGAAGAAATGTCGGAGCGAGCGACGGCGGGCGACCGAAGAGTCCCTGATACCGAACCAGTCCCAGCAGAAGCCCCGCGACGGCAGTCACCAGAATCCCCCACAGCACGGCACCGCGCACACGACGAACAGAGAGGAACGCCATCACAGCGAGCCCAAGGAGAGAGAGGAGAACAGGAGATGCCCTCAGATCACCCAACGTCACCAACGTACCCGGGGAGGCGGTGATCAGACCCGCCCATTGAAGGCCGATCGTCGCAATGAGCAGGCCAATACCGGCGGCGATAGCATGCCTGAGCGAGGCAGGGATGGCCGTGATGAGCCGCTCGCGCAGTCCGATCCCTGCGGTGAGGATGAAAACGATCCCCGCGAGCGCTACTGCGCCCAAGGCTACCGTCCACGGTACACCCATCCCCAGGACGACCGTGTAGACGAAGAAGAAGTTGTGCCCCATAGCCGGAGCGACGGCGATCGGATAGTTGGCCAGAAAAGCCATCAAGAGCGTCGCCCCCGCGCTCGCCAAACATGTCGCGACGAGCACGGCGCCGAAATCCATCCCCGCCGCGCTCAAGACGGCCGGTTGAACGAAGATGATATAGGCCATGGTCAGGAAGGTCGTCGCACCGGCAATCACTTCCGTGCGGATGGTCGTCCCCAACTCGCTCAGATGAAACCAACGCTCCAAAAATGCCCGCGCTCGACCTTCGATCCCACGCCCTCTCAGTCTCGCTGTGTCTCTCGCGCTCGCCATTTTTCGGCAGAGCGAGTATAGTACACAGCGCTTCGAACGATTTTCAACGCGGGAGGGGGGATGATGAAGACCTGCACACGACGCTTCACCCCTGGGATACTCACCGTCCTCACTGTTCTCGGAATCCTCTTCGGGTGTGAGCGCGTCGCACACGCTGAAGTCCATCGCTTCACACCCACGGTCGGCTATCCGACGTTCGCGCGACGCGAGCCCGTCTTGCGCATTCGTCCCGGGGATATCGTCGAGACGGAGACGCTCTGGGGCGAATGGTACGAGCGTCCCGGAGGAAAATGGCCGGGCGAGGTCGGCCCGTTCTATATCGAAGGCGCGACGCCCAATGATACGCTCGTTGTGAAGATCCTGCGCCTGCGCCCTAACCGCGACATCGCCATCTCCACGCACAATCCGAGCTTCGGTCTTCTCGCCGCCGATCGGTGGACGCCGATGCTGACCGATCCGATTCCGGCCCGCCGCTTCGTCTGGAAGCTCGATCGCGAGCGCATGACGGCGACGCTGGAGCTGCCCGGAAGCCGGATAGGACGGATCGAGGTCAAACTCTCGCCGATGCTCGGGCGCGTGGCCGTCGCGCCTCCGGGCGAAGAATCGTTTGATGGGCTGTGGCCGGGACCGTTCGGCGGCAATATGGACGCTCCCGATGTGCGCGAGGGAACGACCGTGTATCTGCCCATCTTTCACGAGGGGGCACTCTTCTACTTCGGCGACGGGCACGCCCTGCAGGGAGATGGCGAGATCTGCGGCTCCGGATTGGAGACGACGATGGAGGTCACTTTCCAGTTCGACCTCATCAAGGGGAAGAAGATCGCATGGCCTCGCCTGGAGGATGACACGCACATCATGGTCGCCGGCAGCGTTCGCCCGCTCGTGGACGCCGTGCGCATCGCCTGCGTGGAGCTGATCCGCTGGCTCGTCGAAGACTACGGCTTCGAGAAATGGGAAGCCCTGCAGGTCGTCTCACAACTGGCGGTCCTGCGCGTGGCGAACGTCGTGGATCCGCATTACACGGTCGTCGCGAAATTTCCGAAGTCCTATCTGCCGCGCTGACGACACGGTCATCCTCGCGCGCGAAGCGCTGCGCGCAATGCGCGCGCAATGCGCCCGATCTCCTTCTCTCGCAGCTCGGGATAGAGGGGGAGCGCCAAGACCGTACGCGCGCATTCCTCGGCTACGGGGAAATCTCCGGGCCTATAGCCGAGATACCGATATGCCGGCTGCAGATGCAGCGGTACGGGATAGGGCACGTCCGTTTCGATCCCGGCATCGGCCAGATATCGGCGAAGACGCTCCCGATCGGGCACGCGGATGACATAGCGATGGTAGACATGTCGCCCGTAGGACAGCTCCTCAGGGAGTACGATCTCCTCCACATCCGCGAGCTTCTGCCGGTAGAGGGCGGCGAGCTCCCGTCGCCGTTCGTTCCACGCGTCCAGATACCGAAGCTTGACGCGAAGGATCGCGGCCTGCAGCGCATCCAGCCGATAGTTGAATCCCTCCTCCAGATGCACGTCCCCGTTGGCTCGCCCATTGTTGACGAGGCGGCGCAGCCGCTCCGCCCATTCCGCATTTCCCGTCACGACGGCCCCGGCTTCCCCGCAAGCCCCCAGGTTCTTGGTCGGATAGAAGCTGAAGCAGCCGAGATCGCCCAGGCTACCCGCTTTGAACACCGCGTCTGCGGCGGGCGAAATCGAAGGCGCGCGCTCCATTCGATATTCCGCCCCGTGAGCTTGCGCCGCATCCTCGATCACACGGAGATTGTAACGCTGAGCCAACTCCAGGATCGGCCGCATGTCGGCCATCTGCCCATAGAGGTGAACAGGCAGAATCGCCTTCAGCCGTCGCGACGTCGCGCGATTGATGAGATGGCCGATTCGGTCATGGAACGCATAGTCGCGTTCGATCGTCTCCTCAAGCTTCGCGACATCGAGCGTATATGACCGCGGCTCAATATCTACGAAGACCGGGCGCGCCCCCGTGCGCGTGATCTCGGACACGGTCGCAATGAAGGTGAAGGGGACGGTGATCACCTCATCGCCCGGTCCAATACCGAGCACGAGCATCGCCAGATGCAGTGCTGCCGCTCCTGATCCCGTTCCCACCGCGTGAGCGACGCCGCAGTAGGCCGCCCATTCGCGCTCGAAACGCGCGACCTCTTCCCCGAGGACGAAGCGTCCGGACTTGAAAACGCGCTTGATCGCGGAATGGATGCGCTTGCGGATCTGTCGGTGTTGGCGCCGAAGATCAACAAGCGGAGTCGGCAAGGCGTCCCTCCGCGCTCTTCTCCCGCAAACGCTCGACGGGACGATAGAGCGTGTCGCGCTGCTGCGGACGGAATCCAGCATCGGCGATCAAGCGGCGAATCTCGGCTTCGCTCACCGAAAGACGCGGCGCGCCGGCCGCCGTCACCACGTTCTCCTCAATGATCGTGCTGCCGAAATCGTCCGCACCGAAGTATAATCCCACCTGCGCGACCTTCAGCCCCTGCGTCAACCATGAGACCTGCAGGTGGTCCACGTTATCGAGGTAGAGGCGCGAGACCGCCAGAAGCTTCAAGTACTCTACAGCCGTCGCCTCCGGCCCCCCCGTCCGCCCCAGCACCGTGTTCTCCGGCTGATACGTCCAAGGGATGAACGCCGTGAAGCCTCCCGTCTCATCCTGCAACGCACGAATGCGCTCCAGATGCTGCGCGCGATGCCAGAGCGATTCCCCGAATCCAATGACCATCGTCGCCGTCGTGCGCAAACCCTCCTCGTGAGCGATGCGCATGACCGTGAGCCACTCCTCGGTCGTTGTCTTCCGTCCAATTCGACGCCGAATCTCATCATCCAGGATCTCGCCTCCTCCTCCTGGAATCGAGCCCAAGCCCGCGGCCTTCAACCGACGAATGACCTCGCGGAGAGAGAGCCGAGAAACGCGCGCGATGTGCACGATCTCGGTCGGAGAGAAGCAATGCAGGTGAATCCCATACCGCTCTTTGATCGCCCGCAGGAGGTTCTCGTAGTACTCGATCTTCAAATACGGATTCAACCCACCCTGCATCAAAATGCCCGTTCCGCCCACGGCGATCGTCTCTTCGATCTTCTGAAACAGCTCCTCCAGCGGCAGCACGTATCCCTCGGGCGATCCCGGCGGCCGATAGAAGGCGCAGAAGTGGCAGTATTGAATGCAGATGTTCGTGTAGTTCACGTTGCGATCAATGATGTAGGTGACGACGTCGCCGGGATGCTTCCGTCGCCGGATCGTGTCCGCCGCCATGCCCAAGGCGAGCAGGTCATCCGAGGCCAACAGACAGACGGCATCCTCCACCGTGAGGCGCTCTCCCGCGAGCGCTTTCTCCAAGATCGGGCGGATCTCGCGCGATGCCTGCAGCCACTCGCCCATTGCCTTCCTCCCAAACACGCCATTACCTTACGGCATGCGCGTTCTCCTCGTCAACAGTGCGTCAGCGCACGGGGATGTAATCGAGCAGGCCTACGTCCCAATAGGTGCGATATTCCCCAGCCTCATACAAGCGAACGAAATCGTTCATGCGTTGCAGCAGCGTCGTGATGAAGTATCCAGGCAATGCTTCCGGATGCGAGAGGCCATAGCCCACGTAGCTCCGAATGATGAGGCTGCGCTCGGTGCGCGGCAGCGCTTTCACGTTCTCCGCGAACGCCGCGAACGTGTCATTCTGCAGCAAGTAGTACTCGACGTTGGAGACGTAGAAGACCGAGACCGTCTCGCCCAGACCGCGCACGTAGTCTCCGATGGCCCGGAGCGCTTTGGGACCGGCGAAGTCACCCGTCACGGGGATGATCCGATCCTGCTCGTGCAATTGCTTGAGGAATTGGAAGCTCTCCTCCGCGGCGAGGAAATTGCGCGGCCGGCCCGTGAGATCGGTCTCCAGAAGGAGCTGGCGCAAGGTAGGGAACTGCCGCCAAGACCCGCGGAAGTGCGATTCGTATCGGATATCGAGCCCTTCCTCGAAGAAGCTGCGGGCGATGAACTCGATGCGCTCACGATCCTCCGGCCTGAGCGGCACGCCGAACCGTCGTTCGATCGTCTCATAGGCGCGCTCCAACGTCATACGCCTGTAGCTCGGATCCGGCGGCGTTTCGTCTATCGCCGTGACCACATCGGCGATCGAGGCACGCGTCCACCTGTCCACAGGCTCGCGGAGCGGCCGGCCCAACCATAGGGCCAAAAACTCGGCACGAGTGCGCGCCAGCGCAAAGAGCGCTTTGTAAAAAAGGTGCTGCAGCCGATTGTCGCGCCGGATATCCACGATAAAAGCCCAGCTCGGGCGCACGGCGGCAATGTACGTGAAATTCTGCTCAGGACCGACGCCGATGTAGACTCCTCCGCGCACGTTCAGCTCGTCGAGCTTCTGCAAGATCTTTTGATACCCCAGCTCATTGGAGACCAGATTATCGCTCGGGAAGTATCCGCCTTCTTCCGAGAATTGCGCGATGAGTTGCGCGAAGGTCGGGACGCGCGGTCGAACAGTCGCGCGCGGGGTGCACGCCGAAATCAGAAGCAGTCCGAGAAGAAGAAGGCTGCTTGCTCGACGTATGACGCGAGTGCGGATTCGGCAAAGCGTCCACGGGGTGAAAGGCCCACACACGATCTCCCCGCGATCGCGAGATCGCCCGAAGGACTTGCGAGAGATCGCACGCACCCTCATGCCGGGTAATGTATCCCGAGATCATCCGCAGGGCAAGCCGCAGGATCTCGAGCGCCGGTCGTCTTCTTGGAGGACCACAATGTCTTCAGGACATCGGCGCCCCCTGCTGTTCGGCTCTCTTGACCAGCGCCGCGATCTCGCGGACCTGTTGGACGAGATCGCGAAGCATCGGAAGGGTCAGCGCCTGCGGTCCATCCGAAAGCGCGCGTTCGGGATTCGGATGCACCTCCACCATGATTCCATCGGCGCCGACAGCAACGCCGGCTCGAGCCAGAGGGATCACTTGCTCACGACGTCCGGTCCCGTGACTGGGGTCCACAATGATCGGAAGATGGCTCAGACGCTGCACGGCCGGCACAATCGAGAGATCCAACGTGTTGCGGGCATGCTGCGCAAATGTGCGCACGCCACGCTCGCAGAGGATGACATTGTAGTTGCCCTCGGCCATGATGTATTCGGCCGCCAGAAGCAGCTCCTCGAGCGTCGCCGACATCCCACGCTTCAAGAGGACGGGGATTCGAGCCTGCCCGGCGCGTCGCAGCAGGCTGAAATTCTGCATATTCCGCGCGCCGATCTGCATGACGTCCGCATATCGCTCGACCAGATCCGCGCTCTCTTGATCAATGGCTTCGGTGACGATCTTCAGGCCGAAGCGCGCGCGGACCTCGGCCAGAATCTTCAGACCTTCCTCTCCCAGCCCTTGGAACGAATACGGCGACGTGCGCGGCTTATAAGCGCCTCCGCGAAAGAACTTCACGCCGAGTCGGCTCACCCATTCGGCGACCGTCATCGTCTGCTCGTAGCTCTCGACGGCGCACGGGCCGGCAATGATAGCCAGTTCCTCACCGCCGATCGTCACCTCCCCCACGCGCACGACGGTCTTCTCGGGTTTGACCTCGCGGCTCGTGAGCTTATACGGCGGAGAGACGGGAACGGCCTCGATGACGCCCGGCATCCCCTCGAATAATCCCGGATCGAGCGGACCTGGATTGCCTGTGATCCCAATAGCCGTGCGCTGCGCCCCCGGGATGACGTGAGCGCGAAAGCCTAACTCCTCGATCTTGCGGACGACCGCTGCGATCTGCTCCTCAGTGGCCGCCGCATGCATGACGATGAGCATCTCCGCCTCCCATCCTCCTGCGACAAATATCTCGCGATGCCTGCCCGATCGCCTCCGACCTCAGCGACCCATGACTCGCAGATCAGCACGATGTTCCGGAGCACACCTATCCTCGCTGCCTCGCGTATAAGCATCATGTATAGCATAAGCCGAAGCAAGGCGCATCCCCTTTCGAAGCACCAACCCCCAGGAGACCATCAGAAGGCCAGCCCCACACCCCACGCTCGTGAGGAAACCCATTGCCTGGAAGACGGACGAGTTCGCGGGCGCAGCACCTGAGTCCGGATCTATCCGCGGTCCATTCGGTGCCATTCCAAGCGAGCTGCGATTCCCCGGTGCTGCAACAGGCCGAAGCGCGCTTCCTCAAGCCGCTTCTGCCATACTCATTGGCATCAGAACCGCACGATTCGCGCGGAGCGATTTCTCGGTCCCGCACCTATGCGGGAGCCGATCTGGGGGTTAACAACTGCCGGAGGGTTTAAGCAGATTGGGCGCGGCAGCAAGGTATAGACTACAAAACCGCCTATCGGTGGTTTCGGTCGGGCACGCTTCCTTGTCCTGCGTGGCAGAATCCCAAGACTGGAACGATCTTAGTGGATGTCGGGCCACGCGAGGAGTCGTCCGGAGCGGCCATTTATGCTCGTGTTTCGTCTGCGGATCAGAAGAAGGATTTGGAGCGCCAGGTCTCACGCTTAGTGGAATACGCGACCCGGAACAAGTTCCAC
>Ga0197143_1000693_pt1 | contig 33515 bp, 45 predicted proteins | sample GBS70_MetaG_FD_148603 | JGI IMG/M metagenome (GOLD analysis project Ga0197143, IMG submission 148603) | Sediment microbial communities from Great Boiling Springs, Gerlach, Nevada, United States - GBS 70_MetaG | ecosystem: Environmental > Aquatic > Thermal springs > Hot (42-90C) > Sediment... | reverse complement strand
TCTTCACCTACCACCACAACACCCTGGAAGCCTATCTCCCGGTGGCGGTAGCCCTGCTCGATGCCGGTTTGGTCTGCACCGCCTCCCTCCCCTGTCCGGGTGAGATGGGAGGCTCGATCCATATACGCGGCACGGAATCGTCGGTAGTGGACACGGTCTTCGTCTGCCGGACCACAGAGGCAGTGAGGCGTCGGCAGCTGGTCAAGAAAGCCGAGGAGATTGCCGCTCTCGTCGCCAAAGACCTGCAGGATCTAAGAAAAGGCGGCGTACGCGTTACCCGGAGCGACGCCCGCTGCGTGACCTACGGGCATTTGATCCGACTGGCGGTATGGCACTTAAGACACAGCTGGAATCCGTCGGCCGCCTGGACGGAGAAGCTGGCGTGCGTCCGCCGAGCCATCGCGGAGATGGGCGGCTATGAGGCAGTAGAACCGCACCTCGCTGAGGATATCGCAGAAAGTTCCTGGGAGGCAGACTGGACTCGAAAAAAAGGCAGCGCCCAATCTGACAGAATTTGACGATGGGGTTCTCAACTGCTGATTGATTTATAGAAGGTTGATCTGGAATATGGTATATTATTCTCATGAAACTATCGGACTGGGCACGGGCCAACGGCATCTCGTACAAAACCGCTTGGATGTGGTGGAAGCAGGGCAAGCTCCCCGTGCCCGCCCGCCAGACGCCGACGGGCACGATCCTGGTGGACGTGCCCGAGCGGAGGGAAGCCGGGGCGGTGCTGTATGCCAGGGTGTCCTCGGCGGACCAAAAGGCCGACCTTGACCGGCAGGTGGCGCGGCTCGCGGCGTTCGCGGCGGAGAAGGGGATCAAGGTGGCGAAGGTGGTCGCCGAGGTGGGGAGCGGGCTGAACGGCCACCGCAGGGGCCTGATCTCGGTGCTGCGCTCGCCCGAATACGGGGCCATCATCGTCGAGCACCGGGACAGGCTGGCGCGGTTCGGGTCGGAGTACATCGAGGCCGCGCTTGCCGCGTCGGGGAGGCGGCTGATCGTGATGGAGCCGGACGAGGTGAAGGACGACCTGGTCCAGGACATGATCGATGTCCTGACGAGCTTCTGCGCCCGGCTGTATGGCCGCCGCTCCGCCAGGCGGCGGGCGGAGAGGGCGATCAAGGCGGCTGCGGAGCCGTGATTGTGCATCAGGCGTACCGCTTTGCCCTTGACCCGTCCCCCCGCGCCGCACGGACGCTGGCCTCCCACGTGGGGGCGCGGCGGTTCGCCTTCAACTGGGGGCTGGCGCTGGTCAAGGACCGCCTGGAGGCCCACAAGCGGGGCGAGGACGTGGAGGTGCCCTGGACGCTCCCGGCGCTCCGCCGGGAATGGAACCGGGCCAAGGAGACGGCCGCCCCTTGGTGGCGGGAGAACTCCAAGGAGGCGTACTCGTCCGGGCTAGCGGGCCTGGCGGACGCGCTCAAGAACTGGTCCGAAAGCAGGAAGGGCAAGCGCAGGGGCCGCCGGATGGGCTTCCCCCGCTTCCGGAAGAAGGGCCGGGGCCGCGAATCGGTATGCTTTACCACCGGCGCGATCCGGGTGGACGGCAAGAGCCACGTCGTCCTGCCGCGGATCGGGCGGGTGCGGACGCACGAGCCGACCACGGCTCTTCTGGAAAGGATCGAGGCGGGGAGGGCGCGCATTCTGCGGGCCACGGTCTCGCGGGAAGGCGGGCGGTGGTTTGTAAGCTTCACCTGCGAGGTGGAGCGGGAGCCGAAGGCCCCCAGGTTTCCGGGCACGGTGGTCGGAGTGGATGTTGGGCTCCGGCACCTGGCGGTGCTCTCGACGGGAGAGAAGGTGCCGAACCCGCGGCCGCTCCGGAAGGCGCTGAGTCGGCTTGCCCGCCTGAACCAGGCGTTAGCCCGGCGGAAGCCGACGAGCCGGAACTGGGAGGAGACGCGGCGGAAGCTTGCCCGGCTGCACGCCCGCGTGGCGAACATCCGCCGGGACGCCATACACAAGCTCACCACCCGGCTTGCCCGCACCTATGGGACGGTGGTGGTGGAACGGCTCAACGCGGCCGACATGCTGCGGAACCGGCGCCTTGCGCGGGCGGTTGCGGACGCCTCCCTTGCGGAGATTCGGCGTCAGCTCGCGTACAAGACGGTCTGGTACGGATCGCATCTGTTGGAGGCGGAGTGGTTCTACCCGAGCAGCAGGACGTGCTCCCGCTGCGGGGTGGTGAAGGAGAGCCTGTCCCTGTGGGAGCGGGTTTTCCGGTGTGATGCCTGCGGCCTTGCCCTGGATCGAGACGAAAACGCGGCGAGGAACCTTGCGGCCCTTGCGGCCGCCGTCGCCGGGAGTGGACCGGAGACGTTAAACGCCCGCGGACGGGACGTAAGACCGGAAGCCGCCTTCGGCGGCAGGCCGGCAGTCCCGGAGGAAGCGGGAAGCCGGCGGCGCGCAGGCGCGTAAGACCGGCGCCTCCGCCCGGCGACGGGCGGATGTCGGGAACAGTTTTCTATGTTCCCGGCAACGGATTTCAACGTAGGTGCCGGATCCGAACGTGATGCACCGCCAGTTGGGAGCCAGGTCGCAGAGCGTGAGATCCCATACCCGAGGCTCCGGCGTTCCATCCGCCCAATGCCAGGTTCCGGATTCGTCTCTGAAAAGCGTCCCGCCCAGCACCGTCATCTTATTTTTCTCCCGCCAGCATCTTGACACAGCATAAGAAATCAATCAATCTTGTTCTGGCGCAGCCCGCCCCCCGCAAAAGGGGATTGGGAGCGGACCATGGCCGCTCCGCGCCAAGGCAGCCCGCTGGGGCAGCCGAGGCAGGCGCCCGAGCGCCCGGGCGTTGACCCGTGGGGGGCGGGCGGTTTTTCAATCCAGAAGCTCCCACCTTCCGTCCGCCGGAGGCCTGATCCCAAGGCGCATCCGCAGAAGAATCAGAAGCGGAATCCGCATTCTTTCCGCCCATGCAAGCGCCTCGGCGGCAGGAGGAACCATGCCTCCGCCCGGTTCCAGACGGCAGGCCAGCCCAAACGTTCTTAGGTCCTCCGGCGGCTGAAGCCAGGGGCAGAGCCATCCGCTCCCCAGCCGGAAGCAGAGGAGCGGCGGGACAAAGCTCAGGCAGATTGCCGCCTCAGGAAGCTGGAATCGCTCCAAGATCGCGGAGCGCCTCCTTTGCCTTTTTCGGCCAGTCGGGCAGAATTCTTCTTATCTTCGAGGTGCGGACTCTTTCGGCCGGAAAAATCCGGCCGGACAGGTCGGCCACCACCGCTACCTCCGGCCGCTCCGGGAAGTCCGGATCCTGTCCCGTCACCACTCCTACTCTTCCGTCTTCCAAAAGAACGATGCTGCCGGTGGGGTACCAGGCCACGGAGAGCAGAAACTTCCTTACCAGTCCGGTCTCAAGCGCGCTTCCGGCCATGTCCATAAGGATTCTGGCCGCCTCCACTGGGTGCATGGCCTTACGGTACGGCCGCTCGGAAACAAGGGCGCACCAGGTGTCCGCCACGGCGGCCACAAGGCCGAACTCGTGTATCTCGCTCCCCTTCAGCCCCCTGGGATAGCCGGACCCGTCCCACTTCTCATGGTGCTGAAGCGCCACGTGTGCTGAAAGCAGGCTGATCTCAAAATTGTCCCTCAGGATCCGAAACCCGATTTCGGGGTGCTCCTTCATCCTCGCCCTTTCCTCCTCGCTCAGCGGCCCGGGCTTCGCCGTTAGCTCCGGCATCCTCGCCTTGCCAATATCGTGGAGAAGCGCCCCCACTCCGAGGCGCACAAGGTCATCCCACCCCAATCCGAAGGCCTTCCCCAGCACCAGAGAGTAGACGCACACATCCACGAGGTGCTTGTAAGTGAACTCGTCCGCCATCCGCACCGCCGAGAGCACAAATCCAAGATCCGGATTGCAGCGCACCTCCATCGCCACCGCTTCCGCCGCCCTCCGCACCGCCCCCGCCGGAATGGCATCGTTGCGCCTAACCGCCTCCCAGGCCCTCTTCACCGCTTCAGCCGCATCTCTTTGAGTTTCCGCACACACGGTTTCCGAAACTTCAATTCCCGGGAACAAATCCTGCTCCACCGCCACCGCCCGCACCCCTCTCCGCAGAAGAGCCCGCACGTGCTGTGAAGTCAGAACCGTTCCCGCTGCCAGAAGAAGCCCTCCGGATGGCCCTATGACGCTGCGGGCCAGCCGCTTGCCGGCTGCCTTTTTCGTAGGACAAACGCGCATTCTGCTTCTCATTTTAGCAGCCGAAGGATAATTTACTTTTGCTGGAAAACAAGCTTTGCGTTCCTCGTGGTAAAATAAAAAAGATGGCGGTCGAAGCGCGAAAAAAAAGGTTCGATCCGCGAAGCCGCGGCTACCGGTCTGAGAAGCGGGCGGAGAAGGTTCTGGGGCGGTACGGCTTCCGGCGGGTTCCTCTTTCCGGGAGGGCGCCTTCCTGGCCGGGCGACCTTGTGCGGGAAAACGGGAAGGCAGTGGCAAGGATAGAGAACAAAAGAAGGAAGAGAGGCTTCCTGCTCCTCCGGAGGTGGCTGTCCGGAGCGGACGCCCTGCGGCTGGACTCTCCCGGGGAGGAGCCGCTGTACATCCTCCGGGAGGAGGTCTTCCTCCGGCTGCTTGAGGAGGCGGGGTATGCGGACTGACGCAGACACAGCGCTTCGGGTGGTTCTGCGGCTCGTCTCCCGGGCCGACCAGGAGCTCAGGTTTTGGGTTCGAGGGCACCCGGATCTTCTCCTGTCCGTCTGCTGGGCCCGAGCGGATCTCCAAAGGGCCCGCGTCCGGATCCTCCGCCTCCGCCGGGAAGCATTGGCAAAGGCGCGAAAGGAGGGCGATGCAGCGCGTGCTTTCGCTCCGCCCTTACCAGAAGGAAGCCCTCGCCTCCGTACTGAAGCATGACCGGGAAGGAATCAGGCGGCAGCTTGGGGTCGCTCCGGTAGCTTGGGGAAAGACCGTCCTCTTCGCGCATCTGATTCGCGCGAAGACAGCGGGCTCCGGATATCGGGCCCTGGTGCTCGCCCACCGGGATGAGCTGATCTCCCAGGCAGGAGAGAAGATTTGCCAGGTGTGGCCGGAAGCCGATATCGGGGTGGTAAAGGCCGAACGCAACGAACTTGATGCCCAGGTTATTCTGGCTTCCGTCCAAACCCTGGCTCGTCCCGGACGCCTGGAAGAGCTGGTCCGGGCGGCGGCCGGAGAGCTCCGGGTGGTGGTGAGCGACGAGGCCCACCACTCGGTGTCCCGAACCTGGAAGCAGATTCTGGATCGCCTGGGGGCCCTCTCCCGCGGAGGACCTCTGCACTTGGGCGTCACCGCCACCCCGGACCGGGCGGACAAAGTGGGCTTGGGCGCGGTATTCGAGAAGATAGTTTTCGAATACGACATGCTCTGGGGAATCCGGGAGGGATACCTTTCGGACCTGCGCACGGTAAGGGTGTCTCTGGCTCTGGACCTCGACTCCGTGGGAGAGGAGGACGGGGACTGGGAGGAGGCGGCGCTTGGCGAGGCCCTCCTCTCAGCGCGGGCTCCAGAGCATGCGGTGCGGGCCTGGCTGGAGCACGGAGAAGGAAGAAAAACCCTGTGCTTTGCCGCCAGCGTTGCGCTGGCCCGGCGCATTGCGGAGGAATTTCAGGCCCGGGGGGTGCCCTCGGGGTGGCTTTCCGGCGCCACTCCGGACGGCGAAAGAAAAGAGCTTCTGCATCGCTTTCGGTGCGGGGATCTCCTGGTTCTGGTCAACTGCGGAGTGCTGACGGAGGGTTATGACGAGCCGTCCATAGCCTGCGTCCTGCTCGCCCGTCCGACCCGCTCCCGGGCCCTCTTCGTCCAGATGATCGGTCGGGGCACCCGCCGCTATCCAGGAAAGCGGGACTGCCTGGTGATCGATCTTTCCGGAGCCTCGGAGGTCCATTCCCCTGTTTCCGTAGCCAGCCTTTTCGGTCTTCCTCCGGACGAGTTGGAGGAAGGCAGGAAAAGCGTGGCCGAGGCGGTGGAGGAGAAGGAGGGATTTGGTCAAGAGCTTGTCGGAGGAAGGCTGGTCTCCCGGGAAATAGGCGCTTGGTCGCGCCTCCGGGAAGCCCTTTTTTCCTGGGTGGCAGCGGGAGACAAGTTCGCTCTGTCGGTTGGCGAGGGCCTTTTAGTGCTGGAGCGCGAAGGCAGCGGATGGCGGGCAGCGCTGAAGCCCAGGGCCGGTGATCCGGCCGTGCTCATCTCCGGCGTGAGTCTTGAGCTGGCTCAGGGCGTGGCGGAGGACTGGGCGCGAAGAAATGCCAGGTGGCTTGCCGGAAAGGATGCGCGGTGGCGGAAAAACCCCGCTTCCGAGCGCCAGGCGGAGCTTTTGCGCAGGCTCGGGATTCCCTTTCGCCCGGGCATGACTGCCGGTGAGGCCTCGGACCTCATTACGGCGGTTCTGGCGGCGAAGCGTTGACCTCCTCCCCGACTTCCAGCGCCGCAGGGTTTTGGTGAGTATTAAGTAGGCTATTCAGAATCCGGGAAGCTGAGCCCTTCCCGCTGCCAGAAGCAGATAGTGCTCCACAATGGGCAGATACCTGACCACCGCAAAGAGCGCTCCGAATCCAAAGGCAAAAAGCCATCCCGACCACCTCCACCAGGGATTTCTGGTAGGGATCCAGAGCGCCGCCGCCCACCAGAGGAGCGACGCCCCAAAGAGAACTTCCGCCGCAAGAAGCATCCAGGGATAGGCTTCCGCCGCAGACCGGATCATTCCCCGAACCATGTCTTCCACCCCACCCGCCGGAGCGGGCACCGGGCTTACAGCGAAAGGATCCTGCAAAGCCTCCTCCTTTCCCCCGATTTCGTGAGGGTCCAGGCCGCCGCCCTTCCGTTCGGAAATACCTCCCACTCAAAGCAGCATTCGGGGCAAAACCAAAGCGATAGGCGTCCGTTCTTCGCCAGCCTGCCCATGTCCCTCCCGCACTCAGGACAGCGGAAAAACCTTCTTTTCTTCACCTAAGCCACCCCGCAGGATCCTCGGCGATGCCGTCTCTCCGCACCTCGAAGTGCAGGTGCGGCCCGGTGGACATCCCGGTGCTGTCGGCCAGGCCCACGGCCTGCCCTTCGCGCACCTCCTGGCCCTGGGAGACGAGCCAGACCTGAAGGTGGGCATAGACCGTGGCGATTCCACCTCCGTGGTCTATGGCCACGATGTTTCCGTACGCACCGAACGGACCGGCAAAGATCACCTTTCCCCCCGCCGCCGCCCGAACCTCCGCTCCCGTGGAGGCGCCGAAGTCGATCCCCGTGTGCATCCGCCACACCTTCAGGATGGGATGCAGGCGCATCCCGAAGGGAGAGGTAGCCGGACCATCGACTGGAGGAGACATCCTCGAGGGTCCGGGTCCGGGGAGCTCCGCCCGAGACCTCAGCATCTCCCCGAGGCTTCCCGGGGCCTGCGGAGTCCCCGCCGCTGTCTGGGGGAGCATATCCCCGTCCCAGGAAAGGGCGATCCACTCCACCTTCTCCCCGGAATAAGCGTCCATGAGGCCTAAGAGCACAGGTCGGTCGAAAATGGGATCTCCTCCTGCCTCAGCAATGACGGAGTCAAGTAGCGAAAAGTCCTGGTCGAAGAACTCGTACTCCAGTTCCGGCGCTCGGACATAGTATTCGCATCTCTCCGTGCTGAAGCGGTCCTCCCGCATCCGGTACCTTCTTTCAAGCGTCCCGGCCCAGGAGGATGCCCGCACGAGAAGCCTCAAGGTTCCGGAAGACGCATCCGTACTGGTTTCCCCCTGATCGTTGATGCAGGAGGCTGTGGTCATCCATTCCATCTCCTCGTAGTGGAAGGAGGGGGAAAGCTTCTTCTTTATGCCCTCAAGATCAAGCGCCCGCTCCTTCACCTCAAGCAGCTTCTCCAGGGCGGCATACAGCTCCCACGGCGTCCTGAACCGCCATTCCTCGCGCTCGGGATGGATGCCGGGCACGGAGGCCGCTTCCAGGCTTCTGTAGCGCTCGAGCCTCGCCCGCCGCTCCTCCGGAGTCTCCCCGCTGCGGAAGATCCCCGCTTCGGCATCTCCAAACATTGAGGAAAAGGCGATCACGGCCGCAAACGAAACAAAATAAGAAAAGCCAAGAACAAAAAGAAGCCCAAGAAGGAGCGAGAGAAGCTGTCTTCCCATTCACCGGGAGCCTCCGGCCAGCGGCTTCTCCTCTTCCTTTTCCGACGAAGAAAGCACTCTGTCCCACCTCTTCAGCTTCTGACGGCGGTAGAGCTCCTCTCCCGCCTTTCTGCCCGCTGCCCAAGACCTCCGAACTGTGTTTTCCAGCGCCTCCCAGGCCGCGAGGCCCGACTGCGCTCCCTGCTGCGTCCCCTCCGGCACCGCCTCTCCCACGCCCATCGCAAAGGCTCCGCCTCCCATTCGGAACATGGTCCGGCCGCCAAGCGCCGCACCTGCCAGAGCGATCTTCAGGGCTCTGACCCGGTCCCGCTTCCCGACCTCAACTCCGCCTCCGCCAGAGGGGAGAAGCATCTGCCCGGCCGAGGAGGGTGGAGCGGAGGAAGAGCCGGAGCCTCCGCTTCCCGGAATTCCGGGCGTCAGGGAAGAAAGGCCTGCTTCGCTCCCTGCTTGCGAAAAAGCCCCGAATCCGCCTCCTCCGCCGGCCGCCGCGAAAGACGGCGGGAAGCCGGCGGCTGAAAAAATTCCAGGAAAAAGAGCTCTGCCTCGTCCAAGGCCGCCTGCGGAGAATGGCGGAAGGCTGCTGGCCAAGGGGGCCAGAGGAGGAGGTGGGGCTGCAGTTGAAGTGCCGGACGCTCCTCCCGCCGCCGGAATCCCTCCCCCGCCGCCGGAGGGAAGCAAAGGCGCCCCGCCGATGCCCCCTCCTCCTCCCGCTCCCATACCCGCTGCGGCCGCACCCAAAAGCCCCCTTCCGCCCTGGGAAATCAGGTTGAAGGCTCCGAAGATCATGCCCGCGCCAACAGCCGAAGCCAGCCCCACTCCTCCCGAAGGCAGTCCCAAAATAGTCCGCAGAATGCCCGCGAAAGGCCACACCGCCACCAGCCCCGCCAGATAGGGAAGAAACGTTTCCAGAAGATTCCCCGGATTTTCGAGAACGGGAGCGAACATGGTGATGAGCACGACCAGCGGGAGCCCCATGAAGGACGGAAGAAAGGCTGCCGCTGCAAACTCCTTCCAGTACATCACCGCAATCCCCGCCTTCCCCCGAACGAATACCGGAAGGCACCCGAAAAGCGGTCCGAGGATGAGAAGCAGGATAAGGATGTACTCCCGGATGGCGAATATCATGTTGTAGAACACTGCGATCCCGGCGGTGAAGAAGACTCCCAAGCCAGCCGCCAGCGCGCTGATGGGACTTCCTATCTTCTCCCAAAAGCTCATGCTGTTAACGAAGCCGAAAAGCCCCTTGCATCCGGCGCTTTCCACGAGGCTGTTCGCAAGAGACCGCGTGATCATCTCGTTCCCGTCGAGCAAAAGCACGGCAGCCACGGGGTAAAGGGCCAAAAGCATTCCCCCGACGATCCAGTGCCAAAGCGATTCTGAGAGCTCCGCCCGCTCTTTAGGATCAACTGATGCACGCCAGAAGTGAAAAGCGTGCAGCGCCACCATAAGTCCGGCCACCGCCCAGGCGGCCCACCACATGGCTGCCCCGCCGGGGATAACAATGCCGGTCCACCGGGAAAGGCTCGTAAATCCGTGAACGCGGTCGGCAAGCGGCGCGCAGGTCTGTTCGTCCAGTCCGAAGACCACCGGAAGAACCTCCTTGACTCCCATGGCCCGCAGCGCCAGCGCAAAAAGGTAAGGAGTGACGATAATTACCCCGATGGCCGAGCCTACCCCGACGAGCGCATTCAAAACTGGACCCAAAACCGAACCCAGAAAGCCCATCAGCTCCTTCGCGCCTCCTGAAATACCCAGGCCTGCTCCGCTGGAAGGGGCACGGCCTGCAGGGCCACCCTCTCCACGTGCCTCCCGAGGTCGATGCGCAGTATCCCCCGCCCGGGCTCGGCCTTGAGGAGAAAATCCTGCTCCCCCTGAGAAAGCCGGAAGGCCTCGGCCAGCGCCGCCACGTCCACCGGAGCCTGCTTGAGAAAGAGGTACATGCAGGTATTGGAATGAATGGAGCGGGTGGTCTGGTTGGCGTGGAGCTTGTGGTAGTCCTGGCTGATCACCGTCAGTCCGGCGTTCCTCTTCCGGCACCTCCGGGCCATGGTGTCGAGGAACTTCATCGTGTCCGGATGGTCGGCGAACATCTGAGCTTCATCCACCACCACCCTCTTCTTCCATTCCGGCCGCCGCTTGACGAACTTCTCCCACACCCAGGAGAGAACCACATGCATTCCGAGCGGCCGCGCCCGGTTTTCTTCAAGCAGCGAAAGGTCGAACACGATGATTCTGTTTTCCTCGGCAGAAAGATCCAAATTAGATTCGCAGTCGAAGAAATCCAGCGGCCCTCCCTCGAGGTAGAGCCGCATCCCCTCGAGGAGCTTGGCCCGCGACGCCGGAGACAGCCGATCCTTTTTGGCTTCCACCCTCTTCTGAATGTCGGAAAGACGGGGCATGGGCTTTTTCCTCCTGCCGTGCAGATACCTCCCGCCTTCCTCCCGGGGCTCCCGCATCCAGAGGCTGTCCGGGTCCTCCGTGATCCCCCTCGCCGCGTACTCCTCGGCTGCGGCTTCATCCAGGATCGCCTCCTCGGCGGGATCAAGCCCCCCAAGCATGGCTCCGTAGAGCTGGAGGAGATCCTGCCGCTTGGAGCGAAGATCCACCCGCATTCCGCCTTCTGCGTCCTCATCCGGCTCCACCTCGCAGGGATTGAAGCGGTACCGGGGGTCCCCCACCCGGAAGTACACCCCGCCGAGCACTTCGGCCATGCTGGAATAGACCCCCTCCGGATCCAGGATCACCCACCTCTCCCCCACCGCCGCCGCCCGGCCCGCGTACATGCGGGCGAAGGCGGTCTTTCCGGAGCCGGAGGAGGCGTAGATGATCATGTTTTTGTTGGGAAGCGCCGGACGGCCGTCCGGCCTGACGTGGAAGGCGTCAACGAAGACCAGAAGCCCGGTGTGCAGGTTGATCCCGAGCGGCACCCCTCCCGGATGCAGGATGTCTGCCATCACAAAGGGAAAGCACATGCTGAGCGCCCCGGTATCCAGGGTGTGCCAGTAGCGCTCGTGCGCGAGCTCCGCCCTGCCCAGCGGAGCCACCGTGCGGTAGGCCTCTCCGGTCATCCCTTCGGGAACCCTCGTGTGCACCCGCCGCGCCGCGAGATCGGCGCCCAGCGAGGCCGCCTTGTCCTCCAGGTCCTGCGGGGATCTGCTGTAAAGGTTTACCGCCACCAGGGTGTGAGCGATGCGGGAAATGTTCCGCATCACCCGCTCCCGGAGCTGCCAGAGGTCCTGCTCCGCCGCCTGAAGCTCGGCGGCCATGGACAGGTTCCCCCCCTGCAGCTCCGCTGCCGCCTTCACCTTGGCGATCATGGTGGTCAGCTTCTTTATGGCTTCCCGATCATCATAAGGAAAAATGTGGATGGAAAGATCCAGATCCCCCTCGTGTTCGAGGAAGGGAAGCAGCCAATCCGGAGAAAGGAACCGGGGCAGGCCGGTAACCGCCAGGGTGCGCACAAATCTGTCTCCGGCGCGCAGGCTGCGGAGGTCTCGAAGGTCAAACCCGTCGGGAGCGATGAAGTCCCTGATGTCCCTCTGGATCAGAAGCGGCCGCTTCGGCCTTCCGTCGGGCCTCTGCTCCCCCTTAGGCCTCCTGAGCAGCGGAAGGCGCATACACCCACTCCTCCTCCGCCTCGGTAATTGGAGAAAGAACTCCCTCTTCCACGCTCTCGGAGAGCTTCCCCCAGCCGGCCCGGTCTCGAAGATAAAACCACTGGAGGAAGTCCATGGCCTCCTCTTCTCCGAGGGGCATAACCGCCAGTCCGGCCGGCTCGAGCTGCCTCCTGAGGGCTTCGGCCCGAAGCCGCAGGTTCTTCCGGGCAAGGGCCCGTATCTCCCCTTCCGGAAGGGTCCGCTCCTGAAGGGACCAGCTGAGGATCAGGAAGCAGGATCGCTGGTAGAGCGTCTGGGAGCCGAGGTGCTCCTCCACCGCCCAGGCCATGGCCTCCCCGAGCATGCGGAGCCCCTCGGATGGGGCGTCGGCGGACCGCTCCCGGATGATCCGGGCCGGCTCTCTGGGATCGGTGCGTAGGCTGGCCACAAAGATCTGCAGGGGATCCTTCTGCTGATCGAGGGCCGCCTTCCAGATGAGCAGCACCTGCCGCTGCTCCTCGCCTGAGAGGAGCCAGAAGTTTACCGGCTTGACTTCCAGGATCAGCCGGTACTCTCCGGGGCGGATGCGCACCATTCCGTCCTCCTCCACTGCCTCGAATCCCAAAAACTCTTGGGCGGACGGGCCCCCTCCCTCGGCCCTCGCCTCGGCTTCGGCCCGGCGGGCAAGCCGCCAGAGGAGGAGCATCATCCCGCAGAAAAACAGAAGGCCCGATGCGAGCGCCGCGAAAATCATCCCCTTCCCCCTCCCCAGGGAAAGTGCTTGGGCGTTCGGGATCTCCTGAAAAGCAGGAGGATCCATTCGTCGAGCATGATGGGGAGATCGTAGGGGTTGTCCGATACCGTCTGCCGCGGACCGGGGAGGGGCCCGATTCTCCGGGCCGGAAGAAAGGCCAGGGCCGCCCCGGCGCCAAGGAGGGCCAGCCCGCCCAGGATTCCGAGCGGGAGGAAGATTGGCCTCAAAAGAAGGAAGAGAAGCCCCGCCGCCGTCCCTCCGGCGAAGAGGTATCCCGCCTGGCGGAGGGAAAGCTTTCCTCCGAAGATCCTCTCCTCCCCCTTTATCTCCAGAGGAACCGGCTGGGCGTCCCCGATCATCTCCCCGCCTTTCAAAAGCAAAAAGGGCGGATTCTTCTCCGCCCTTGCATGGCTTCGGAAAAAGTCTATCTCATCCGCCTTCCGAAATCAACTGAAGGCCGCGTCCCCGACAGCGGATCACGGCGGCGCCGCCCGCACCCGCAGGGACGGAGCGCCGACGATTTTTATTCTGTCCCATCCCTCAATTTTTCGGCCGGACAGCGTTCTGCCGCGGAGAACAGCCCGCTCGTCTCCGGGCTCAAAGCCCGCGTCCTCCGTTCGGAAGTGGCAGAGGAGGTCCAAAAGCCCATCCCCGTCTACGTCTTCCGGGTCGGACAGGCACCGCTCAAGGCTCGGTTCTTCCCCAGTTCTGCCAAAGGTGAGCGATCCCGCGTCTACTTCTCCCGGCGCGTCAAAGTCAGGCCCAGAAAGGACGGCCGCAGGAATAAGCCCCCTCGACCCGAGATTAACAGGGTTTTCATCGCTTCCGGGCCTGACATCAATCTTCACCCGCAGAACAGGATCCGGCCGGAGAAGCCAGGCGTCTCCGGTTATCCCTTGATCTCCCAAGCCGCCAAAAAGCAAAATCCCGCCTCCAAAGGCGGCCATGGCCGCCCCGGCCCGGGCGGAGGGCCCGCTGGCGTAGATCCGCTCCCAGACGCCCGTCTCCGGATCCAGCCGCCAGGTGTCGGAGAGCCAGTGGCCCCAGTTGGCCTTCGCGCCGCCGAAAAGCCAGATTCCCCCGTCCGGACCCGCCGCCATGCTGTGCCAAAACCTCCCTTCCGGCCCCCTTCCTGCCTCGGACCACCTTCCGGAAGCAGGGTCGTAGATCCAGGTGTCGCCGAGCCTGTATGGGGGCCGCAGCCCGCCGAAGAGCCAAAGCCTTCCGTCCGGCCCCGCCGCCATGGCAGAAAGCGCCCGGGGTCCCGGATCCGCAGAGAGCTGCCTCCAGGTGCCGAAAGAGGGGTCAAATTCCCAAAAGTCCCCGAAAATTCCGGCTGAGCCCAAACCGCCGTAGACGTATACTTTACCTCCGGAAGCGGCCATGGCCGGGCCAATCCGGGCGGGAGGGCCCTGAGCATCTGCCTTTCTCCAGCGGCCGCCCGCGAACTTCCAGAGATCATCTGTCGGCCGGTATCCCGGCCAGGCATACCCTCCAAACACCCAAAGCACGTCGCCCTCTGCCGCCATTCCGTGGGCGTATCTGGGAGCAGGGCCCGGGCCGGGGATCATCTCCCAGCCGGAAGGAGAAAGGATCCATAGATCTCCCAAAAATCCAGAGGGCCCATACCCTCCAAAAAGCGCCGCCTGTCCGCTCTCCAAGGCCGCCATGCCGTGGCCGTCCCGGGGAGAGGGAGCGATGGCGAAGGAAAGCGGCTCCCAAGAGGGCGCGGCCAAGGCGGCGCCCTGGGAAAAAAGCACGAAGGCGAAGGCGGCGGCAGCGCGCCTCACTGCGGCACCACCTCATAGACCACAGTTCCCTGGTACTGTCCGGGCGGAACGGTGAAGGGGACGGATAGGCGGTAGGAAATCAGGTGCTGGTCTCCCGCCGTGTCGGACCCGGAGGCGAATTCGGCGGGCTGAAGGGGGATCTCCTGCCAGCTTCCCGCTTCTTCGCGCCACTCGAGAGGGGGAAGCTGAGCCGCGCTGCCTGAAGGAGGGCTCTGGCTGTGGCGCGCCGCCCAGGAGACGTTGGACTTGACCTCCACCAAAACGGCTGAGGCCATCTCGAACGGAGAGCCGGACGGATGCACGGTTCCGAAGTCCACGGTCCCGGGCGTCACGGACAAAGTTAGCTCCTGGCCCACTGAAGCCGTAACAGCCGCGCAGCCCGTTGTCTGATTTTCCTGACACTCGGAAAGAGCGGGTTCGCTCAAATCCAATAGCACTTGAACTGGAATATTCTGATCGGCGAAAATTCCGTTTCCGAGCTCCCCGTCCGACCCTCTTCCCCACGCCCAAATCCTTCCATCTGTAGTATAGGCGAGAGAATGGAACGATCCAGCTCCGATTTTTGCTGTCGGAGGAAGAAGAGCCTGCACCGGAACCGCGCTTCCTTGATTTGTACCGTTTCCTAGCTGGCCATAGCTGTTTCCTTCCCACGCCCACACCGTGCCGTCAGACCGAAGCGCCAAAACATGAGCATCCCCAACTGAAATATCCACCACATTGGACAAGCCGCTTACTTGCTCCCAGGAAGCGGGCTTTCTCTGTAGCACCGTCCCATCACTTTTGCGAAGAAACATTCCTCCTCCGCCGGCGGCCACTTGGACCACATCTGGAATAAGGGCTATTGGCCAGGGAGAATAATAATTATTAGAAGTTCCTCTGCCCCAGTAAGCTACTGCAGAATGAGTAAAGACATAAGCCATGGAGAAAAAGTCCCCGGCCGCGATGTCGGATGCCCCAAAGGGCATAATCTTTACAGGCAGTAATTTGTTCTCGTCAGTGCCGTCTCCTACCTGACCGTAATTGTTTTGCCCCCAAGCCCAAACAGACCCATCCTCCTTCAAAGCCAGCGAATGCCCCGCGCCAGCCGCTACCTTAATCACGCCGGAAAGACCCGGAACCTGAACTGGATAGGGCTTGTGTTCGGTGGTCCCGTCTCCGAGCTGACCATAGAAGTTGCATCCCCACGCCCAAACCGTTCCGTCGCGCTTTAGGGCCAGCGTGTGGCATCCGAGACTGCCAGCAGACACTTGCACCACATCAGACAGCCCGGAGACCTGGACGGGAACCGGAACGTCCTCCCCCGCGATTCCAATCCCCAACTGCCCGAGATGGTTGGCCCCCCAAGCCCATGTCTTTCCCCTGGAATCAGACGCTACGGAAAACCCAAATCCTCCGCTTAAAGACACAATATGAGCGGCTCTGCCTGGAATAGAAGAAAAAAGAACAGAAGCAAACGCTGTTAAAAGCAACCTGGCCACCGTCTTTCTCACCGCAGCCTCACCGCCCACACCGCCCCGACCAAAGCCCAGGAGGAGAAGGCCAGAAGTCCAGCCGCTGCCGTCCAGAAAAGCCCCCGCATGGCTGCCGCCCGGGCCGCCGCGTCCTGGGCAGCGGAAAGCTTAACCGCGTTTGCTATAAGCATTCCTATGGCCAAAGCGCTGAAGGAAACCGCAAGCGTGCGGAGCACCAGCCCCCCAACGAGCTGCAGTCTGGTGCCCGCATAGATCACATCCCCCAGCACCGCATCCCGAATGGCCCAGGCTATCCCTCCGCCGGAAAAGAGCACCCACATCCCTGCCAGGGCCTTCCATAGGGCTCCCTGCGCCTCGGCCCGGGCATGGGAATCTCCCGCCAGGGCAAGCTTCCACGCGGCGGTGATAAGCACTCCCAGCCCCACCACACCTCCCAGCGCCAGAGTTACGGTTAGCGCGGACATGGCAAACTCCCTGAGGCCGGAAAGATCAAGCCTGAGCACTTCGGCATCAAGCCATCCTCATCTTGTAGATGAGCCCCACGATGACCCAAGAAGAGAACGCGATTAATCCGGCGAAGGCGGTGTAGAGAAATCCCTTCATCGCCTCGGCCCGGGCGTGGGGGTCGCTTGATCCGAGCGCCAGCTTCTTCGCGTTCCAGATGAACATAACGACAAAGATGATCGATGCGATGACCGCGAGAACGCTGATGATGGACATCCCGATCCCCTTGACCTTCTCGGTCACATCTCCCACGTTTTGAGACCCAACAGGGAGGTTGGAAAAGGGATCTCCCGCCTGCGCCAGCACCTGCCCCGTAAGAAGAAGGATCAAGGGCAGAACGCCTGCAAACACCCTCCGCAGCATCCGCTCACCTCCAAAAAGAAGGACGGCCTTATGGCCGCCCTCTCATTGCGTTCCGAACATGCATTTTAGCAGATTGCCTCCTCCAAATCTAGGGAGCCTGCAGCCGCACCAGGCTCTCGGACAGCTCGACCAGGATTTCTTCGCCCCGGTCATGAATCACCACGTCCCCGTACCGGACCCGATACCCAGCCACGATGTCCGCGATCACCTTCGGGGCTTCGTCCCGGCTCCTGAGCGGGATCTCCATCACCCGGGAGTACGTGGCCAGAACCGGCCTGCCGTCGCGCCTCTTGATCAGGATCTTGGCCCTGCCTCCGGACTGCTCGCAGAGCCACACCCTGAGCTGCTCCTCAAGCTCATCCCGCTCGATCGGGCGCTCCGCCATTACAAAGCGGATTATACCGGATCGAATTCAGCAAATGCAATAGTGATTATTGCGAAATGACCAGGAAAAGGCCGCCGCAGGCCGGCAACGGCATCGCTTCCAAAAAAAAAGCCGGAGGGAGGATCCTCCCTCCGGCTTGGAAGGCGATGTTTTGGCGGGCCGGGGAGGAATTGAACCCCCGCTGCCGGTTTTGGAGACCGGCGGTCTGCCGCTAGCCTACCGGCCCGCCTCCAGCCGCCTGAGACATCTCGCGCAGCGCCTTCCACCTCCGGACCTCCTGAAGCCCGCCCTCCATGAGGCGGCGGCAGGCCTCATCCAGATCCGTGCCCTCAGCAGCAGCGCGAAACTCGGCGACCTCACTCGTCTTCTCTGAGATGCGAAGCCATTCCTCCGCCTCTTCTACTTCAGGAGAGTCAATTTCTATTAAGACAGATAAGCACTCGTGTTCATCGAGGCGCCCGATTCTCTGCAGCCGCACCCGGCCCTCCTTGTCGGCCAGCTCCAGAGCGTCCTCTTCGGCCAGCGCGTAGCTTCGTCTGATTGATGCGGCCCGCTCAAGGGGAACATTGACAGGCCTCCCCTTCCGATCAAGCCGCAGGCGATACCGCACCGCGTCCCAATAAGGAAATCCCTTGGCCCATCCCTTGGCCTGCGCCGAGCTCACCCTAACCGTCCGGATCGGCCCATGCTTCCGGATGTGTTCGGCGAGAATGGCACTGGGCCGCCGCAGGCCCGCACCAGAAAAGCTGGCAGACGACTCCATCACTTTTTCGCCTCCTTCCAGCTTTTTCCCGCCCCGCATTCCACCTCCGCGGGAACCCGCTTGAGGATCTCCCCCGCCGCCTGGAGCATGCAGGAGGAAAGAAGCCTTTTTGCTTCCTCGGCTTTGTCTTCCGGAGCCTCGATCACCAGCTCGTCGTGCAGGGTGCAGACGAGCCGCATGTCCTCCTGCCCGTGCTGGAGAAGCTCCTCGTATACTCTGGCCATGGCCAGCTTCAGGATGTCCGCCCCGGTGCCCTGATCAGGCGTGTTGTACAGCTCCGTGAAGCTTCCGTGCTTCCGGAGCGTCCTCCTTCCGCTTCTGGTAACATAGGGCACTCCCGGCCAGCACCTCATGCGGCCGGAGAGCGTTCTTGCCACGCACCGGCGAACGGTGTGGAAGCCTCTGCTGGCAGTGTGCCGCCACACCTCCCTGAAGCCCCCGTCCCAAGCCAGATTGAACTGCTTTTCATGCCACTCCCTGATTCCCGGATAGGCCCGGAAGAACGCCTCCCGCTTGGCCCTGGCCTCCTCCGGTCCGAGGCTCACTCCGTAGCCTGCCTCGGCATAGGCCCGGAGGGTGTCCTCCATCATTCCGTAGATGAGGCCGAAGCCCAGAGCCTTCGCCTCCTGGCGCTCCTCCCCGGTGACCTCTTCCTCCGGCTTCCCGGAGATAAAGGCCGCCGTGGCCCGGTGCGGATCGCGTCCTTCCCGGAAGACCCGAATCAGGTTCCGATCTCCGGACAGCTCAGCCATGATTCTCATTTCGATGGCCGAGTAGTCCGCCGCAACCAGAACCCGTCCCTCCGGCGCCCGGAAGAGGGCCCGCATCTCCCCTCCTCGAGGCACCTGCTGGACGTTCGGCCGGGCAGCGGAAAACCTGCCCACGCCGTTCGGATTGAGCTGCCGGAGCTCCGGGTGAAGCCTTCCGGTTGCGGGGTGGACCCTCTCTGCCCACTCCTCCAGGAAGTCTGCCCGCTTCTTGGCCCTCCGGTACTCGCCAAGCGCCCTAAGAAAACCCCCAAGGCGCGAGGAGGGGGGAAGCTTCTGGAGAATCCTCTCCGCCGTCTCTGAAGCGGAGGAAAGGGGAAGCTCCTCCCCGTTGGCCCGCACCGCCTCTCCGGAAAGAAGCCCCTCCTGGAAGGCAAGCTCCCGCAGCGCCTCCAGCACTTCCTGGGCGCTGTCCGGATTCAGGGAGGGCCTCCCGGCCGCTTTGGCCGCTTCCTCCCTCTTCCTGACAACTTCCTCCCGGGCAGGGTGCAGAAGCTTCCTGGCCTCCTCCAAATCGAAGGGCAGTCCGGAAAGCTCTACCTCCGCCGCCGCCGGCAGGCAGGCCATCTCTATCCGAAAGACCCGCTCAAGTCCGTTCCGCCGGATGAGCTCCCGGAAGATGTCCGCGAGGGGAAGGAGCACCGCCGCGTCCCGAGCGGCGTAGCGGATCTCGTCCTCCCCTATGGTCCCGGACCAATCAATGAGCTGGAACGACTTGTCCAGCTCTACGTCCAGATGGCGGAGCGCGACGGAGTAAAGACTGTGGCTCGGCCGAACCACCTTCCGGTTGGAGTCCCGCCGCACCTCAATCCTCCGCCCCAGGAGGTCCCGCCAGACCTTCTCTCGGGTCCCGTTCCGGGTCTCCCATGCCGGGCTGAGCCCGGACTCCGCCGCCTCTCTCTCCCACTCCTCATCCGTCCAGTAGTCGCCCCCCCAAACGAGCTGGGAAGCAATCATGGTATCGAAGCAGTTCCGGACGGGGATCCTTCTTCCAAGGCCCGCCCGGAGAAACTTGATCTCAAACGCCAGGTGATGTCCAATCACTTCCCTCTCCGGATCGGCAAAGAGCTCCGCCAGGGCCAGGAGGGCCTCCTTCCGCTCTTCAGCACTGAGCCGAAAGAGGTCCAGCACGGCCACCCTGGCGCTTCCCCCGGCTGGAGCGGTCCAGGCGGCCTGGAGAAGCCGGGGCTCGCTGGTCAGCGGATCCAGACCCGTGGTTTCCATATCCACTCCGAGCCGCCTGCCGGCCCCGGAGAGGGCCTTCCTCCACTCCCGGACGGAAGAAGGAGACAGGATCTCCGTCCGGGAAAGCCATGTCTCCCAAGGGGAATCCCCTGGGAGGAAAAATCCTTCCTCGCGCATTGTTCTCCTCCTCTCTTTTTTCGCGAAGCCCCGGGGATGAAGTCTCCCCGGGGCTTCTTCAGAGGGAAGGTGGACTGCGGGCAAGGCAGGGGAGCAGTCCTGCCGTTCTAATTATATCACTTTGAACGCATTTTTGCCGGAAGCGCGGCTTTGGCCAAAAGCCGGAACTGCAGCGGCGGGAGATTCCTCCTCCGCCAGGACCAGCACCTTCTCCGCCACCTCGAAAATCCGCCGTCCGGCGGAAAGGATCTTTTTGAAATCCCTTCCCCATCCGGCGACGTATCCGAGGCTGTAGGAAGAGGTGTCCAGTCCCAGCGCCTCGGCGGCCAGGAACGCCGCCCCCTCCGCCACCACCTCCATCATGTCCCGCTCCTCCTCTCCACCCTCGCCGGATCCGTGTCCCGCGAAGTAGTGGGAAAGCTCATGGAGGAGCACCTTTGTCCGCATGGCCGGAGAAAGATGCTCCCCGAGCACAATCTCTCCGGCGTCGGGATCAAGGTACCCCTCAGCGGGCAGAGTAGGCTCGAAGCGGATGGGAAGGGGGCTCTTCCCGGCCAGCCGGGCGAAAATCCCCGCCTCGTCCTCTCCCTCAAGCGCCCGGAGAGCAAAGGGGTTCTCGGGAAGGGGCCGCCCCTCGGTTTGGGAGACATCGAAAACCCGCACCGCCTTGAAGCCAACCACCACTTCCCGCTCCTCTTCCCTTTCCTCTCCGTCCCGGCTGACGGTAAGGCGCTGCCTGACCAGGACCGGGGCGAAGATGACAATTCCCCGCTCTCCCTTCCTCACCCGGCGGCCCAGCTCGTTCCACGTCCGGAGCCCGGCTACCCAGGTGGCGTCGGGACGCTGGAGGTAGATCAGCATGGTGTTGTGGAAGCTGTACCTCCTGAAGCGGGCGGCGAAGCGGAGAAACTCCGCCGCCCTGCCGTCCGCAAAGACCTTCTCGATCTCCCTCCGGAAGCGCTCGAGCGCCTTCCGGAGCTTTTCCTCCCGCCCGCTCATGCTCCCCCGGCGGCCCGAACCACAAGCCGCCGGACAACTTTTTCCCGGAAGGCTCCCTCGAGCACCGCCCGGAAGCCCGGGTCGGAAAGAATCCTTTCTTCTCCCCTCCGGGAAATGTCTATAAAATCGGCGGGGTCGAGGCCCCGCATCCGGATTTCGAGAAGGACCCGGGGCACGTCCCACTCGTAGTCCCGGACCTCCTCAATCCGAAACTCCCTCCCATCTGCCGCCACCGGACCGTTTGCTTCCACCCAGGCCCGAATGGCGGCCTTAAGCTTCCTTAGCTCCGCCTCAAGGCGGAGCGCCCGCCGCGCCGCCTTCTCCGCCTCCTTAAGGGAAAGAATGGCGGGCGGCGCGGAACACGCACCCTGCCTGCTCACTTTCCTTCCTCCTTTCCCGCCCGACCCTCTGGCTTCCGGGCGGATGTTTTTTTACGCCTTACTGGAAAGGGTCCTGAGTGCTGCCCACCGCCGGATTTCCCCGGCATCGCGCAGCATTTTCAGGGCGTCTCTATACCGAACGCCTCTGACGGAAGCGACGAACTCCGCCAGCTGAGCCCTCACTTCCCCTCCCCCCAGCCAAACTGGATCGAGGAGGGCTAGGGTCCGCATCTCCTCCGCGCCCAAAGCCGCCGCCATCGCCGCAGCCTTCCGCAACCGGAATGCGCGTCCGAGGGCCAGCAGCCCCAAAGCGGAAGCGGCGAACTCAGCCGCAGTCGCCCCCTCGGCGGGACTCTTAAACCAGTAGCCGCTCGCCATCCACGTTCTGCCGTTCCGGGCGCGGAAGAGCCCCGTCGGGCCCCTTCTGGTGCAGTCCCTTCGGCCGGCATCCCGGAGTCCCCAGGCAAGGCTCGATCGGGAAGCCGGCGGCAGAAGCATCTTGATGATCGCCCGATGCCCCGCATCTTCCCAGGCCGATCTGGAAAGATGCCCCCAAGACGGCACCGTAAGGAACCCTTCGGCCACACATTCGCGAACTGCGGCGCTGAAGCGGCACGCCCAGCTCCGCTGATGCGCCGCCATTCCCTGCGGACTCCTGCTTGCTCCGCAGGAGGCGCACATCACCTCTCTCACCTCTCCCACCGGATCTGCCAGACCCCACCATTTTTCCAAATCCTAGCAGGGCAGGGATAGATTTGAAACCCCGGACCCTGCCGGACGGCGGATGCCCGCCAGCCTCCGCGGGGATGCTCGCCGAGGATCTCCAGAATGAAGATCCCCTGAACCGCCCCGCCGCAGAGGCGCAGCGCCCGCAGCCACCGAGGGGTGATGGTCACCCTCCACCATGAATTGGTCCCGCTCCACCTTCTCCTGCGGGACCAGACGATGATGCTTCCCCCATCGGCGCCGCTTTGGGCGCCGCACTCCACGGTGACTTCATGGTCTCCGCCCACCCACCGCGCCCGGCTGCGGCGGTAGGCGCACCGCTTCAGCACCCGGCGCGCCTCTCTGACCAGACGCTCCTCCAGGCGCTGCCTCAGCGGCCGCGTCAGCGGGTCCGCCCCCGTCATCCGCGCAATCCTCCGCTCCTGCCTGCGCAGAAAGGCCTCCCGGCACTGCCTCCTGAAGGCGGCAGGGAGAAGGGCGCGGAATTCGGAATACCTTCCTGATTGAATTGCCGCCAGGATATCAGCGCACCTCACGCGCCCCTCGGCGGCCTGGGCTAAGACCCGCAGGGCAGACAGCCCCCGTACTCCCCCGTGATTCGGAAAGGCCACTGCCCCATTCTTCCACACCACCCGGTGCAGCTCTCCGCCGCACCGGACGCGAGCTTCAATAATTCCCATCATTTTCACCCCACATTCGAAGATAGAGGAGGCAGCTTGAAACGGCCTCTGCCGCCCAGGGCCTCGATTTCCGGCGGCGGCCACGGCGGAAGGGAAAGCCCGAGCATCAGCCGCAGGGCATCCGCTGCCGCCTCCCGCCACACCGCCTCACCGCCTACTATGCCCGCCTCGCGAAGGGCCTCCAGGAAGCGCCCCTCAAAGGCGAAGACGGCGGCCCTCTCCGCGCTGACGGGGAGGTAGATGGTATTGCGAACGACTATCCGCGGACTCCAGCGTCCGCTCGCCCTGGCCTCCCACTTTTGCCTGTGGCATCGGGCTCTTACCCGACCCGCCACCGCTGCCAGGCGGGCGGGAAACCCAAGCCGGCCGGGATCCGGAGCCAGCTCGGCAGCAAAGACCGCCTGCCGCCACAGAAGGGCGCGGCAGAAGCGCCGCGTCTCCGGACGGCACAGCGGCAGCGCACGCCAGACGGCGCGGAGGCACACTGCCATGGCATCGGATGCGGACCTGGGGGAGTTAGCGTATCCAAGTGCGATTTCCTTGAACCCTCCCCCGCAGGCCACCCCAGCCAGCCTCCCGAGAACCAGCAGCCGCTCGGGAGTCAGGCCGTCCATTTCCTCACCTCCTCGATTTTCGGCCGGCCTCCGCCGGCCAGAAGATCGTCTATTCCCTTTCCCAGCGCCGGATCCCACCGGGCCAGGAAGACCCTGCAGCCCCAGTCCAGGAGCTCGCGGACGAGCGCCCGCTCCTGCTGGGCTGCGAATTCGTTCGTCCGGAGATCCGCGTCGTAGGCCACGACGACCCGCTCCGGACACGTCTTCCTGACGAGCGGCAGTCCCGCCCGCCAGGCCCCGACTCCGGGCACTCCAATCACCGGGACCCCCAGGAAGAAGGCGGCCGCGTCGGCCTTGAGAAGGCCCTCCGTAATCCACACCTCCCCCCAGAGCTCCCAGGAAAGCCAGGCGGCCAGGTGCGCCGGCGCGCCGGGGCTTGGTCCGCCCCTCATGGCCGAGGAGAGCCACACGTACTTCGGCTCCCCCCGATCCCTCCGGACCTGAAACCCCAGGATCCTCCGCCGCTCATCGCGGCAGGGGACCAAAATCCCCCCGGCGGCTCCCAGCCACCACTTGCTTCCGTCCCGGACCAACCCCGGGATCTCCTCAGGGCTGATCCCTTCCTTCCGGAGCCTCTCCGCCCAGGCGGCAGCGGCGTAGCACGTCACCTGGGGAAGGGTCCGATACTCTCCCCGGCGGATGATCTCCGGAGAGAGCCCTCTGGCCTCCAAGCCCGCCCAATGCTCTCGGGAGAGCTGGAGGAGATGGAGAAGGGCGGAGTTCGCCCGGTGCAGGACGTCGGGATCTAGTCCCGGCCGCTTCGGCGGCGGCTCGGGCACGGAAGCGGGCCCCTCCTTTCCGAGGCGGTGAATCCAGCCTCCCATGCCCCGGGAGGCCGGCCTGTCCGAAGGGACCCGCATGCATATGGCCGCCCGCGACCCCACCAGGCACCAGTCCGGCTTCCCGCAGACGGGGCAGGGACTCCGCCTGGTGACGCGGGACATGGGCGCCATTCAACCACCTCCTTTTCCGAAAAAGCAGGCGAGGCCGCCCGAATCTGGAGCGACCTCGCCTGCCGTCCGGCCCTATTTTGTTCCCCGGAAAAAGCGCGGTCAACCGGCCGCGCCCGGGGAATGACAGAACAGAATGGTTTTAAGGCACGATTTGCTAAAATAAGACCAGGAGGCGATGGCGATGCGGTGGCTGCGGTCGCTGCCCCGCCGCCTCCGGATATTCCGGCTTCTCCAGCCGACCTTCGGCACGTTTCCCTTTCTCTGGGACGTGCTCCGGTGGCCGGAAGAAGCCCTCCAGGACCAGTGGCCTGGAGTGGACTATCCGGAGTGGCTTGAGGCTAGCTTTCCGCCGGAGCGCCCGGCCAGGCCCCGAGGCTGAAGGCCTCGGCGGCCCAGCGGGGGAGCCTCCGGCCAGGTAGCCACTTTCCCCGGAAGGCCCACCCCTCCCAGCCCAGGAGATCCCGCTCCCGGACCAGAAGGGCAACGGCTTCCACCCTTCCGCCCCGAACGACGCGGACGTACATCCGCTCGCCGGGCCGGGAAGGAAGGGATGCCTTCACCCGCGCCTCCCGGACGCGTCCGGGGACGACGGTAATCACCCTCATCCCCGGACCCTCCTCTCCGGCGGCCAGGCCTCCAGCCTGACCAGCCGGATGTTCCGGTGCTCCTCCCCCTTAGGGGGAGGAAATTTGGCATTCAGGCGGCTCATGGCCGCCTGAAGCGCCTCGCTGTTCAGGCTCCGCCAGGCTCGAACTGCCCGGCGGAACCATTTGGTCCGGCGAATTGCCTCCTCGATGCGCATCGCCGGACCCCCTAATTTTTCAGACAGCTTATCCACCCCACCGCCACCCCCATGAGATAGGCGGCGAGGGGGATCAAAAATATTGCTAATTTCAATTCCATAAGCTTTCGGCGGCGCTTCCTTTGCGCCGCCGCATCCTCCTTTCTTTTCTTACTTCTTCCCCGCCGAAAAGCGGGGAAAAAGTTAGGATTTTATTGCCTCCAGCCGTTCCAGAATCCTCCGCCATTCTTTTGGGCGGAGGATCCTGAAGAGAAGTCCCCGCCAGGGGACTTCTCTGAGCTGGAGAACAAACCAGGCCGTGGCCTCCCCGGCCCGGACCGCCTTCCGGATCACCCGTTCAAGCAGTCCGGGCCCGTGCGGGATTATGAAGTCCCGCACCACGGCCCAACACCTGAGCGCCATCTCCTGCCGCCCGAAGCCCCACCAAAGGAGCTCCTTGGCGGCGCCAAGGAAGAAGGCGGCCAGGAGCGCCGCGATGACGGCGACCTCCCAGGCAAAAAAGAGGGTCACCGCCATCCGGGAGACCGCTTCAGGACCTCCGAGAAGACTGATTATTGTTTCCAACTACTCACCCCCGCGCCCTTTGATTTTTCCCGGTACGGACGGCGGGAAATCCCCCCGGGCGGGGAAAGCCGCGGCGGCAGACCCACCTCTGATTTGGGATCCGCCGCCGCGCTAAGCCTTATGGTGAAGGGCGAGGACCTCCTCGGCGAGGTCCTCGCGGTAGCGGGCCACGAAGGGCTCAACCCCCCGGGCCCTCCACCACTGAATCCATCCTCCATCTCCGCCGTCCGGCCCCAAAAGGACCACGGCGGAGATGGACGCCTCCTCGGCGGCGCCCACAATCTCCCCGTTTTCCGGAGATGGAAGGCCGCCGAGGTCGGCCACCACCAGCTCAAACGCGGCGCAGAGGCCGCGGAGCTGGCGGCACATGGCCATCACAAACGCGGGGCTGAAGAACGCCCCGCTCTTTTTGAGCGCGTTCTTAAACGAACGCGCTCGGTTTTCCGCCTCCTCCCCCCGGCCGAGGGCGTGGGCGTCGTGCACCCACTGCCCCTCGCAGTCGGGGCTGAAGGCCTGGACAAACCAGGACCTCCGCCCCGACGTCGCCAAAAAACGGTAGATATCCCCCCGCAGGCGGGATTTGCCCGCCTTGGGGGGACCGCTTAAAAAGAGGACGAAGGCAGCCATCAAAAAGCCACCTCCACCCTCCTTCCCTCCACCGGGACCACCTCCCCAACGGAGGGAGCTCCAGCGTGGTGGTTTTGCACCACCACGCCTCCCCCCAGCCGCGGGTCAAAAGTTGCAACCCACGGCCGGGGATGGAAATAATGGGTGAGGGCGGCGAACGCCCACACCGGCAGGCGTCCGCTCACCACCACCCCCTCCTCCCCGCCCGCCGGAACGGCGGCCTCCACGGCCGCCAAAAGGGCGGGGAGCTCACTAGCCTCAATAACGCCGCGAGTTAAAACAACCTCCAATAACATTTCTACTCACCCCCGCGCCCTTCTGTATTTCCCGGTGCGGGCGGCGGGAAATCCCCCCGGGCAGGGAAGCAAACGGGGCCGGAAGCAACCTTCGCGGCCCCGAACACTTTCGCTGATGGACCGGACGGGAGTCGAACCCGCATCTCCGCCCCGATGCCGGGGCGAAGCGAAGCCTGTTCCCGGCCCAAAGATTATCCGCGGCGGCACTTCGCCGCCGCGGCCAAAGCTACATCTCCTTCATTCTCCCCACAGCCGCAGCTGTGAAGAGAATGAAGCACAATACCGCCATCCCCACCCCCACCCAGTCGCGGAGGGGGTATAGAACGGCGGCAACCACCGCCATCAGCACAGCAGCGCTGGCACATGCCAGCGCGCCAACCACCTTCATGGCGACCATCCTCATCACCCCCGCGCCCTTCTGTATTTCCCGGTACGGGCGGCGGGAAATCCCCCCGGGTGGGGACCAAAAACAAAAGCGCTGCTGTTTTTGACGGCAGCGCTTTCCTACTTTCTTTCTTTAAGATCCGAGGCGCCGGCTTCCGCGCCTCTCGTTTGCGGCCAGACGGAGTTTGTCTCCGCCTGCCGCCAATACCCTCTCCCCCTTGCGCGGGCCGCCGCTTCTCCCGCGGGAGGAGGGTAAGCCGGTCCTCTTCCGCCCGGCTCTTGCGGCCGGAGGGTCCGGCCCTCGGGGCCCCTCCCTCCGTTTCGGCCAGAGCTCTCCGGCTCCGGCCAGGGACATCCGGCCAGGATGCCCCTCGCGGCAGTAATTTGGCAGAGGGAATGATATCACTGCTCCGCTTTGAATGCAAGGCCTGGCGGCCATCCGACCTCCAGGCGGCTTCAGCCGACCCGCGCGGGCGAAGAGGCGGCGCTCAGGCGCGCCGCCGAAAAAAGCGCGCTGCGGCTACTTCCGCGCCCAGGCGGGAACCTGCCGCGGCCCCAGTCCCGGCCGCGGGCGGTATTCTGAGCAGGGGCGGCCGCGGACGCCAGCCAGGCCGAGCGCGCACCGCCGGCGGCCCTGGCCGAGGTTTATGTTGTTGGCGCACCCGCGCCACGGGCAGTGGCGCGGCCGACGGCGCGGCGGAAGAATTTCAATTGGGACGGGGATGGCCCAGGCGCGCCCGTGGCGGTACGCCCCCCGGACCCGCCCATCGGCCAGCAGCACGCGAAGGCGCGCCGTGCTGATGCCGAGCGCGCGCGCCGCCTCCGCGACCGTAAGCGGCCTTGCCTCCACGTCCATGCTGCTCATCCTCCTCTCCCGCCGCCCGCCCCGCCCTCGGCAGCCTCTTCCCGCGCCGCCAAAGCCAGCGCTCGGGCCTCCTCGATCTCTTCGCGCGGCGCAAGCACAAGCCGCAGGTCGGAAAAGCGCCGAGCAGCCTCCGCCCGCGCGGCGCGCCGCCAGCGCCGCGCCTCCATCGCTCCCGACTTCTTCGGGGGACAGCGGGCGGGACCGGAGCCCATCGGCTGCGTGTCAATCGCGCACAAGCAGCAGCAGCCTCGTGTGCCGCCGGACATAGTCGTGCGCCTCGCGCTCGCTCCACGGACCCAGCGTCAGCGCTGCCCGCTGCGACGGGTGCATTGTCCCTGGCTGATCGTACTGCACTGGGCGGGGAAGATACCCTCGGCAGTCGCCGAGGGAAACGTAGGTCAAGGGCTCTGCGGCCATCCGCGCCCAGTACTCCGCCGCCGCCCAGATGACCGCGGTTCGCTCCGGTCCCCAAAGCACGGGGCACTCCAGCCAGGGGTCGCCGCATCGCTGGCGTGTCTCCCATGCGTAATCCGGGGCACCGTTGCCCGTGATGGGGTACCCGGCTTCCCCAATCGCGGCCAGGACCAGCGCGGCCTGCGCCACCGTCATGGGTCGTCCGGGTCGGGGCAGCCCGTGATGCTGAATGGTCCGGCGGGCGATTTCGTCCGGCCGGAGCGCGTACCACCACGTGGCGGAGACGATCTGCGCGTAAACCGCCTCCAGCTCCTCCTCTGGACAGGTGTCTGCTTTCCGCAGAAGAGCGTCCACCTCTTCCCGCACATCGGGCGGGAGGGGGTCGCGTTTCCCTGGCTCCGGCCAGAGTACGCGGACATACGCCGGATGCAGACGCGGATTGAGGGGAACCAAGCTAATCCTCCTTTCACTCCTCTGGCGGCGCGGCAAAAACAAAGAGCCCCCGCCAGAACGGGACTTCAGGTGTCAAAAATGCTTTAAAGCACTGTAAGTTGCAGAACGCATTCTCTTTCCACCAGCTCGGAATGTTGTTCCGCTGTGGTGTATATGTGTACAGTCTACGTCTTTTTGTCCCGCACCACGCACACTGGCCTGGCCCTGCTATCTCGCGGACCAGGCCTTCCCCAGCAGATGGATCCCAGGCTACTACCTTCCCCATGTTCTTTACCTCCTTTTCGCCGTTTACCTTTAATTATATCACAATACGCAATATTTTTCAAGGGGCTGCCGGCGTCTGCGTCGATTGTGACGTTCAGGATGTGGCCGTGTGGACATAGGATCTTGCCCCCGCTGAGCGAGTATTAGTCTCTCCATTGCTCATCACCCCCTTTCCGTTGCCGGGGCGGTGATCACAGCCGGTATAGCCCGGCCTCTACGGCCCGGCGCACGAGCGACCGGGCCATGGCCGTGAGAGACATTCCCGGAGCAGCCCATTGAGCCACGCGCGGGATCCCCACCTCCGTGGCGACTCGGCGGACGGCCTCTACCGCCGTGACATCCAGCCACTGCCGGGACCGCCGGGCCGGACGTCCGAGCCGTCGTCGGGCCTCTCCTGCGATGTGGCGGATGATCCGCCGGCCGGCGGGGGAGGCAACGGCGTGATCCGGTAGGGCTGCTGCCGCCTCCATGAGGATGCGATCCATCATGACATCTACCTCCTTCCCTCTTTCTGGAGCAGTTCCGTTTGAGTAACTTAGTTTCGTTTGGGAACTGTGGGGGAAACAAAAGCTCCCGCCAAAACGGCGGGGGGCTCGGGTGCCTAGGTGGTGGGAGGGTGATACAAGCCACGGTGAACACGGCTGGCTTCCCGGACCGTTCCGCAAGCGTGGCAGGTGCAGGACGCCCTGCGCTCGTCCACTCTCTGCCTGCTCAGTCCAGCCAGCGCCTCCTGCGCGGCCATCGCCTCCAGCGTCTCCAGCGCCTTGGCCTGCTGGCGCAGGATCTCCTCTGCCGCCCTGCGTCGGCCTTCGGCGCGCGCCCGGCACCAGGCCGCGGCCGCCTCTATCCGCCGGATGACGCGCAGTATCCGTGCGGGACGGTCCCGGCAGGCTCCGATAATGGCGCTGATGCTTGCGCTTCTGGTGTCTTTTGGGGAACATGGCAGATAATAATAGTAATCCCAACGTTCTGGCGCTCCAATTCGCGAGGGATCCGTAATGCCGTCTGGGTCAACGTACGGCCACTCTATGTTTTCTATTAATTGGAACCGGCGGAACCGCGGCAGGGGCACATCGGGCTCCAGCGGCTGACACAGATCTTCCATTGCGCTGCGGAGATCGGCGAGTGCCTGCAGCACCAACATGCTCATCTCTCGCCTGGTCATGGATGTCACCTCCTCACCTGTTTAGCCTGGCCAGCGCCTCCTGCGCGGCCATCGCCTCCAGCGTCTCCAGCGCCTTGGCCTGCTGGCGCAGGATCTCCTCTGCCGCCCTGCGCCTGCCTTCGGTCCGGGCCTGACACCAGGCAATCGCCGCCTCGATGCGCCGGAGGGCGCGCAGAACGAGGCGGGGCTGATATCTGCACTCTTTGAGGAGGCATTTAGCGGCCTCAATGCTGCTGTTCGGATCGCTGGGGAGATGCCAGTTGTCGTAGCCCCTGTGGTCGGAGCACTTGGCCGCGCCGATCTTGTCGGGACGGTCTCCCACTTTGTCGGCGTACGGCCACACTATCTCCCCCGCCAGGTGGAACCGGCGGAACCGCGGCGGAGGCGTGTAGGGGGATGTGTTCCCCCGCAGCGCCTCTTGGGCGCGGTACAGGCGGATCAGCGCCCCGTGGAGCAGATGCAGCATTTCCTCATCCATCGCTTTTCACCTCCACCACCCGCGCCCACGAAGGCGCGGAGATTTTGCTTCCCTCTATAATCCCCACCACCACGCGGACGCCGCGCGGCGGCTCTGCCGGCCACGGCGTGTAGCCGTCGGTGAGGACGATGACCACCTGCGGCCGGGGACGCAGGCGCAGAGCGGCCTCGATCCCCGCGCCCATGTCTGTGCCGCCCCCGCCCGCCAGCCGCACCTGCTTGGGGCGGAACACCCGGCGGCAGGTGTGGACCTGCGCGTCCACGGCGAGTACGTGGACGCTCTGCCGCAGGCCGCAGGCGCGCAGCACCCCCGCCACCTCCGCCAGGGCCTGCGCCAGCATGGCGTCGGACACCGAGCCGGAGGTGTCCACGACCACCGCCACTTCCGGCACCGGCTGGCGAAGGGCGGGGAGGATGGCCTCGGATGCCGCCTGTCTGCGGGACGGGCGGCGGTAGGAATAGTCGGCCGCCCCGGCGGCGTCGGCTGCGGCATGGCGGATGAGCGCCGCCAGCTCCCGCCGCCAGTTCACCCTGGGGCGGAGCTTCTCCTCCGCCCAGCGCTTCCAGTAGCCGGGAATTGTCCCCCGGCTGTCCGAGGCCGCCGCGATGCGGATGGCCTCGGCCACCTGGCGACGCACGATCTCGCCCTCGGCTCGGCTGAGCCCTGGGGCGCCGCCCTCGGACGGCGCGGGATCTTCCCACGGCTCTCGCTGGCCGTGGGCGCAGGAGCCGCACCGCCCTGCCCCGGGCGCAGGAGCCTGCGCCCCGGCGGAGGATGGGATGCCGTCGCGGCCCCCGGCGCTGCCGGAGACAGGACCGGGGGCAGGCCCGGACGGGGCGCCGCTGCGACCCGACGCGTCGCCCGCCTGGGCGGAGGAGGATGACGGAGTAGATCCGCCATCGTCCCCCGCTTCGGAGGCGGACGGGGTGCCGGGCTGAGGCGGCGGCGCGCCGCCCCCCGCATCCTCCTGGGCGCCGTCGGCATGGCCGCCGCCCTCGGTCGTTGGGGACGGGCTGGACGCCTCTTCCTCTCCGCCCCGGCCGGCGGCGGAAGAGGGAGCGCCGTCCTGGGCGGACTCCGCAGCGTCGCCCGCAGGATCATCGCCTTTGGCGGCTGCCTGCGGGCCGGCCCGTTGCCCGTCCCCCTGATCGGGGCTCCCCCCGGCCTCGGGTGCCCCGCCGTCCCCTTGCGGGGGCTGAGCCGACGCGCCCTGCCGGGGCGCAGACTGCTGCGCCCGGAGGAGCGCGAAGTAGTATTCCTCCGCGAGGAGCTTCTCCGGCTGCCCCAGCGTTGCCGGCGTAACCGGCTGGCCGGGGAGGGACACCCCCTCGCGGTAGAGATCGTCATTGATTTCGGCGTCGGCGGCAAGATTCCATGCTGCCGCCTCCGCCGGGATGGCCTCCGCGCGCTCTGGATGTGCGCGGAGGAGGTGGCACACCTTGTGGTAGAGCGCCCCTGCCAGCTGCTCCACGGTCCACGCGGAGCAGACAGCGGGGTCGAAGTACAGCCGCCACCAGCGGTCCGCCGCCAGCGTCCCGAGCCCGGGGCGCTCGACGGGGACCAGCGCCCAGAGTGCCGCCGCTAGGTACGGCCGCTGGGCGGCAAGCTGCAACCGGGCGGCCTGAAGCGGCTCCGGCAGCATTACTTCACCTCCGCCTGCTGAAGGAGCGGCCGGAAGTGCCGTGCCTCCGGGGCGACGTAGCCGACGCGGCTGGAGGCCTCCGCCAGGGGGCCGACGGCCCAGGCGGCAATGTCTCCGCCGCCCTGCTGCCGGGCGGCATCGATGACGCGCCACGCGGCAGCGAGCCGATCCCGCTTGACCGGCTCCCGCACCGCCGCCGCGACGACGGCGGCCAGCACGGCATATTGCTGATCCCCCCGGGGAGGCAGCTGAAACGACTCGGGGGCGGCCAGTAGCTCCTCCGGGTCCGGAAGGTCAAGCTCCCGGCGCCATCGAAGGAACTCGTGCGCCGGTCCCTCCCCCACGCACCCGGCGAGGAGGATGGCCTCCACATCCTCCTCCGCCTGCGCCGCCGCACAGGCGGCGAGGAGGCGCGCCGCCATGTCCCACGTCCGCGGCGACGGCCACGCCCCGCCCGCACGGGACTCCTCCCGCGGCACCTGCAGGAGCAGGTGCGGGCGGGCGCGGATGAAGGATGCGACGAGCGCTCGCGCCGCCGGAACATCTGTTTCCCATCCCTCGGGAAGGCGCGGTACCTCCGGGGCTGGCCAGCCGCGGAGCATGCCGTCCGCCCACGCGGAGGCATCAAGCCCCCACGTGAGGTGGCAGAAGCGGTTGGCGAGCGGGGCGGCCAAGTCCCAGCCGCCGGCCGCCTGCTCCGGCGGGTTGGCCGCCGCCGCCACGGCCACCCCGGGGGGCAGGGACAGGTCGCCCACCACGCGGTCCAGGATCACGCGCAGGAGCGCGGCCTGGACCGCCGGTGGTGCGGTGGAAATTTCATCCAGGAACAGAATGCCTCGTCCCGCCTGAGCCAGGCGCACCGCCCAGGCGGGAGGAGCTAGGTGCACGGAGCGAATTTGCTGGCCATTTAGGCAGAAGACGCCGTCCGGTACCGGGAGCCCCGCAAAGTCGGCGGGCTCCCGAATGGAGGCGATGACCACCTCCACCGGCACCCCCAGCGCTCTGCCGAGGGCCAGAACGCTGGAGGACTTGCCCGTCCCAGGCGGCCCCCAGAGGAGCACCGGGACGCGGGCCTGGATCGCGACGGCAAGGGGGGCAAGGACGCGCATCAGCATCTGCCCCCCCTGTGCGCTGGCGTCTGTGCCTGTAAGGCCGCCATTCCATCCGCCTCCTTTACACCGTATATTATATCACAATGCGCAACATTTTTTAAGGAGGTGGAGCGGCACGCAGGGAATGCCGTTGCCGGGAACAGTTCCCGACATCCGCGGCGTTGCCGGGCGGAGGCGCCGGTCTTACGCGCCTGCGCGCCGCCGGCTTCCCGCTTTATCCGGGACCGCCTCCATCCTTTCCGCCGCCCGTCCA
>Ga0197143_1000692_pt1 | contig 33617 bp, 34 predicted proteins | sample GBS70_MetaG_FD_148603 | JGI IMG/M metagenome (GOLD analysis project Ga0197143, IMG submission 148603) | Sediment microbial communities from Great Boiling Springs, Gerlach, Nevada, United States - GBS 70_MetaG | ecosystem: Environmental > Aquatic > Thermal springs > Hot (42-90C) > Sediment... | reverse complement strand
AAAACAAGAAAATATGAAAAAATAACCTTTTAAGGAGAAAAAGAAATATGCGCTGGAGTAAATTTTTTATTCCTACCTTAAGAGAGGATCCATCTGAAGCTGAAATAATAAGTCATAAATTTTTGCTCAGAGCAGGAATGATAAGAAAACTTGCCTCTGGTATTTATAACTTTTTACCTTTGGGATTTAAAGCTTTAAAAAAGATAGAAAATATTGTAAGATGTGAGATGAATAAAGCAGGAGCCTTAGAAATTCTTATGCCTCTTGTTCAACCAGCAGAACTTTGGAAAGAAACCGGACGTTGGGATGCTTATGGAAAAGAACTTTTAAGATTTAAAGATAGAAAGGAACATGATTTTTGCTTAGGACCTACTCATGAGGAAGTAGTTACTGAAATAGTAAGAAGAGATGTAAAATCCTATAAAGAACTTCCTCTTATTCTTTATCAAATAGCAGTAAAATTTAGAGACGAGATTCGTCCAAGATTTGGCATTATGAGAGCAAGAGAGTTTATAATGAAAGATGCCTATTCATTTGATGCAGATTGGAATGGATTAGAAAAAAGTTATCAACTAATGTATGAAACCTATGAAAAGATTTTTACCAATTGTGGACTTAAATTTAAGGCAGTTGAAGCTCATACAGGAGCTATAGGAGGAGATGTTTCTCATGAATTTATGGTACTTGCTGAAACAGGGGAAGATGTCATAGCCTTTTGTGAAAAGTGTGGATATGCTTCTAATATAGAGCTTACCCCTGCTATTTTTGGGGGAAGATATCCTTCTGAGCCTGAAAAACCATTAGAAAAGGTTTATACTCCAGGAGTTAGAACTGCTCAAGAAGTAGCAGATTTTTTAGGACTTCCTGTTTCTAAAATAACTAAAACTTTAATTTACATTGTTGAGGAAAAAGAAGCTGTTGCTGTTTGTTTAAGAGGAGATCATGAAGTAAATGAAGTAAAACTTGAAAAATTATTTTCTGGAAAAACTTTTAGAATGGCTGGTGTTGAAGAAGTTAGAAAAATTGTAGGAGCAAGTCCTGGGTTTATTGGACCAAAAGATTTAAAAATAAAAGTAATTGCTGATAAAGCTTTAGAAGGGTACCCTAATTTTGTAATAGGAGCAAATGAGGATGAATATCACTATCTAAACGCTAATTTAGGATCTACTTTTAAGCCAGATATAATAGCAGATATAAGGAAAGCTACCTTGGGAGACCTATGTCCAAGGTGTAGAGAAACTTTAAGTTTTACAAGGGGTATAGAAGTGGGGCATATTTTTAAATTAGGGGCAAAATATAGTGAACCTATGAAAGCTATGTTTTTAGATAAAGACGGGAAAATGAAGCCCTTTATTATGGGATGTTATGGTATAGGTGTAAGTAGAGTACTTGCTGCAACTATTGAGCAGAATCATGATGAAGAGGGAATAATTTTTCCTTGGCAGATTGCACCTTTTCAAATAGCTGTAATATATCTAAAAGAGGGCTTTAAAGAAACTGCAGAAAGAATTTATAAAAATTTATCTCAAAATTGGGATGTAATTTTGGATGATAGAGAAGAAAGACCAGGAGTTAAATTCAAAGATATGGATTTAATAGGGATTCCTCTTCAGGTAATTTTAGGCAAAAGCTATGAAAAAAATAAGGAACTTGAGGTCAAAATAAGAAAAACAGGAGAAAGAAAATTTGTTAAAAGAGAAGAATTAGAAAATTTTGTGAGGAATTTTGAAAATGAAAGAAATTAAAATTTCAGAACTTGCAAAAAAAATAAACGGAACCTTAATAGGAGAAGATTTTGAGGTAGAAGGAATAAACGCTATTCCTTTAGCTAAAGAAAAAGACTTAATTTTTGTGGATTCTCTTAAAAGGGTAGAGGAAGCCCAAAAATCAAAAGCTAAGGCAATATTGTGTCCAGAGGGGTTTGCCAAATATTTTCCTCAAAAATCGGTTATAGAAGTAAAAAATGTGAGAGTTGCCTTTGCTAAATTGACTAAACTTTTTAAAATAGAAATAGAACCAAAATGGGGTATAAGTAGTTATGCTTTTATAGAAGAGGAAGTAAAGATAGAAGAGCCTTGTGCAATATATCCTTTAGTATACATTCAAAAGGGAGCAAAAATAGAAAAGAATGTAGTAATTTATCCAGGAGTTTTTATAGGAGCTTACTCAGAAGTCAGGGAAAATACAATCATTTATCCCAATGTAGTAATCTATCCTTACACTAAAATTGGTAAAAATTGCATAATTCACGCAGGAGTAGTAATAGGTGCAGATGGTTTTGGTTTTGCTCAAGAAGAGGAAGAAGAAGGATATAAAAACATAAAAATTTATCATTTTGGAAGTGTAGAGATAGAAGATGAGGTTGAGATAGGTGCAAATACAACAATTGATAAAGCTGTTTTTGGAAAAACAATTATAGGAAGGGGAACTAAAATTGATAATTTGGTGCAGGTAGGACATAATGTTAGGGTAGGGAAAGAAAATATTCTTGTTTCTCATACAGCTATTGGTGGAAGTGCGGTTTTAGAAGATTATGTAATGCTTGGAGGACAAGTTGGAGTAGCTCCTTATAGTAAAATTAGAAAAGGTGCAAAAGTAGCAGGTAAATCAGGTGTAACAGGGGAAGTTGCACCTTACGAAGAAGTAGCAGGAATTCCTGCAATTAAAGCAGATATCTGGAAAAGAGCAGTAATTATTTTTGCTAAACTTCCTGAAATTTATAAAGAATTAAAAAAATTTATAAAAACAGAAACTTAGATAAAATCTCTCATTGCAGTGGCAACCGCTATCGCTCCCTGGGTATTGACTATTTTTGTATAATCTGGATCAAAATTATCAGAAAATTTAACAAATTTTTTCAAATCAATTGTTTGTGTATTAATTTTTAAAGAATTATTTAAGATTTCACCTATATTAGGAATGTTTGCACCCCCGCCTACTAAAAATATATTTTCAATGGTTAAGTTAAATTTTCCTGTTACAAACTTGATAGTAGTTTCTAATTCGTCAAGAACTTCTTTAATATAATTTTTATAAATTTTTTTAACCTCAGGATGATTATCCCTTTCTGGATTTACTATTAAAGCTTCTGCAGTATCAACATCTACTTTTAAATTTTTAATTATATCTTTTCTTAAATTTTTCATTCCTAAATTAAAGAGTTCTCTACTATATATAGGTACTTCTTTTTCACAAAAGAGTAATTTAATTTTACTATCTCCCCAGTCTACAATAACCTTAGTTTTTTCTCCATAAATTACTTCTATAAGATTATGTAAGTTTACAAAATCTGCATCAATATTATTAGCTTGATATTCCAAGGTTTTTATAAGGGTCTCATATTGTTCAATTATTTCTTTTTTAGCTACAAGATAAAAGATTTGATAAAAATCTTTTTTGGGAATTATATAATAACTATAATAAACATCTTCAATCTTATAAGGGATTTCATCATTTATCTTAGTTTTTATTTCTTCTTCATTAGGGATATGTGAACTTTTGAAAGAATCAAAAATTACAAGGTCATAAGGAAGTGAAAGGTTAACTATTTTAGTGTTACTTCTAAAAACATCTAAAACATTTTGTATATTGGAAAGTAAATATTGAAAATCGTTAATAATTCCATTTATAATAACATTTTTATAGGTTCTTCCTCGAACAAAATTAGTTAAAATTGGTTCTCCCTTAACAATTTGAACTTCAGCTATTTTAATAGAATAACTTCCTAAATCAAAGGCTAATATTCCTTTCTTTCCTAATTTACTTTTATCTATAATACTTTGGAATCTGGGGAAAAATTTTTTTATCATAATTTTTTCTCTCCCTTTTTAAGTATTTTTAATTTTTGCATAATTTATGCTACCTCTATCTATTGAACTTTCAAGAGAGGAACTGATTTTTTTATGAAAAAATTCCAAATCCTTTAGGAAGTTTGCTTCTACATCTAAAAGCCACTTTTTTAAATCATTTTTAGCAAGCTTTAGATAGGAATTGACTTGCTTTTTCCAGATTTTCTTAAGCCTTCTGTTTTTGTCTTTTAATTTTTTAATTATGTATATGGGTCCAAATAAGGTAGAAACTGCTGGAATAGCTTTTAAAGTTATTGTTTCAGGTATAGCTACAGTTGCAATAATTCCTCCTGCACTTAAAGCAATTCCTGGTGCTGCAGTAATAGTTTTATCTAATAACCCTTCTTCCTCTTTTATTTTAATAGGTTGAGGTTTAAAACTTCCATTTTCTGAAAGAGCTTCAATTCTAATTTTATCTCTAAGATTTTCTTTAAAAAATTTATGTTGATGCTCAATATGCATATTTTTAATTTTTTCTAATATTTCTTTCATAAGATAATTTAAAAGGGTATCCAGCAAAACCTCAGCTTTTTCTTTTAAAAGTTTACGAGGGTACTGTTTTACAAATTCTCTCAAAAAGTAAATATCAAGGTCTTTGTCTAAAATGAAAAAGATTTCATTTTTAATAAGTTCAATTTCTTTAGAAATATCATCTTCTAACCTTTTCTCTATTTGTTTAAGAGTTTTAGGTTCTATCATTTTGATAATCCTTTCATAAATCCTTCTATTATTTTTACCTCCTTTTCAATTAAAGCAATATTTTTTTCAAGCATAAGAATTTCATAATCAATCCTCTCATTTGATTTTAATTCCTTTTTAAGATTTTCCAAATAGCTTCGTTTTTCTTCTAACAATTTTCTTATACTCTTTTTGTAAAATTCAAAGGCTCTATAAAATTGATCTCTTAGCTCCTCAATTACATCAATAAAGCTTTCTATAAGGTTATTTTTAAGAGTTTTAAAAAATACTTCACCATCTATAACTTCTTTTACTCCTACAACTACTTTTTTTGTTCTACTTGATTTTAGCCATTTCCAAGGTTTTAAAAAATTCCAATTTTCTACAATACCTTCCACAACTTCTTTTGTAATTTCTTCTTTTTTAGCCACTGCTTTTCTACAGCTTTCTTCTATAGCAGAAAAATCAATTTTAGGAATTTGAATGTTATATTCTTCTTTAAACTGTTCACCTACTTGTTCAAGTTTTTCTTTAAAAAACTTACTTATATTTCTAATATTTTCTTGTACGATCATATTAAGATCGTTTTCGGCATCTCTATAATATTTTCTTAATTCTTCTATATCGGTTGATTTTATAAATTTATCGTAATAATTAATTTTTAAATTATCAAGAGAATTTTCTATAGGAGAATGAACTCCTATAAAAATAGTTGCTGCTTCTTCTAAAACAAAATAACAGTATGTCTCAAGTTTTTTAAGACCTTTTTGTCTTTTTTCAATTTCTGCTAAAAATTCTTCTCTGTTTTTTTTCTGACTCTGCAATAATTGAATAGTTTCCTGGTGAATATTTATCTGCTCTTTATATCCCGCCTTTATTAATTCTAAAATAGTTATTAATTCTGAAAAAGGAGCAGAAAGTAAGAAACTCTCAAGAACTGGTATCAATTTTTCAAAACCTGAATATTTAATAAATGCTTCTTTATCATCTAATCCTTCTTCCTCAGCAAGATCCTTAAAGTAAACAATCCACTTTCTTTTTTGTCTTTGTTCCCTTTTTATTTCCTCGAGGGTTTTTCCCCTTTCTAAATCTTCATAAATTAATTTTAATACACTATCAACTATAAAAATTCTATCAGGAGAAATAAGAGAACTGTAGATGCGTTTAGCTTCTTCTAAAAGTCTCTCTTTTTCCTCAAAAAATACTGCAGAATGGGTTAATATTAAGAATAGGTTTTCCTTGCTCTTATTAGTTATTACCGAGGAAATAAATCTTTTAAAGGATTCTGATTCTATAGGTTTAATTGGGTGAATAAACAAAATAGCATTAGCTTTATCTAAAAAAGAAAAAGAAATGTCATGAATTCCTCCTACAGCATTAACTCCAGGCATATCAACTAACCTTATTTCATCAAATTCCCAAGGAAAGGGATAACCTAATTCTATTTTTACAGGGATATTATCACGGGATCTTGAAAAGGCATAATTTTCCAATTTATATTTTAATTCTCTAAGATTTTCCATTCCTGATTTTTCTTCCAGATATTTTATAAATTCATTATCTATTATATTTAGTTCGCCATTTTCAAGAATATAAAGATCAATTAAATTAACAGGAATGTCTCTATAATCCTCAGGAATAGCTGCTATTTCTTTTAATTTTTCTTTTAAAACTTCCTTTGGGCTTTCCTCAATAAGTTCTGTTTTTCCAGAAGCATAAGTTACTTTTAAGTAAGGTCTTTTAGAATAAAAGATTTCTATCAATGCATTGGTAGCTTGTAAAACATCAGTAGGAAGGATTTCTTCTTTTATTAAACTGTTAATAAAGGTTGATTTTCCTGCTTTTACTTCACCTGCCACAGCTATAAGAAACTGATTATTTTTGAGATTTTCTATTCTGGTTTCTAAACTTTTTATATCAATTCCGTCATTTAAGTCACCTCTTAAATCTTTGTAATTTTTAAAAAGCTCAAAAATTTGTTGTTTATAAATTTTATAATCACTTAATTTAAAGTTTGGTTTCTTAATATTTTGATCTAAAAACATCTTTACCCTTTATTTAGAATAATATTCTAAATATTTCTCTCTTAAATCTTCTAAGTATAATTTCAATCTTCTACTTACAGTTTTTAGTTGTTGAAATAGTCTTTCTACTTTCAGAAAATCTTCCATATTATAGGCAATTATTAATTCTTTTCCTATATTGTGAAGTGTTTTATAAGTTCCTTCAAATTCGCTGAAGTCAAAATCTTTAACCATTTGTTTAAACTTCTCACCCTCTTCACTGTAGTACCATTTACCTATAGGAAAGGCTTGATAATCTCCCCATCTTTCTGGGTCAAGTCTATCAATCCCTTTAATGTGAGCTTGTAATCTAAGTACATAACGGTCAATATCTTTTTCAAAAAGATCAAAAAGAAGTTCTTCCATTTTTCTTGTTTTAACAGTGGAAGCTACTGTTTTCATATAAGAGGAAATTAACAAGGTTTCGTAAGTATTTTCACTTATTTTATCCATTAATTGGCTAATTTCTGAAGATACTTGGTTTATTTCTTCAAAAGCTTTATTAATTGCTTCAGAAGTTTTTACTCCCTTTTCAATATTTGTAGCTATATCTAAGGCTAACTCATTTATTTTATCCCCCAAATTAAAAACTTCAGTTAAAATTTCTTTTAATTGGGCATCATTGGTAATTTCTTGCCCCTTTTCAACTTTACTTTTTATCTCTTTAGCAACATTATTAATATTACTTGTAAGTCTTGAGATTTCACCTATAGTTAATCCGAAATCATCTACTACTATAGAGGTCTGAGCCACTTTCAAGTTTTGAAATTTTATTTTTTCATTCACACTATCTACTAATTTAAATATATCGTCAACTTGTTCAACTAATTTAATAGAATAATCAAGTGTTTTAGAAGAAAAATTTCTCATATGTTCTAAAACCTTATCCATACTATTAGCAATTTTTCCTACAAGGTCTTCTCTATCTTTTATTCTTTCTTCTACAGATAAAGTTAAATCTCCCTCTGCCATTTTATTTAAAAGGTAAGTTACTTTTTCTAAAGGCCTATGAGCTATGTAAATATAAGTTAAATATACTAAAATAGAAGCAGTAATAATTCCTCCCAAGCCTAAAAATATATAAAGAGGAATAATAAGTTTAAGTTCTTTTATTATATAATCTATAGGTAAAGTGATGCTTATAGCACCTATAACTTCATTTTCTGAAACATTATAATGGCATCTTAAACATTCAGCTTGAGCTCTAATTGGATAAATTCCTTTTAATTTTTCTTTTTCAAAATCAACAAAAACTTTTTCAATTCCTCCTGAGAGAATCTTTGCTTCTTCTTTATCCATAGCATAATATTCAGGACTTTCTTTTCCAAAAAGCTCATCTATTTTTGAGGTTCTTATTATTCTTACATCTTTTTGCTTCTTTAAAAATTCTTCTCTTATAATTTTATAATTACCAATTGGATTTCCTTCCATTTTTTCAATTAGGGCTCCATGTTTTATTATGGTATCATTAATAAGGTTAAATTGATTTTTCAAAATTATATTTTTTGCATGATTAATTCCCACATAATAAGCCATAAAAGAGGTAACTACAATGGTGAGAACAATTAAAATAATAAAGCATATGACAATTATAGGAACTATTTTTTGATGAAGTTCTAAGGTTCTATTTAATTTTCTAAACCAGCTTCTTAATCCCATTTTTTAAAAACCTCCTTTTTATTTTTTTATTTTAATTCCTAAAAAGGGACCATACTTTTTATCCATAGTAAGTATGTGATTTAACCACCAATTTTTTAAAAATTTAAGAATTTCTAAAAAATTAATTTCTTCTTCAGGATTTTTTAAAAATTTATTGAGATTTTCTTTAAATTTTTTATGCTCCTCTTTATGTATATGAGCTTCTGGATATTCATATTTTTCCATTAGTTCTTCTTCTAAGGCAAAATGCTTTTCAAAGTAGTTTATTAAAGAATCAAGAGCTTCTTTTAAAGCTTTTTTGTCTACATTTAGTCTTATAGCATCATAGATAGCATTAAACATATTAATAAGTTTTTTATGTTGTATATCTACCTCAGGTATACCTGTAGCTAAACTTTCATCCCAATTTAAAAAAGGCATTAAACCTCCTATATACTTATGCTTGTAATTATTAAATAATATTATAGTTGTGTCAAGATAAACATTTTTAATTTTATTCTTAATTTTATTCGGAAAAATAAAAGTTTTAATAAAATTTATTTTGGATTGACAATTTTTTAGGATGGTATAATTTTTTTAAAAAAAAGCTTTTTAAATGCCCCCATCGTCTAGTGGACCAGGATACTGGCCTCTCACGCCAGAGACACGGGTTCGAATCCCGTTGGGGGCGTTTACTGAGTTATCAAATGTGTTATTTTTTAGAAATAAGTAAAAATTTAATTATACTTTTATTAATTTTTACCATTAATTTATATGGAAAAAGTTTTATTGAGCTTCCTCCCCCTCATTATAAAGGCACTGTAACATTAGAGGAAACTTTAAAAGAAAGAAGATCAGTTAGAGAATTTTCTTCTCATTCACTTAGTTTACAAGAGATTTCTCAACTTTTATGGGCTATGCAAGGTATAACTGAGTCTTCAGGTGGTAGAACTGCCCCTTCTGCAGGCGCTTTGTATCCTTTGGAAATATATTTAGTAGTGGGTAATGTTAAAGCCCTTCCTTCTGGAATTTATAAATACGAACCTTTTAAACATAGACTTATAAAAATTAAAGAGGGTGATAAAAGAGAGGAACTTTCTTATGCTGCCTTAGGTCAACCATGGGTTAAAAAGGCAGCAGTTAATTTTGTTATTGCAGCAGTTTATGAGAGAACCACAAGGAAATACGGAGAAAGAGGTATAAGATATGTTCATATTGAAGTAGGACATGCTGCTCAGAATTTACTTTTACAGGCAACAGCACTTGGGATTGGAGCTGTTCCTGTGGGTGCTTTTTATGATAGGGAAGTAAAAGAAGTTGTTGGACTAAAAAATGAGGAGCAACCTCTTTATATTATTCCAGTGGGGAAAAAGAAATAATATAATTTATTAAAAGGAGGTGCCTATGAAAAGACATTTTATTTTAAATTTCTTATTTTTCTTCTTTATTATTTTTTTCTTTGATTTATTAGGATATTCTGAGGAGAAAATACAGGTTGCCAATGAAGAATGGATACTCTTAAACACTTCTCCGAAAGAGGAAAAGCTATTTTATTCTCCAAATAGTATTAAAAAGCTCTCAAAAGATAAAATAAGATTAAATATTTTATATTATCCTTCCTCAGAAGTAGTTAACAGATGTAAAAATTATTGGATTCAGTGGTTTTGTAGTGGTGAATATAGAGAGGTTTTATGGGAAGGGCTTCCAGAGGAGGATAACAAAAAGTGTGAAACTTTAAAATACGGTATTTATGAATATGAGATAGATTGTGCAAAAAGAAAATATAAAGATAAAAATTGGGCATGGTATAATAAAGAAAATGAAATATTATATTCTCGTAAGTCTGTAGGAATTTCTTTTCTTTCAATTCCTGAAGATTTAATCAAGGATAAAATCTTTGAAAGGGTTTGCCAATATTAAAAAAATTAAATGGAAGTTGATTTTCTTCTTATTAATCCTTGGATTTATGATTTTTCTGCCTATGATTTTTGGCTTAGACCTTATGGACTGCTTCTTCTTGGTGGTAAACTAAGAAAGCTTGGTTATTCAATATATTACATAGATCTTCTTGATCCCTTTCATCAAGAACTTCCTAAAAGACCAAAGAGAAAAGAATTTGGCACAGGGCACTTTTGTAAAGAAACTGTCCCTAAACCTGTTTATTTTAATGATATTCCTCGAAAATTCTATAGATACGGATTACCTTTTTCTATATTTAAAAAAATCATCAGTTCTCTAAAATTTAAAGCAATCTTTTTGACTTGCACCATGACTTATTGGTATCCTGGATTATTTGTGATACTTGATTTTATAACCCAAAATTATCCTGAGATACCTATTTATATAGGTGGAATCTATGTAAAACTTTGTTCTGAACACTTAAAATATGAGATAGAAAGGTTTTATAGAGATTTTCCTATTTATATTGTTAAAAGCGATGTTGAAGAATTTTTAGAAGCTATAAAGAAAAGTTTTTCACCCTCTGGGACGCCCTATTTAAATGATTATCCTATATTTGATATGCAAACCTCTATCCCTTATGTAATAATTATGACAAGTTATGGATGTCCTTTTAATTGTCCCTATTGTGCATCAAAAAAACTTTATCCTCAATTTAAACAAAAGAATTCAGAAGAGGTATTTGAAGAGATACTTTTTTGGCATAAAAATTATGGAATTATTGATTTTGCCTTTTATGATGATGCCCTTTTATTTAACTTTGATTCTCATTTAGCTTTAATTTTAGAGAAGATTCTTTCCTGTGGATTAAATTTACGTTTTCATACACCAAATGCTGTTCATGCAAGATTTATTACTGAGGATGTAGCAAAATTATTAAAAAAAGCAGGATTTAAAACTATAAGAATAGGGCTCGAGAGAGTAGAAAATAGATTTGATAATAAAGTTAGTATTGAAGAATTTTTGCAAGCTGTTTCTTATTTAAAAACTGCAGGCTTTAAGGAGAGAGAGCTCGGAGCTTATCTTCTTTATGGAATTCCAGATGAAAATTTTGAAGAGGTAAAAAGTTCTCTCTTATTTTTAGAAAGACATAAAATTCCTCCCTATTTAGCTGAATTTTCTCCTATTCCTGGGACACCCTTTTTTGAAATAACTAAACAATACTCCCGTTACCCTATTGAAGAAGATCCTATTTTTCATAATAATACTGTATTTCCTGCTTTAAAAAAACCTGATTGGAAAGAAATAGAAAAGCTTAAAGCTTTAGCAAGAAAAATTCGCCATTCAATTTGTAATTAATTTTAGCCAAAGAAAACTCCACTCATTTTCTCTTTGATGTTTTATAATGGAATAGCCCATATTTTGATAAATATTTATTATGTTTACTGCATCTGTATTTAAAAATCCGCTAAGAAATATATGAGAACCTATTTGAGAACAATTTTTAATAATTTTAGCTAAATTTTTAATTTCTCTATAACCAATATTTGCAAGAATTAGATGAAATTTTTCTTGAGGAATCTCTTTTTGGATAATGATCTTATCCTCCACTTTATTTAAAATTGCATTTTCTTTACATGCTTCTATGGCAAGATCATCTATATCTATAGCAAAGATGGTAGAATTTTTAAAGAGTTTTGCGCAGGCAATACTTAAAATACCAGTTCCGCACCCAATATCAATTATTTTGAGATTTGAATCCTTTATTCTTTCTTTGAAAATTTCTATGTTTTCGAGCATCATTTTAGTCGTAGGATGATGTCCTGTGCCAAAAGCTTGACCTGCTTCAATTATAACTACCACTTCATAAGGATTGGGTTCATATTTTTCCCAAGGAGGAATAATTACTAAATACTTTCCAATTTTAAGAGGTTTAAAATGGGCTTTCCAAATTTCTTCCCAGTTTTCTTCTTTTAATAGTTTGTATTCTACATCAATCTCTAAATTTTTTTCTAAAAATTCCTCAAGAAGAGCTAATTCAGGACTATTTTCCTTTAGATAAAAGATAAAATAAACTCTAAATTTTTTTTCGTTAGTTTCCCATCCTTTTTGAATATATTCATATAAGAAGTCTTCTACCTTTTCTTTTTTAGTATAAGGAACTTTTAGAATTACTTGATAAATCTTGTTTTCCATATTTAGACGTTTTCTTTTTAAAATACTAAAATATAATTTAGTTTTTAAATTTTTAAAATGTTTAACAAAAAACTATTTTACATAGGATTTATTTATTTTTTCTCGGGTCTTCCTTTTGGTTTTTTTTATACTTTTATCCCCGTATTTTTTAGAAGCGAAGGTATAGATGTAAAAACTATAGGACTTTTTTCTATAGCAGGTTTACCCTGGAGTTTAAGACTTCTTTTTGCACCTTTCATAGATAGATATTTTTACAAAAGTTTTTGGATGGGAATTTCCCTTATAGGGATTTCTGTAAGCATTTTTGCACTTTCTTTTTTTACTCCAGCTACTTTGCTTTTTTTCATATTTTTGTTTTTTATTACTTTCTTTTCAACACTTTTTGATACAGCTTCTGATGGATTTGTTGTAGAGTGGATTCCTTCAGAAGTTCTTGGGAAAGCCAATGGAATTCGCATCTCAGCTTACAGAATAGCTCTTATAATTTTTGGGGGAGGAATTGTAGCTATAAGTCACTATTTAGGATTTAAAGTTATTTTTTATATATTAAGTATAATTACTTTTGTAAGTGGTATTTTTTTAATTTCCAATTCCTTTTTAAAAGTTATCTCTAAGGAGTTTCCAATTTCCTTTGGTTCTCAGTTTATAAATCCTTTAAAAGAAATACTAAAAAGAGAAAGTGTTTTTTTGCTTCTTTTTTTTGTTCTTACTTACAAAATAGGAGATGCCTTGCTTGGTGCTATGGTTTATCCATTTTGGGTAGACAGAGGTTTTAATAGACTTGAAATTGGTCTTATTTCTGGAACCTTGGGGAGTTTTTTTACTATTATAGGATCCCTTTTAGGTGGTTACCTAACAAGTCTTTGGTCTATTAAAAATTCTCTCCTTATTTTAGGCTTTTTTCAATCTTTTTCTAATCTTGGGTATACTATTGCCTCTTTACCTTACTTACCAAAAGAAACTGTTTATTTTGCTTCTCTTTTTGAAAGCTTTAGTGGAGGTCTTGGAACTGCTGCCTTTCTCACTTTTCTTACTAATCTTTGTAAAAAAGAATTCTCTTCTACCCAATATGCAGTTTTTTCAACTTTATTTAGTTTATCTCTTACTTTTTCAAGAACTTTCTCAGGATACGGAGTAAGTTATTTTGGATATACCTATTTTTTTCTTATAACCTTTTTTATCTCTTTACCACCTCTTTTTCTTATTTTTTGGATAATAAAAGATAATTAAAATTATTTTATTAGTTCTAAAATTTTCTTAAATTCAGGAGTTCCTGCTTTTTTTAAAATCTGAAAAACAAGAGTTTCTGTAGTAGTTAAAATTCCACCAGCAGATTTTATCAAATCAAGCCCTGTTTCCCAATCATTTTTCTTTCTACTACAGACTGCATCTTTTGGAACAAAAACTGTATAATTTCTTTTAATTAAATCTACAGCAGTTTGCCATACACATACATGGGTTTCCATTCCAGTTAAAATTACCTTTTTTCTATCCTTGTATTTATCAAGATTTTTTTCAAAATTAGGTTCTAAAAAGGAATTAAAAGTAATTTTTTCAATAGGTTCATACAAGGGAAGTGCTTTTTTAATTTCTTCTATAGTGTGTCCTAATCCTTTAGGATACTGTTCTGTAAGAATAATAGGAATATCAAAGATTTTTGCTGTTTCAATCAAAATCAAATTATTTTTAATTACTTCTTTTGCTACATCTTTATCCATTGCTTTTATGAGTTTTTCTTGAATATCAATTATTATTAATAAAGTTTTATCAGTATTAATTAAGTATTTTTCAATCATTTTAATTTCCTCTAAAGGTTTCTTCTTTTAATTTAGGAGAAAATTTTTTTAGAGCTTTTCTTACCAAAGTATCTAATGTATCACTTTCCTCAAAAACTTCATATAAAACTTTTTCTACCTCTTTACTTTGAAAGCCCAGGCTCATGAGACAGCTTTTTGCTTCCTCAAGGATAATTTCTTTTTCTGGAGGAATTATTATACCCTTTTGAGAAGGTTTTAAGAAAAGACCCTTTAATTCTAAATAAAGTTTCTCTGCTCTTTTAGGCCCAATTCCAGGAACCTTTGAAAGTTCACTTATTTTTTTATTAAGAATTATATCTCTTAAATTTTCAGGAGAAAAGACAGAAAGAAGATTTAAGGCTAATTTAGGGCCTATTTTAGAAAGAGTGGTTAATTTTATAAATAATTCTCTTTCCTCTTTAGCAATAAACCCATATATTTCTATATATTCATTTTTCCTTAATATAGGTACTACATAAAAAAAAGCTTTCTTTTCTAAAAAATTTTCTCTTATAATGCTTACAAGACTTAAAGGAATAAGAATTTCCCAGAAAATAAACTCATTACTTTGTAAAATAAGTTTATTAGGTGGGTTTATTTCCTTAACGATGCCTTTAATTTGGTAAAGCATTTTGATGATTTGTCTCCAAGGCTAAAATTATAGCGATTGCTAAGGCGTCAATTTTATGAAGATCTGGGTTTAAATCAAATTGGTAATTGATTATTTTTTCTTTGAAAAAGAAATTTAAAATATGAAAAATTTCTTCTTTTTTAGCTTTTCCATACTGAGTTAAAAATTTTTTAATTTCTGAAGGATTAAGCAATTTTACAGGGATATTATAAAGTCCTGCTACAAGTAAAGCAATTGCCTGAGCTTGAGAAAGTCTGCTTCCTGCTTTAGAATAAGTTTTAGTAAAGGTTTCTTCTATTCCTATTATATCTGGTTTAGATTTTTCTACAAAATCCTTTAAATTATTGAAAAGATAAGTAAGTTTTTCTGTAATGTTTTTACATTTTTTTGTATTTAAGGTTTGCCAATCTTTTAATTCATAAGAATCATTTTTAATTTCAAGGAGTGCAAAAGCTAAGTTATTAATACCAGGATCTATTCCTAAAATTTTCATTTATTTAAGGCTTCCATAATTTTTTCAGGAATATCAAAATTAGCATAAACTTGCTGAACATCGTCTAAATCATCAAGGGCTTCCATAAGTTTTAGGAGGTTACTTGCTGTGGTTTCATCTTCAACAGGAACTATTGTTTTTGGGACCATAGTCACTTTAGCAGAAATTATCTCAATTCCAGCTGTTTCTAAAGCTTTTTTAATTTCCTCAAATTGGGAAGGTTCTGTAATAACTTCTATTTCACTTTCGTATTCTTTTATATCTTCTGCTCCTTTTTCTATGGCAATTTCTAATACTTTTTCTTCTTCTTTTTTTGTAGCAACTACAAGTCCTTTTTGTTCAAATATCCAGGATACTGCTCCTGGTTCAGCAAGGTTTCCTCCGTATTTATTAAAAAGGTGTCTTAGCTCAGAAACTGTTCTTTTTCTATTATCAGTTATAGCACTAATAAGTATTGCTACTCCTCCTGGTCCATATCCCTCAAAAAATGCTTCTTCGTATTGAATTCCTTCTTCTAAACCAAGGGCTTTTTTAATAGCTCTTTCTATATTTTCCTTAGGCATATTAGCAGCTTTAGCTGCTTGAATAGCAGATCTTAGGCGAGGGTTAAGCTCAGGGTCTCCGCTTCCACCAGTTTTAACTGCTATAATAATTTCCCTTATTAGCTTAGTGAAGATTTGTCCCCTTTTAGCATCTTGAGCTGATTTTTTTCTTTTTATCTGTGCCCAATGAGAATGTCCTGCCATAAAGCCATTACCTCGGTTAGGGGTTTTAAGGCTTTTTAATTAAGTATAATAAGTCTTGTAAAAATTTCAAACTTTATTAGAATTATAGTGAGAATAAAGCCGAGGTGGCGGAACTGGAAGACGCGGCGGACTCAAAATCCGCTGGAGGATAACTCCGTGCGGGTTCGACTCCCGCCCTCGGCACTTCCTATTTTTTAAATTTTAATTACTAATTTTTTACTCTTTTTATTCCAATAGATAAAAAGAAACCATATAAGGAGAACACCTGTAATAAGTAGGAAACTTCCCCAATAGGTCAAATATTCTGGTAAATAAATTCCTTTCCCAAGATAACCTTTTTCCCAAACATTATATATTTTATCTAAGTAATATCGTAAAATCCAATTACTTAAACCAAAAAATATAATTACTACAAGTAATTTAATTTGTCCCTCTCCAAGTTTCCATAAGCTACTTAAGGCACAGCTATCAGCTAAGATCATTCCCAAACCAAATAAAATACCCCCTATAAGAGAACCTAACATAAAAGTAGGAAGAATATAAAAATGGGGCTCTTGGATTTTTAATAATTTAAAAGAAAAAATTCCTACCGTAGCTATAAATAAACTTAAAATAAAACTATTACTTATTAAGGTTTCTCCAGAAATAAAGGGGTCTCGAAAAGCTTTTGCCATGCATAATTTACTTCTTTGGGAAATGCCCCCCGCTATAGTAGAAAATAAAAGAATTTTTCCTAAAATTAAATTTTTTCCATTTTCTTTTAAAAAGAAAGAAAGTATTTTTCCAAAAAGAACAAAAAGAACAAATATACCTATAATAGGTCCAAGTTTTTTAATATGGATATTAATCCCTCCTTTTGAGGAAAATTTTTTTGTTTCCCAAATTAAATATTTTAAACCTAATAGAGTTCCTATAATTAATCCTACAAACATAGTAAGTCCACTTGCTGAAAGATTAGCAGTAGCGGTATAAAATCCTCCTATATTATCTCCAAGTGCAAAAGAAGAACCGATTCCCATTAAAATTCCAGCTAAGATTGCTTTTAAAACTTCAAACTTAGGAGGTATTTTAATCCCAAATTCTTGAGAAAAGCAAGAAGAAATAAAAGCACCTCCTATGATGCCTAAAATAATAAAGGTGGGATAGTAATTCCAATTTCCAAAATTTCTTAATCCTTCGGAAATTTCTAAGGGAATTCCGTAAAATTGTAAAAGAATTACAAAAAAACTAAGAAAAAATCCTCCGATAAGTGGGTTCCATTTTGATAAAGATCCCATTTTTTTCCCCTTTAATCTTGCAAGAATTATTTTCTTCTATCTATGAAATAACTACTTCCTTTCATAGATTTGGCTACCTTTTTTACTTCTGCTGCCCTTGCTGAGATTTCTCCTATGTGCTTAAATTTACCTTTCCAGATAGGTACTACTGCTATAGAAATTGAGGGAAGAGGTATTTGAGAAACTTCTCCGGTTCTGTTAACAGAAATAAAATGACCCCTTTCCAGGTCCTTTTTATCTAAAAATGAAGGAACAAGAAGTTCAAAACGTTTTATAATTTCCTTAGAAACTGTTTCAGCTTTTTCTAAAGGTACAATAAATACAAAGTCATCTCCTCCAATATGACCAACAAAATGATCTTCTTTAGAGAATTCAGAAAGGGTGTTAACAATAATTCTTGCTAAATTTTTAATCATTTCATCTCCTTGAAAAAAACCATAGATATCATTATAAGTTTTAAAGTTATCTAAGTCTACATAGGCTATTGCATAGGATTTAGGATTTTCCATAAGCCCTTCTATTGTTTTTGTAATAGAGAGATTTCCAGGAAGACCAGTTAAAGGATTATTATCTGAAATTCTGTTGAGTTTTTCAAAGGCATATTCAATTCTAAGATAAGTCTCCCTTACATCATCATTTAAAATAATAAAATCATCTGTCCAAGGAGCAATTGATAATAGAAGTTTAGGTTCTAATTTATCAAGAATTAGAATCAAAGGGATATTTATCAAATTAAAGCTTTTTCTCACCCTTATAATTTCTTCTAATCCTTCTTTATTTTTAGGATAATAATATAAAACTAAGGATGGAGGATTAAAGAAAAAGGCATTTAAGAATTTTTTAAAATCATAAAAAGATTTTAAGGAGTATTTGTCTTTTAAATAAAGGTTAAGGGATTTTTTCCAATCTTTTAGAAATTTATTTTTTTTTAAAAAAGCGTATATAGGTTTTTTTTGAGAACCCATTTCTTAAATATTTAATTCCATTTCTCTTTTAAGTTCTTCGGTAAAAAATTTCAATTCATAAAGTCTTGGCTCTAATTTAAAGAAAATGTCTTTTATTTCAAAGAGATTTAATTTTAAAATCTTCAAAGCTTTTTCTTGCAAAGGTGGAACTTTTCTGTATAAAGACATACCGTATCCTCTTACATGGATTAAAATATCTGAAAGATGAACTACAGCTGCTTCCTTTTTAAATTCTTTTGCCTTTTCAAATTCATGGTGGGCATCAACTACTTCAACAAGTCTATCAGGTAAATTCCAGGTTCTCATAATAAAACTTCCCATCTCTGCATGATCAAATCCAAGAATTTCTTTTTCAGCTTGAAGAGCATCTTTACCATTTTTTATTAACTCTAATATTTTTTCAAGATCCTCTTTAAAATTCACTTTTTGTATAATTCTTCCCAAGTCATGAAGAAGCCCTGCTGTAGCAACTTCTTGAGGTTCTTTTAATCCTATTTTTTCTGCTAAAATTCTTGAACAGGCAGCAACTCCTATAGAGTGTTCCCAAAGTTCTACATCTTCTCTATAAATAATATCAAAAATAGAGGAGGTTATGATTAAAACTTTAACTACATTTATCCCAAGAAGCATAAGGGCATTTTGGACTGTGCTTACCTTTTTAGGGAAACCATAAAAAGCAGAGTTTGCTAATCTCAAAATTTTAGAAGTAATAACTTGATCTTTTTCTATTAAATTTGCAATTTGATGAATAGAAGCTTTTTCATCTTCAATCATTAAATTAAGTCTTTGAACAATAGGAGGAAGGGTAGGAAGTCCCTCTAATTTTTTAAGTTTTTTCTTAACATTTTTTCTTTTTTCTAAAAGATTTAAATTCATTTAACTCTCAACCTGAGTATTTTCAGTACTTTCTAACTTTTTATCCTTTTCTTCTAAAAATTCTTTAAAGAGCTTTTTTATTTCAAGAAGATTTTCATCTGTTATACCTTCAAATCTTTCTTCTAATTCTTTTAGCTCCTCTTCTAAAGTTTTTTCCCAAGGAAGTTGAACAGGATTACCTTCTACAGTGATAAAACTTACTCCAAATTCTTCAAATTTTCTAATATGATCTTCTGTTAATTCTACTCCTTTACCACAAAGAACCCTTCCATTTGCATCAATCACTTCTTCATAGGTTTTCATACCTGGCCTTATATAAGATAAGGGTAGCCTTTGCATATTTTTACTCCTTTATATAACTTTATTTAAACTATACTCTATAATTCCTTCGGCTCCAAGCTCTAAAAGTTTAGGAACAAGTTCCCTTACTTCTTTTTCTGAAATAACTATTTCCAAAGCATACCATTTTTTTTGGTAAAGAGGAGAAATAGTAGGGGAAGTTATGCTTGGCAAAATTTGAATTATCTTTTCTAAACTTTCCTCAGGCACATTCATTTTTAATCCAACTTTTTTGTGAGCATTGAGAGCGCCTTTTAAAAGGGTTGCAATCTGTAATATCTTTTTTCTTTTCCATTCATTTTGCCAGGCTTTTTCATTAGCGATAAGTTGTGGATAGGTAATTAGTAATTCATGAATTATTTTTAAACCATGAGCTTTTATAGTAGTTCCAGTTTCAGTAATCTCAACAATTGCATCTGCCAGTTCTTGAATTACTTTTGCCTCAGTTGCTCCCCAGGAATAGCTTACTTCTACAGGAATCCCTTTTTCTTCAAAAAACTTTTTAGTAAAATTAACAAGTTCAGTGCTTATTTTCTTATTTTTAAGATCTTCAAGTTTTTCAATTTTAGAATCTTCTTTCACTGCTAAAACCCATTTAGCAGGTTTTTTACTTGATTTAGAATAAATTAAATCTTCAACTATCAATACTTTAGAATCATTTTCTAAAATCCAATCTTTTCCAGTTATTCCTGCATCAAGGAATCCAGCTTCTACATATTTGCTCATTTCTTGAGGTCTACAGATGACCATTTCCAGCTCAGGATCGTCAACTTCAGGAAAATAGTTTCTATGATGAACATCTATTGTCCATCCAGCCTTTTCAAAAAGTTCAATAGTTGCTTTTTCTAAGCTTCCTTTGGGAATTCCAAATTTAAGCTTTTCCATATACCTCCTCCGGATGATATAATTTTTTCTCAACAATTTTTAGTTTGCTATTTTCAAGTTTTCTATAAAAACAGCTCATATAACCTTCATGACAAACAGGTCCTTTTGGTTCCACTTTTAAAAGTAGGGTATCTTCATCACAATCAACATAGATCTCTTTTAAAATCAAATAGTGACCTGAAGTTTCACCTTTTAGCCACAGTTTATCTCTTGTTCTGCTATAAAAATGGACAAGCCCGGTTTCTAAAGTTTTTTCCCAGGCTAATTTATTAAGAAAACCAAGCATCAAAATTTTACCTGTATGATAATCTTGTATAATAGCCGGAACTAAGCCATTACCTTTTTCAAAATTTGGGCTATAAGTCATTTTAAAGCCTCCAAAAACTCTCTTAATTTCTTTTCTGGATCAGGACTTTTCACTAAAGAAGTTCCTATTAAAACCCCCTTAAATCCCAATTTTTTAACTTTTTTAATTTCTTTAGCCTTATTATAACCACTTTCTGCAATTACTGGAATATCCTTAGGAATAAGAGAGAAAAGTTTAAGACTTTGCTTTATATTTACTTTAAGGGTTGAAAGATTTCTGTTATTTATTCCTATGATTTCAGCCCCTACCTTAAGAGCTTTTTCTAAATCTTTTTCATCATGAATTTCTACAAGAGTTGAAAGATTTAATTTTTTTGCATATTTAATTAGTTCTGAGAGATCTTCTTCACTAAGAATTGAACTTATTAACAACACTATATCAGCTCCAAAAGCTTTTGCTTCTTCAATTTGAACAGGATCAAATATAAAATCTTTTCTTAAAAGAGGAAGTTTGGTTTTAGTTCGGATACTAGCTAAATATTCTAAGGAACCTTTAAAAAATCTTTCTTCAGTAATTACAGATATAGCTTTTGCTCCTCCTTTTTCATAAGCTTTTGTTAGAATTAAAGGATTAAAATTTTCTCTAAAAGAGTTACTTAAAGGACTTGCTTTTTTAACTTCTGCTATAATAATAAAGTCTTCCTTTAGAAGATATTCTTTAAAATTAATGGGTATTCTATTCCAAAAAGGTCTGAAATAAAGACCTGTTTGTTTTCTTTTTAAAACCTCGTAATATTTTTCAATAAGGATTTGATTTAAAATTGGGTTAATTTTTTTGTTTCCCATAATAATTTTTAAAAAGGTTTTTTTCCTAATTTTAAACTGTAGAAAAATTTTTAAAAGATGTTAATATTTTTTTAAATTTGTATAATCTTTCCAAATGGGGGAAGTTTTATGAAGAGAACTTATCAACCAAGCAGAATTAAAATGAAAAGAAGGCATGGATTTAGAGCTAGAATGAAAACTCGTTCAGGAAGAAGAATTTTAAAAAATAGAAGAAGAAAAGGGCGTTGGCGTCTTACTGTTTAATCTTAAATTTAAATTCTGTGAAAAAAGAGGGCTTATCTCCTAAAGAAAGACTTAAAAGAGATAAGGAATTTAAGGCAGTTTTTAAGGAAGGTAAGAAAGTTTGGATAGATCCAATTTTATTAATTATATATAAACTTAACCATTTAAATTATAGAAGAATTGGAATAGTAGTTTCTAAAAAAATTAAAAAGGCTACTCAGAGAAATAAAGTAAAAAGATGGGTTAGAGAATTGTTTAGAAGAAATAAAGATTTGTTTCCAGAAAATTGTGATATAATAATAATTCCACACCCTAATTTATTAAATTTAAAATATAGAGATTTTGTGGGAGTTGTAAAAGAAAAACTGCTTTCTTTGAGAAAGATTGAGACTTCTTTCCATGATAAAAAGGCTGATAATTAAGTTTATCTTAGTTTATCAAAGAATTATCTCTCCTATTTTTTCTACTTATTTAGGTATTAATTGTAGATTTTATCCTTCATGCAGTGAGTATACAAAATCTGCTATAGAAAGATTTGGCTTATTAAAGGGAACTTATTTAGGATTAAAGAGGCTTTTAAGATGTCATCCCTTTTCTTCAGGAGGGTATGATCCTCTCTATCCAGAATCTTCAAAAAAGAAAAAGGAGGAAATTATTTAATGGAAAAAAGAGCACTTTTAGCTATTGTTATTTCTTTTGCTATAATTTTTATTTTCAATTATCTTTATATGAAATTTGTGCCCTCTCCTCAAACGCCAAAAATCTCTCAAGACCAATTTACTAATAATACCCAAGTTAAAAAAGAAGAAACTTTACCCTCAATTCCTCAAGTCCTTTCAGAGGATCTAAAAATTTATACTCTAATTTTTCCTAAATACGAAGTTTCAATTACTTCCTCGGGAGCAAGGTTTAACAAATTTCAATTAAAAGAATATCCCAAAGAAAAAAATAAAAAGGAACCTGTTAATCTTATTTCTTCACCTTCTGAAAGTCTTCCTTTGGAAATTTATTTTGCTTCTGCTCCTGAGGTAGCTGTAATAAATTATAAAGGACCGGAAAAAGTTAGTCTTTTTCTTGAAAATTCAACCTCTCAAACTCTTAATTTTTTGGGTTACCATAAAAATATGATTTTAGAAAAAACTTTTACCTTTAAAAGAGATTCCTATTTTATTGATCTTTCTTTTAAGATTTTAAATAAAGGGAATGAAACTATTAAGGATAGGGTGCTTTTGAGAGGTGTTTTTTCTCCCTTTGCAGATGGAAAAGCCTATGTTTTTAAGGGACCTTTTTATTATACAGATCACTTAAATGAAGTAAAGTTAAAGAAGGATCTGGAAGAATATACCGGAAATCTCAAATATTTAGGATATGAAGATACCTATTTTATGATAGCCCTTATTCCTCAGAATGTAGGAAATGCAAGCTTTACAGCCACTTTTAGAAATATAGATAAAAATAAAAATATACAAGAATTTATTCTTTGGCTTCCTCCCTTTGATTTAAAACCTAATGAAGAAATAAACTATAATTTTAAACTTTACATGGGACCTAAAAAAATAGAAGAAATGGAGAAGGAATATCCACTCTTAGGTAAAGCTCTTTATTTTGGAGTTTTTGATTTTATAGCTAAACCACTACTTTATGTTTTGAAGTTCAGTCATCAATGGACTCATAATTTTGGTTGGGATATTATTTTTATTACCATTTTATTAAGGATTCTTTTCTTTCCTCTTAATCACATAAGTTACAAAAGTATGAAAAGATTGCAAGAAGTTCAGCCAATTATTCAGAAACTTAGAGAAAAGTATAAAGACGATCCTAAAACTTTAAATAAAGAGCTTATGAATGTTTACAAAGCCTATAAGATAAACCCCTTTTCAGGCTGTCTCCCTATTCTTATTCAGATACCTATATTTATAGCCTTTTATAAGGTATTACTTATGGCAATTGAATTGAGACATGCACCTTTTATGTTATGGATTGATGATCTTAGTGCGCCTGAGAGACTCTATTTAGGAAATTTTCACATACCTTATTTAGGGGGGATTCCTTTACTTACCCTTTTAATGGGAGCATCTATGTTTGTTCAACAAAAAATTACTCCTGCAACTACAGATCCTTTACAAAATAAAATAATGCTTTTTATGCCTTTATTTTTTATAGCGCTTTTTATAAATTTTCCTTCTGGATTAGTTTTATATTGGTTTGTAAATAATATTTTATCAATTATACAGCAAATTTTTACCCTTAAGCTTCTTAAAAAATAATCCTAAGGTGGAGGGATATTATGGAAAAAGAACTGGAAGGAAAGAGTTTAGACCAATTAATTGAAGTTGCTTGCCAAGAATTAGGTTGTATCCCTGAAGATCTTGAATTGGAGATTCTCGAATTTTCTTCTTCAAGTTTTTTAGGGATCCCAGGGAAAAAAATAAGGATTAAAGCTAAAATTAAAACAGACAAAGTTCTTTCAGAAAGAGCCAACCGTGCTTTTATGTTTCTTAAAGAACTGCTTAATTATGCAGATTTAAAAATAGATGTAAAAGTTAACATCTTAAAGGATAAAATGCAAGTAGAAATTCTCTTATCAGGGGAGGATATTAAGTATTTGATTCAAAATGGTGCAGAGCCTTTAACAGCACTCGAATTTTTGACTAACAAAGTAGTAGCCAGAGCTTTAGGAGTGGGGCCAAAAATTGTTCTCAAATTGGAAGGTATAGATATTGAAAAAGAAAAAAAACTTGTGAATGCAGTAAGAAGAGCCGTTGAAAAAATTAAAACTAATAAAGAGCCTCAAATTATAAAAATAAGTTCTCAAAGAGAACAAAAAATTGTGGTAAATATTATTAAGCAAGAAGAAAATATAGATTACAAAATAGAGGGGGAAGGAAAACAAAAGAGAGTTATACTAAATTGGAAGGAGTAGTTGAAGCCTAAACTTTATACAGAAGATACCATTGCTGCTATTGCTACCCCTCCTGGTAAAGGAGCCATTGGTGTAATTAAAATAAGTGGAGAATCTTCTCTTTCTATTCTAAAAAAAATTTTTCGTCCCTTTAAGTCAAGAAGTGAATTTGAATCCCATAAGCTTTATTATGGGTTCATTGTGGATCCAAAAGACGAAAAAGTTATAGATGAAGTTCTTGTAGTATATATGAAAAAGCCAAAAACTTATACTCGTGAAGATGTGGTAGAAATATATGCTCATAGTGGATATTACATACTAAAAAAAATTTTAGAATTGGTACTTAAGGAAGGAGCAAGACCTGCTCTTCCTGGAGAATTTACTCTTAGAGCTTACCTAAATGGAAGAATAGACCTTTCCCAAGCTGAGGCTATACAAGAGCTTGTTTCAGCAAAAACTGAAACAGCTTTAAATTTAGCTCTTAATACTCTTTTGGGGAAGCTTTCAGGGAAGGTAAATGCTTTAAGAAATGAACTTTTAGAAATACTTGTTTTAGTGGAAAGTGCTATAGATTTTCCTGAGGAAGATATCGAAATAATGAAACCAGATCAACTTTCTCAAAAAATAAAAGAAAAGATTTTACCTGTTATTGAAGAACTTATCAAAAACTATGAAGAAGGAAAAATTTATAAAGAAGGAATTAGTTTAGTAATAGCAGGGAAACCTAATGTAGGAAAGTCGTCCCTTATGAATACTCTTCTAAAAGAAGAAAGAGCAATTGTAACTCCTATTCCAGGTACTACAAGAGATTTCTTGGAAGAAGAAGCAAATATTGAGGGACTTCCTGTAAAACTTATAGATACAGCAGGACTTAGAGAAACAGAAGACATAGTAGAAAAAATAGGGGTTGAAAGAGCAAAGAAAAAGTTTAAGGAAGCAGACCTTATAATGTTTTTAGTTGATGTAAGCGAACATCCATCTTATGAAGATTATAAAATATATCAAGAAGTAAAAAATTTCCCTCACTTGGTAATTTTAAATAAAATAGATATCCAGCCTAACCATATAAAAGAATGGAAAGAAGAATTACTAAAATGGGGAATTGATGAAATTTTAGAAATTTCAGTAAAAGAAAATATAAATCTTGATAAACTTTGTAAGAAAATTTTTGAAAAAATAACCTCTGAAAAAGGGACTCAAGTTCCTGAGGTTGTTCCCAATCTTAGACAAAAAATAGCGCTTGAAAATGCAAAAGAATATCTTTTAAATGCTTTAAAAGAACTTGAAAAGAAGGATCCCTTACCAGAGCTTATCGCTATTGAAATAAGATCAGCTATTTCAAGTCTTTCTGAAATAATAGGAGAGGTAACTACAGAGGATCTTTTGACTCAAATTTTTTCAACCTTTTGTATCGGAAAATAAAATGCGAGTTGCCATAGATACAGGAGGTACTTTTACTGACCTTGTTTATTTAGAAAAAGATTTTTTAAAGTCTAAAAAGGTTTTTTCTACTCCCAAAGATCCTTCTCAAGCCATATTAGAAGCACTTAATCAAATTAATAAAAAAAACCTTGAAGTTCTTATTCATGGAAGCACAGTAGGAACAAATGCTTTTTTAGAACGAAAAGGAGCTAAAACAGCCTTCATTACTACCTATGGTTTTGAAGATCTCCTTTTTATTGGACGTCAGGCAAGATTAAAATTATATGATTTTTTTGTTGAAAAACCAAGACCCTTTATTTTTGAAGAAAATTGTTATGGTCTTAAAGAAAGGATTGACGCTAAAGGAAAAGTTATAAAAACCCTTAAAATTTCAGAAATTAAAAGGGTTTTAAAAAAACTTAAAGAAAGTCAAATAGAATCCGTTGCTGTTTGTTTTATTAATAGCTATCTTAATCCCTCCCATGAATTAAGATTAAAAAAAGAATTAACTTTACTTGGGATCCCTACAAGCATATCTTATGAAGTGCTTCCAGAATTTAGAGAATTTGAAAGAGCATCAACTACAGCCATTAATGCCTATCTTTCACCCGTAATAGGAAATTATTTAAAAAATCTTCAAAAAAAACTTCCTCACCTAAAGCTTTATATTCAGCAGTCAAACGGTGGGTGGATGACGGTAAGTGAGGCAGAAAAATTTGCTTCTTATACCATTCTTTCTGGTCCTGCAGGAGGAGTAAGTGGTGCATTTATTTTTGCAAAAACTTTTAGTAAATCAAAAGTTATCGCCTTTGATATGGGAGGAACTTCAACGGATGTAGCTCTAATTGATGAAAGAATTCCCTTTACAAAAGAATATAATTTAGATGGTTTCCCTTTAAGTATTCCAATAATAGATATTCATACAGTAGGAGCAGGTGGTGGATCTATTGCTTATATTGATAGTGAAGGAATTTTAAAAGTAGGTCCAGAAAGTGCTGGATCTGATCCGGGTCCAGCTTGTTATGGGAAAAGTTTAATACCTACTGTTACAGATGCTAATCTTTCCTTAGGAAGACTTTTGCCAGATGCTTTTTTAGGAGGGAAGTTCAAACTTAAAAAAGAAAGGGCTTTAAAAGCTATATCCATTCTTTCTCAAAAATTGGGACTTTCTATAGAGGAGACAGCTCTTGGTATAATTAAAGTAGCTAACACTATTATGAGTAGAGCCTTAAGAAGAGTTTCTATAGAAAGAGGATATGATCCAAAGGAGTTTACCTTAATTTGTTACGGAGGAGCAGGTGGACTTCATGCTTGTGCCCTTTCTAAGGAACTTAAAATAAAAGAAATTATAATACCCAAATTTGCAAGTACTTTTTCAGCTTTTGGGCTTTTATTTTCACCTCCTTTAAAAGATTTCTCTCAAACAGTCTGGATAGAAGCTAAAGAAAGAAAAAAACTTTTAAAGGAAATTGAAAGACTCAGAAATTTAGCTAATTCCTATATGAAATCTCTTGGCTTTGAGCCTGATAAACTCTATTATGAAATTTTTCTTGATATGCGTTATAAAGGTCAGGGTTTTGAATTAACAATCCCCTATTCAGAAGATTATATAGATGCCTTTGAAAGGGAGCATGAAAAACAATTTGGATACAAAGCAAGTAAATTTCCTATTGAAGTAGTGACTTTAAGAATTAGAGTTAAAGGTAATTTTATTGAAGATAACTGGAAAGTAGAAAGAAGAAAAGCATTTTATCCCCTTTATCAAACTAAAGTATTTACTGAGAAAGGATGGATTGAAGTTCCTGTAATAGACTGGAATTCTTTAAAAATAGGAGAAACCTTTAGAGGTCCTGCGCTTGTGGTGGAAGATTTTACTACTCTCTGGGTGGAAGAAAATTTTCAAGTTAAAGTAGAAGACAATTATACCTTAAAACTTTTTAGACTATGAAGGTTATTGAGTTAGAAATTTTTAATCATCTTTTTTCAGCAGTTGCTGAGGAAATGGGAATAGTTTTGAGAAGATCATCTTTTTCACCAAATATAAGAGAAAGGTGTGATTTTTCTTGTGCCATATTTGATGAAAAAGGGGAACTTGTTTCTCAAGCATCACATATTCCTGTTCATCTTGGTGCTATGCCAGAAACAATGAAAAGTATCTTACCTTTATTTGATTGGAAACCAGGAGATGTAATAATTACAAACGATCCTTTTTGCGGAGGTACTCACCTTCCAGATATTACCCTTATTAAACCTATATTTCAAAAAAATGAATTAGCTTTTTTTCTTATAGTAAGAGCTCATCATGCAGATATAGGAGGAAAATATGCAGGTTCCATGGCAGTTACCACTCACATTGAAGAAGAGGGGGTTTTAATAAAACCTACTTATTTGATAAAAGAGGGAAAGTTTGAAAAAGAGTTTTGGGGAAATTTTATAACAAAACTTCGCAATCCCCGTGAAAGAGAAGGAGATCTAAAAGCACAAATTGCCTCTCTTTTAAGAGGGGAGATACGTTTAAATGAGATGTTTGAAAAATATGGGTTTTTTAAATTAAAAGAAATTATAAAAGAACTTAAAAATTATTCTCAAAGGGCTATGGAAAGACTTATTGAAAAAGTTCCTCAAGGAGAATATACCTTTATAGATTATCTTGATGATGACGGTTTTGAAGAAAAGGATATTCCTATAAAAGTTAAAATAATTTTCAAGGAAAAAAAGGTATTAGTAGATTTTAGTAAAAGCGCTTCTCAAGTGAAAGGTTGTGTTAATGCACCGAAAGCAGTAACTTGTTCAGCAGTTTATTATGTATTTCTTTCTTTGTTAAATACAATTGGGGAATATCCTATAAATCATGGGTGTTTTAAGCCAATAGAGATTGTTACTAAACCAGCAACCATTGTTTCAGCAACTTATCCATCTGCTGTAGCAGGAGGAAATGTAGAAACTTCTCAGAGGATAGTAGATGTTCTTTTAGGTGCCCTTTCTCAAGCTTTTCCAGAAATAATTCCTGCTGCTTCTTGTGGAACAATGAATAATATAGCTATAGGAAATGAAGAAATTGCCTATTATGAAACTATTGGTGGAGGTATGGGAGCAAGACCAAGAAAGGATGGTTTAAGCGGAGTTCATACTCACATGACAAATACACTCAATACTCCTGTTGAAGCTTTAGAACATGATTATCCTTTAAGGATAGAACGTTATGCAATAAGAAAAAAATCAGGAGGAAAGGGTAAATATAAAGGAGGAGATGGACTTACAAGAGAATATCTTTTTTTAGCTCCACTTACAGTGACTATTCTTTCTGAAAGAAGAAGACATAGTCCTTACGGTCTTTTTGGAGGTAAAAAAGGTAAAAGAGGAAGAAATATTCTTTTAAAAGGGGGAAAAGAAAGGATTAATCTTTCAGGAAAAGTTAATCTTTTTGTAAAAAGGGGAGACAAAATAATTATTGAAACTCCAGGAGGTGGAGGTTGGGGAAAGGAGGAATAGTTTTAAGTATAGCTGGTTTTGATCCCACTGGTGGAGCAGGTGTTCTTCTTGATACAAAAATTTTTAGTCTTTTTGGATTAAAAGGAGCAGGAATTCCAACTACTTTAACTTTACAAACTACTTCAGAATTTCAAGGTTGGGAAGCTGTTAATCCAGAATATTTAGGAAAAACTTTAGAATTTATTTTTTCTGATTTACCCATAAAAGGAATAAAAATAGGAATGATAGGAACTTGTGAAAACGCAGAAATAATAGGGGAATTCTTAAAAAGGGAAAGAAAAAAAATACCCTGGGTAGTTTTAGATCCAGTTTTAAAGGCAACTTTAAATTATGATCTTTTTTCTTCTCCTGAATTTGTAAAAATTTTAAAAACCAAAATTTTTCCTTTTGTAGATATCATTACTCCAAATATTTATGAAGCAGAAGTTTTAGCAGAAAAAAGCGTAAAGGAAAAAACTCAGCTTTTTGAAATAGCTAAAAGACTGCTTAATTTAGGTGTAAAAGCAGTAATTATTACAGGATGGCAAAGTTCTTTTTTTGTCTGGGATCTATTTTTTGATGAGAATAAAAAACTCTTTTTAAAGAAAAAAAAGTTATTTGGAAGTTTTCACGGGACAGGGTGTGCCTTTTCTTCAGCTTTACTTTCTTATTTAATATATGGTTTCAATCCTGAAGAGGCTTTTAAAAAAGCTAAAAATTGGTTATACTTAAAGCTTAAAAAAGCAGAAAAAGAGAAAATAGGAGGTAAACTGTGGCTATTTCTTTAGAGGAAGTTTATAAAATTGCTCATCTTTGCAGACTTGATTTTAATGAAGAAGAGGCAAAAGTTATAGCTGAAGAACTCTCAAGAATTTTAGATTATTTTAAAAAACTTCAAACCTTGGATACAGAAGAGATAAATCCAACTTTTCATACTTTAAAAGTAAAAACTCCCTTTAGAGAAGATGAAGTTAAAGAATTTCCTTATATAAAAGATATTTTAAAAAATGCACCTAAGCTTTATGAAAGAATGATAGTTGTTCCTAAAATAGTTAAAGCCCCATAAAAATTTAGGAGAAAAGGATGACAACATTTGATTTTAAAGATTTAACTATTCTTTCTGCCTTAAAACTTCTTAAAGAGAAAAAAATAAGTAGCAGAGAACTTGTAGAAGAAAGTTTGAAACAGATAAAAAAGATAGACCCTTTAGTAAAAGCTTTTCTTTATGTAGAGGAAGAAAGAGCATTAGAGGCTGCTTCTAAAGCAGACGAACTTATTCAAAAAGGTGAAGAAAAGAAACTTCTTGGGATACCTATTTCTATAAAAGATAATATTTGTATTAAAGGACTTGCTACTACTTGTGCTTCAAAAATTTTGCAAAATTTTATTTCTCCCTACGATGCAACAGTTATAGAAAAACTTAAGGCTGAAGGAGCAGTATTTATAGGAAAGACAAATTTAGATGAGTTTGCCATGGGTTCTTCAACTGAGAACTCTGCTTTTTTCCCTACACACAACCCTTGGGATTTAGAAAGAGTTCCTGGTGGTTCATCTGGTGGTTCAGCTGCAGCAGTTGCAAGTAGAATGGGACTTGGTTCTCTTGGATCAGATACAGGTGGTTCCATAAGACAGCCTGCAGCATTTTGTGGAGTTGTAGGAATGAAACCTACCTATGGATTAGTATCTCGTTTTGGATTGGTAGCTTTTGCTTCTTCCCTTGATCAAATAGGTCCCTTTGGTTTAACAGTAGAAGATACAGCTTATTTATTACAGATTATAGCAGGATATGATCCAAAGGATTCTACCTCAGCTCCTGTTGATATTCCTGATTTTCTGAAATTTATTAAAGAAAATGAAAAGACCTCTTATAAGATAGGACTTCCTAAGGAATATTTTGAAGGTGAAATAGATGCAGAAATGACTAAAATAATTTTAGAAATTATAGAAAAGCTTAAAAGTAGACACCATATAAAAGAGATAAGTCTTCCTCATACAGAATATGCAGTTGCAACCTATTATATTATTGCTCCTTCTGAAGCCTTTTCAAACTTAGCTCGTTATGACGGAGTAAAATATGGATTTAGGGTAGACACAAAAAACTTAATTGAGATGTATAAAAAAAGTAGAGCCCTTGGTTTTGGTAAAGAAGTTAAAAGAAGGATAATGCTTGGTGCTTATTCTCTTTCTGCAGGCTATTATGATGCCTATTATTTAAAAGCTTCTAAAGTAAGAACTTTAATTTTACAAGATTTTTTGGAAGCTTTTAAAGAGGTAGATTTGATTTTAGCTCCTGTAACTCCTACCCCACCTTTTAAAATAGGAGAAAAGATTTTTGATCCCTTACAGATGTATCTTTCAGATATTTTTACTATTCCTGTTAATTTAGCAGGACTTCCTGGAATTAGTGTTCCAATTGGTCTTACCTCTAATAATCTTCCTGTTGCTATACAAGTAATTGGACCTCATTTTAAAGATGAGCATGTCTTAAGTCTTGCTTATCAGATAGAAAAGGAAGTTAATATGAAATTTATTCCACCAATTTTAAAAAATTAAAATGAAGAAGAAAGCTTTAGGTAAGGGACTTTCTGAACTTATTCCAGAAATTGAGGAAAGTCCTATAAAATACATTCCTGTAGATAATATTTTCTACTCCCCTTTTCAGCCAAGGATGCAATTTAAAGAAGATGAAGAATTTGAAGAGCTTGTAAAATCAATAAAAGAAAGAGGTATTTTACAACCTATTCTTGTTAGAAAAAAAGGTGAAGATCTTTACGAATGTATAGCTGGAGAAAGAAGGTTAAAAGCTGCAAAAAAAGCAGGATTAAAAGAGGTTCCTGCCATTATCAAAAATTTTACTGATGAAGAAGCTCTCTTAATTGCACTAATTGAAAATTTACAAAGAAAAAATCTTAATCCTTTAGAAGAAGCTCTTGGATATAAAAATCTTATTGAAAAATTCGGATATACTCAAGAAGAAGTAGCAGAAAAAGTAGGTAAAGATAGAGCAACGGTTGCAAATCTTTTAAGGCTTTTAAAGCTCCCTTCTATTATTCAGGAAGATCTTTTAGAAGAAAGACTTACAGTGGGTCATGCAAAAGCTCTTTTGTCTCTTGATGAAGAAGCAAAGCAATTTTATGTGAGAAATCTTATACTTAAAAAGGGACTTTCTGTAAGAGAAACAGAAAAGCTGGTAGGGAGATTGCAAAAAAGGGATACTCTTCAAAAGAAAAAAGCACCTGATCCAGATTTAGTGTCTATTTCAGAGGAACTAAGTAAAATTATAGGAACTCCTGTTCAAGTAGTAAAGAAAAAAAAGAAGACCTATTTTATTTTGGAATTTAATGAACTTGAAAAAGCTGAAAACTTTATAGAAAAACTGAAAAAAGTTTTTGCTATTTAAAAAATTTTCTACCTTGTCTTTAGATTTTTAGTTCTTATTTTTTTTAAAAAAGTCAAAACTTAATTAATCAATTTTTTTCCAAATAAAAATAACAAGGAGGAGCATATGCGTATAGCGCAAGTTGCTCCTCTTTATGAAAGTGTTCCTCCTAAACTTTATGGAGGAACGGAAAGAGTAGTTTCCTATCTAACAGAAGAACTTGTAAATATGGGACATGAGGTTATTCTTTTTGCAAGTGGAGAGTCCCAAACCAAAGCTCGATTAATTCCTATTTGTCCATGTGCTTTAAGACTTGATAAAAATTGTAGAGACCCCTTAATTTGGCATCTTTACATGTTAGAAGAAGTTTTTAAGAAAGTTAAACTTTTTGATATAATTCATTTTCATATAGAATATTTACATTTACCTTTAGCTACTCGATATAATATTCCTTTCATTACTACTCTTCATGGGAGGCTTGATCTTCCAGAATATGTTCCTTTTTTTAAAAAATTTAAAGATGTTCCTTTTATTTCTATTTCTTATTCGCAAAGGAAAGGGCTTCCCTGGTTAAATTGGCAAGCAACAGTTTATCATGGACTTCCTAAGGAACTATATAAATTTTATCCTGAAAAAGGTAAATATTTAGCTTTTCTTGGAAGAATTTCACCTGAAAAAAGACCTGATAGAGCTATTGAAATTGCAGAAAAATTTGGTATGGAATTAAAAATTGCAGCCA